>Ga0268280_1000473_pt1 | contig 33952 bp, 35 predicted proteins | sample saktaG_9_FD_190139 | JGI IMG/M metagenome (GOLD analysis project Ga0268280, IMG submission 190139) | Saline water microbial communities from Sakinaw Lake, British Columbia, Canada - sak_2011_5_24_40m | ecosystem: Environmental > Aquatic > Non-marine Saline and Alkaline > Saline ...
AAGGGCTGAAGGGCAAAAACATCAACAGAGTGATAGCCAATATAGAGCGTGAAATCAAAAAGCTTTCAAAGAGGCTCGAAGGCACGAGCAGCGTGCTGATAATCACAGCAGACCACGGTCTTATCGACTGCAAGAAGATAATAAACATCAACGACCATCCAAAGCTCATGGAATGCATGATACTGCCAAAGTTTCCTGAGTCGAGATTTGTTTCGTTCTTCATAAAGGATGACAAGAAGAGGCAGTTCGAGAAAGAGATGAAGAAGTTCAGGAAAGATTTCATTGTGATGACAAGAAAAGAGTTCTTCAGGAAAGGATTGCTGGGTCCCGGCAGGAAGCACCATAAAATCGATGATTTCATCGGAGACTATGTGGCGATTGGTATCGGAGGAGCGCAGATAAAGCAGCATTATCCTCAGTCAGAAGGGCATGACCTCATAGCCCACCACGCAGGTCTTACAAGAGATGAGATGATAGTGCCGCTCATAGTCATTGACTTTGAGAAGAATCAGAAGAAAGCATGACTTGGTCTTTCAGCACAAGTTCTGCCACTGCTTCCATGTGCGGAGTCTGGGGAAACAAGTCAAATAGCGTGACGCTCTTCACAGTGTATTGCTTGAACTTCGGCAGGTCCTTACCTAGTTGGTCTGGGTTGCAGGAGACATATATTATCACTTTCGGCTTCAGCCTCTTCAGCTGCTCTATGGTTTTCTCGTGCATTCCACTGCGAGGAGGATTGGTTATGACCATCAAAGCTTCCGGCAGCTCTATCTTCTTCAATTGCGCTGCGTCAAGGCAAAGAGCAGTCATATTATCAACAGCATTGGCGGTTATGTTCTCCTTTGCTGAGAGCGTGCATCCCTCGAAGCTCTCGACGCTGACAACGCTCTTGAACAATGAAGCATTGACTATTCCGAAACTTCCCACTCCACCGTAAAGGTCGAGCAGGCAAAAGCCAATATTATCATAACCTTTCAACAGGTTGTGGACGTATGCGTGCATCTTCTCAGCCATCGCATGGTTGTTCTGGAAGAACCCCTGCGCAGAATAAGAGAACTGCTTTCCAAGATAATTCTCAGTCAGCACGTCTTTTCCTTTCACAACAAAATAATCAGCTGAGGTGCTCTGGTCAGTCTCAGGATTCACATAAGTGATTAGTATATTGTCTGCGCTGCTCTTGTCAGCATATCCTTTTATCTTCTCTACCGCTTCTGAAAGCTTCGAAGAAGCAGGGTTCAGCACTAATGATATGCAGGAATCATCAGCGACCCTTATCACAGCATATCTATAGGTGCCTGTGTGCTTCTTGAGGTCAAAAGCATCAGCTCCCTTGAAATACTCCCGAATCTCAGAGAGCAATTTGTTTATCCTTTCATCAGAGATGGGACATGCAGCAACATCGACTATCTTCCACCACTTACCCTTCTCCCTAAACCCGAGCCCAGAGTCATGGAATATGAAGTCCATCCTGTTCCTATAGCTGAGAGCATTGCCAGAGAAAACCTTCACATCAGGGTGCTTAGTCCTGGCCACAATAAGCTTTTTCTTGTTCTCAAGCTGAAGCTCATAGGGCACATGCTGCGAAGTGCATCCTCCGCAGGCTCCGAAATAAGGGCATTGAGTCATAGAAGCGAAGAATCAGCAATCATTTAATAATCATTTCTTTTTAGCAGGCTTAGCTTTCTTCCTGCCAGCTTTCTTATTCTGGCTCTTCTTACCAGCATCCATCTCCTTGAAGACAACGTATGAGTAAGCTATCAAAATAACTGAGAAGGCGATTATCGGCACTAGCACGAACCAGAAAGCATGATCCGGAAAGAATATGCCGATCAACGCGAACAATCCTGATAGCTTGAAAAGGATTGCTCCGAGCCTGTGAGTGCGTTCCCATACCTCGTCGCTGCTAAGAGTCCATGGAGTCCTTATCCCTATGAACCAGTTCCTCTTCGCCTTGCCCATCAACACGCCTGCGTAGTAGAATATGAAGGCAAAGGCAGGCACAAGCACAACTCCCATCGAGAACTGACAGCCCATGTTCCAGGCCAAAGTCAAAGCATGCACATAGAGCAGGAAAAGGAACACTATCAATACAAAACCATCATAATAATCCCTGAACTTATCCACGTTCTGTCTCAGAGGGTCAAGCTTAGGCAAACAAACCAACAAGCAGTACAGCACGACAGATATTATCGGCATCAAGAACAAACCCCAGAACTTTGGCAGGTACCCATTAACCTCTCCGCTGGCATTCCAGTGCGAAGCCATCTTATCTGGCATCTGGGAGTATAACAAGAGCCCTAGCACGAACGACGCGAGTATTATCAACAGCGCGATGGCGCGGACTGCCTTCATAGAATAGGGTATTAGCTGCTGAGTTTATTAACTTTTTTACTTAGCGGCATTTTTCGACCGCGCCTCCATAGCATATGCAGCGCAATATGGCGCGCCTGATAGCCGAAAAACCTCCTCCGACCACGAAAATCGCAAGCTTTTTATATGCTTATCTCACTAGGTTTTAGAGTAGCCAGCACTATCTATGTTTGGCGCTATCATGTTTTTTTTGAAGGTGAGCTGTAAGGGATGACAAAGGTTAACAGACTAGTAATGAAGGGCTTCAAGTCCTTCGCGAATAAGACCGAGCTTCTTTTCGGGGAAAGGTTCAACTGCATATTAGGCCCTAATGGCTCTGGCAAGTCCAATGTTCTCGACGCATTATGCTTTGTCCTCGGAAAGAGCAGCGTGAAGGGCATGCGAGCAGAGAAATCCGCTAATCTCATCTATAACGGCGGCAAGAAGAGCAACCCTGCAAAGGAAGGCATGGTCGCCATCTATTTTGATAATAAATCAGCTATCTTCGGCAAGGAGTTCGGCGAAGAGCTTGAGATCATGAGAACTGTCAGGAGCAACGGCCAGTCAGTCTATAGGATCAATGGTAAGACCAGGACCCGACAGCAGATACTGGACCTTCTAAGCCGCGCAAGGATAAACCCTGACGGATACAACATAATCCTCCAAGGAGACATAACCCATCTAATAGAGATGACCCCACTAGAGCGACGAGGAGTAATAGAGGAAGTCGCAGGCATCAACATCTACGAAGACAAGAAGATGAAAGCCATCAGAGAGCTTACTCGTGTCGAGGAAAAGCTCAACGAGGCAGGAATCATCCTCACAGAACGAGAGGGCTATATCAAGGACCTGAAGAAAGAACGCAATCAAGCTTTGAAGTTCAAGGATCTCGGAGACAAGGTCAAGCAGAACAAGGCGACAAGCCTCCACCGCAAGATGGAAGAGCGAAAGATCAAGAGAGATGATTATGAGAAAAGAATACGAGAAGCACAGTCAAAGACTAACGAGCTGAAGAATGAGATCGAGAAGATCCGCGAAGACATCTCCAAGAAGAAAGAAGAGATCGAGCGCATCAACAAGGAAGTAGAAGAGAAAGGAGAGAAAGAGCAGGTGGCCTTGCACAAGGAAGTCGAGAAAATAAAAGTTGACATGGCGCTTTCCAAGCAGAGGATAACCAATATAGAATCAGAGAACAGGAAGCTCGACGAGAGAAAGACAGAGCTTGGCACAAGCTACTCAGAGCTGACTGAGAAGATGAGCACCCTTGATAAGAACAAGAAAGAGCTCTCAGGAATCATAGGCAACAGGGAAAAAGATATTGTTATGCTTGACAAGAAGATCATTGATTTCAGGAAGAAGAACAAATTAGAGGACACTCAGGCCATGGAGAACAGGATGGCTGACATCGATAAGAAGGGTGATGAGCTGCAGGAAGAGACTCACAAGCTGAGGGAGAAGCAGCAGGAGTTCCTGAGAGATAAAGATAAGCTGGAGCTCAAGAGCCAATCAGCTGATGAGAAAATGATGAAAGTCCTCTCCCTTGAGAAAGAGAACAAGGCCGCTGTCGAGAAGCTCAAAGGGTTCAAGAAAGACCATGAGAGGAAGAGCTCAGAGCTGGAAAAAGCATTGGATTATGATTCAAGCTTATCAGAGCAGCTTGGCACTGCAAGAGATAAAATCCTCGCAAGAAAAGAGGAAGAATCAGGATTAAGAGCACGCTCGGCAAGCATCCAGGAAAGCCTCGGAGGAGGCATGGCTGTAAGCAGGATAATGGAGCAAAAGAACAAGGGAGTCATCAAAGGGATAATAGGCACGGTCTCAGAGCTCGGAGAAGTCAAAGAAGAATATGCATTGGCGCTTGAAGTCTCTGCGGGGCCAAGGCTCAACAGCATCGTCGTTGAGACTGACGAGGTCGCGGCCAAGTGCATCAACTACCTCAAGGAGAACAAGCTAGGCATCGCAACATTCCTTCCGCTCAACAAATTAAGGACGAGAGACATAAACAATGAGCTCAGGAAGATGGAAAAAGCAGGAGTCAAGGGGCTTGCCATAGACCTTATCACATTCTCAGAGAAATACAGGAAAGTCTTCGAGTACGTCTTCGGAAACACATTGGTTGTTAATGATATCGAGACAGCGAGAAGGATCGGTGTCGGGACTGAGAGGATGGTCACCATCACAGGAGACCTTGTTGAGACTAGCGGAGCCATGCAGGGAGGATTCCGCCAGAGGAAGAGAGGAATAGGATTCCAGGACCAGCAGCTCGGAGAGAAGCTGAAATCATTGGAAGCTGATATAAAAGACCTTGCCAGCGTGATAGCAAACCTGGACGTGAAAAAGAAGAACAACGAGACAAGGATTGAGGACTTGAGAAAAGAAAAAGCAGAGCTCGACGCAGAGATAATCAAATTAGAGAAATCATTGCACCTGGACTCATCAGACCTTGACATGAACAAGAAAGAGAAGGAGATCATATCTTCAGAGATCAAGAGCACAGAGACCGAGCTTGAGAAGCTAAGGCAGCAATTGATTGAGAAGAACAAGGCCTTGACTGATATGAAGAGCGAGAAGCAAAAGATCAGGGAAGAGCTCACAAGGCTCAAGAGCCCGACGCTCCTCGCTGAGCTCAACTCATTCGAGCAGAAGAAGACAGAGCTAAAAGAGGATATGATCAAGCTCCAAGCAGAGATAAGGTCCAACGAGGCAGAGGCAGGAAAGATCCTAGGCCCTGAAGGAGAGAAGATACAGAAGATCCTCAAGCAGAACGAGAGAGAGAAGGAAGAGTTCGGAAAAGAGAGAAAAGAGCTTGAAGAATTGATAAAGACCCAGGAATTAGAGCTCAAGGACAAGGAGAAGAAGCAGCAGGACTTCTATGCCCAGTTCAAATCAATGTTCAGCAAGAGGAACAAGCTGTCAGATGAAGTCACAAAGCAGGAAGCAGGCATCATGATAAAGGATGGGAGCATCCGAGAGAATGACAACAAGAACAACGTTGTCGCGCTCGAGAACGCAGCGATAAAAGCAGAGCTTGGAAGGCTTGAGGAAGAGTTCAGGCAGTACGAAGGAATCCCATTATTCAAGGACAAGAGCGAAGAAGACATCGATAAGGAAATCAGGCAGTTCGAGAAGATGATGACAGACATAGGCGCCGTCAACATGAAAGCGCTTGATATCTATGAGCGCGCTGAGAAAGAATACCATAACCTGATGAAGAAAAAAGAGAAGCTCGGCCAGGAGCGCGAAGATGTCCTTATGATGATCAACGAGATTGAGACAAAGAAGAAGGAACTCTTCATGCGCACCTATGAGGTGCTTAACGAGAACTTCAAGAAGATATTCGGCAATCTCTCGACAAAAGGAGACGCTTCCTTTGAGCTTGAGATGCCAGAAGACCCATTCATGGGAGGGCTCACATTGAAAGTTAGGCTTGTAGGGAAGAAATTCATGGACATAAGAAGCCTTTCAGGAGGAGAGAAGACCCTGACAGCGCTCGCGTTCCTGTTCGCAGTGCAGGAGTACGCGCCGGCAAGCTTCTACGTCATGGACGAGGTGGATGCTGCGCTTGACAAGCATAATTCTGAGAAGCTAGCGAAGGCCATCAGGAACTACTGCCAGAACGCGCAATACCTCGTGATAAGCCACAACGACTTCATGATAAGCGAAGCAGACAGCCTCTACGGAGTAAGCATGACAGAGAACAGCATAAGCAAAGTCACCAGTTTGAAGGTGTAAGTGTAGAGCATAACATATCTAAAAACATAAATCCATATAAACAAATCTTCCTTCCCTCTCTAAAATGGCCGCGACATTATCGCTCCTCAACGTCGAACTGTTCCTGATAAGCCTTATTCTCATAATGTTCCTTGACTACATATTCCTAGGAAAAGTCGCTTATAAGTTTTATATGCGCGAGCTTGGCTCCATCGCGAGATTGGAGCATCACGAGTTCAAGCCGAGGAAAGGGTTTGCCTTCGCAGTCTACCTGGTCCTTGCCGCAGGCACAATAGCACTCGTCCTGCCGACGCTTGCCGCAAAGACACTCTTCATGAGTTTTGTCTCAGGCGCCATGTTCGGCTTTGTCGTCTACAGCGTCTATGACATGACCAACTATGCCATCTTAAGCAGATGGTCGTTCAAACTCAGCCTGATAGACATCGCGTGGGGAACCCTACTCTGCGGATTCGTGGCACTGGTGCTGAAGATAATATCAGGGATTATCTGAAACATTGTGAACTACCACGGGTCTCGCCTGTTGGCTCGACCGCGTGGCGTCTAGCTATTAGCTAGGCGATGTAGTTCACTAATGTCTTTTGCTCTTTAACATCCCAATGTTTCTTCTGGCCTTCAGCAATGTACTTTTTGACCGTCTCAGCGTTTACCGCGCCAACTGTGCGGTAAAAATATCCGCTGCTCCAGAATTTATCTCCCCAAAGCTTATCAATGAAAAGGTCATTATGACCTTTTCTCATCATCCTGCTAGAATACGATTTGAGCTGCCCTGCTAAAACCGAGACACTCCAATTCTTCCAGCCCTTGACAAACAAATGCAAATGGTCAGGACCACATTCAATCGCGGCAAGCTCAATATTCATCTCCTGTGCTCGTTGAGCCACATAAGCCACAGTCAATTCTCGAACCAAAGGATTCGAGAACACATCCTGCCGATAGGCAGAAGTGAACTGCAAGTGCAAATTTGACTCGCCAAGAGAGTGCCCACTACTTCTAAGTACGTTTTCCATGTTTCTCAAACTCCGATGGATTTTTAAAGAAGCAAAGCTATCGCTAGCCTTGTCTTGTTTTTTCGAGGGTGCAACCATCACGCACCCAATTTTTTCTTTAAGAAACAAAGAATAAAAAACTTATTATACGCATGCTCGGGTAAAGACATCACAATTCACTGCGGGTCTCGCTAATGCTCGACCACGCAGGGTTCTTGCGAACCCTCGCACTAAAAGTTTCATCACACCACCCTCCCAATTAAAATATTAAAATTATTTGTAACCATTTCAGAATGGTTTCTTTTTTATAAATTTTTCTGAATGTCAAAGGAAATGTTTAAAAGAACTGATGCTAATGGATGTCTGATGTCGAAAAAGAGGTTGTTTGAGGCTGTCGCCACGCTGACAGGCTGCACCATGGGAGCAGGCATCCTTGGGATTCCTTATGTGGTAGCAAGGGCTGGAGTCGTGACTGGGCTTGTCAACATAGCTCTCGTAGGATTGATGTTTGTAATCATCAATCTGTCGCTTGGAGAGGTCACCTTGCGGACAAAGGGCAGGCATCAGCTGACAGGCTACGCAGGAAAGTATCTTGGGAAGCTCGGCAAGTATCTCATGTTCATCGCAGTCATAATCGGTGATTTCGGCGCCATAATCGCTTACATCCTCGGGGGTGGAATCGCCCTGGGAGCCTTGCTCGGCACAAGCGAGATGCTTGCCAGCGTCATCTTCTTCGCAGTAATAGCTTTCTTGATATACATCGGCATCAAGGCGATAGAAGACTCTGAAGCCATATTCTCACCGATACTGCTGGGTGTTCTCGTGTTTTTCATCGTGATGGCATTCCTGAAATTCAGCCCTTCAAACTTCTCAGGCTTCAGCACGAACAACTTCTTCCTCCCATTCGGGGTGATAATGTTTGCGATGATTGGAAGCGCAGCAATACCTGAGATGAGAGAAGAGCTTGGCCGTGAAAAAAAGAAGCTGAAAAAAGCCATCCTGATAGGGACCCTGATACCGCTAGTATTCTATGCTATTTTTGCCGTCGCCATCGTCGGAGCGCACGGCCTTTCCACAAATCCCATTGGCTCGATGAATCTTGTAAGTATAATCGGCCCAAAGCTTTCGTTCCTTGGAGAATTGTTCGCGGTATTTAGCATGACGACCTCTTTCCTTGCGATAGGCCTTGCCCTGAAGGAGATATTCTGGTTCGATCTCGGTATGAGAAAGAATACTTCCTGGCTCATAGCCTGCGGAGCTCCGTTCCTGATATTCTTGCTTGTGAAAATCTTCAAGCTGGCTAATTTCATAAATATATTAGACATATCAGGCACTGTCGGAGGGGTCATGGTCGGAAGCATAATACTCCTGATGGCCTTGAAATCCAGGAAGCTGAGCGAGAGAAAGCCTGAGTATGAGCTGAGGATAAAGCCTTTCATAATCTATGGCCTTGTCGGTTTGCTAATCCTTGGCGGGATAGCTAAATTATTTTTGATGATATGAACTATGATGGAGGAATGCTTATGAGCTGGGTGTTTTTTGCGTTGCTTGCGGCGATGCTTGCGGCAGGCAGCAGCATACTTGAGAAGAAGAACCTTATGCATCAGCACGCGGCAGAGTTCTCATCGAGCATGGGTATAATCCTATTGATACTGACGTTGCCACTCTGGCTTTTTGCCGACGTTGACAAGCTCAGCCTCGGATCGATAGGATTGACATATGTTGCTTCGCTCATAGGGGCAGTGGCTTTTCTTTTCGTAGCAAAAGCGATGAGGCACGCGGCCATATCTTACACTGCTCCGTTCCTTGTCTTTGAGCCGCTGTTTGTAGTCATCATAGCAGCTTTGTTCCTCGGAGACAGGCTCACTGCCATGCAGTTCGGAGGTATAGGAGTGCTCATCGTCGGAGCATATCTTCTCAACAGCCATGAGCATCACGACCTGCTCTCCCCTTTCAAGCACATGTTCAAGTCAAAATACAACCTGTTCATATTCGCAGCGCTCCTGCTCTACGCGATTGACAGCGTACTCGACAAACGCATACTTGGAGTGGTCGCGGACGGAGGCATGGGAGTGCCGGTGCTGACATTCATCCCCCTCATCAGCTTCTTCACAGCGATAAACTTCATACTCATAATGATATTGTTCTACGACGGCATGCACGGAGTGGGAAAAGACATAAGGCATAACTTCAAGTGGGTGCTTGCCGTCGCTGTGCTGACACTTGGTTACAGGCTGGCACAGGTCTATGCCATCTCTCTACCGGGTGTCATGATAAGCCTTATCATCCCGATAAAGCGGCTATCATCTCTATTTGCGACAGTCATCGGCGGAGAATTATTCCACGAGAAAAACATCCTGAGAAAGGCGCTTGCCTGCGGAGTGATGATAGTGGGAGCTGTGATGATTGTGATATAGTGAAAAAAGAAAAACTGTTCTACTTACGTGCAACGTGATATCGACCGCGCCTCCATCGGATGGGAAGAGCGATATGGCGCACCCAATAAATATAGATTCGATTACTTTTCTCTAATATAATCCGTTATGTCTGAAGGAGAGCTCTTGCTCTTGACCATGCCAAGTACAGTTTCTTCCTTGCCATGCGGCACAAGAATGGCTTTTTCCATTATCCTGCGCTCGTTCTCCTCATACTGGACGAGAAAAGCTGGAAGGTCCGGGCTGGTCGAGAATTGTTCTTTACGGAGAGGTCTTGAATCCTCGAACTTTCCAGATGCCTGGTTGAAAATCTCTCCGCAGAATGCCTTCTGTTCTGGGTTGTAAACACCTATGTTTCCTATCAGTTCTGGAACATAGAATAATGATATTACTCCTTCCTTTGCGAGAGAGACAACCTTTTCTGATATGTTCGTATGAAAATAATATTTGAATCCTTGTCGCTTCAGTAAGGCCTTTTCCTGTTCCGTGATGTCATCGAAGAAAGAGAGTATTCCTCCTTGTGCGCCCTTCACGGAAGGATCTTTCTTCAGCTGCGATTCCAAATTGCTTCTTCCAAACGGTCTAAACATCATGAACCACCTTTCTACAGTAAGAAAAAGAATGAGATTTAAAAATGTTTTGACAAGATGATTAGTGCAACGTGACATCTACCGCGCCTCCATCAGATTGGAAGCGCGATATGGCGCGCCCGAAACATGAAAAGCATAAACATCGTCCATCAAGATTATTTTTTCTAAAGATTTAAAAGACAAAGCCCACACTCCAAAGAGCATGCTCTGCTTAAAAGTCCCGTTGAAAGACGCTGAGAAGGCCAAGAAGAGGCTTTGCTCCAGCCAAAGATTTGATACAAGATATTTTGCTGCCAAGGACAAGAGCTTCATCTATTTCCCTGTGACGGAGAAGTTCAATCTGGCTGACCCTGAGCATAAGTTCGTCCAGAGATTATTGAAGAAAAAAGAGGAACACGGCAATCTCAAGCAGAGCCTTGGAAAAAAGCTTGATGAGAAAGAACTTAAGGTCCTCAAGCGCTCGGTGGACGTCATCGGAAGCATCGCTATCGTCGAGATCCCTAATGAGCTCAAGAAGAAAGAGAAGCTCATAGCAAAGGAAGTCATGAAAACAAACAAGAGCGTTAAGACGGTCCTTCGCAAGGGAAAGCATGAAGGAGTCTTCAGGGTCCAGAAGCTTGCCTATCTTGCAGGCGAGAAGACAAAAGAGACAGTCCACAGGGAGAACAACGTTTCATTGAAGCTTGACGTTGAGAAAGTCTATTTTTCCCCAAGGCTCTCAAATGATAGAAAGAGGATATGCCGCCTGATAAAGAAGCCCGAGCGCGTGCTTGTGATGTTCTCTGGCTGCGGGCCTTATGTATGCGCAATAGCCAAGAACACTCCTTCGGCGCTTGTCGACGGAGTAGAGATAAATCCTGTCGGCCATGAATACGCAAGGCAGAATGTTCTTCTCAACAAGCTGGACCAGGCAAATGTATTCCTTGGAGATGTGCGGGAGGCAGTGCCTGGGCTTGGAAAGAACTATGATCGCATACTCATGCCATTGCCGAAGTCTGCGGCAGAATATCTTGACGTGGCTCTCGCTGTCAGCAAGAAAGGAACAGTTATACATTTCTATGATTTCCAGCTAGAAGGAGAGTTTGACAAGAGCGTCGAGAAGATACACGAGGCCTGCAAAGCAGCAGGGAAGCAATGCAGAGTGCTAGACATCGCACGCTGCGGACAGAACGCACCGAGGCAGTTTAGGATATGCGTCGATTTTGAGGTAATATAACAGATTAAGTGCTGAAGATGACAGACAACTATTTCAACAAGATATTCGGGAAGCTTCCAATCATAGGCATGATCCATCTGGCAGGCCCAAAGCCTGCCGAACGAGCCCTTGAAGAGATAGCCATATACGAGAAAGAAGAGGTTGACGGAGCAATAATCGAGAATTATCATAGCTCCATCATCGATGTCGAAAGAACCCTCAAAGCACTTAAAGGCAACACGAGCCTGACACTCGGCGTCAACATCCTTCCGAACCATTTCTACATCTCATTTGAATTGGCTGAAGAATACAAGGCAAGCTTCATCCAGCTGGATTATGTCGCCGGAAGATACACTGGAGGAACATTGAACGAGAACATATATTCTGATTTAAGGAAGAAGTTCAAGGATATCGCTGTGCTTGGCGGCGTCTGGCCAAAGTATTATACTCCCGTTCTCGGCTCAAGCCTTGAAGATGACCTGAAAAAAGCCATCGGAAGAACAGAAGCTATAGTAGTAACAGGAAAAGGGACTGGTAAAGAGACGCCTGTGAATAAAATTTCTGAGTTTCGGCGCATCATAGGAGAGCATCCTCTCATAGTCGGAGCAGGCCTGACGCTTCAAAATGCGTGGAAACAGCTGATGATAGCTGACGGAGCGATAGTAGGATCTTATTTCAAGAGAGATAACAACACATATAATCACGTTGAGCGAGAAATGGTCAACCGGTTCATGCGAACTGTAAATGAAATCAGGAAAAAGAAAGAAGAGAATTCTAAAGAATAGATGCGCGCTCGCAAGTTACTTCCGTTCGTCATTGACCTAAGCCTCTGTGGGTGTTCACTCGTTCATTGCACGCAAAAGAGAATAACCGAAGTCAATTTATATAATTATGCCTTCTCTATCAAAGCTCTAGAATTAATCGCTTTGCCTTTTCTGGCTTGCCAAGCTCGAACTCGACCACAGCCAGGTTTTTGCTCCTGTTGCTGTTGCCTGCTGTCATGCAGAGCGTGCTTCCAATTTTGTCCTTGAATTTTTTTGAGACGCTGACAGTTTCATGTATGTGACCGTGCAGAGTCAGGTAAGGTTGGTATTTCTCTATGAATCGGCGGACAGCAAGGCTTCCCACGCTATGTTTCCCAAACGTACGCTCTACTATTCTCTTGGCTTCATCAAGAGGGGATGATGCCATAATTGCATCAAAATCTGCCTGCGAGATGGTCCTTCTTTCTAATTTGTCAAGATTAGTCCCATAAGGCGGAGTGTGGATGACATAAACTGTTTTTTCAGGGTTGGCTGTGAACAGCCTGGTGCTGAGATCCTCTTCGATTGAAGGATGCATTCCGAGAATTTCTGATTCGATTTTGTACTGAAGGCCACGCGGCGTGCTGATCAATCCTTCCAGGCGAGCCTCTTTTGTAGTTAGCACATAATCACTTTCTGCATTCTCAGGAAATTTTCTCAAATCCTTTCTCTCCCAGTCTTTTAAGCCGAAAGGTGTGAAAGGGACGCAACTGTAGCCGACAATATCGTATCCTTCTCCGAGCGGAACACGCCTGTTGTGAATAACTGTATAAATCCCTTCTGCCTTAGATTCCAAAACTCGTTGATTTATAGCGCAATCATCATTCCCAAACAAAATATAGATTTGACAGGAAGGCCTGGCCTTTTTCAATGAGGAAAGCATATCTGGCAGGCGATTCTCCAAGAAATCCTTTTGGCCAGAAATTCTTTTAATGCCTGTCGGATCGTCAGGAAAGTATTTTGGCGCAATATCGCCGCCAATGATAAGAGAATCCGCTGCTGATTCAACAGCATAATCGACAAGCTTCCCATACTGTCTTTCATTGCCGTGCAGGTCTGCTGTGAAGATTACTTTTGCCATGACGAATAGAAGTGCGCTTCAATTTATAAATCTAAAGAAAAATATTATTTTCACTCAGCCGAACATGTTCTTGAACTCTGCGCTGTCAGATTCTTCCTTCTTGACCTTGTCGATAGCGCACAGGAAGTCCTTATGGACGACGGCAGTCCTGTTGTCTCTTATGGCGAAGTAGCCTGCTTCTGTGCATGTTGCCCTCACCTCTGCTCCTGAGAATCCGTTCATCTTGCGCAGCAGCTGGTCAGTATTTATTTTCTTGTCCATGCTCATGTTCTTGGTGTGAATCTTGAATATCTCCTTTAGGCCGTCTTCGTTCGGGAGGGGTACTTCTATCAGGCGGTCAAGCCTTCCAGGCCTGAGTATGGCTGGGTCTAGTATGTCCATCCTGTTGGTGCATCCTATTATCTTTACGCTGCCAAGAGGCTTGAATCCGTCAATCTCGGCAAGAAGCTGCATGAAAGTCCTCTGCACTTCTCGCTCTCCGCTGGTCCCGATGTCGACTCTCTTTGCTGCGAGCGCGTCTATCTCGTCTATGAATATTATGCTTGGGGCTTTTTCTCTTGCGAGCTGGAACATCTCCTTGACAAGCTTTGCCCCCTCCCCTATGAATTTCTGGACAAGCTCTGAGCCGACCACTTCTATGAATGTGCTCTTTGTGGAATTCGCCACTGCTTTGGCGAGGAGTGTCTTGCCTGTTCCTGGCGGGCCGTGGAGGAGTATTCCTTTCGGCGGCTCGATGCCTACTTTCTTGAAAAGCTCAGGGTTCTTCAGGGGGAGCTCTATGACTTCCTTTATCTCTCGGGTCTGATCCTCAAGCCCTCCTATCTGGGACCATTTTATCTCTGGCTTCTCAAGTATGACGAATCTCTCAACGTTGAACTGCTTTGATGATGATACCTTGTTTACTACGGTGAGGTTCCTCTGCTCGACAACAACAGTGTCTCCGGGCACAAGCTCCTTGACTGAGCTGGATATCTGCACGAGAAACTTGTTCCCGTTAGGGAGCGATATGACAGCGTTGCCTCCAGTCACATCTATGACGTCCGCCACCATCAGGGCCGGCGACCTGAACCGCTCAACCTCATCTCTTAGCTGCGACAGGGTCTCCTTAAGAATCCTGTTCTCCTCTTCGAGCTCGTTAGAGGATGTAGTGTATGAGAAAACCGAGTTATTCTTCACTTCCTCTTTGGTATTCATAGTTTTGGCGGAATGCTAGGCGATTTATAAAACTTACTGTTGGTTTAAAAAGGATGTTATTTTGTCGACGAGAAAATAGTTTTAATGAGTTAAAGTGCACGATTTATGATCGCCTATAATTAAATCGCGAGCTTGCCTTCCTTCATCATCCAGTATCTCTTGAGTTCAGGAGCCTTGCCATCTTTCCCTTTCGTGACCTTGTCTTTCTTGCCGTACTTGACCCCGTAGATGTTAAGCTTCTGCTCCTTGGCATTGATTACGATGTCGTAATGGTATATGCTCGCCCTGTCTTCTTCAAATCCAGAGCCGAGGGCTATGTGTATCATGCCGGCAATCTTCTCGTTGACGATAAGGTAGTTGCACAGCCTTGCCTTGGGGTTGGTGTTTATCGCGAACTCTCCGATGTTCGTGTAGTTCTTCTTTTTCAGGTCGACAATCGCCTGCGGCAGTGACTTGTTCTTCTCCTGCTTCTTGAGGACTTTCATGGCCTCTGCCTTCTTCTCGTTGATTTTCTTTATGACGGCCTTTGGCCCGCTGACTATCTTGTAGTCGTTGCCAAAGCAATCAATCACCAGAGGGTTCTTGCTGTTGAGCACATAGCTCTTGTCTACGCTTATGACGCAGTCGCCGTAAAACCTTCCTTTCATGTATTCGGGCGTTATGAACATCTCTCCGCCAGGGATGTTGGCCATATTGCCTGCCTTTATCCCATCCTTGAGGTATAGCTTGTCTATCATGTCCCTTGTGTCAACGTCAGAGTTCATCGGAATCCTTCTCTTTCCGTTCGGCCTCATGATTCCGACTTCGAGTTTTGTCTTGCCTGACTCAACAAATATTTTGTCCGACTTATTCGCCAATGCGACGAGAGCGTCGTTCTTCTTCTTCATCTCCATCCAGTCTATCTTGCAGCTGTCGATGTAGATGTCAATCGGCAGGGTGTCTGTGAATCCGAGCCTGCACTTCGGGCCTCGGCCGTCGATCTTTGTCTGAGGATACCAAGGAAACTGGTATATCATTCCGCCAGGGCTTTCCCATCTTGATTTCCTGTTCGGCGTGGGGTAGCCTATGGTCTCGCCAAAGAGATGCTTTCCTGCATAGCCTTCTCCTTTGATGAAGAATGTCGCTGTGTTGGTCTTAAGCCTGTCAAGCCTCAAGAGCTTTGAGAGCTTCCTGTATTTCCTGAACACAGGCTCGTTGATGTCTTTCTCTAGCTCGCAGCCTAGCAGCGTCGCTGCTATCTCGCTTGTCCTCTCAGACTTCTCAAGCATGGTCTTTCTGGCTGTGCTGCTCTTCATACTCTTCTGGTTTGCAGGGCAGGCAAGGAACATTGTCCTTGCTATGGCGTATGAGTCCATATAATCCTCGAGAGGGTCTTTCATGTCCGAGGCCTTCATTATAAGGTCAAATCCCATGCCGACGCGATCAGTCCTCTTGAGATTATAGACCTGCTTCCAGACGATGAGCGCAGTCACGAGCAGCTCTTCCCAGCGATATTTCTTGAACCATTCAGGCCTCTTTTCCAAGAGCTCTCCTGTGCTGAGAGCAAGCCCTTGTTTCACTCCGAAGATAAAAAGCTCTGGCTTTCGGAAAAGCTTCCTGAATTCTCCCTTGGCTTTCTTATCCACTTCTTTTATGAAATCACCGAGCGCGACGGCCCGGCCTGTCTTGAGACCATGGCTCAGCTCTTCAAAAGCTGCCCAGACCTCGAGCAATGCCTCAATCCCATCTGATTTGTCCTGCACAAGGCTGACGTTGAGGTCGCAGCCAAGGTTATGCGCTGCCCTGCTGAAAGGAGCCATGGAGAAGAACGCCTCTTGGTCTTTTGCCGGCAGGACGACAAACAAGCTCTTGCCTTTGTGCTTCTTCAGCTGTTGTTGGTAGTACGCTACAGAATCATTGAAAGCCTTGAGATCGTGTTTCATGTTGAGGAAGAAACAAGAAAAGGGATTAATAAAGGTTACGATTAACGCGCCCCAAAAGAAGAAGTTGGGTGAGATTTAAAGAAATTTCTTATCCGAGCGAAGCGCAAGTTCGGTGTTATGATTTTTTCAAGCTTCTGAGTGCATGCGTCGAGCCGAGGAGGAAGCTTAAGGAAGAAATCGGCCGCCTCCTTAAGATCTCCTATCGCTTCATAGGCCAACGAAACCATCGGATGATAAAGATAGTAATGCCTATCGCTTAATAATTTTGCATTATTGTTGCTTTCGCCACAGCCTATCTTCCTGCCTTTCTCAAGCTCAGCGATCCTGCGAGAATAATTCCTGATGAATAAGCCGACAGTATACGCTGTATCTTCCATCTCACAATTCACTTTTCTCATACCATATCTGTCTTTTTTCTCTTTAAAGAACTGAGCCGCTGCATTAAGACCGATGATATCTGCCACCGGCTCCTCAATCAAGTAATTGATCTTCTGCTTTGCCCTATGCACTCCCTCGTGGAACAAAGCAACTACAAAATATCCTCTCTCGGAGAATAACTCAGGAGTCATATTGCCACCTCCATCGGCCTTAGATGATTGGATGAAAGTATGATATCCTTTCTTGTCGTAGTGTGCTTTCATCCTCTTTACCTTCTCAAAATCATCATCTAAGTCTATAAATGCGTCTCGAAGCGCATAGCTCACCTTGTCCGGAGGAGAAACGTAAAGAGAATAAATATTATCAAGCGTCTTCTTCGTAGAAGGTATCGGGCATCTTAATCCGTATCTTTTGCCGAATTCTCTCACTTCCTTTGCAAAGCTGACAGGATCCTTCACCGCGACAGTCATAAGATAGTGGAACTCAGAAGTATTATTTAAACCTGACGCGCAAGAGCTCCTTTGTGCTCTTCGTCAGAACTTCCTTTCTTCCGCCCTTCCCAAGGTAGACATCGTCCTCTATCCTTATCCCGACGCCGGTCTTCTTGTTGTAGTAGCCTGGCTCTATTGTGAAGACAGAGCCTTCTTTCAGCACGTCCTTTGATTTTAGCGAGAGGCTTGGAGCTTCGTGGATCTCTACTCCGATGCCGTGGCCTAGGCCGTGGTTGAAGTACTTGGCGTCATCGCCCAGCAGTTTGACAGCGTATCTGAAGAGCGAGGCAGCGTTCACGCCGGCACATGCCTTTTCGATGCATGCCCGCTGCACCGATAGCAGTTTATCATAGATCGCCCTCTCTGCCGCAGAAGGATCTCCGAGGTAGACTGTGCGCGTCATGTCTGCGTGATAGCCTTGGTATCTTGCTCCGAAGTCAAGCACCATGAAGCCGCGACGCAGCTTTGATTCCGGGACATGATGAGCGACAATGCCGTTGCCTCCGCTGGCGACAATGGGTTCGAAGGACATCTCAGCCCCTGCTTTCAGTGCTTCTGTTTTTATGAAGAAAGCTATGTCTTTCTCTGTCTTGAACTTCCTGCTCTTAAGCCCTGCTAACATTCCATCAAATATCTTGTCTGTGATGCTGACAGCCTTCCTGAGCTTCGCTATCTCAGTCTTGTCCTTTACCTGCCTTAGCTGATATAAGAACTTGCTGGCATCCCTTGTCTTGGCATGCTTTGAGAGGAAACGCTTCTCGCGGAGAAACATATTATCATAAGCAGCGCCCACTCTTCGAATCCTGTTCTTCTTGATGAATGCCTTGAACTCAGGCTTGAACTTCTTCCAGCGGATAATCTTAAAGCCAGGGAACTTAACAGAATGAAGCGGTGAGATGAAAAAATAATTGGCTTTTCGCGTCAGCACCATGAGGCCGTGCTCGAACTCCTGCTCTGCGAAATACTTGAAATTAGGGTCCTGGTTGAAGAGTATTACTGCATCGAGCTTCTCTTTCTTCAGATATTCTCGCAAAGCATTTGTCTTTGGATTGGCCATGAGCTCTTCTTAGAAGTGTTTGTTTTTAAATTTTCTTAAAGCTTTACGTGTAACGTCACATCTACCGCGCCGTAATCCAACCATAACGCGACACAGGCGCGCCTGAAAAAAGTATTTCATAAGAATCAGAAAGCATTTTCTTATTATATTCCTTGCTTCATACGATTCCGATAGTCAGGCAGTCCTGTCTCGACAGAGTCCTTTATCTTGTCAAGAAGACCTTGCATCGGGTATGGGATTCTCACAAAGCAGGCTTTTTTTGTCTCAGAGTCATAGGTGGCGTAGCCTGTATATTCTAGTCCGTCGCGAGGTTGGCCTATGCTCGGCACAACGACCAGGGCCATATCGCAGCGCGAGAGGTCTATCTTCTTGATTATTGCGCAGTCAATCTCTTTTTGCCTCACGTACAATTCAGGATGGTTCTTCTCCATTTCAAATATCTTATCAGTTGCTTTCAGGAAGCAAGGCTGTTTTCCTGACGTTTCCCAGCGCGCGTCTCCTTTTCCAATCGCTGTGTAAATCTGCGGAATATGGACATGACCTACAAAAGCCACAGAGCTATCCAGCTCCGGGTGGTTGAGGAAATCAAATAATGCTCCTTTATCCTCAACGTAATTCATTCGCTCCGGATTTACCGGGGTTGAGTGGGCAAATATCATGCCGTCTTCCTTCAAGGCATAGTCTTGGCGAGCAATCCTCTCAAGGATTCCAAAGCTCTTCTTTGTCAGTTGTTCTGCGTTCCATCTCGCAGCCAAGAGAGCCTTGCTGTTGAATTCGAAATCAGTATAGATGGCTGATGATTGCTTTCCGTGCGACCGGCAGAAGATGTTGTAGACTGCAATGTCATGATTGCCAGGCACGAAAGCATCAGCATAGCTATTGACCCGCTCAAGGCACTCGTTAGGATAGGGGTTATAGCCGACAACATCGCCAAGGCAGACAACCTTATCAAAATTCTTTTTTGGAGCAGCCCGCATCACAGTCTCAAGCGCAGGAAGGTTTGAGTGCAAGTCACTAAATATCATGTATTTCATTATGAAGAAAGGGAAATGAAACCATGTATATAAGCGTTTCTCAGCACATTATCAATCCCAGTATCTCTTCTCCGTATCTTCTTATCTTGGCATGGCCCATTCCGTAGATATCGGTGAGCTCTTCTGTGTTGAGGGGCATCTTCTCTGCTATCTCGTAGAGGGTCTTGTCGTGCATTATCATGAACGGAGGGACTCCAAGGGCTTCGCTTGTCCTGGTGCGCCACTCATGCAGCCGCTCAAGCACTCCCTGCGAGTCTCCTTTGAAGCTGGGCCTGTTTTCTCCCTCCCATTCTGAGAGCTGCTTCTGGTGCAGGGCCTCATTATCAGGGTCTATCAACCGTATCATCGACCTTGTAAGGTAAGAAGTGGGGCTCTTGCTGGAATATGAGAGGTAAAGAGCGCTCTTGGCCCTGCTCAATGCCACATAGAAGAGCCTTCGTTCCTCCTCGTCCTTGTCATACTCGTCCATCTTCACTACATCGATGACAGGATGCTCTGAGCCTCTGCAGGGGAAGTTGGCTGTTGTGCATCCGATGACAAAAACCATCTCAGCCTCCAATCCTTTTATCGCATGGACTGTGGCCAGCGTCAGCTCATCTTCCATGAGCATTATGTTGTGGTCTGAGTCTTCGCTCTTGATGACATGCTTGATTGCCCGTGCTTTCATGAGCATAGAAAGCTCGTTCAGCTGCCTGTTGGTCCTTGCCAGTACGAATATCTCGTTTCTTGGAAGCGAAGATGAAGAGGATGATAGTATTCTCTGGATTACAAACTCGTATTCTGCCTCTTCTGAAGCAAAGTCAAGCACCATGAGCTCCTTGTCTCCGTATTTCACAGCCTCAAGGTCTGGAAGGTTCATGTTCCTGATGCCACGATTGATGAGCTCGACGATGTGGTTTGTGGATCGGTAATTCATTGTGAGATGGACAACTTCGCAGCCAGGATGGTCTTCCTCGAAACAGAGGATGTAGTTGATGTCAGAGCCTCTCCAGCCATAAATGGACTGGCGGGGGTCCCCTACGCAGAAAAGATTCTTGGGCTTAAGCATATTAATCAGTTCAATCTGGGTTGAGTTGACATCCTGGTATTCGTCTATCATCACATGCTCGAACTCAGGCACAAGCTCAGGGTGCTCACGGAAGAGCTTCAAGGTGTCAAGCAATTGGTCAGCGTAATCCCGGAGGCCGTGCTGGTCCATGAGCTCCTGTATGTGCATGCATACGCTTCTCACAAGCATCGCGCTCTCAAAGCACTTGTTACCTGCGTCGCAGGAGAATTCTTTCAGAGGCCTGTTCTTGAACTTGAAATAGTCCCTTATGAAGAAGCAGTCGTTCATGAATATGTTCATGAGCTGCTCAGGAGTCTTTCCCTTCTGCTGGCCAGAATTGAAGTATTTCTGGAGGGCCTGCTCCATGCCAAGCCCTAGCTTTGAGAGGGCGCTCTTCACCATCCTCACTTTGTCAGCATAGCTGATGACTCGCACAGGCTTATCATAGGCCAGCTCGTTATGCTTCTTCAGGATCTTCTCGCAGAAAGAATTGAAAGTCTCGACCATCACAGCATCAGCGAGCCCCTCTTTCGCGAGCCGTTTCATCATCTCCTGCCGGGCCTTCCTTGTGAACGTGATAGCGAGGATCCTCGCTGCAGGAACAGACCTGAACTTGACCAGGAACTCAACTCTCTTGGTGAGCACAGTGGTCTTTCCGCTGCCAGCGCCTGCCACGCAGAGAACAGAATTATTGTTGCTGAGGATCGCTTTTTTCTGCTCATCATTATAGCTTGACAGGAAGAAGTCGAACTCTGCGAAGAGCTTGCGGTCATCTTCTGTTATCTGGGCTTTTGAATGGATTGTCGAAGATGATGATAATACTGATGACTCCTGCGAACCAGAAGGCATTGACGATCCAGATGCTGCTCCCTCAGCCTCTCCGCCTGCGAGCGGCCTTCTGAGCTCTTCCTCTCCTCTGCTTGTGAGCTTTAGAACCTTGCAGAAGCGGTTGGATGGGAGAGAGGTTATCTCTAGCATGCCTTTGACGAGCAGGCTTCCTAACAGGCTGTTCAATTCTCCCCTGCCATAGGCAAGTCCCCCGAAGTCAGGAAGCTCCTTGAGATTGTTCTTCTTGACAGACTCGTTCTCCTCGCTGCCATTGAGGAAATCTATGAGTAGGTTACGCCCGACTCCGAAAGGGATCTGCTGCACAGCCCTCAGTGCTACAAGATAATCCTTCTTATCACTCATAAACCCTGAAAAACACCCTTCTAATTATAAGCTTTACTACAAAAATCTCTCGCACGAATACAATAGGTCTAAGTCGACAAATGAAGCAGGAGAGATTTTTGAGTTGACTACCGCGCTACGCTTCGGGCTTTAGCCCAAGGTAGTCAACGACAGAGAGGAGGTCGGCGAGAGAGCATTGTTAACGAGAAAAGAATCAAAGACGAAATCTAACATTTTTCTAACTCTTTAATGAATTCATCACAGGTCATTGTTATTCCCTTGCCGGCCTCGATTCTCTTCAGGGCAGCATTGGTCCTTCTCGCGAACTCAAGATCTTCCTTCTTTTTCTGTTTGAATTTAGACATTCTTTTCATATTTAACATCTGACATATTATCATACCTATTGTTTAAATGTTTCGCAAAGTACCTCTAGCTTGACAAAAAAGGTTATCATATGGGCTCTTGACGCTGACGAGCGCGGGGCTTGCCATGTGGACATAGACCATCGTGGTGTCGGGGCTTGCGTGCCCCATGATCGACTGGACCCGGACAAGGTCGTTGCCGTTCTCAATCAGATGAGTGGCAAAGCTGTGCCTGAGAGTGTGAGGATGCACTCGCTTTCCAAGGCCAGCCAGAGCAGAAGCTTTCCTTACAACAGCATAGACAGTCCGCGTAGTCAGATGAGAACAGCCATCTTTGCTCCTAAAAACATGATTATGGGCCGCAAGACCATTAAATTCGATAAAATCCGCCAGTTCCTGCTTGATCTTTTCAGAGAGAACAAACAGTCTATCCTTGCTTCCTTTGCCTTTTCTCACCCAACCATAGCTCAAATCAAACTCTATATCCTTGACGCGCAGGTTTACAAGTTCGCTCACCCGAAGACCTGCAGAATACATCAAGCGGACCATCAAAGAATGCTTGGGGTTTTCAATAGCTGAGAAAAGTTTCACCACCTCGCTTTGAGTAAGGACCTCTGGAAGCCTTTTCGGGACTTTGGAATAGGGGATGTTGACAAAGAATCTCTTGTTCAGCACGTTCTCAAGGGCGAACTTCAGCGCCTGAAGGCTGAGGTTCAGGGTGCTGGCAGCAAGCTTCCTCTCACAGAGCCAGCCCAGATAATCCTTGACATCGCGCTTAGTTATCCTTCGAGGCTCCTTTTCGCCAAGCCAGAGCAAGAACTTCTTCACACAGAAGGAATACGACTCAACCGTCCGCCCGCTATAATGCCTCCGGACAAGCTCTTTTTTCATAAGCTCAATAATATCCATAAGAAACATCTGGTCAATCATCCTTAATAAGCCTGACGTCGAGCTGACCAGTGAGTCCTGTGGTTTCTTACGGACTTTCAGCAATATTTACGGATTAAAGTAGTCAGTCATCATAATGACTCTGCAAAAAACAGGAAAACGAACCTGGGAAAACCACCAAGCCAAGCCTTCAAACCCCCAGAAAACAAAGGAATTCATCTATAAATGGTTAGATGAAATAAAAATCGCTTTGATTACCTTTCAAGAACTCGCTCTTCAATTGGTCGATCTATAATCAGTTCTCCTGTTCCAAGTTTATGAGTTATCCTGGCTATGAGAGTGGCTTCTTCAGGAATAACTTCAGAAGAGAGGATTGGTCTGTGTTCAGAATGAACCGGCCCGCATGGATTTCTATCATAGGGATTTGGCTCTAATGGAACTCCTCCAGTTAGGGCTTCCTCAAATCTCCTATAAGCTGAATAATTACTCATAAACAACCAATACTAAATAGAACTATTTATACTTTACGCTAATTTCTTGAAGAGCGATTTTTACTCTTCGGATAACGGCGGTTATCCTCGCTCTTCGAGCCCTCAACCTCGCAACCCTGAACTCGTTCCACTCGTTCGAGGCTCGGTTCGGGCGAAGAGTCATCTAACATGGTTAGATTCAATTCAGAAATCGGCTAAAATCGAAAGGGCAAAAACAAACCTAGATATCTTCTTGATGTGTGGCAGTTATTCTATTATCTATTCTTGCAATTTCATCAGAATTAAGATTAACTAATCCAAGAGCTCCATTGCAATAACCTTTTAGTCTATCTTTAGCATCTTTCATTTCATACTTAGGTCCAAAAGAATATCTCGCCAAAATAACATTCACACCGGAAGTGTAAAGATGTTCTTCAAATAGCTTAGGATTCTGACCAAAAAAAAATTGTGCCCGATCTCGTTGATATCCTAATTCTATTAGAGCTTGATGCGTTGTTTCAACTAAATTTGAAATATCATTATTCTCAGATGTCAAATATCTCAAAATCATTTTATTACCAGGATTACTTAGCAATATATAACTATTTCGCTTTGTTTTTGCCCACTATTCTCTAATCAAATGGACTTCGTCACTATAAAACGCCGACTTCTGAACTCTTCGCATCCTGCTGGATGCTCGTTCTTTCAGCTCTCGAGCCTCCATCCAGCACTCCGCTTCGCTTCGTGCGGGTCGGCTCGGAGGAAAGAAGAATCTAACATGGTTAGGTGAAATTGATGATTTGTCTTTTACTTTCTATGGTGGTGGGGAAAATAAGCGAAAACTTTAAATATACTAGATGTTTTAATACTAAAATACATAGTAGGTGATACTTTATGGAAGTGGCAATAACAAAAATGTCCCCTAACGGGCAAGTCGTAATTCCTAGCGAAATCAGAAAAGACGCAGGAATAAGTCCATCAACAAAATTCATAATATTCAATAAAGATGGAAATATAATGCTAAAACAAATAAATAAAGATAATCTAATAAAAGACATAGATACTTTGGAAAAGATTGGTCGAAGCGAAGAACAAATAAAAAAAGGCAAATTCACTAAAGCCAATACCAAAATGAAGGATGAAGAAATAGATGCTTTGCTGATGAAGTAAAAATGGAAATACTATTCTCAGATGAATTCAAGGAAGAATTCAAGAAAATCAAGGATAAGACTACAAGACTTAGAATCATCAAACAAATCAAGAAACTAAGTGAATTACCAGAAGCTGGCAAACCATTAAAACACGATCTAAAGAATCACAGAAGTCTAAGAGTTCCTCCATTTCGATTAATATACAGAATAGAAGACAATAAATTAATAATAAACTGCTTCGACCACCGAAAAGACGTATACGACTAAAACTTTCCCCCACCACTTAATTCTACTAAACAAAAGTCGCATTCGCTCCTACGACTAAAAAGACAAATCATCAACTCTGCGGACGCTGTTGCGTCCTTGCCTCGCCAGGTCTCAAGCGCACAATCACTAAGAGAAATCAGCCGGCTCGTATTCTTCTTCAATTTCTTTCTTTTGGGCTTCAATTGTTCTTTTCTCAGTATCGATTAATATGTCATAATAAATATTGACCGGATCATTCTGGAGATGATTCTGGATTCTTTTTATACCTTTAGACCTGACCATCTGCAAAGCCCATCTTCCGTGGGCTCTGAAAGATTCTAAGGTTTCTTCATAATTTCCGCCAAATAATGCTACTTCTGTTCTCTTTGATGGAATATTTCCTGCCAGCACGACTTCTAAATCCCCAATATGTGTGGCTTCACTGATCGCCTCATTCATAAGAGCCTCTGAAGAATCATCCAGGTAATTATAATGCCCTAAATAACCCTTCCTTTTCCTATGGTTCAGTATGCCGACACCCATGCATGAGGCTATGCCGCCAGTCTCAACTTTGTCCGGAAATTGGACTATCATGGATTCTTCGACATCTAAATCGACTTCGTACCATTCTCCAGTCATAGCTTAAGATAAGCATAATGAGTATATATATTTTTCATTCCTCAGCTTTCTCGGTGCTCCTTCGACTTAGTGCTCATGGTGTTTGTGCGGGTCGGCTCGGAAAGAACATTATGTGGTCTGATTGCGCGCCTGACGGACAATATGATGATCGCCAGCATTCCTCCTGCGAGCGAAAAAATCAAGTCCCACTGAGCATCATATCGCACAAGGTCAGATACAGGATAATAGGCTTCTCCTGCGGCTGTTGTCAGAAATCCTTGGCTAATGCCTAGGTAAACAGAGCCTATGAATTCTCCTATTTCAGAAAATGAGCTGAGGGCTGCCATCACCAGGAAGGCTAATATCAAAGAGCTGTAAAAAGTCTTGTGCTTCCTGTTCATAAAAATCTGGAATATGATGATGGTCGCGACAAAAGCAGTGGCTATGTGCAGGTATTTGTCATATCCGATGTTGAGAAAGACTATGTTATAGGCGTTGTAAAGCCCTGCGATGCTCATAAAAAGGGCCAGCGCAGCGAGAGGTATGACCCAATCCTTAACTCCCAAATGCTGATAATAAAAGAACAACAAGACCCAAATCACAATAAAGGATATAACATCGATGACAAAATGAGAGCCTTCAATAAAAGCCTTGACCAGGCTGATAAGCAGGATTATGAGAAATAATACAAATACCCCGCTGACCCAGATGGGCTTGGCCTTCTGCTTCATTTTATTATAAGGTGGTGTGATGCATTATATAAATTAATCTGTTGGTCTCGCGCTTAATTTTTTCTTCGAATTCACATCTACCGCGCCTGGTCACAGCGAACCAAAGGTTCGCTGAGATGAGAACGCTCTCAAGCGTTCCCATAGCGATTCTCATCCTATACTGGCGCGCTTGACGAATTATTTCAAGAAAAAAATCGAAGTGAAAAAACTCTGCGTTGCTTTTTTTATGTCAGAAATATTTATCGTGCGCACAACGCCTGGTTTAAAGCCCTCGAGGTGAGGGAGCGATACTATGAGCATAACAGGAAACATAGAGAATATTGTGAGCGAACTGATGACAAAGGAAGATAGGAAGGACCCTGAGTTCAGGTATGCGCTCCTGACGACAGAGATCGGCGACATCGGAAAGTACATGACGCATGACCCCAAGCTCAACCCTAATGCCAGGCCTCATGGCAGCCCGGAGGATGAGAAGCTCGCCTATGGGCAGGCAATAGTGATGCTGATGAGCCTCTGCCATGCAAGAGATATCAATTACAAGGAAGCATTATATCTCGGCCTCAAGAACTGGGTGGAAGCTGATTGGCGCAGGAGAAAAAGCACAGGGGCTGAGGTGAAAGGATTGTCCGCGGTCCCTGGCTATGTACAGGCAAATGCCTATGTCGTCAGCAAGGAGCATCCTTTGGATGGGCTGAAAAAGCGTTCGATCCTCGTGATGGAACACGCCAATCCCGACTTCGTAAAAGCAATAGACTACACCGTAGGCATCGTCACAGACCACGGCGGGAGTGCTTGCCACGCAGCCAACATCTCCAGGGAGAAAGGCATTCCCTGCATCGTCGGCACTGGCAACGCGACAGAAATAATAAAGCACAATGACCTGATAGAATTTGACTCGGACCTTAAAAGCGGTGGTGTTGTGAAAGTCATTAACAGACAATAGAAAAGCCATCACAAAGATTTATAAATCTCTGTCGCAGATTAGAGATAATGCTGCTAATCCATAAATTAAGGTATCCTAAGTTCATAATGCTAGGGTTGACGTTTGTCTTTGCCTATCTTCTTTTCAATAGCCCGCGATTCTCCGGTGTCATGATGGGGCTCAAGGCCTTGGGGGTATTCGGAGTTTTTGTCCTGGGGATTGGCTATAGTTACGGCTTCACAGCAGGGCCTGCGACAGCAGCCATCATAGTAATTGCCAAAGACCATAATATATTCCTGTTCGCGATAATCGCAGGGATAGGATCTCTCCTTGCAGACCTGATATTGTTCGAGTTCATAAGGTCCTCGTTCAGCGATGAGATCAACAAGCTGTTCCAGGAGAGGCCTGTGCGCTGGATGGCAAGCGTTCTCCCGTGCGGAATAAAAAAGTTTGTCGTACCTGTCATCGCATCAATAATTCTCGCCTCTCCGCTGCCGGATGAGATAGGTGTTACTATGTTCGCCGCATATAAGAACATCTCAGAGAAGGCATTCCTTATGCTGTGTTATCTCCTCAACACAGCAGGCATATTGATAATCCTCGCTTTCACAAGTCAAATATGATTTTCATCAGTGTTGTAGTATTATTGACAACAATGATTATCCCTTCTGCAACGCCTAAAAAAAGGTCTTCGCCTATCAAAGCGTTGTATCTTTCCATAAAGCATTAAAATGAAGGGAGATTTCCGAGAGCCATGGTACTTGAAAAAGAAATCCAAAAAAAGATTGTTGATTTTGTCTACTTAAAGCCGAGAACTGTCCAGGAGATAGCCCATCTCATCGAGAAGAACTGGCGCACAGCAGACTCATATGTTGAGAAGATAAACCAGGAGACAGGCCTTCTTGGAGCAAGGACTTTTCGTGGCGGCACAAGGGGAGCCTTGAAGATCGTGTTCTGGAATAATGTGGAAAAGCTTAGCTCCAACCAGTTCCAGGAGCGGTTGATGCGCCAGATTGAGAGCTCAAGAAACAGAGAGGACTTCAGCCCGCTGGACATCTATCAATACGTCGACGTGAAGAAGAAGCGGGCTTTCTCCGAAGTCGTTGAGGATGAGTCATTGTCGAAGACCCAGGACATCGTGGGATTGTTCGCCAAGGCAGAGAAGCAGATACTCTATTTCTCTGGCAACATGAGCTTCCTTGAGATGAAGGAGAAGAAGAAAAACATACTCAACATCATAGAAGAAGCGGCAAAGAGGGGTGTGAGCATAAAAGTAATAGCAAGGATTGACATCGCAAGCCTTGACAATTTCAGGAAGATGATGGGAATAAACCACAAGCTTGGCAAGGAATCCATTGAGATACGCCACGCAGTGCAGCCCTTGCGGGGATTCATCATCGACGACAAGGAGATCAGGCTCAAGGAAGAGAAATATCCTGACAAGTACAAGAAAGGGGAATTGAAGAACGTCACAAGGCTTTTCTATGAGATCTACGACAAGGAATGGATAGAATGGCTCCAGAAATCTTTCTGGAACATATTCAGCAAGAGCATCGACGCGAGGACAAGAGTGAACGACCTTGAGAAGATCGAGAAGCTATAGTTTTTACGTAATACGGTCTACCGCGCCTGGTCGCGATGCACATTGGCAAGCTTCGCTTGCCAATTCAAAATCCGCATGATTTTGTAAGCTGATACTGGCGCGCCTGACGTAAGAATAAGCTTTATAAAACCATCTTGGATTCTTGAACCATAAGGGCTCTTGGTCTAGTGGCTATGATGCCACCCTCACACAGGCTGCGGAGCAGTTGATCCAAAACGCTCCGCGTTTTGAGAGCGGTGGAGGTCACCGGTTCGAATCCGGTAGGGCCCATAAATGAAAAAAGCTGTTAAGAAGTCAGCATTCAAGAAAAGCGTCTGGTTTGCCGTGCGAGGCATCGCGCATGCCCTTTCTGAAGAGAGGAATATAAAGTTCCAGTTCGCTGCGGCGATCATTGCCATCCTCGCAGCATTCTTCCTGAATATCAGCAGGACTAATCTTATGATAGTCATAATGGTGTGCTTCATCGTAATAATCCTTGAACTCATCAACACAGCTTTCGAGAAGCTCATCGACAAGCTGCATCCGAAACGCGACGATGAAATCGGCAGGGTGAAAGACATAATGGCGGGAGCAGTTCTTCTCAGCGTAATCCTCGCGATAATCATCGGAGTGCTGGTGCTGGCAAGGCCAGTCTATTCTCTGGTCCAAAGCCTGTTCTGATATGCGATTTAAGCCTTTATTAGCGGAAGATTTAAATAGTAGTTATGAATATATATTCATAATAACTAATTTGGAGGTGAAAAAATGCCAAATAAAGACAGGACAGGACCATTGGGTTCAGGAGCTCTTTCAGGAAGAGGACTTGGACCTTGCGGCCAAGGTATGAGACGAGGATCAGGTAGAGGCTTTGGAAGAGGGATGGGAGCAAGATGCATCCAGCCAGCCAACATATCCCTAGAAGCAGAGCTAAAGCAGATAGAATCTGAGAAAGAGGCCGTCGAGAAAAAATTAGCGCAGATGGCCTAAAATTATTTTTTTATTCTATGGGTTCACAAAGATTTAAATAATGATATGAATACTCATTCGTAACACATACCTGATCATATGATCAGAGAGTGAACGATGGTACGACCAAAACTATGCAGAAGAGTTATGTCCAGCCCTGACGTGACCTATTTCAAGCCGAGGGGCATTCCTTTGAATGAATTGGAAGAAGTCATCCTGCCAATCGACGAATTCGAGGCGGTGAGGCTCAAAGACCTTGAAGGATTAGAGCAGGAGGAATGCGCGGGAAAGATGGGAATCTCCCAGCCGACGTTCCACAGGCTCATACTCTCAGCCAGGAAAAGAATGGCTGATTCGATAGTCAACGGAAAGGCCCTTAAGATAGAGGGTGGGAATTTTAAAGTGATTAGTAAAGGCAGGAGACATTGTCATAGGAGAGGTTTTCAAGATGAAGATAGCGATAGCAAGTGACGATAAAAGGACAATATCGCACCATTTCGGAAGAGCATTAGGATTTGTGGTTTTTGAAATCGAAGATGATAGGGTGACAAGAATAGGTTATAGAGAAAATATTGGGAAAAACTCCGGTGAGTGCGGCAGTTGCGACCATCAAGCCATGATAAACAACGTGAAAGACTGTGAAATCGTCATCAGCTACGGCATGGGTCAGAGAATCTATGCTGATCTGGTGGAGAGCGGCATAACTCCTATAGTAACTGAAGAAAAGACCATTGATGAAGCATTAAACCAATTCTTGAAGAAGCAATTGAAGAACAGGACTGATAAATTACATTGATAAAAAAAATTTATTCTCACTTCAGTCCGCAGAACTTCGTTATCTCTGCTGCCTTGTCAGTCTTCTCCCATGTGAAGTCAGGGTCGCTTCTTCCGAAGTGGCCGTAGGCTGCCGTCTTCTGGTAGATAGGCCTTTTCAGCTTGAGGTGCTCTATCACCGCTCGCGGCCTAAGGTCGAAGAGCTTCTCCACCGCCTCGACTATCTTCTCATCAGGCACTTTATTCGTACCGAAAGTATCGATGTTAATAGAAGTGGGACAAGCGACGCCTATGCAGTAGCTTATCTGGATCTCACATCTCTCAGCAACGCCAGAGGCGACGATATTCTTCGCGACATATCTTGCGACATAAGCCCCGCTCCTGTCTACCTTCGAGGGGTCTTTACCTGAGAATGCTCCTCCGCCGTGCCTTCCGATTCCACCATAAGTATCAACAATTATTTTCCTTCCTGTGACTCCTGTGTCTCCTTCTGGTCCGCCGATGACAAACCTTCCGGTGGCGTTGATGTGGATCTTTGTCTCTTCATCAATCCATTCAGCGCAGACTGGCTTTATGACTTTCTCAAGTATCTCTTCTCTCAGCTCGTCCTCTTCCTTCTCGACAGTGTGCTGCTGGGCAATGACTACCGCAGTTATCCTCTTTGGTTTTCCGTCGACGTATTCCACGCTAACCTGTGACTTGCCGTCAGGACCAAGGTGCTTGACTTCTCCTTTCTTCCTTACTTCAGCAAGCTTCTGTGTGAGCTTGTGGGCCATAATTATCGGGAAGGGCATGAGCTCTGGCGTCTCGTTGCAGGCAAATCCGTACATCATCCCCTGGTCTCCTGCTCCCTGCTCATGATTATCTTTCTTTTCCTCAGTCACCCCTTGCGATATGTCTGGTGATTGTGAGTGTATGGCGACCCAGACGCCTGCGTCATCACAGTCTATTCCGTATCTTGGGTCAGTGTATCCTATCTTTTTCAGGGTCTCTCTCGCGATTTTCTGCACATCAACATATCCTTTTGTCGTGACTTCTCCAGCCACATGCACGCTTCCTGTTGTCGTCAGGCATTCGACAGCGACTCGTGAATCCGGGTCTTGGCGCAAGAGCTCGTCGAGTATCCCGTCTGAGATCTGGTCGCATACCTTGTCAGGGTGCCCTTCTGTCACTGACTCTGATGTGAAATAAGATATCTTTGCCATTTTTGTTCCCTCCTTGTCCTTTTCATTCAGGCTGCTCAAGCCCTTTTTATAATTTATGGTATAAAATATTCCTATAGGAATAAATGAGAGAGGGTGAGAACATTGATTATTCCGAAAATAATAAAAACAAGAGCGAATTATTACTCCTCATGCTAAGCGAGATAGCAGATATCAAACGCATAAGGAAAAAACTCGGCCTCACCCAGGAAGAGTTGGCCCAGCGAGCAGGCATAAGCCAGAGCATGATAGCAAAGATAGAATCAGGCAGCCTGGAGCCGAGCTACTCAAACGCCCAGAAGATATTCCGTGCCATTGACGAACAGAGCCTCAAAGAAGAGATGAAAGCAGAGCATCTCATGAACGACAAAATAATATGGGCCAATCCAGAAGATAAGATAGAAGCTGTGGTGGCGAAGATGAAAACGCATGGCTTCTCCCAACTGCCGGTGATAAAAAACAATGCTGTTGAGGGCTTGGTGACGGAAACAGACATCCTTGAATCAATACTCAGGAAAAAGGCTGCGAAGGTAAGTGACATAATGGAAAGCCCGCCGCCAATAGTCTCGGCAGACGCCTCATCATCAGCAGTCATCCATCTTCTGAAATATTATCCTCTGGTTCTGGTCTCAAAGAAAGGAAAGATATCAGGCATAATAACCAAGACAGACATAATCACAAAGATGCATATGGAGAGGTGAATTGATGATGAACCTAAAAGAGTCGACAATAGCATATTTCAGCATGGAGATAGGAATGGACCCTGCTGTGCCAACATACTCAGGAGGGCTGGGAATACTTGCCGGCGACACATTGAGAAGCTGCGCAGACCTAAAGCTGCCAGTCATAGGCGTGACGCTCCTCTACAAGAAAGGATATTTCAAGCAGGAAATCGACGAGGAAGGAAACCAGACAGAGCAAGAGGTGAAATGGGAGCCCTCGTCAGTGCTAGAAGAGCTGCCAAAGCAGGTAAGCATCAACATAGAAGGGAGGGAGATAAAAATCAAGGCCTGGCTTTATGAGCTGATGGGAGCGACCGGAAATATCAACCCGATAATATTCCTTGACACAGATGTGGCTGACAACAATGAAGAGGACAGGCGCATAACACATCACCTCTACGGTCACGACGAGAGATACCGGCTGATGCAGGAGATAATCCTGGGAATAGGCGGAGCCCGGATGCTTGAGAAGCTCGGCTGCCATGAGCTGAAAAAATATCATATGAACGAAGGCCACTCAGCATTGCTAACAGTAGAGCTATGCCACAGGTTCAGCGACACAAAGAACCCTATTGAAGAAGCAAGGGATAGATGCGTTTTCACGACTCACACACCTGTGCCCGCAGGTCATGACCAGTTCCCGCAGGAGCTCGCTGAGAAGCTGCTCGGGGAGATGATAACCCCTGCGCTCAGGAACGAGATATTCATCGATGGAAAGCTTAACATGACCTACCTCGGCCTGAGGTTCAGCAGGTTCATCAACGGCGTAGCTAAGAAGCATGGAGAAGTCTCAAGGAACATGTTTCCCGGCTACCACATTGAGTCTATCACCAATGGTGTGCATTCATACTTCTGGATCGCGCCGCCATTCAGGGAAGTCTTTGATAAATATCTTCCTGGCTGGGAGTACGACCCCTTCAGCCTGAGATACGTGCTAGGCATCCCTAAAGAGGATATGTGGTCTGCGCACCAGAAAGCCAAGAAAAGCCTGATAGAATACATCAATAAGAACTACAATTCAGGCATGGACAAAGATACGTTCACAATAGGCTTTGCCAGGAGAGCAGCCACCTACAAGAGGGGGGATATGCTTTTTTCCGACGTGAACAGGCTTATGAAGATAGCTGCAAAAAGTAAGGGTATACAGATAATCTACGCAGGAAAAGCCCATCCGAAAGACCAGGCAGGAAAAGATATCATCAAGCGCATAATCTGCAAGATGAAAGAGGTGAAGGACAAGATAAAGGTGTGCTATGTCAAGAACTATGACATCGACTCAGCCAAGCTCCTTGTATCGGGAGTTGACATCTGGCTAAACACGCCGCTGAGGCCCCAGGAAGCATCAGGGACCTCTGGGATGAAAGCAGCCCACAACGGCGTCCCGCATTTCTCGACTCTCGACGGTTGGTGGCTTGAAGGCCACATAGAGAACGTGACTGGGTGGAGCATAGGAGCCCACCCTGACGAGTCAAAGGAGAACATACATGAGAATGACGTCGAGGACATGTACACAAAGCTCGAATACATCATACTGCCCAAATTCTACGATGAGAGGGACAAATGGATTGAGGTGATGAGGCACGCAATCGCCATCAACGGCTCGTTCTTCAACACCCACAGGATGGTGCAGCAGTATGTTTTAAATGCTTATTTTAAATAAGGCAAAACGTATTGCGTGTCAAAATCTTTGATTTTGAACACAGCAGTATGTTTTAAATGCCTATTTTAAGTGAGGGAAAAGGAGGCTGTTACCTTAACGTAAATTATTAATTCTAGCTGTTTCTATGCTTCTGGTGAGGCGTTTTATGGGTTGATAAGGGTTTTTGGGAGCGTCTTGGAGGCTTCCCAAAATG
>Ga0268280_1000474_pt1 | contig 33942 bp, 30 predicted proteins | sample saktaG_9_FD_190139 | JGI IMG/M metagenome (GOLD analysis project Ga0268280, IMG submission 190139) | Saline water microbial communities from Sakinaw Lake, British Columbia, Canada - sak_2011_5_24_40m | ecosystem: Environmental > Aquatic > Non-marine Saline and Alkaline > Saline ...
CCCCGCTTCCCGCGAACGCCCCCATCTTCGGCCCACCTCGTCTCGTTCAAAGGGAAGTCCGGGACCGAGGCAAGGAACGCGGGCCGCTCTCCGGCGAACCGCGACGGCAGGGAGGCCGCGAACCGCGCGTACGCACGGCAAGCCCCGCACCGCTCCGCGTGACGGAGGGCGAGACGAGGCGTCTTTTTTCCCCGGTCGACCTCACGCGAAATGAGCCATCGGGTCAGTTTGCAGAGCATCGTCATTCTCCTTTGCCTCATCCGAGCGGCGTTCCCTTGACGGCCACGGTCTTCGTCGCCGCCGCCGGGGCCGGGACGGGGCAGACCCGCTTCATCAGGCCTTTCCGGGCCCGGTGAAGAAGAACGCGCACGGCCAGCCGGCTCTTCCCGAGGGATGTGGCGATTGCTTCGATGGTCATGTCCTCACCGTAGCGCAACCAGAGGACCCGGTACTGGCTCCCGCCGAGATTCCGGGCCGCGTCCCAGATCCCGGCCTCCCCGGCGGCTCCGACCTCGGGGTCCGCCAAGGCGCCGGCCGCCTCCACGTCGAGTCTCCCCGACGCGATCTTTTTCTTGCGATAGGAACTGATGGCCAACCGGTTGGCCGAAGTGTAGAGCCAGGTGGAGAACCGGAAAGCAGGGTCGTAGCTCCGGATGTTCCGGAAGAGCTTGAGGAACGTTTCCTGGACCATGTCCTCGGCGTCCTGGTCGCTCCCGAGGCGGGGGCGGAGATAGACGAAGAGCCGGCGCTTGTAGCGTTGCGCCAGCTCCTCGAAAGACCGCCGCGAGCCGGCCCGCGCCTCGCGGGCCAACTCCTCGTCGGTCTTCGTTGCGATCGGGTCGGGGTCGACCATGCTCTCCCCGAGTCCCGTTCTTCCGGAGCCCCGATGACTTGAGAGCCGGGCGCCCGGAACGGGGCTCAGTCGAAGAAATCCAATCCCCGTCCACGCGACGCCATGTTCGCGATTTCCCGCGAAGGGATATCGAGCTCCAGGCGGACGGTCTTCCCCTCCATTTTAACCTGGAGACCATCGACAAGGAAAGCGGGGACCGCCCCGGGTCCATCCCCCTCTCCGAGCCGGGCCAGGGCGATGAGTCCCTGGGCGATATCGACCATGTTCTTGGCGTTCTCGGGGGAATCCGCGGTGACCTGGATCCGGACCTGGAGATTGTCCTGTCTTTCCTGGGCCAGGAAGGACATCAGACCGGCTTTTTCGACGAACTTGGACTGCCTGACTTCCTGGCCCAGCCCGGCCAAGTTTTCGACGACCCCGCTGAGGAAAGTGCCCGAGGAGACATCCTTGAACGACGCGGCCAGCTTGGACGCGGCGAAGTTCTTCGCCTTGCCGGCGGCCGTATCCAGGACCTTCTCGATGGCCTGGCGACTCTCGGAGAAGACGATCAGGCCGTCGTTGATGAAGGCGCCGAACTCGTCGCCGCCCGTCGAGTAAAGGGTGTAGGCGCCGTAGGCCGTTTCCGTGTGATCTTCAGCGAGGTCGAGCAGGGTCAGGATGCGCGCTTTGTCGAATTTCCCCGCCACGGCGAAGACAGCCTGCTTGGCTCCGGGCTCGAGCCCGAAGATCGTCAGGCCGGTGATGTCCTTGGGCACATCGATCTTGAACCACCGGTTGAGGTCCCGGCTCTTGATATCGAACTTGCCGTCTTTATTCAGGTATTCGTAGAGCTTGGTGGCGGTGAACTTTTCCATATCCAGGTGGGCCACCCAGCGGGCACCGTCGGGGATGACCGACGTCGGCAGGGTCCCGGGCCAGGCGGGGACGACGAGGATGAGGGCCGCCAGGGCCAGGATCGTGATCAACAGAATGGATTTCTTGAACATCCGTGACTCCTTTGCGTGTGATCCGTTCGCCCTGTAATACGCCGCCGTAGCCCGGATGTTTCACTCCCGCCCATTAAAAATCGAGCCTGAGCGTCTCCCCCTCCTTGACGGTTTTCGGTTGTTTGAAGGTCCGCGGCCGGGCGTCCCCCAGTTTGAACGACTTAAGGGAAAGGCCGCCGTGGAGGACGGCGAGTTCGGCCGTCTTGCCGCCGCCCCCGACCCGGCAGGTTCCCCAGGCCCAGCCGTTCGACCAAAAGAACGTTCCGTCACCCGCGCCGAAAGTCATCGCCTTTTCCACGCCGTTCCAGTCGAAGCCCGTCATGGCCGGCACGGCCGCCCAGCTGGCCATGGGCCGGGCGTAGTGGTGGCCGCATTCGGCTTCGTCAAAGGGGCTGCGTTTCTTCCCGTCATAACGCGCCCGGATGTCCCGAATGACCTTCAAGCCATCTTCCCGATTCCCCTCGTAGAGCATCCCGACGGCGGCCGCGTATTCGAAGCCGGTCATGACCTCGGTGAAATACGGGAACGGGTTCTTCGGGCGGCCCTTCGGGTAGCTGGCCATGAGGAGCGCCGTCTCGTCGCCCAGGACGAACGACCGCAGGCAGTTGAAGTGGTCGGCGAAACCGTCCTGCGTGTTGTACTTCACGATGCTCCGGAGCGTCGTCTTGACATGGGCGGCGTCGACGAGATAGCCCAGCCCGCAGACGTGGGCCATGAACTGGCCGACGAGTTGGTCGACGAGGCATCCTTCGCCAAGTTGATAATCCGGTTCGGTGATGTCCTTGGCGCCCATGTCGAGCCGCAGGCTCGGGGCCACGTCTTCGACACTCCGCGGCGGACGGACGTGGTGCTCGTAATATTCGCCGTTGAACAAGTTCGCGTCCGTCCAGGCGCGGCCCTTGTCGAAAAGCTCCCGGCAGAGTTTGGCAAAGGGCTTGTCTCCGACCCTCCTGGACATTTCCTCGGCGGCCCGGAGCGCGCCCAGGTACCAAAGCTCCATCTGCGGGTTCGGGCCGTAGTATTCGACGTCCATGGTGTTGTGCTGACAGCCCTCCATGACGCCGTCCCGGTCGGCGTCCCAGCCGCCCTGAATCCAGGCGAACGAGAGAGCCCGCTTGACCGCCGGCCAGAGCTTGCCGAGCCAGGCGTCGTCGCCGGACATCTTCCAGTCGCGGTAGGCCTTCATGATGCAGCCCATCTGGCCGTCGGCGGCGGCTTTGCCGTATTCACGGGCCCGGTCGATCGGCAGGCGCACCCGGAAGCTCATCAGGCCCTGGGCGTCCGTCGCCTCGAGAAATTCCGTCTCGCGCATGGAGCGGGAGAGCTGGCCGAAAAGAAAAGCAGTGGCCTGTTCGTAGTTCCAAACGTGCGTGCACGACCCGAAGCAGCAGCCGGCCTGGTTGCTCGATCCTTCGAAACCGAAAAACCGGCCGTCCGGCGTCCGGAAGCAGGTCTGCGTCCGGAGAGTGCTTAGGTTGAAGAGGGCCGCCTCCTTGACCTCGTCCGGAAGCGTGCTCGTCGCGAAGGCGCGGACGAACTCGACCGTCCGGGCCTCGAGCCCGGCCGACCGGGACGCGAAATCCTCGGCCGCGGCCCAGGCGTCGCTCCACTTCGTCGTGTAATAGTTGCCGATGAGGTCGTCCGGCGTCCCCTTGGGCGACCACGTCCGCCGATTGGGGAAGTGCCACGCGAGGAGAAACGTCGTTTCGGCGCTGCCGTTGGCGGGGACGTCCAGTTCCACGGTCAGCGACCCGAACGGCATGTCCTCCCCCGTTTCGGGACGCGGGTCGAGCATCCCGTCGGCCGAGAAATCATCCCAAAAATCGAGGAGCGGCGTCCCCCATCCCGCGGCGAGCCAAGCGGTCCGGCTCGTGCCGATGGTCCCCGCGGGGGCAGCGAGGGCGATCGACCCGAAGGCCTCGTCCTTGGGGTCGACGCCGGCCGAGGACATGAAGATGCCGCGCAGGCCCGCGGTTGCCCGGAACTCGTTCTTGTTCGTCTTGGGGCCGGTCGTGACCGGGTCGCTTTTCCAGTCCTGGCCAAGCTTCGATCCGTCGGCGCCGATGAAGTTGGGAAGAGTGCCGCAAACGGAGACCCGGAAGGCCCGGCCGGTTTTGTTGATGATCACGTAGCGGAGGACGGCCACGGGCATCCCGCTCGCTTCGGCATCGCCCGGGACAAGGGGGTTCCAGGCCTCGAGGCGGACGTCCACGGGAGAGGCGGGGTCGGAGAGGAGGACCTGGCCGAGCGGGTAGGCGGCGGCGAAGGCGGCCTCGCGGAAACGGGGCAGGCCGTGGTTCACGGCCGTCGATCCGTGGGAGGCTTCGTAAGCGTAGAGCGGCAGCGGGCCCTCGAGAGCCCGGGTGAACGATGAGTCCCCGGACGAGACGCGGATGGCGAAGAACGGCCCGAGCTGCTGCCCGACGAACGGAGTATAGCCCTTGGCCGGCCGGTTCATGATCTCCCAGTCGACGAGGTTGCCCCGGCCGCCGAGGCTAACCGTGCCCGTGCCGATACCGCCGAGGGGCAGGACGATCTTGTCGATATGGTCCCGATCATAGGTCCTGAGGACGGGCCAGTCCGGCCGCCAGCCGTCCGCGGCCGAAACCGCGATTACGAGCACAGAGATGAAGAAAGCCGCGATTACGAACCGACCGATCAAGCGTCTCATGGGCGCCTCCTTGAAAAAGCACTCCCGGTATTTTCGCGATATGCTCAGGCGGCCCGGGCTTTACGCACGGCGGCCAGCCAGCCCGCGTAAAGCCTGTCGGCGAACGGCCGGCTCATGGCCGGCGTGAACTTCCGTTCGTCGACCGAGAGGCGCTCGATATCGGCCGTCTTCGCCCACAGGCCGGCGCCCAGGCCGGCGAGATAGGCAGCCCCGAGCGACGTCGTTTCCACGGCTTTCGGACGGACGACCGGAATGCCGAGAATATCGGCCTGGAAGCGGCAGAGAAAACCGTTGACCGAAGCGCCGCCGTCGACCCGGAGCTCGCGGATCTTCAGCCCCGAATCCTGCCGCATCGTCTCGAGGACGTCGCGCGTCGAGTAGGCCATCGCTTCGATGGCGGCCCGGACGAGGTGGTTCCGGTTGGCGCCGCGGGTCAGTCCGACGATGGTCCCCCGCGCCTCGGCGTCCCAGTAGGGGGCTCCGAGCCCGACGAACGCCGGGACGAAATAGACCCCGGCGTTGTCCTCGACCGCCGCCGCGGCGGCCTCCGATTCGGCGGCCGAGCCGATGAGGCCGAGTCCGTCGCGCAGCCACTGGAGGGCCGCCCCGGCGACGAATACGGACCCCTCGAGGGCGTAGGCGGTTTTTCCGCCCGAGCCGCAGGCGACCGTCGTGATCAGGCCGTGCTTCGATTCGACGGGTTTTCGCCCGGTATTGAGAAGGATGAACGAGCCCGTGCCATAGGTGTTCTTGATCGCTCCGGGCCTGAATCCGGCCTGGCCGAAAAGAGCCGCCTGCTGGTCCCCGGCGACCCCCATGATGGGGATCCCGGCCGGCAGCCGTCCCAGCCGAACCGTCCGGCCGAATTCGCCCGATGACGGCAGAACGCGGGGCAACATTCCGGCGGGGACGCCGAAGAGGCGCAAGAGATCGTCGTCCCAATCGAGCTCGTGGATATTGAAGAGCATGGTCCGGGAGGCGTTGGTGAAATCGGTGGCGTGGCTCGCGCCCCCGGTGAGCTTCCAGAGGACCCAGGAATCCGTCGTGCCGAAGGCGAGGCCGCCGCGCCCGGCCCGCTCTCGCAGGCCGCCCCGGTCGAGGATCCACTCCGCCTTGGTGGCCGAGAAGTAGGCGTCGATCGGCAGGCCGGTCTTATTCCGGACGAGCCGGGCGAGACCGCTCCGCGCATTGAGTTCGCGGCAGCGGCCGGCCGTGCGGCGGCACTGCCAGACGATGGCGTTCCCAGCGGGCCGGCCCGTTTTCCGGTCCCAGACGACCGTCGTCTCGCGCTGGTTGGTGATGCCGACCGCGACGATCGTCCGTCCCGGGACGGCGGCGAGGGCCTTCTGAACGGTCCGGTAAACGCTCCGCCAGATCTCCTCGGGATCGTGCTCGACCCATCCGGGACGGGGGAAATATTGCGGGAACTCCTCATAGGCCGCGGCGACGGCCCGGCCGCGCCGGTCGAAGACGATAGCCCGGCTCCCGGTCGTGCCCTGGTCGATGGCAAGAACGTGGTCCACGTCAGACCCTCGGGACGACCCAGTCGAGGACGTCCTTGAAAACCTTTTCCCGGCCGAGATCGATGGACAGCGCATGGAGCATGTCCGGGTACTCGAGGATCGTCTTGTCGGCAAGCGTAAGTTTATTGAACATTTTCCGGCCGGCCTTCTCATCGACGAGAAGGTCGACCCCCGGGATGAGGAAGAGCGTTGGGACGGCGAGCTTTTTGGCGAGCTTGCCCGACCCGGCCTGCTCGGGCAGAAAATTGAACAGGCACTTCAGGCTGGCCACGCGGATCTCGTCCGGACTCGCGTTCATGACCGGAAGATAGTCCGGATCGCGGCTGACCATATCCGAGGAGAAAGGCAGGTCGACCAGCATGGCCGGCTTGATGAGGAGGAAAGCCGCGAGCTTGAGATAGACGCTGAAAGGGAACTTCATGCCGTTCTTGAAGGCCGGGGCGATCAGGACTTGGCCGGCGAACTTGTCGGCGTTTTGGCAGGCCAGGTTGAAGGCGAGCAGGCCGCCCATGCTCTCGCCGAGCAGGAAGACTTTTCGGCCCGGAAAGTCCTTCCCGATGGTGTCCCGCAGGTCCAGGATGTCCCGGTCCCAGACGCGGAAGGAGTCGATATGGCCCCGGGGCCGCTGCGGCGTCCGGCCGAAGCCGCGGAGCTCGACGGCGTAGGAGGCGAAGCCGCGTTCGGCGAAATGACCAGCTAGAAAATTCCAGCGGGCCGAGTGGGCGCCGAGGCCATGGACGAGGAGAAATACGGCTTTGGGGGACGCGGGCGACGGAGAGGCGTCCCACCGGCGAAAGAGCACGTTGGTTCCTTGGAGTTCGGGCATGGCCGGATTATAACAGAGCGGAGTCGTCCGGCGGAAGCGGGACTCCCCAAGCGAGCATTCGGAACACTTGAACGGGCAGGGCTTTCTCTGTATGATAAGGGCAATTCTAGAACAAGGAGGCTTGGTGGCCAGAGGAAAAAGAGCATTTAAGAGCGAAAAAAGAGGCAAAGAGCTGAGGCGCCTCAAAAAACAGGAAGAAAAGCGGTTGAGACGCCTGGGAAAATTAGCCCCGCCAGACGGAGAATCCCAGGCACTGACGCCGGACGAGGCCCCGGCGGCGCCGCCCGGTCCGGACGATCCCGCCAGGGAAGCGTCCTGAGGCCCTTTTCGAACGAAAAAGACTATTTCATTTCGGCCAAAACCCCGCTCAGGGGTTTTCTCTGGCGCATGAAACCTCCTCTCAGGGTCCGATGACGCCGTCTGCCCGCCCGGCGAGAGCATTCCTGCAGGGAGCTGTCCTTTTTATCACGGCCCTGCCGTTTCTCTGGGGACAACAGCCCGTCCGGACGCTCTTCAAGGATATGCCTCCTTCAGATCCTCGAAGAGAGGTCATCCAGGCTGTCCTCGACTCGCCGATCGATTTCCTGCGGGCCCGATTCCCGGGCCGGGAATGGGCCGAGGGGGGATATTGCGCCGCCTGGGACCGAGCCCGCCGGTACTTCCCCGCGAGCGTCTATTACGTCAAGCCCGGGACCTACTTCATGACCCACGGCTTCGGCCCCGACGGCCGGATGTTCATGGAGATCCACGCATCGGCCTATCTCTCGCTCGGCGTTGAAAACCGCCGGACCTTCACGGACGGCTCGATCGTCGCCGAGTACGGACGGATGCTCGACGCGGCCGGCGGGGGCGAAGCCGCGGTCTTCCGGGAGAAGACGGGAAGGCTCGAATCCTATTTTCGCGACGCGGCTTCGAAAAAACGTCTCCGGAAGAGCCTTGGCGAAGCCCTCTACTCCCACCTCCTCGAGGGGCTCCGCGAAGAGAACGCCCATATGTTCGAGGGCGGGCTGATGCACGAGGGCATACACGCCGGCATGGACGGCGAAGAACTCGTGGCCCGGATCCAGGCCGATTTCAAGGGAGGCGGGCTCAACGTTCAATGGGACGAACTTCGGGCCTTCATGGCCGAAGCCGTATTCCACGGATCATTTGGCCGCTGGGCCGCAGACGACATCGCCGCCGGCGGGGACGAGGTCGAGGCCCGGCTCGAGATGCTCGAGACGCTGAGGAAAACACCCCGGCTTGTCAGATCGCCGGATAGAGAGAAGTTCGAAAGAGCGGCGGCCGGGATAGGGGCCGTCACGGCCCTCGCCCGGCTGCGCATGCGGGAGCTCTGGCAGTCCGCCCAACGCATGCAGGGGCTTGTCAACAATTTCGAAAAGGATTACCTCAAGCCCGATCCGCCGCCCGATGTCGACGGCCTCATCACGAAACTCGCCGGAGAAATCGCCGGTTTCGTCGGCGATGCCGGGGAAAGCATCCAGCGGACCGAGCTTGCGCTCCGACGCCTCGAAGAGGTCCTGGGACAGTGGGACGAATGGGCGGCCGGCCTTCGCCCCTTCCCTCCGCCGGTGACGGACTCCAAGGATGTTATGGCCAGGCTCGGGCAGACGAACTGGCCGGCGCCTCCCTCGGCCGACGCCGATCGCCTCAAGAAAATGGCGGAACGGGAGCTCGCCAGGGTCCGGGGATCCCTCCCCTCCGGAAAAGACAGGCCTGGCACGAATTAGAGCCAGCCCTCGCCGTAATTTTCCCCTTGACAAAGCCTTTCATGAATAATATATTCCTATACGTTCATGTTGTATTTATTTAATTCCTCTTTGAACGCATAGGTACATTATGAATAAGGATCTGCTCACTCTCGACGACCTGGCCCGCAGGGCCGGCGTTTCTTCGGACCGCCTCGCCGAATGGACCAAAGCCAAGCTCCTCAAGCCCGACGGCTTCGGCGACGGGAAGGTCCCCCTCTTCTCCGCCGGCAGCCTCGACCGCGTCGCCCACGTCCTGAGGCTCGCCGACCTGGGCTATGGAACCGAGGAGGTCCTCAAGATCATCAAAAAGGTCGGTTTGCCCCGGGACGGGCGCGGCCGCAAGCCGGCCCCGGACAAGGGCCGCTTCCTCACGGTCGGGAACCTGGCCGAGCGGTCCGGCGTCAGCCCGAGGACGATCAAACACTGGGAGGACAAGGGCATCATCGAGCCCGACATGCGGACGGAGGGCGGCTTCCGGCTCTATCCGGAATCCTACGTTTTCCTCTGCCAGCTCATCCGCGACCTCCAGCTCTTCGGCTACACGCTCGAGGAGGTCAAGTCGGTGTCGGACGACGTCCGGACGCTCCTGGCCATCGAGGCCGACCTCGAATCCTCCCCCCGGGCCGAGGTGGAGAAAAAGCTCGAAGCCATGCTCGAGGCCATCCAGGCCCTCTTCGACAAGATGAAACTGCTCGAAGAAGGCATCGAACGCTGGGCGGACCTCCTCAAGAAAAAGAGAAAGGACATCCGGGCCCTCAAAGCCAAGAACCAGAAACGGGGCAAGGCCGCCAAGGAGGCGAGCGATGGCTAAGATCGTTTTCATCGAGCCGCAGGCGCCGAACCTGCACATCTTTTCCCAATTCCCCCTGCCCCGCCTGGGGACGCTCATCCTGGGGACGATCATGAAACGGCGCGGTTTCGAGGTCGAGGTTTTCGTCGAGGATTTCCGGAAGATCGATTTCGATGTCGTCGCCTCGGCCGACCTCGTCGGCATCTCGACCATCACCTCGACCGCGCCGCGGGCCTACGCCATCGCCGACCGGGTCCGGGCGATGGGCATCCCCGTCCTCATGGGCGGGCCCCACGTGACCTACCTGACCGAGGAGGCCCTGGAGCACGCCGACTTCGTCGTCCGGGGAGAGGGCGAGGCGGCCCTCGCGGCCTTCATCGACGCCCGGGAGCGCGGCCAGGGCTTCGACGAAGTCCCGAGCCTTTCCTTCAAGGACGCTACGGGAAAGGTCGTCCACAATCCGATGGCGCCCCGGGCCGTGGACCTCGACCGCATCCCCTTCCCCGACTTCACCCTTCTCCGGCCCGACGCGAACGACACGAAACACATGCCGTCCATCCCCGTCTTGACGTCGCGCGGGTGCCCCTTCGACTGTTCCTTCTGCTCCGTGACCGGCATGTTCGGCCGGAAATACCGTTTTCGCTCGACCGAGAATATCATCGAAGAGCTCCGCCTTTACAGCGACCGGAAGGCCCTCATTTTTTTCTACGACGACAACTTCGCGGCCGACCCGAAGCGGACCCGCGACCTGTGCGAAGCCATGATCCGGGAGAAGTTCAGGTTCAAGTGGACGACCCAGGTCCGGGCCGACATCGCCCGCGACCCGGATCTCGTCCGGCTCATGAAGAAGTCCGGGTGCCACACCGTCTATATCGGCTTCGAATCCGTCAACCCGGACAGCCTCGTGGGCATGAAGAAGAGCCAGACCGTGGCCGAGATCGCCCGCGCCGTCAAGGTCTTCCGCCGCTGCCGGATCCACATCCACGGCATGTTCGTGCTCGGCTTCGACGAGGACGATTGGAAATCGGTCCGCAAGACGGTCCGGTTCGCCAAGAAGGCCCGCCTGACGTCGACCCAGTTCCTCATCCTGACCCCCCTTCCCGGCTCCGCTTTCTATGACCGGATCGCTTCGGAGAACCGGATCCGTTTCCACGACTGGGCCCTCTACGACGCCCATCACGCCGTCTTCCAACCGGCGCGTTTCTCTCTCCCCGACCTCCAGAAAGCGCAGATCTTCGCCCACCGGAAGTTCTATTCGCTGAAGGAGACGGTCCGGAAAATCGCCGCCGGCCAGTGGCTCGGCGTCGCCATCGCCCACTACGCCCGGAACCTCAACCGGACCTGGAAGCGCCGCAACCGGACGTTCCTCCGGGTCGTCAAGCTCCTCAAGCCCCGGCCGGGCGCCCGGGGCAGGGTTTCCGTGGACTACCACGAGGACATCAACCTCGAATAATCAACCCATTCGTCTCCTCGGCCTTAAGCCCGGGGGTATGCGCGGGGTTAATACTGAGCGGCGCTTGGCGCCGGCGAACGTATCGGTAAACCGTTTACATCTCCCTGCGTATTCCATAGAATACGTCCGTCATTTATTACGTCACTCTAGGGAGTCGACCATGGAAAATGTCCTGACCGTCAGAGGATTGAAAAAATCCTACGGAAAACAGATGGCTTTGGCGGGCATCGATTTCGAGGTCCGTCCGGGAGAGGTGTTCGCCCTGATCGGCCCGAACGGCGCCGGCAAGACGACGACGCTGAGAATCATCGCCACGCTTCTCACGCCCGGCGAAGGAACGATCACCTTCCTCGACCACGACCTCCGTAAGGACCCGGACTTCGTCCGGGAGAAGATCAGCTATCTTCCGGAGGAAGCCGGGGCTTACAAAAACATGAAGGGCCTGGACTACCTCCACTTCATGGCCGCCTTCTACGCCCGGACGCCTGAGGAGGAGAAGGCCTTCGTCGACCGCGCCGTCGAGATCACGGAGCTCGGCGCCAGGCTGAAAACAAAGGTCGGAACGTACAGCAAGGGCATGACCCGGAAGATCCTGTTGGCCCGGGCCCTGATGACCAAGCCCGTCCTGTCCATCCTCGACGAGCCGACCTCCGGCCTCGACGTCCTCAACGCCCTGGAGGTCCGGGAGATCGTCCGGCGCTACGTCAAAGAGGGGACGTCCGTCCTCCTCTCCTCCCATAACATGCTCGAGATCGAGTTCCTCTCCGACCGGGTGGCCCTGATCGACAAGGGCCGCATCCTCGATTCCGGGACGCCCCACGAGTTGAAAGAAAAATACCAGGCCAAGAACCTGGAAGAAGTCTTCAGGAGTTCCCTCCGATGAAAAGATTCCTCAACCTTCTCAAAAAAGAGATCAAGGAGCTGGTGACCCCTCAATTAGTCATCTCCCTCGCCTTGACCATCCTCCTGTTCAACTTCGTCGGCCAGATGAGCCGCAAGGAAGTCCAGAAGGCCATCGGCGTCCAAAATATTTCTGCGCTCGACTTGGACCGTTCCGCTGCATCCCAGGCCATCCTGACGGGGCTCGAGTCGGCCCGCTTCAAGATCGAGCGGCTCGAGGGAAAGACCAAGGAGCAGGCCATCGATATCGCCCGCGGCGGGGATTCGAAGCTTCTCATCGTCATCCCGGCCGGCTTCGGCGAATCGCTCCAGAATCTTAAGCCCGAGACGATCGAGACTTACTCTTATATGCGCAGCTTTTCCCTTATCGGCGCGAGCGGCTCGGCCATAGTGGGCAGCGTCATCTCCGCCCTCAACAACGTCCTCTCCAACAAGTTCCTGAAGGAACGGCTCCCCGACCTCGACCCGCAGAGCCTCAAGAACCCCATCAAGAGCAAGGACTTCGTCATCGTCCATAACCGGATGGCCGAGGCTTCGGCCTCCGAGATCGCCAACAGGGTCAGGTCTCAGTCCATGCTCATCCCCATCGTCTTGATGATGATCGTCATGTACTCCTCGCAAATGGTCATCTCGGCCGTGGCCATGGAGAAGCAAAACAAGACGTTGGAAACCCTGCTGACCGTGCCCATCCGCAGGACCTCGATCATCACCGCCAAGATGCTAGCGGCCGGGCTCGTCGGCTTGATCTCGGCCGTCGTCTACATGTTCGGCTTCAAGGGTTTCATGGGCGGCATCGGCGGCGACGAGCTCAAGGCGGCCTCGTCCCAGGGCGGCGCCGTCATGCGCCAGCTGGGACTTTATTTCGACACGTCCGGCTACATCATCCTCGGAGCGGCCCTCTTCCTGGCCATCCTGGTCGCCCTGGCCCTGGCCATGATCCTCGGCGTCCTGGCCGAAGACTTCCGCAGCGCTCAGAACATGATCATGCCCCTGATGTTCATGGTCATGATCCCCTACTTCCTGTCCCTTTTCGCCGATATCAATACGGCCTCCCTGCCGGTTAAGATCTTCCTTCTGGTCATCCCCTTTTCCCATCCCTTCCTGGTGTCGCAGAACCTCTACCTCGGCAACTACGGCATGATCTTCGGCGGGCTGGCCTACATGCTGGTCGTCTTCACCGTGCTGGTCGTCTTCGCCGCCCGGATCTTCTCGACCGACAAGATCTTGACCATGAAGCTGCGCTTCGGCAAGAAAAGAGGAGTCACCGCTTGAGTGGGCTAGAAAACCGGTTTGGATCGCTTTGGAGCTGACGGGAAGAGCCGGCGAGATTGCGCCGGGGTGTGGACGCTCTTCATCGCCCTGCCGGACATCGTGACGAAGAAGTATGTCAGCGAGACGGTCAGGCTGGAGAAGCTCCGGACCATCATCCGCCACCCCGTGGAAAAGGCCAAGCGATGAACGGCTTCGATTTCCACCTGCCCACGAAAATCCTGTTCGGGACGGGGCGGGTCCGGGACATCGGCTCCCACATCCCCGACGAGGCGCGCCGCGTTCTCGTCGTCACCGACCGGGGAGTGGCGACTCGAACGCCGGCCTTGGACGCCGTGAGGCGGGGGTTGGAGGGACGCGACGTTCGGGTTTTCGACGGAGTGGAGGAGAATCCCTCACTGGCCACGGTCGAGGCCGGCACAAAAGAAGCCAGGGATTTCGGCGCCCAGCTCATCGTCGGGCTCGGCGGCGGGTCGCCCATGGACGCGGCCAAGGGTATCGCTCTTGCCGCCGTCCACGACGGCGCCCTGAAGGGGCTGCTAGCCGGCGATCAGCCCTCGCAACCCGCACTTCCGGTTATCGCCGTCCCCACAACATCCGGCACGGGGAGTGAAGTCACGCCTTATGCCGTTTTCACCGACCCCCAGGCCGGAAACAAGGTCGGTTACGGCCACCCCTCGATCTTCCCCGCGGTAGCGATCATCGACCCCGACCTCTCGGCGGGCATGCCCGAAACCGTGGCCCTCAATACCGGCCTCGATGTTTTGGCCCACGCCGTGGAGGCCTATCTCTCGACGATCGCTTCTCCCCTGAGCGATACCCTGGCGCTCGAGGCCGCCAAGGCCGTGCTCGCCCACCTCGCTCCCGCCGTCCGCAAGGTCCCCGAGTCCATCGACCGGATGGCCTACGCGGCGATGCTGGCCGGAGTAGCCATCACCCACGGAAGCACAATCCTGCCCCACATTATGGGCTATCCCCTGACGGTTTCTCACAAGGTGCCGCACGGCCGGGCCAGCGCCCTTCTCCTGGCACCGGTTCTCGTTTTCCTTCGCCGCGCGGGCCGCGTCCCCGAACGTATCCGGACGATCGACGGGCTCTTTGCCCCGCTTGGAGGGATCACGGCCTATCTAAGCGGGCTGGGCGTTTCCACCAGGCTCTCTGACTACGGCGTCCGCGAGGACGAGATCCTCGATTTCGCCCGTAAGACGATCGTCAAGGGCGACGTGCGCATCACGCCCGCGGAAGTGACCGCGGCGGATCTGGCGGGAATCTACCGGTCCGCCCTCTGAAGCGGCCGCCGTTTTTTATTTTTCCCAGCGGACCCGGCAGCACCTGAGGGTTTTGTATCCGTCTTCATCTTCCACAAAGAAATAGGCCTTTCCGTCCCGCCAGAGCCGGATTTCATGGACGATGGGAACCTTGGCGATATAGCGGCCTTCGGCGTCGAAAACGTCCCAATAATACTCTTTTTTCACCCGTCCCTTTTCATACGTTCTCACCAGGAGGCGCCCCTCGTCGGCCAGGACGAAACTGCCGAAGGGCGGGAAATAGTCCGGAAACAGGATCATGTCCTTGACGTTGACGCCGGAGACGTTGGGGATGAGCGCCAGCATCTCGTCCTTGTCCTTTTGGGTGATGGCGACCGGGTCGTACTCCCGGCCGATCGTCTTGAGGAGTTGGCCCTCAAAGGAGAGGATCTTGATCTCATAACCGCGCTGACCGTTGAAATAGAGGAAGCCTTGGCCGTCGAGCTCATAATTGAGGTTCATCGCCGAGAAAGGATTGATCTTGGCCTGCAGGGAGATCGGGAACTCGAAAGACGTCAGCTTGATCTTCGGGTTGAGGTCCTTGTCGTACGTTTTGACGTCCATCGACATCTTGCCGGCCTCGCCCAGGCCCATGGAACGGGCGACGATCCGGCCCAGGCTGTCCATCCTAATTCCGGATAGTCCTAAGGCCTTCCCCGTGGAGATATGCCGGCTAAACGTTCCGTCGAGGGCGAAAATCGCCAGCCGCTGGTTGAGGGCGTCTTCGACAAGGACTTCATTCTCCGGCGTTATGAGAATTCCCACCGGCTGGTTCAATTCCCCGGGGCCCTGGCCGGCTCTGCCGAAGGCCCGTAAGAACTTGCCTGTGGCGTCGAAGGCCTTGACCCGGCTGTCCTTCGTGTCGAGAACATATACCGTCCCGTCCTTAAGGACGTCCAAAGCCGAGATCTCGACGAATGACGAGTCGGGCGCATCGCCGCCGCCGACCGTATAGATCTCCTCGAGGATCAGTTTGGTCGGCGCGCCCTTCGGCGGGTCCGGTTTCTTGCCGTTCGTGACGATCGTGACGCCGTTCTCGGTCTTGACTTTATACTGGCCGGCCAGGGCCGAGACGATGATGGCCAAGGAGCCTAGAACGACGAAAACCACCCTTCCTTTTCGCATGTTCATGGGGGACCTCACAGGGAGAGAAATCCGTCCTTTTCGTTCCTCAATAACACCCCTGCTCTTATGGGACGATGATAATCCCGGCCCTTGAGCGATGTCAAGAAGGGCGCGTCCGGCGCCGGGCGAGAGGCCCGCGCCGGACCGCGGTCCCGGGTCAAACGATCTTTTTCAGCTCGAGATGGAACCAGCCGGCCTCGTCTTTCCGGGCGACGACCTCGAAGCCCGCCGCCTTGGCCAGCTCCAGGAAATGATCCGCCCCCTGCCCTTCGTTGATCTTCACGCCGTAGCCGGTATTGATCGATTTCTCGGGCAGCTGGATGTGGAGAGGGTACATGACGCTCAGCTGAGCCGGGTCGGTCTTCTGGGGAAACACGACGTCCCAGACGAGAAGCCGGCCCCCGGGCCGGAGGACGCGGTAGATCTCCTGGAAGACCTTGGCGTGGTCTGCCGGCGCGATATACATGAAGGTGAAGAAAACGGTGGCCGTGTCGAACGTCTTGTCCAGGAACTTGAGGTCCCGGGCGTCCATGACGATCTTGATCAACGGTTCGCCGGGGGCCTCTTCGAGCTCACGCTTGCTGAGGTCGATGGCGACGACCTGCTTTCCCTTGAGCTGGCCGATGACTCCCTCTCCTCCGCCCCCGATATCCAGGACGAGCCCCTGGGCCGGAAAATCGGGGACTACGACTTCGAGTTTCGCGTGCACGATCATCTGGCCGGGTTTGGGACGTTCCTGAGCGGTCAGGACAAGCCCGGCGGCAAAGAGGATACAGCTAAGCCCCAACACGACAGCGGACCTTCGTTGTTTTCCACCAAACATGGGAATCTCCTCTATCGACGGACTACGAAGGGAATCGAAGTTCCCTTCATTCCGGTAATACGCTACCGTTTGGCGAATTGTTTCGGTCCGGGTCAGCTTTTCTTGACCCAGGCGCCGTCTTCCTGCTGGATCCACCAGCCGGCCGCGGCGCTCTTGATCCAGCTCTCGGCGAAGATCTTCTGGATGCGCTCGATCTGGCTGGCCTCGATGTTGAGGGACTTGGCCACTTCCGCGTAAAGCTTCGTCCGGTCGCCGTTCTCGTCCTTGACCAGGTTGCGCAGGGCCGCCTTGGCCTGGAGGTTGAGTCCGGTTTCGTCCCGGACGTCGAGCAAGCCCTTGTTCGTCTCACCGATGTTGCCGCCGTCGAAATAGGGCTTGAGCGCGGGGAAGCGGTTCTTCATGGCCTCCTTGAGGGCCCGGATGGCCGGCGTCGAAACGCTCGTCGCTTCCTGGGCGTAGGCGGCGGGGACGAACGCGAACGGGGCGGGATCGGGGAGCGCGGCCAGTTTCTCGACGGCTTCCTGGCCGCTCTTCTCCGCGTCCTTTTTGCGGATCTCGTCGACGATCTGCTCGGCGGCCTGCTTGACCGTCGCTTCCGGGAAGTAGATGTTGACCGTGATGCAGGCCAGGACGAAGACGAGGCCCACGACCGCGATGCTGCCTACGGTGTATCGTTTTCTCATGTCGCTGTCCTCCTTACCTTGTGGGATTATTTTTCGGATCGACCGACCCGTTTGAGCCGGTTCGTCATTTCCTTGAAGCTGATCACCTTGTCGGGCTCCCGGTTAATGACACTTATACCAAAAAGCGCCGGTTTCTTCACCAGGTATTCGACGCCGCGGTCATGGATCGTGCCGTTCAGGGTGAAGGTGTCGTTGCGGAGCGTGCTGACGAGGCCCAGCTTCTGATAATGGAAGCCCCGGACGAGGCTCATCCAGAAGCCGCCCGTCCCGGCGGACGCCTGCTGGCCGGAGCTGAGCACCGTCAGATTGTCCACGGCCTTCAGGCTGAACGTCTGCGCCACCCCCTTGCGCGGCACGGACTCGAGGCGGAACTCGAACCGTTCCGGCTGGCCGTAAGAGATGACCAGGTTGCGGACCTCGCCGCTGACGATCCCGGTCACCTCGCCGAAGGGGACCTCATCCGTCAGCTTCTTCAGGTCGAGGCCGAGGAGGTCGATGTTGAGCGAGATGGACCGGTTCGCGGCGAACGGCCTGGCCACGGCGAGGTCGCGGAGGACGACCTTGCCGCCGAAAACATCGGCTTCGCCGCGTCCGGAAATAGCGATCTCCCGGGAGCTGATATCGAGGCGGGGGAACTCAGCCCGGATCTTGCCGGTCAACTTGAACTGCGGAGATTGGATCGGGAAGCGGGCGATGTCGATCTCGCGGAGGGCCAGGGAGCCGATGCCCCGAAGGGCGCCGCTTTGCGCGTCGACGCGGAAGGTCGTCCGGCCGAGTTCGAGCCGGCCGCCGAAAAGCTCCAGGACGAGGGGTTCGATGGCGAAAGCGTTCGTGCCGACCCGGAGCGACACGGCCACGGGCTTCAAGGTCAGGAAGGGGCTCTGGATCTCGGCGATCCGGAGAAACCCTTCATCGGAGAGCGGGCTTTCGGGGAGGGCCTGCACGGCGCCTCCGGTCTCGTAATGGATGGGGAGCTCGGCGGCGACGCCCAGAAGCAGAGTTTTCGACGATGGAAGTTCGAGACTGGTATCGGCGAGGGTCAGTTTGCCCTTGACCGAGAGCGCGTCGCCTTCCCCCCGGACGAGCAGGCCGGCGCCAAGCGTCCCCTCGACGCTCATCCGGTTCTCCTGGGCCACCCCGGCCTGGGTGTAGAGGGAGTAGAGCGGCCCGAGGCTCAGGCGGGCGTCCGTGCGCAGGTCGAAGGACGGAGCGGGCCTTAACGAGATCGAGCCGGCGACGTTGACTTCGCCGATCGTCGGAAAGAAGAAACGCGCCGCGAGTCCGTCGAGTCCGCCCGAGCCGGTGTCGTAGCGCCCGGCAAGGGTCGCTTTGAGGGGGTGCTTGTTCCAGGAGACGTAGACCGCCTTCCACAGCGATTCGCCCTGGCCGATGTCGAGAGCGCCGGTGAAAGAGATCCCCTTCGAAGCGCCATAGGCACCTTCGAACTTCAGCACGGGATCGAGCCCTTCGCCTGCAATCGTGAATGACGGGTCGTTGAACCGGACCTGGGCCAGGGCAACGGTGCCCGAGAATCCGTAGCTTTCCCCCGAAAGGGCCGGACGGACGGCCTCGATCGAAAGGTCGGCCATGCCGCCAAGGTCCCAGCCGGCAAAACTCTCGGGGATGAAGGGTGAAGCGAGACCCCGGAGGGCCGGAATGTCCAGGCCATGGCTTTCGAGCTTGACCCGGGCCACGCCCGCTTTCCCCGATCCGTATCGCCCCGTCACGAAGAGCGGGGCGAGACCGGGGAGCTGGACTTCAAGCGGATCGACGGCCACGGTTTTCCGGTCGAGGTCCAGGCGCGCCTTCCCGGCGAGCGTGATCTTATCGAAAGAGATCTTCTTCCCCTCGGCGACGTCGAGATCGACGTTCTTGATCGTGGCCGTGAGCCGGGAGATGTCCGCCGCCTTTTTCGTCGCCGTCCCGACCAGATGGAGGTCCGAGCCGCCGACGGATAATGCGCCAAGCGCGACCTGGCCGAGGGACGACCGGATGTCGGCCGCGAGGCGGGGAGCGCTCGAAGGCCCGGACGCGTCGACCCGGCCGGAAAGCTTGACATGGAGAGGCATCCCGCCGAGGACGTGGTCCAATTCCACGCCTTCCAGGGCGAGCGATCCGGTGAGGCTGTCGTTGGTCTCCTGGCTCGTACGGTGGATCCCGTACTTCCCGGAAAGTTCCACCCGGCCCCGGAGCTTGGCGTTTTGGAACTCCGCGGGCAGACGGGGCCCGAGGAGTGCGGCCAGGTTCTCGAGGCTGTCGACGCTGGCACGGACCTCGGCCTCGAGGAAAACGCTGTGGCCGAACCTCCCCACGGCCGTGCCGTCGATATTGAGAAGCCCCGGGACGGCGAGCTTCAACCGGGAGATGAGGAGCTCATTCAGGCCCGCGTCGAACTTGCCCGTCGTCTCGACCGTGAGGCCGGTGAGGGAATCGTCGATGCCGCCCGCGGCGAACCGCGGCGAGCTGAACGAGAACGCGGCGGCGAGGCCGAAGGGCGAAGCCAGCCGGAGAGTGCCCGACGAGCTCAGGCCGCTGGCCAGGCTGTAGGCTCCCCCCTTGTCCGTGACGCCGATGTCACAGCGCCCGATGGAATAGGCAACCTCACCGAAAGCATTTCCGGTCGTCAGGGAGATATAAAAATTCCCCAGGCTCACTTGTTGAGAGGCGAGTGATATCGAAAGACCGGCGTTCACGATCGAGATCCGTTCGGCCCAGGCCAGGGCGTCGGACGCCTGAACGAGGAGCGCTTCGATGTCCAGCGGCTCTTCGGAAACGGCTTTCTGCTCCAGGAGGAAGACGACGCCGTCGGCTTCGATCGTTTCGAACGCCGGCTTGCGCCCGCGGACGATCTTCCAGAAATCCCCCCTGGCCTCGAGGCGTTTCAGGGAGATATCCATCTTCTGGAAAGCGGTCTCCTGGCCGAGCTCGAGCGCGTCGACCGAGAGGCGGAAGGGGAAGAGTGCGTAGTCGAGCTTGCCGATGCGGACCGTCATCCCCGCCCTTTTCGCGAGCTGGCCTTGGAGAATATTCCTGACGAGCGGTTTGTCGAAGATGAAAAGGAGCGATGCGGCGACAACGAGGAGGGCGACAAGGCCAAGGACGATGCCCGTTACCTTGAGGGTCTTCTTCAGCGCTTTCTTCATCATGCCGCAGGATGATTATAACATTGTTTAGTCGGCTGAGCTTTCCAGAAGGTTCCAGAAAGGGTAAAGCCTACGACCGGGAGCGGATTCTGAGAAGCGACCAACAGAAGTGCGGCGGAGCAGCCCGGAGGCGCACTTCTGGGAAATATCCGAATGGTAATGAAAAAAGCGTAAAAATCAACCTTGGTTCCCTTTTGGTCGGACGATCATCGATCCGAGGCGACAAGCGAAACGCGGCCGTCGAAGTCCGTGACGACCACTTCCCGGCCGCTGAGGGGTGTAACCGTGTTGAGGAGCGCCACGCCGACCCGGTGCTTCCATTTCAGGGTGCCCGTCGCGCCGTCGAGGGCCAGGAGCAGGCCGTTTTTCGTTCCGTAGAAAACGACGCCGTCCTTCTCCACGAGCTGGGCCGAATTGATATCGGAGCCGAAACCGGCGTCCGTCTCCCAGACGGCTTCGGAGCCGTCGGCGGAGGGCGAGATCGCGGCGATGATGTCCTCGGTCGTCCGGACATAGACGCGTTGGCCGTCTTCCGAGAGCCCTATCGATTCGCGGACGGCCCAATTATCGGTACCCCAGATCTCGCGTCCCGTGGCCAGGTCGATGGCCGTCATCCAGGGATCCGGAGCGACGACGAAAACACGCCCGTTCGCGGCGACCGGCCAGCAGGCGGCGGGAGAATAGTACGGGCTCGGCTTCTCACCCTGCCACTTCCAGGCGAGCTTGCCGGTCTTCATATCGAGGGCGTAAAGACAGCCGTCCCAGGCGCCGAAGACAACCTTGCCGTCCGCTACGAGCGGTTTCGTTTCCACGAACCCCTCGATCCCGTCGTTGCTCCAGACGGTCCGGCCGGTGGCCAGATCGATGGCTCGGAAGACGTGGTCGCTCGAGCCGATATAGACGACGCCGCTGGCGACGCACGCGGCGGCGACGACGGGGCCGCCCGTTACGACTTTCCAGGCAGGCGTTCCGGTCCGGACGTCCAAAGCGTAGATCGTCCCATCCGTGCCCCCGAAGACGACCCGATTGCCCCCTGTGGCCGGTGTCGAGTAGACGGGATCGTCCGTCTTGAACTCCCAGGCGATGCTGCCGTCGGTGATACGGAGGGCGCGTACGGCCCCCGAGGCGTCGCCGAAGACGACGGTCTCGCCGGCGGCGGAGGCCGCGGACGCGATCGTCCAGCCCGCGTCGAAACGCCAGCGCACGCGGACCTGAGGAAAAAGTTGGTTGACGGCAAAATCAGGCCGGGGCGTGAGGCCGGCGGGCCGGCCCGCCGCGACGATCGGAAGACCGCCCTTCTTGAGCACGATCTGATGCCACGGAGGGCGCGTCTTGCCCGCGGTCCTTTCGGCGAAGGTCATGGCCTTGGCCCCGACCTCCACGATCGTGTAGCCGGAGGCCGCTTCTTTCGTGCCCAGGTTGGCCCGGCCCATGACACCTTGCAGGCCTTCGAAGTCCATAGCCCGGTTCTTGTGGCCGTGCCCGACCAGAACCGCGACCGTGGGGATCGTTTTCAGCTTGTCCAGGACGACGTACCAGTTGGCGATGCTCTCATCGAGGGGATAGTGGCTGACGAAGACGGTCGGTTTCGTCGCCCCGCCCGGCTCCGCCAGGAGGCCCTCCAGCCAGCGGACGTCCTGGGGCGCCCAATTTCCGTCGCCCATCCTCAGGACGGGCCCCTGGGAGAGCCCGATGAACCGGAAGCCGCCGCTCTCGAAGGCGAAGCGGTCGGAGCCCCAGAGCCGCGTGAAATCCGAGCCGCCCGATCCCGACCATTTCGTGTCGTGATTGCCGGGGATGATGTGATAGGGAACGCGGAGGCCGTCGAGGATGTCCTTGGCCAGACGGAGATTCGTGTAGGATCCCATTTCGGCGATGTCCCCCGTCACCAAGACAAAAGACAGGCCGGGCCGGGCGTTGATGTCCGAGACGGAGGCCCGGAGGTCATCGGCGCCGCGGTCCGATCCGACATGCGTATCGCTCAGCCAGGCGAAGCGAAGTGGCCCGCGCGGAGCGGCGGGGCTGGCGGCCATCAGGAGGACGACGAGTGCGGTGCAGATGACGGCCGCCACCGTCCAGGTCTTCTTCGCCGCCATCCTGTCTTCTCCTCGCACGGCTCGATCGCGTACCCGATCAAATCCTATGGCCACTCCCTCACGATGTCAACCGGCGTGTGCCACGTAATGGACCGCCCCATACCGTCCGTGCGATCGGATACGTTCGGCGGATTGACTCCCTTCGGCCCAAGGGGTAATCTAAGGCCAACTCAAGACACCTATCACGGGGAGACCCACGATGTCTCAAAACGCATGGGAAAGACGGGATTTCCTTAAATCGCTCCTGGCCGGAATGCCGCTCCTCGCTTGGGACTGGAGCTCTTTTCCGCGCGGCGGCCAGGACAAAACCCCGCCGGGGACTTACGACGCCATCGTCATCGGCGCCGGCTTGCGGCCGCGGACGAGCTTCCAGAAATCTCCCTTGGCCTGGAGGCGTTTCAGGGAGACGTCCATCTTCTGGAAGGCATTCTCCTGACCGAGCTCGAGCGCGTCGACGGTGATGCGGAAGGGGAAGAGCGAGTAGTCGAGCTTGCCGATGCGGACTGTCATCCCCGCTCTTTTTGCGAGCTGGCTTTGGAGGAGGTTCCTGACGAGCGGCTTGTCGAAGATGAAAAGGAGCGATGCGGCGACAACGAGGAGGGCGACAAGGCCAAGGACGATGCCCGTTACCTTGAGGGTCTTCTTCAGCGCTTTTTTTACCATGCCGCACGACGATTATAACATTGTTTAGTCGGCTGAGCTTTCCAGAAGGTTCCAGAAGGGGTCAAACCTACCTTTTGCTGCAAAAGGTAGGTTTGACCCCCCTTCTGATTGACATCTCCCCGGGTAGTGGGCTATCGTTGAGCCATCTTCAGCGGATTGCTCGTAGAGGAGGACATGATGAGTCGAAGGATAATCTCCCGCCGGGACGCCCTCGGCGTCATCGGAAAGACGGGCGCGGCGCTCGGCGCCGGCACCTGCTTTTTCCTGAGTTTGAAAACCTCCCCGCTTCTCGGCGCCATCGGCGATGGGCCCGGTCCGGGCAGGGGACAGGCGAAGTCTCCTCGCCTGAAAATCGCGCCACAAGTCGCCGAAAAGGTCGTCGTCAGCGGTTCGGGTTCGACGCTTATCTTCAAGATCTCCGGGCCGGCGGGACGCCATTGCGGTGTCTCTTTCGCCACGGCCGATGCCCGCGACCGCTTCAAGGCCGCCACCAACGCCCGGGGTCTCATCGGCGAAAACGGACTGGCCACCATCGAGGTCGACGCCAAGGGCCTTCCGAACGGAAAGGTCTTTCTCCGGGTCGTGACGGGCGCCTCGGGCAAATTCAGCAAGGACCTCCGGGGGACACAGGCCTTCGAGGTCACCATTTCCAATGGCGTCATGACAAAATTCGGCGGCGTCCGCGAGAGGCCTCTGGAAAGCGCTTCGGTCGCCGTCTCCGTGGCCGCGGCCGGATATCATTCAAAGAGCCGTTAAATCGCGGTCCTGACCGCGGAGCACGAAGGGACACCTTTTTGCGATCGGACATTCCCCCCATGGCGCGCGGAGGAAGAAGCGGGATCGCTCTCCGGCGGCGCCGCGTCTGCTATTCCGGAAACGGGCTCCGCTCGGTCCCCCTCAATAAGACGCTGGCCGGTATCGAAAATTATTTCCTGACCGGCGGCGCAGAAGCTCAATTCGAGATGATCCACGGGGCCGCCGACGGCTGCCTCCGCGCCGTCCTGGAATACCTGCCTCCGCCGGGAGAGCCGGAAAACCAGAGATACTTCGGAAAGGGAGTGACCGCGGGGCAGACTCTGGCCAGCGCCTGCATGGAGTTCATCGAGAGACAGTCCGCTAAAATGAAACCCGGGGACGGTCTGCTCGAGGCGAGCTACCCCGAGGTCGCTTCGGACGCCCGCGACCCCGTCCTTTTTTCCATTGCGAAGGAAGCGGGTTACGAACCGGCTAAACGGATCGATTGGATTTGGGGCTATTCCCTGACGAGGTCGGAGCCCGCGCTCGTCCCGGCGAACCTGGTTTTTTTTCCCTACGAGACGGACCCGGGCGAAAAATATATCACCTGGACCGACTCCAACGGATTGGCATCAGGCAATAATCTCGAGGAAGCGGTCCTCCACGGAATCCTGGAAGTCATCGAGAGGGATGCCGTAGTCATCGCCGAGTACAACCGGCTTCCGTTCGCCGGGATCAAGGCGGACGGTCTGTCTTCCGAAGCCGTCCCGGGCCTGGATCGCCTGGAAGCCGCGGGATACTCATGCTCGTTCAGGGCCGTCCCGACGGATATCTCCATCAACGCCGTAGCGGTCTTCCTTCGCCATGAGGACGACTCAGCGAATTGCTGCGTGGCCTTTGGGTGCCACCTGGATCCCGGCCTGGCCATGGCTCGGGCCCTCACCGAGGCTATCCAGCTCCTCCCGCCCACCGTCAATCATGGAGGATGGCTTCTCTCCGGGTCGCCCGAGCGCTACGCCGCCCGGCCCTCGCGCGAGATCCCCTTCGACGGCTTGAGAAGCTCGGCCTCCGCCGACCTCAAGGACAATATCGAAGCGTGCGTGGCGATCCTGAAAGACATCGGGTCCGAGGTCATCATCGTCGACCTGAGCCTCCCGGATATCCCTTTCTCGGCCGTCCGCGTCCTCGCCACCGGACTTCAGCCTCTCCTCCACGAGGGCGACATGCGGCTCTCCCCGCGGTTCTTCGATGTTCCCGTCAAGCTGGGATTCCGCGATCGGCCTCGTGATCCGGCCGAGGTCAAGATCTGGCCCCTCTGCGGCTACCGGTGAATTGACTCTCCCCTGCCAAGGGGTTAAGCTAGGGCAACCTCAAGACAGGGATATCAGGGAGGCCCCGAGATGTCGCAAAACATATGGGGGAGACGGGATTTCCTTAAATCGCTCCTGGCCGGAATGCCGCTCCTCGCTTGGGACTGGAACGCCTTTCCGCGCGGCGGCCAGGACAAAACCCCGCCGGGGACTTACGACGCCATCGTCATCGGCGCCGGCCTCGGCGGCCTCAGCGCGGCCGCGGCATTTGCCCGCCAAGGGTACAAGGTCCTCGTCCTCGAACAGCACAGCGTCCCCGGCGGCTACGCCTCCGCCTTCACCCGGCCGGGCGGCTTCACGTTCGACGTCTCCCTCCATTCGACGACGGTCGGCATTCGCAACGGTATCCCCAACCTGATCGAGGGCTTTCCGGAGATCCAAGACGTCGCCTTCGTCCCCCACAAGACCCTTTACCGAACGATATATCCGGACTACGACATCCGGGTCCCGCACATGAACGTCCCCGGCTTCATCAAGACCTTGAAGGCGAATTTTCCGGACGAAGCGGAGGGCATCGACGGGATTTTCGCGGACATGAAGGGTCTTTCCGACGACGTCGGCAATCTTTCGGGCGCGGGCGGCCAGGTCGATATGTCCACGTTCCCCGCTAAATTCCCTCATCTCTTCAAGAACCTCAACAGGACCTGGGGGGCCATGGTCGACGACCGCATCAAGAACCCGAAGCTCAAGGCCGTCATATCGGGGCTCTGGGGCTACTTCGGACTGCCCCCGTCCAAGCTTTCGCCTTTCTACTACGCTATGCCCCTCATGGGTTATCTTGAGGGCGGCGGCTATTACCCCGTCGGCACCTCGCAGAAGATCAGCGACGCCTTCGCCGGCCTGATCAAGAAAAACGGCGGCGAGATCAAGCTCAACACGCGCGTCGATAAGATCCTCACCCGCGACCACGCGGCCTACGGGGTCAGGACCGCAGACGGCGCGGAATACCGCGGCCGGGCCGTCATCTCCAACGCCAACGCCGTGGACACGTTCACCCGGATGGTCGACGAAAAGGAATTTCTCCAGGGCTTGCTGGCGCGCATGGACAAGCTCTCCGTCAGCTATTCGACCCTCCTCGTCTGGCTGGGCCTCAAGACGGACCTCGTCCGCAAGGTCGGGCTCAAGGAATCCGAGATCTTCTACAACACGGGTTACGACATCGAGGCCGATTACAAGGCCGTCATGGCCGGGGGCCTGCCGGACGATCCGGATTTCGGGCTGACCGTCTACGACAACCTCGGACCGGGCTTCTCACCCAAGGGAAAGAACACGCTCAATATCATCGCGACACAGGGCTTCGACTATTGGAAGAAGTTCGAGACCGATTATTTCTACGGCAACAAAGACGCCTACACGAAGGAGAAGATGCGCCTGGCCGACATCCTCATCGACAAGGCGGAGAAAACGCTCCTGCCCGGACTGCGGAAGGCCATCGAGGTCATGGAGGTCGCGACTCCGCTGACCAACCTGCGCTTCACGAGCAACCCGCGCGGCGCGATCTACGGCTGGGACCAGACCGTGGACAACTCGGGCAACCGGCGCTTCCCGCAGACGACGCCCATCAAGAACCTTTACCTCTCCGGCGCCTGGACGTTCCCGGGCGGGGGGTACGGCGCCTGCATCCCCAGCGGCCTCGCCTGCTTCAGCCGGGTGATGGCGGACTGGAAGGTCTGATGGGCATGATCCCCAGTGACTAAGAATCAAAGAAGATTGCCAGTTAACACTCTGTTTTTCTGGGAGGGCAGGCGTGATTAAGAGTAAGGGAGTGTCGGCATTCTTACTCTATTCTATGCTCGCAATGACCTGCGCATGCCGGAACAGCCAGGCACCGCACGCGCTGAGGGCCGGCGATTTTACAATCACCAAAAGACCCATTGGGGATTTATTCCGGTTTGGGACTATTGAAAAAATCGTCGTCCCGGAATTGACGGATGATTCGTCAATCGCTGAAGTCAGCCAAATCGCGTTCGACAAGAACGGAGACATCTACGTGGCTGATCTCTCTTCTCGGGGAACTGTCCTGCGATTCGATGAGTCCGGTAAATATATATCTCGATATGGGCGGCCTGGACAGGGGCCGGGAGAGCATGGCTCCTTGAGAGCGTTTGATATCGATGGGAATTTACGGGTTTATCTCATTTCGGATACGAAGATCATTCGCTACAGCCAGGCCAGTGAATTTGAAAAAGAGACATCGATAGGTTATTTCCCTGGGGATATCAAAATTGTCAAAGACGGGCTATACGCGCGGATCTTCGGAACTAGGGACTCCTCGGGCGGCTTGGGGCCTGCTATAAAAGTGTATGATCTGGGCCTCGCCGAACAAGGAGGGGTATGCCACTTTGACCCGCGGCTGAACGCTTATAAATTTCTCCCAAGAAGCAGTGTCGCGGTTTGGAAGGATAAGATCATTTTTACGGATATCTATGACCTCGCTCTCAATATTTACGACCCTCGTGCGGATCAAACTCAGCGGATTGTCTTTCCTAATGATAACGGGAGGCTGGATTCCGTTTGGAAAAGGGAACACCTCGTCGAGGATGACCGATCCCATATCAGGGATAATATCCATCGTTTCAATGCCGTATACAGTTTTGACGGGATCGTTTATTTAACCGAGATCGACCGGAAAAGAAACGAAGTGAATTTTTGGCTGCTGGACATTGATCATAAGAATATCGTCGTTTTTCCTCTCCTGGATGTCATCGGGACCGCAACAAGAACTTCTGCCTCCATCCGCTTCGAAACCATCGTCGGAACTTACGAAAACGGGTTAGTGTTTGTTGTGGAAGATGAGGAGAAGATCCAAAAGATCCGGGAGCAATACCCTCAGTTTAAGGATGTCCGCTTCGGGGCCAACGATAACCCGGCCTTAGTTTTTTTCCGCGTGAACGGAATTTCATAGCCGACGGGACGGACGCGGCTTGTTGCCATTAGACGTCAAGCTTCTTCTCCTCTCTCTTTGTTCCCCGGGAAGGCGTGTGCTATAGTGAGGGCGTGAAAATCATCAACGAGCCTGTCTCCTTGGCAGACCTGAAGGCCATGGCCCAAGGCGGCTTCGGGAACCTGGTGAAGGCCGTGGTCGATGTGGATCGCGAGATCATTGCCGTCGACGGCGAGCTCCATGCGGACGAAGAAGCGCTCCTTCTCGAGAACGGGTCCCGGCAAAGGAACCTGTGGGGGATCAACATCTATCCCGAGCTCGAAGGCGCGGACCGGATTGAATTCGATTCCATGATCAATATCCGGCCTGCCCAGGGGAATCGCTCCCGGGGCGTCGATAATATGGAGATCCGGGAAAAGATCATTCAAGTGGTTCATAAGCTGATATCGACATGAGCATTCAACATCGGGAACTGGCGGCGGGGCGCTGGCAGAGCTTGTCGTTTGTCGAGCAGCTGGCCAACGTCGGGAGCGAGGTCGAGCGGGCGCTGAATTGGCGCCAAAAGCAAAACTCCGATTACAGCCTCCTGGCTCTCGACCGGGCCTTGGAGCTCCTCGACCTGACGATCGCCGACCCCCGCCACAGCCGCCGTCTCCGCGAGTTGACCCGGCTTCGCGAGGCTCTCGTGGATTATTTCCTCGGGGATAATCAGTATGCTTCTACAGATAAGCTCTGGAGAAATTACTTCTATGCCTTCGGTTATGCCGCCGCTTTGACGAGAAGGCCATCGGATCAGAATCGAACTTCACGTTCTTAGCGCGCGGCGAAGAAGGGTCGATTTAAAGGGGGCCGGTCAGGGACAGGTCCCGAAGGTCAGGTGCCGCCAGGCGGGAATTGAAGGCGGAGGACAAACGACTTCCACGTCTTCGCCGCTTGTCGGATGGGGAAACCGGAGCTTCCACGAATGCAGGAGATATCCTGTTTCGCCGGGAAGCGCGGCGTACTCATCATCAATGGTGTCAGAACGGGGAATTCCACCCTCCTGATAGAGCGGGTCACCCACCAGAGGGAATCCGGCATAGCTGAGATGGATCCGGATCTGATGGGGACGTCCCGTGGGAATGGTCACTTCGAGGAGGGTCGCGTTTTCCTCGGGGAGTCGACGGATCACCCGGACATGACTTATCGACGGCCGGCCTTGGGGACAATACGCATTGAGGGTTTCCGGACGCCGATACGGGACAGGCCCGATGGGCGCGTCGACCGTGAAGGTGTCAGACATCGCGGTCCCGGAGGCCAAGGCCAGATACACCTTAAGGATCCGCCGTTCCTTCATGGCGATCGTCAATAGTCGCGCGGCCCGGGGGTTGCGGGTGAAGAGAATGGCCCCGGAAGTGCCGCGCCCAAGCCGATGGAGAGGCGAGCATTCGGTTCCATGGCGTTGCCGCACCAGATGTAGAAGCGTATTATCCAAAAAAAAGCCGCCGGGCAGGACGGGCAGCCCGGAGGGTTTCGCCAGCACCAGGGCGTCGTCATCTTCGAATAGGATCCCGAAATCGGTTGGAGCCGCGGGCTCTTCCCAGGGAAGGCGACGGTAGATGAGGAGGTCGCCCCGGGTCAGGAGTTCATCCGGTAACGCCGACCGCCCGTTGAGCAGGACCTGTCCCGCTTGGATCCGCTGCCGCCACACATCCCCGGCCGAGTGGGTGTAATGAACCGCATAGAAGGCCGCGACCGAGACGCCTTCGTCCTTCGGGAGAATCCGATCGGAGTAAGCGTAGCCGTTGTTTTTCATGATATCGCGCTTCGGCGGCAAAACGGGCCACGGGGCGGACGTCAGCTCAGGCCTTGGACACGTATTCACCCGTACGGGTGTCGACGCGGACGACCTCGCCGGTCGACATGTATTCGGGGACCTGCACGACCAGCCCGGTGGACAGGGTGGCCGGTTTCGTCCGCGCCGTGACCGACCCGCCCTTCACCGACGGCTGCGTATCCACGATCTCGAGGTTGATGAAGGTCGGGATCTGCAGACCGAGGACGCGGCCCTCGGACGAGATCGATATCAAGCCTTCGATTCCGTCGGAGAGATACGGCCACTCTTCCTCGATCTCGTCCTTTGTCAGCGTGAACTGGCTGTAGTCCTGCAGGTCCATGAAGGTGATGCTCGAAGCGTCGCCGAACAGGAACTGGACCGGCCGCCTCTCGAAATCGGCCTCGGCCAGGATATCGTCGCCGCGCAGGGCCTGGTCGATCTTGCGCTTCGACTTTAGATTGCGGAAGCGGATCTTGTAGAGCGTCACCGCTCCGCGGGCCGAGGGCGATTGGACCTTGATCGTCTCGATGATATGCGCGTCGCCCTCGATCTTGATGACGTCGCCTTTCTTCAGATCGGATGCTCGGAACATAAGACCGCCTATTTGATGATCTTCATCCCCTCGATGGTCTGGCCTATCGTGCTCATGACGCACTTGTCGATGACGCCCTTATCGTTGCGGACGAATTGCAGTTCGTAATAGTCTCCGGTCTCCGCCAAGGTGACGTCGAAGCAGAGGGGCTTGCCTTCGACGGGCTTGATCTCCTCGGGCGTCTCGCCGGGAGGGGCGCCGAAGAGCTTGCCATCCTGCTCCGTGAACTGGACGATCAGCGATTCGCCCTGGATGGAAAAGTCGTAGTCGCCGACGATCTCGGCGATGAGCTTTTTCATGTCCACGGGCTTGTCCTGGGCGGCCGCCGGGGCGGCGATGGCCGTCAGGCAGGCCATGGCCAATAGAGCCGTGGCCATAATGAGCATGGCTTTCTTCATGAGCGCCTCCAAGTCGTTAATGAGTTCTCATATTATACACGTTTACCAGTCGGGCTTCGTTCCCGGAGGCGGCTCCACATGCCCCTCCGACGTCCTTGAACCGTCGTGTAGCGCCCGGGCTATTTCCCCTTGGCGTCGAGGTTCTTCCAGTTGAGCAACACATTGAAAATAAAGAAGTAAGAACCGTGAGTCTGGCTTCGCCAGGTCGGGTTGAAGCTGAACAGGACCACGTGCCCCTGGCCCAACGTCACGTCGGCGAGGGCGGGTGAACCGGTCAGCTCCTCGCCGGCGGCGAGGCCGCCGCTGATCAGGAGGTCGTTGACGTTGCGGGCGAAGCTGAGGACGATCCTCGGCCGGGCGGCCGACGCCATCGCCATGCGCGGGCCTTCCTCGGCCGGCTGTTGGGGCGCGCCCTTCTGGGCCTTGCGAAACTCCTCGATCGACTTCTGGCCCAGGTCCTTGGCCCTCCCCTGCGGGATGTCGGGGTCGGTGGCCGTCCCGCGACCCGAGACCCGGCCGGACGGGACGCCCATTCCGGGCATCTGACCCATGCCCCGACCGCCCATCCCGCCCATGGCGAAGACGGGGGACTGGCTGAAGTAGATGCCCAGCGTGTCGTCATAGCCGTAGACGAGGGGGCTCGTCTTGTCGCCGAGGTCGGCCCGGAAAACGCCGCCCCGGGCCCAGAGGTTCGGGGTGTCACGTATGGACAACCCCTGGGCCAGCCCGAATTGGATGGGGAGCGCAGAGCTGTTGCTCAGGGTGATGAAGACACCGCCGTCCCTGATGAAATCGCGCAGGTGGAGGATGCCGTCGAGCTCGATGCCGCCGCGCATGTCGTCCGTCGAGTCTTCGGAGCCGAGGTTCGGGGTGAGGTCGGTCTTTTTCCAAGGCATGGGCTTATCGCCGCTGACGCCGCTGAGGATGCTCAGCGCATTGGGCGACGATGGGCCGAAGATGATGACGTCGTATTTCTCGCGGAGCTTGGGATTGTCCCGGACCGCGTGGACGGAGACGTAATCATAGGGGATGCCGTACTCGTCGAGGGCGATCCTCAGCCAGCCCTCGGTCTGCGTGCTCTGCCACGTGTGCATGAGCGCGACGCGCGGGGCGAGCACATCGTGCGTCGGAACGGCCGGGACGGCCGGGACGGCGGGGACGGCGAAGACCGCGAAGCCGTACTCTTTCCCTGCCGCATCGAGCGTCGCTTCGATGTTCCCGCCGTTATCGGCCGGCTTGAGGATGAACGTCCCGGCCCTGAACTTTTTGCCCTGGGATTCGAACTCCTTCTCGGCAGCCTGGATCTTCAGATCCTTATTCTTGAAGCGGAAGGTGGCCAGGACGTTGTCGGCGTTATGGTTGATGAGATAGGCCTGGACCGCGCCTTTCCCCAGGCGCGAGAGCCCGCCGGGTGAGGCGACCTCGCCCTTGACGAGCGTCATCGGCGCGTCGAGGACGGCGAGGTCGTCGACGCGGACGGTCTTGACGTTGTAGAGCGGACCGAGCGTCCAGCCGACGTCATCGTAGGGCCGCGGGTCGTTGACGTTGAAATACTGCTTATCGAGCATCATGTCGGCCATCCGCGAATAGGGCTGGTCCATGCGGACGACGTAGCTGCCGGCCGGGAATTCGGCGTCCTTGACCTTGAAGGACTTGTCCGCCTTGTGGACCTCGACGCCCTGGGCCTGGAGCCCGCGGAGCAGCCGGGCCGCCTGGCCGGGGCGCGGGTCGTCGCCGGGAAAGACGTAGGCCGCGGGGCCTTCGTTCCGGGCTTTGGCCACGGAGCGCTTGCTCTTGAGGTAGAAGTTCTCCAGGAACTTGTCCTTGAGCGAGGCGACGTGGTTCATGCCGACGAGGATGGCGCTCTGCTGAAGGTTGACGTTGTCGCGGATCGACCAGAGAAGCGAGCGCAGCGGCGGGTTGGGCCGGTACCAGTCCCGGTCGCCGGCTGCCGAGATGATACGGGTCGAGCCGTCGCCCGCGCCTTGCGTCTCGTAGAACCGGCCGATGGAGTTGTGTCCGTTGGCCGCGTAGAAGGCGTAGTTGGGAGCCCAGCCGTCGTAGAAGCCGTGGGTCCAGACGCCCGGAACGCCCATCTTCGTCATCTCGTCGACCTCACGATAGGCTAGAAGATTCCATTCGTCGACGACGATCGGGTCGAGCCAGGCGTTGTAGGGGCCGGTTCCGGTCGAAATGTAGAGATGGGAAACGGACTCGTGGAGGTCGTGCATGACGATGGGGTGGTAGTCGAGGAAGACCTTCATGATGTATCGGCTCAAAGCCAAGGCCAAGCCGAGGTTGTCGCGGTTATTGTCGTGAGAAACGTATTTCCCCCACCACAAGAGCCGGTTGGGGACGTTGGACTTGGGGTCCTTGCGTTTGGCCATCGACACGTCGACCTGTTTGTCACGGCCGTCGACCTCGAGGATAGGCGTGATGAGGATGATGCTGTTCTCGCGGATCGTCTTGATGAAGGGGGACTCGTCGACGGCGACGCGGTAGGCGAGCTCCATGAGCATCTCGACGGAGCCCGTCTCGCTCGAGTGCATACCGCCCGTGGCCCAATACATCGGTTTGGCCTGTTTCATCAGGCTCTCGGCTTCGGCGTCGCTGAGGCCGCGCGGATCGGCCAACCTGGCGTTGATGGCCTTGTACTTGTCGAGATTCTTGATCGTTTCCTCATCGGCCACGGCGACGAGTATCCAGTCGCGGCCCTCCTCGGTCTTGCCGATGTCGAAGACTTTGACCCGGGGAGTGGCGGCGGCCAAGGCCCGCATGTACTTGTAAACATCGGCCGAGTAGCTCAGGACGTCTTTGGCCCCGGCGATGTGGCCGAGGACCTCGAGAGGGGTCGGGATGCCCTCGGCATAAGGCAGGTAGTTGACGTACTTCGTGGTAAAGCAGGGGTCGGTCGTGAACTCGAGGATCTTCTTGGTGTATTCCTCGTGGTTCTTTTGCTGGGCCAGGACCGGAAAAACGGTCAGCCCCAGGACGAGGACCAACACGGTGATCGGAACAGATACCTTTCTCAAAATATCACGGCTCATGACTTTCCTCCTTCCGGAAAACACGGTGATGACTGGCAACATACTCAATTTCCCCCCGGGGGTCAAGATTCAGTATCTAGTTCATATTATTAGCGTTGCTGCTGTCCGACCCCAATCCGAACCCCGACCTGATAAAGAGAAACGCTGATAGGCGGCACCAGGAGCTTCTTGCCGAACGGGGCGGCCGCAATTTCCTGGACCGCGACACCCGGCGGCCGGCCCGGCCCCGGCACGTTGC
>Ga0268280_1000475_pt1 | contig 33938 bp, 29 predicted proteins | sample saktaG_9_FD_190139 | JGI IMG/M metagenome (GOLD analysis project Ga0268280, IMG submission 190139) | Saline water microbial communities from Sakinaw Lake, British Columbia, Canada - sak_2011_5_24_40m | ecosystem: Environmental > Aquatic > Non-marine Saline and Alkaline > Saline ...
TCAAAGGAGTGCCGGTCGTGAAACCGCTCCCAGAGCATGTGTGGATCAATCCACCACTAAAAATCGCAGTCGGATTTGGTGGTTAACTCATGAAAATATTTGTCTCAAAAGTATTGGCAAGTTCCGTGTGGGACTAAACCGTTTGTCGGAGGTTCTCAGCCGTATGCTGATCCGCCTAGGGCGGAGAATCCTTCCAGGGTACATCAACAATGGTCCAAGATCGGATGCAACTCCTTGTTCTGAACAGGAACCGGCTTTTTGCATATCGTGTGTTATCGTCAATTCATCACTAATTCCAGATTGGTTCTATGAAACTCAGTAAAGCATTTGTTCCAACCTTAAAAGAAGTTCCAGCCGATGCAACCATTCCCAGCCACCAGCTGATGCTGCGGGCCGGTTTCATGCGCCAGCTGACAGCAGGAGTCTATTCCTATTTACCCCTGGGGTATCGCGCGATGATGAAGGCGATGAATATCGTTCGCCAGGAAATGAATGCCATTGGAGGGCAGGAATTTTTACTGCCGGCTTTGAATCCAGAATCGCTCTGGATACAATCGGGGCGCCGTGATGTTCCAAATTTTATTCTGAGCATCAAAGAGCGGGATCTCGTTCTTGCACCGACGCATGAAGAAGTCATCGGCTTTATCGCCAGTATGCACATTCAGTCGTATAAAGATTTACCTCAGACATGGTATCAGATCCAGACAAAATTCCGGAATGAGCCACGCCCGCGCTCAGGTGTGCTTCGCGTCCGTCAATTCATTATGAAAGACTCTTATTCGCTCGACAGGTCATGGGAAGATCTCGATAAAAGCTATGATGCACATGCAGAGGCCTATAGAAAGATTTTTACCCGGTGCGGATTGAGGTTTTTTATCGTCGGCGCTTCGAGCGGGGCGATGGGAGGAACCGGATCGCAGGAATTTATGATCGAATCTGACTTCGGCGAAGATACAACAGCACTTTGTTCTTCCTGCGGGTATGCGGCAAATCTGGAAATTGCCGCTTCCAATATTTCGAAAGCTGTTCATATTGAAAAAAATGAACCGATGTCGGATATTCATACTCCTAATGTCAAAACGATCAATGAACTGACAGCGTTCCTCAAAATCGATGAATCCCGGCTTGCAAAATCGCTTGTGTACCAGCATAGCAGCAAACCGTTGCTTATTTTGATGATGGGGAATGACCAGCTCAATGAAGCAAAACTGGGTTTAGCTTTGGGGGGAGGTGAGTACTCGCCTATGGGGGCAGAAGAACTTCTCGCCCTAACCGGTGCTGATGGAGGTTCTATTGGTCCGATCAACCTTAAAGGATTCCGGATCATTGCTGATAAACGTTTAGAAGGTGCGAATGGCCTCTTCAGCGGTGCCAATCGGAATGATTATCATATTGCCAATATCGATCTTGAACGTGACACAACTATTGACGGATACTATGACTTAAGAGTCATTGAAGCTGGTGAACCTTGTACAAAATGTGGCGCACCTCTCAAGATTTCCAATGCGATTGAATTAGGACACATTTTTAAACTCGGTACGAAGTATTCAGAATCATTGAATATTCATTATTTGGATGAGAATGGTCATTCCAGACCTGTGATCATGGGTAGTTACGGCATAGGAATGGAACGCATCGTTGCTTGCTACATTGAACAAAATCACGATAAAGATGGAATTGTATGGAACAAAGCGCTTGCACCATATCTTCTTCACTTAATCGCTGTCAATACAAACAGCACTGATGTTGTGGCAACGTCAAACAGGATCTACGAACAATTAACGGACCTCGGCATCGATGTGCTTTTTGACGATCGCAGCGGAATATCGCCGGGATTCAAATTTAAGGATGCTGATTTACTCGGAATGCCTTTCCATATCATCGTCGGTGATAAGGGATTGAAAAACGGACAAATCGAGATCAAGCGGCGGAGGACCGGAGAGCGGACTATGGTAGCGCTTGAAGATGCCCTTACAGAAATTCAGAAGCTGCTTGCGGAGTAAATGAATCCGAAAACAGAGACATATCATTCGATTATTGCCGGCCAGGTTCATCCCTCTGATGCGCTCACTCCCGCAATGGTTATTCGCAATCCATGGGATCACTCGCTTACAGGCACTGTTGCAATGATATCAAAAGAGAATCTGAATCAGGCGGTCGAGTCTGCCTGCAGAGGATTTTCGAAAACGAGAGCACTACAGAGTTATGAACGAGCGCACATTCTTTCCTTTATTAGTAAAAAAATAAAGGATCATAAAGAGGAGTTCGCGAATCTTATTACATCGGAAATCGGCAAACCAATCCAATTCTCCCGTCTTGAAGTGGATCGGGCTGTCTTTAACTTTCAATATGCTGCTGACGAGACAATGCGGATGGGGGGTGAAGTTCTTCCGCTGGATCTTTCGGTATCATCGAGGGATCGGTTCGGAATTGTCAGTCGGTTTCCTCTTGGTGTGATTCTTTGCATTGCACCATTCAACTTCCCGTTGAACCTTGTGGCCCATAAAATTGCGCCTGCGATTGCATCAGGGAATGCATTTATTCTCAAACCGTCACCGCAGGCACCGCTGACGAGTTTGAAGCTGGGAGAAATTATCAGAGAATCCGGATATCCGCTGGAGGCTTTCAGCGTAGTTGTGTGTTCGAACGAGAATGCTCAGACGCTTGTTACCGACGATCGGATTCAGATGCTGAGTTTCACAGGGAGTGCATCCGTCGGGTGGAAGCTCAAAGCTCTCGCCGGGAAAAAGAAAGTTCTCCTCGAACTTGGAGGGAATGCGGGTGTTATTATTGATGAATCTGCCGTCATCGACGCAGCGGTACAAAAGAATGTCATGGGTTCATTTGCTTCTTCGGGGCAGGTGTGCATTAAAGTCCAGCGTATCTTTGTTCACGAAAAACTCTTTGATGAGTATCTGGGGAAATTTATTGAGGCTGCGAGGGGACTGCAATGCGGAGATCCTCGTGATCCTGAGACAGTCATAGGTCCTTTAATTGATGATGCAGCTGTCGCACGTATCTCGCAATGGATTGAAGATGCCGCTTCAGAAGGGGCATCCAAAATGTATGGGGGCAACTACGCAGGCCGAGTGTTCGAGCCGACTGTCATAGTCAATGTTCCGGCAACATGTGCTGTCGCCACAGAAGAAATCTTCGGTCCGGTCGTGACTATCAATCCATTTAGGACGTTTGATGATGCACTTGCTGGCGTTAATGATTCTCGATTTGGACTTCAGGCTGGAGTTTTCACGAATGATTTTCAGAATATCAGGCGTGCATACAATGAACTGGAAGTTGGTGCTGTGATTATCAATGATAATCCTACCTACCGGATGGACCACATGCCTTACGGCGGTGTAAAAGATTCAGGGTTCGGCAGGGAAGGCGTGAAATATGCAATGGAAGCAATGTCAGAACCAAAGTTACTAGCACTCAGCTAGGACGGTAATCGAAGTCTTACTTAGATAGTACACGAGCGCATGCCGCAATTTATTCATCTCCATAATCATACCCACTATAGTCTTCTTGATGGCGCGGCAACCGTGCAGAGTCTGGTAAATGCAGCTGTTGAGCAAAAGATGCCGGCAGTTGCGATTACCGACCATGGTGTCCTTTTTGGTGCAATTGAATTCTACAAGAGGGCTCTTAAGGCAGGTATAAAGCCTATCGTGGGATGTGAAGCATACATCGTTACGAAGGGAAGCCGATTTGACAAAAAAATTGATACCGTCAGGATGAGCAAAGGCGAGGGGAGAGGAATTTATCATCACATCGTTTTGCTCGCGAAGAACGACGTAGGATATAAGAATCTCATTCATCTTTCCACGCTGGGGCATACCGAGGGATACTATTTTAAACCGCGAATCGATACTGAGCTGCTCTCGAAATATCGGGAGGGGCTCATAGCGACCACCGCATGTCAGGGTGGTATTGTCAATGAGCAACTTGTGAATGGAAATTATACCGAAGCGTTCGAGTATGCCTCCATCTATCAAAACATATTTCGTGATGATTTTTATCTTGAAATTCAAAATCACGGGTTGGAAACCGAAAAAGCTATTCTTCACGGTGCACTGCAGATCGGGCGGGAACTTGATATAAAACTTGTGGCAACAAACGATTGTCACTACATCAAGCAGGAACATGCAATTCCTCACAATATCATGCTCTATATTCCGGAAGCAAGCAGTGGGACTGTATCGGATTATCAGACCCTTCGCTATCAAACCGATCAGTTGTATTTCAAATCGGCTGCTGAAATGACTGCACTCTTCCAAGAGTATCCGGAGGCCATTCAATCAACGCTTGAGATTGCTGAGAAATGTAACCTGCAAATTGAATTGAAGAAGAATCATATGCCGGCATTTCCGATACCGCCGGAAGCCAGTTTCATGGATCCGAACGCATATTTCGAAAAACTTGTCCATGAGGGTATTCAGAAGCGTTATACACATTTGACACCCGAAATTGAACAACGGGTTGCCCATGAAATCGGTGTTATTCAAAAGATGGGATATGCTGGATATTTTCTTATTGTGCAGGATTTCATCAATGCAGCGCATGAAATGGGTGTCTGTGTCGGCCCGGGCAGAGGCAGTGCGGCCGGAAGCATTGTCTCGTATGCACTGGGCATCACGAGCGTTGATCCGCTGCAATATGATCTCTTATTTGAGCGGTTCCTTAATCCAGATCGTGTCTCTATGCCTGATATTGACATCGATTTTGCGGATAATAAACGCGATTTGGTCATAGAGTATGTCAAAAAAAAATATGGAGAAAATTCAGTCGCACAGATTGTGACTTTCGGTACGATGTCGGCGCGTGCTGCACTCAAGGACGTGGGGCGCGTGTTGGGCATTCAGCTTTCAGTGATTGATTCTATTACAAAACAAATACCAGTCGTTCAGGGGAAAGTAACTCCCATCGAAGAGGCTCTGAAAACTATACCTGACCTCAAATGGGTGAAAGACAGTAATGACGAAAAGATACACTTGTTGATTGAAACAGCAAAAGTTCTGGAGGGAATGAATAGGAATGTTTCGACACATGCTGCCGGTGTCGTGATCGCACCCGGAGATATCAGTGATTTTGTGCCGATGTATAAAACACCCCAGACCGATTCCATGACGCAGTACAACATGAAAGACCTGGAGGATGCCGGTTTATTGAAGATGGATTTTCTCGGTTTGCGAACGCTCACTGTGCTCGATGATGCAGTGCGGTTGGTCGAACAGGGGCATCACATGAAAATTGACTTAGATCATCTTCCGGAAGCCGATGCAAAGACCCTCGAAATGTTCTCGCGTGGTCAGACCGTTGCTCTATTCCAATTCGAGAGTTCCGGAATGCAGGATTATCTCCGGAAGCTGAAACCCTCTTCAATTCATGATCTGGTTGCAATGAATGCACTCTACCGTCCAGGTCCTATGGAAAATATTCCAGATTTTATCGATCGGAAACATGGGCGGCAAAAGATCACCTATTTGCATCCCAAGCTTGAATCGATTTTACGGGAAACATATGGTGTCATTGTCTATCAGGAACAGGTCATTAAGATAGCCAGTGAAATTGGCGGACTGAGTTTAGCACAGGCGGATTTGTTGCGCCGTGCGATGGGGAAAAAAGATAAAGAGTTGATGGCGAAACAAAAGAAGGAGTTTGTCGAAAGTGCCGTATTGAAACAGGTCGAACGAAAAATTGCCGCAGAAATCTTCGACTTGATTGAAAAGTTTGCCTCGTATGGTTTCAATAAATCGCATAGTGTTGCGTATTCCATCCTCGCGTATCAAACAGCTTACCTCAAGGCGCATTATCCTGCCGAGTATATGGCGGCGACTCTTTCCAGTGAGATGGATAATACCGATAAGATCGTCGTGCTGATCGATGAATGCCGCAAGCTTGGGATCGATGTACTTCCTCCCGATGTGAACGAAAGCGGTGTCAACTTTGTCGTGACGCCCAAGGGAATTCGGTTCGGACTAAGTGCGATTAAAAACGTCGGTGTCGGTGCCGTGGAACAAATTGTCCGTGCTCGAAGCGAACAGGGGAGGTTTAAAGATATCTTTGATTTCTGTATACGTGTGGACCTCCGGCTTGCGAACAAAAAAACGATTGAAGGGTTGATTCAAGCGGGTGCGTTCGATTCACTTCATAACAATCGAGCGCAGGTATTTAACTCGGTTGAATCCGCAATTGCGTATGGACAGAACTTGCAGGAACAAATAACCAAAGGTCAATCAAATCTTTTTGATGCTGGCGGTGCAAAAGTTGCGCACAGACCTCTGCTGCGTGCAACCTCAGAGTGGGTGGAAACAGAAAAATTATCGAGAGAGAAAGCTGTCCTGGGATTTTATGTTTCCGGACATCCCCTTTTAAAATATCGTGATGAGATCGAGGGGCTTGCAACAGCAAAGTTGAATGAAGCGCAGTCGGTGAAGCCGAATTCCACAATTCGTGTTTGCGGTATCGTCTCGGAGATAAAGAAGAAGATCGATAAGCGCGGCAAGACGATGGCGTTCGTGACCATTGAAGACTTTACCGGAAAAGCGGATTGCATTGTCTTTTCAGATCAATTTCAAAAGTACGCTGCATTGCTTCATATCGGTTCCATTGTGATGATGATTGGGAAGAACGACGGGAATGAGGAGGCAATCAAAGTCATCGTGAATGAGGTGATCGGCATTGAAGAAGTCCGGAAGAAGTATACGAAAAGCATACTCATTAATATGAATCTTGATGCGACCAGCGAAAAAGATGCGTTTGAGTTGATTAAACTCATCGAACGTTGCAAAGGGAAATGCCAATGCTTCTTCAATCTCTCCGGTAGCGGATTAATCAACAATTCGATATATTTAACAAGAAAGTTCACAGTTGATCCAGATCGTAAGTTTACCGACGCAATCAAACAGCTCCTGGGCCAACAAGCGGTCCGATTACGGGGATAAAAAAAAGGAAGGGATGTCAAGAATGAAACCGATGGAACTCACCGAAACAAATTTTGAACAGGAAGTGTTAAAAGCGAGTACTCCGGTGTTAGTAGATTTTTGGGCAGTATGGTGCGGACCATGCAAGATGATCGCGCCTATTGTAGATGAACTTGCCTCTGAATATGAGGGAAAATTGAAGATCGGAAAAGTGGATGTGGATTCACATCAGCAAATTGCGATGCAATTTGGTATCCGGAGCATACCGACTCTTTTAGTATTTAAAGGAGGAAAGGTCGTAGAACAAATCGTTGGTGCTGCACCCAAAAAAACATTGATAGACAAACTGTCTAAACATCTTAATTGAAACAGCACACACAAGCGAGAAAGGCGCGCCTCAACGGCAATTCTCGCTTTTTTTTTGAGACAGCGGAAAGAAGAGGAGTATCGTGAGTCGCTACAAGAAAAGAACAGTTACCTGCGGAGAGATACGGAAACATCACATCGGTCAAACCGTCACTCTAACAGGATGGGTGGATAAACGGCGAGACCTTGGAGGTTTGATTTTTATTGATCTTCGTGATCGGTACGGAAAAACGCAAATTGCTTTTTCGCCAGAGCGGCATGCAGGTGCCCATGAAGTAGCAAAATCCCTGAGGTCCGAATTTGTCATTTCCGTAACAGGAATTGTCAGGCCCCGGCCAAAGGAAACAGAGAATCTCGAGATTGCCACCGGAGAAGTAGAAGTAGATGTCAACGAAATTGAAATTCTGAATAAAGCTGAAACACCTCCTTTTTCGCTGGATGATTATGCAGAGATAGGCGAAGACCTGCGGCTGAAATATCGTTTCCTCGATTTGCGACGGGCGTCCGTACAGCGGAACCTGTTGATGCGTCATAAAGCGTACCAGGTTGCCAGAGCGTACTTTGATCGGAATGGGTTTATGGAAATTGAAACACCGATTCTCATGAAAAGTACCCCGGAAGGTGCACGCGATTTTCTTGTTCCGAGCCGTCTCCATCGAGGAAAGTTTTATGCACTGCCGCAATCACCTCAAACCTATAAGCAAATTTTAATGGTTGCCGGTTTTGACCGATATTTTCAAATTGTCAAATGCTTCCGCGATGAGGATCTTCGTGCTGATCGTCAGCCGGAGTTCACGCAAATTGATGTTGAGCTCTCCTTCGCGGATGAAGAGGATGTCCAGAAAATCACGGAAGGTGCGCTGGTCGAAATCTTTAAGACGATTCTCGATGTCGATGTTCTCTCACCGTTCCCGCGGATGTCCTATAAGAATGCTATGGAGCGTTTTGGCAGCGATAAACCTGATACGCGCTTTGGATTGGAGATTACAAATTGTTCGGACGTCGGCGCACAATCCGGATTTCGTGTGTTCAGCGAAGCAGTGAAGAAAGGTGGAATTGTCGCAGGTATCAGTGTTCCCGGTCTTGCCTCGTCGACAAGGAACCAGTTGGATGTGTTGACGGACTATGTTAAATCTCTTGGAGCAGGAGGACTCGTCTATTTCAGGGTGAATGCGGATAAAGTGGAATGTTCTGCGGGTAAATTTATTACTGACGAGGAAGCAAATGTAATTGTGAAAAAATGTGAAGCAAAACCAGGCGATCTTGTTTTGCTCATCTCAGGTCCGTGGCAGAAAGCATTAACTATCCTTGGCACCTTGCGGCTTGAGATGGCGCAGCGCCTCAATCTCATTCCGGATGGAAAGTGGAATTTCCTTTGGGTGACCGACTTCCCATTACTCGAGTATAGTGAAGACGAAAAAAGGTTTATGGCGGTACATCATCCTTTTACCGCTCCTCATGATGAAGATATTCCCCTCCTGGAATCAGATCCCGGCAGGGCACGAGCCCGTGCGTATGACTTAGTCCTCAATGGAAACGAGATTGCTGGCGGAAGCATTCGAATCCACACGCAGGAACTTCAGAGCAAAATGTTCGGCCTCCTCGGCATTGGACCGGATGAAGCAAAATTGAAGTTCGGGTTCCTGCTGGATGCCTTCAAATACGGTGCTCCTCCGCATGGCGGAATAGCGTTTGGCTTTGATCGCATGATTATGCTGATGGCGGGATGTAAGTCCATCCGTGATGTTATTGCATTCCCGAAAACAGCGAGCGGGATATCCCTGATGGACGAAGCGCCATCGACAGTCGACGGTAAACAGCTGGATGAACTCCATATCAAGATCAAATAAAAAATTACGCGGTAGATTGACATCAACAAATGAGGGTTCTAGTGACACAAGAAATAAGAAATCTTGTGTTTCTTGACTATAGACTTTTCAAAAAAGGTCCCGCTCGTTCTGCGAGCCGGATGCCCGTTTCCATTTGTGATTACCTATTTATAAAACACAATATTATTTATTGGGAACGGCACTAGAATAATCGAAAGGAAGAAAATAATTTGAGCTTTACAGATTTGCAGGAACAAGCAGGAGAGCAGCGGAAACGCCTCGACGCACTTCGGGGGTATCTTTGACCTCGACACAAAAGAGAAAGAATTGCTGGAACTTCAAACACGCGCATCGGAAGATGACTTTTGGATTGATAATACTGCTGCCCAAAAAGTGATCCAACAGGTCAATGTCCGAAAAGAATGGATTGACGCATGGAATACACTTGATATGCTCTGTAAAGACACTTGGTCATTGATGGAGATGGCAGAAGAAGCAGGGGAAACGAGTTTCGAAGCGGAGATCAAGCGGGACATCGACAAACTGCGCGTTGGGATTGAGAACCTTGAGCTGAAGAATATGCTCAGCGGCCAGGATGACGAAAAGAATGCTATTCTTACTATTCACTCTGGAGCGGGAGGGACGGAAGCACAGGATTGGGCTGAAATGCTTCTGCGGATGTACACTCGCTGGTCAGAGCGTCACGGATTAAAGGTTTATCTTGCTGATATGCTGGAAGGAGAAGGAGCAGGTATTAAAAGTGTTACATTGGAAATCATGGGAAAGTATGCATACGGGTATTTGAAAGCAGAAAATGGCGTGCATCGTCTTGTGCGTATTTCACCATTTGATTCAAATGCCCGCAGACACACTTCTTTTTCCTCAGTGTTTGTTTGCCCGGAAATTGAAGATGATGAGGCAATAGAGATTAATCCGGCCGATTTAAAAATTGATACATTCCGCTCCGGAGGAAAAGGGGGACAGAACGTCAACAAAGTTGAGACGGCGGTTCGTATTACACACATTCCTTCAGGGGTGGTTGTCGCCTGTCAGCAGGAACGCTCGCAATTCCAAAACAAGGAACGAGCCATGAAGATGTTGAAATCCCGTCTCTATCAAATTAGGCGCGAAGAAGAAGAAGCTCGATTAAGTGCGATCGAAAGCACAAAGAAGCGTATCGAGTGGGGAAGTCAAATTCGTTCGTATACATTTCAGCCTTATCAACTTGTCAAGGATCATCGGACAGGGACTGAAAATGGAGATGTGCAGGCTGTGATGGACGGCGATCTTGACAAATTTATAAAAAGCTATCTCATGGAAACATCTTCGAAATAAAAGGCTGAGATCTCCTGTGCTTGTTCAATTTAAGAAAATTGACGTTTCTGATTTTATTGCATTTCGGCATCTTACATCGCGTCATAACAGGGGATTCGTCTCATTTATTACATTTATTGCTATCATTGGGGTAACACTCGGAGTTGCCAGCCTCGATTTGACGCTCGCTATCCTTGGAGGATTCGAAAAAACTATTAAAGAGAATGTGGTAAGCTTTACTGCTCATATGCAGCTCTTTGCATTTGAAAACGATCTGCTGCCCGATCCTGGACTGACGATTCAAAAAGTCATTACACGCTATCCTGAAGTGAGGGAAATGGCACCCTATCTCTCGCGAGAAGGGATGATTAGGTCAAAGACCGAAATTGATGGCGTCCTGATTAAGGGAGTTGATCCATCAAATGATATTTCAGCGGCAAAACGCAGACTTGTGGAAGGTGTCTATGATCTTGAAGAACGGGAGTCGGGAGTGCAGCGGGTTATCCTGGGAAGACGCTTAGCGGAAAAACTCAACGTAAAAATGAATGATCGTGTATTAATGTATGCGCTAGGGGGAACCTCACTGTCTCTATCACAAACCCGCATTATGCAATTTGAAATCAGTGGCATCTACGAAACGGGAATGGCGGATTATGACGGTACGGTCATTTATATCAACCTGAGGAATGCTCAGCGGTTATGTCAGGTAGGAAAGACGGTGTCCGGATTCGATATCTTGGTTGACAATACGGATAGTCTTGCAATGTTAGCACAGCAAATTCCAGAATATCTCGGCTATCCGTACTATGCACGCACCATGTACCAGCAATATAGGAACCTATTCGCATGGGTGGATCTTCAGAGAATTCCGGTTCTTATCATCCTGGCGCTGATTATCATCGTCGCAACAGTGAACATTATCGGTACTCTCTTGATGCTCATTCTGGGAAAGTCAAGGGAAATTGGCACTTTGCTGGCACTGGGCATGAAACGTAACATAGTCGTTAAAGTGTTTTTAAAACAAGGGATACTGATTGGGCTGGTGGGAACATTCTTCGGCAATGTTATAGCACTGGGCTTATGCTGGTTGGAATTCCGGTATCGGTTTTTTCCGCTTCCGTCCGGCATTTATTTTATGACTCATGTTCCCATAAATATTTCTCTGGTCGATTTTCTTATTGTCAGTATAGCAGCATTGGGTATGAGCTTTATTGCTTCCTGGATTCCCTCACGACTTGCAGCGAAAATGGATCCCGTAAAATTAATTCGATTTTCCTGATGAGTTATGAACATCAAATAGCGTTCCGATATTTATTGAGCAAAAAGAATCTGAAGTTTGTCTCAATTATTTCAGCGATCTCGGTCACCGGTGTCACGATCGGCGTTGCTGCACTTGTTGTCGTACTATCAGTATTTAATGGATTTGGCAGTTTGGTATCTTCTATCCTCATAAATTTCGATCCCCACCTTCGGGTTGAAAGCACTGTCTCGAAGGATTCCTCAGCGTACACTCCGATGCTTGCTTACCTTTCGAAGAACCCGCAAGTGCAGGGCTGTTCTCCTTTTGTCGCTGGGAAAGCTCTCATCGTCTCTCGCAATGTTAATCGTGTCGTCAATATTCGGGGACTCGAAACAACAAAGATCCACCTTGTCTCCGGACTGAAAGAAAAGATAGTGCTGGGAACAACCGAATTTTCGGAAGGACGTCGGAATGAAATTGTCCTGGGTCTGATCCTCGCTGACCGGTTAGGTGTTGTTGTGGGTGATACAATTTCTGTGGTAAGTCCGTCCAGTGCTGAATTGGCGACCATGCAGCTTGGACTACCTCTCATCAGACGCTTCCACATTATAGGAATCTATGAATCGAATAACAAAGATTATGATGGATACTATGCATTTACTAGTTTGGCAGCGTCACAATCTTTGTTTGGCAAACCAGGGCGTGTGGATGGTATTGATATCCGCTTTAGCAACAGTGAAAAGGCAGATTCTTTTCGTCAAGAATTGATCGAAATATTCGGTCTGCAATACCGGTATTTAAGCTGGTACGATTTACATAGCGAATTGTTCACGGTGATGCAAATCGAGCGATGGTGCGCATATATCGTGCTCTGTCTCATCATCGCGGTCGCTTCATTTAACCTTCTGAGCTCCTTAACCATGACCGTTATAGAAAAACGGAGAGATATTGGAATTTTAAAATCAATGGGAGCGACAAACATGAGTTTAAAAAGAATATTTGCTCTCCAAGGACTCTTCATCGGCATCAGCGGTACTATTGTCGGTTCAATGTTGGGATTGTTGATTGTTTATCTTCAAGAAAAATATCATCTCGTGTCTCTTGATACAACCGTGTATATCATTCCTGCAATGCCAGTAGAAGTGCATATAACAGATATTGTGGCCATTGCTCTGGCGGCAATTGGTCTCTGTGCCTTAGCATCACGCCTCCCGGCTAAACGGGCGGCTGCTCTTGATCCAGTGAAAGCCATACGATGGGAATAACGCGCCGTCCTACTCTCCTGACCGGGGAGAATATTTGGAAATCATACCCGATGGGAAAGAGTCAATCTCTTCCTGTGCTGAAAGGAGTCGATATTGAGATTCGAAGGGGAGAATTTTTGGTCATCGTCGGACCTTCGGGTTCAGGGAAAAGCACATTGCTCCATCTGATGGGCGGACTTGATCGTCCGACGGAAGGCATGGTCAAACTCGGTGAACAAAATATTTTCGCACTGACGGATGAACAATTGGCGGCTTTCCGGAATCGTTCTATGGGATTTATTTTTCAATTTCATCATCTTCTCCCGGAATTTTCAGCGTTGGAAAATGTGTGTATGCCTTCACTGATTGGTGGAAAGTCTATAAAAGAAGCAACACCTCGGGCAAATGTCCTCTTGGATCAAGTGGGTCTTGCAGATCGAACTCATCATAAACCTAATGAACTCTCTGGAGGTGAGCAGCAGCGGGTGGCAGTAGCCCGGGCATTAATGAACAATCCGCAGCTCGTTCTTGCAGACGAGCCCTCGGGAAATCTCGATGAAGAAAATGGATTGAGCCTCCATCGTTTACTGGTTCACATCTCAGAAGAGTTTGGGATGACTTTCGTCGTGGCCACACACAATTACGATTTGACACGCCGTGCACATAGGGTACTTCGACTTTCCGAAGGAAAACTCAGTGTTGTACGACATTAGGATTTTCAGGGACAGGTCTTGACATTGAAAAGAAATGCCCTAAATTACTTTCTAGACCAGAGCAATCGTCATTCCCCTGACTATTGTTCATTCTATGGTCAAGCCCGTCGTTCCCCCCAACGTCGGGCTTTTTCATGATTTAAGCGGAGAATCTATGGCTCGACCAGAAAAACGTACAGCAGGGAAACAGAAAGTTCTTGTAGGATCCCTTCCCTTTACAAAAATCAATTATCAGATCTTGGGTGCAGGAATTCTTTGTTTAATTCTCGGTTACTTCGCCCTGGCACAAGATCCATGGGATGGAACACTACCCCTTGTCGTTGCCCCAATTTTGTTAGTCTTGGGATACTGCATTGTAATACCGATCGGTATTCTTTATCGCACGCGTACAAAGATGGAGAATGTTCGTCCCGGCGTAGAGTCGCAGGAAAAAACGCATTGAATTTTTACTCTCTGTTTCGTATATTGGGTATGAAGTCTGATGCAGAACATGCTCGTTTGAAGCGAGTGCGTTTTGAAAAATGCGAGCGTGTAGCTCAGGGGTAGAGCATCTGCCTTTTAAGCAGAGGGTCGGTGGTTCGAGCCCACCCACGCTCACGTTTTTTTGCCCGGTTGGTGGAACTGGCAGACACACCATCTTGAGGGGGTGGCGCTCGTAAGGGCATGCGAGTTCAAGTCTCGCACCGGGCACAATGAAAGGGATGACCCTGTGTCATGCCTTTTTGTTTTCTCTCCTCTCCATTGCATTTCAGAAGCAATCCTCGTACTTTGGCAACAGTTATGACTGCACGTGCACATGTACTCATAAATGGTATTGTCCAGGGTGTCGGATTTCGCTATTTTGTGTACAACCACGCAATCAATCTAGATCTCACGGGTTTTGTGAAAAATTTACCATCAGGTCAGGTTGAGCTTGAAGCGGAGGGGGACACATCGTTGGTGGGCGAATTCATCAAACAAATAAGCATTGGTCCACGCTCGTCACATATCACGGATGTGAAAGTTGATTGGATTAAATGCACAAATATAAATTCAGGTTTTCAGGTCTGGTAAATGAGAAGCAAAATTAAACCTGCCGTAAGGAAGAATAAAAGAATATGGATCCGGTTCGGCCTGGGATATGATGTTCACCAGCTCGTGGAAGGACGGAAACTCATTCTCGGAGGTGTGCATATCCCTTCAGGGAAAGGACTGCTTGGGCATTCTGATGCCGATGTTTTGCTCCATGCGATCTGTGATGCTCTTCTCGGTGCTGCCGCATTAGGTGATATTGGAAAGCACTTTCCTGACACCAGCAAAACATACCGTGGTATTTCAAGTCTCAAACTGCTACAACGGGTGAGGGGTCTTCTCCAGAAACACGGCTTTGAGATAGGGAATATCGATTCAACAGTTGTGCTGGAGAAACCCAAGATTGGCAAGTACGTCAATACAATGTGCAAACGGATTGGAAAGACACTCCATATCTCCTATGACCAAATTTCTATTAAAGCCACGACACACGAAGGTCTCGATGCGTTTGGAAGGGGAGAGGGTTGTGCCTCGTATGCTATTGTATCCATAGTGCATATTGGCAGAAAGTAGAAACGTGGAACTAGTCATCGACATCCTTCTCGAGCATCATCCTGTCGGACTTTTTTTGAGATTTTGCAATGATTTGCAATCGAATCCTTCCTGATGCGCCAACTGAGATTACTGTGTTCTTCGGGATCTCGAATTCACCACTGGTGACGACGAGGCAGCTTTCTGTCCACAGTTCTCACATTATGAATTTATATATGAAAAGCCTAAGAGAATTCCTTGCCTGACCTTTTAAATTCCCTAGATATTACGCTGTTTCGATTTATCAATGGCTCAATGCAGAATCCGGTCTTTGATGTTGTCATGCCGTTCCTTACAGATCTCAATAAACAGCGTATCGTCCTTGTCTTAGTTGCCGCAACACTTCTCTGGATGGTACTTCGGGGAAGTTTTCGAGTTCGTCTGTCAGTAATCCTGCTCATTGTGACCATCATCGTGAGTGACCAACTCAGCAGTTCGGTAATCAAGTATTGGTTAGAACGACCGAGGCCATGTCAGTATCTGCATAATGTCCATCTGCTTGTCAGCTGTGGAAGTGGCTATTCATTTCCATCATCCCATGCAGTAAATAATTTCGCAGCAGCAATAATTCTCGCCTTTTTTTTCCCCCGTATGAAATGGTGGGTTTTTGGATTTGCAGTAACGGTTGCTTTTTCAAGAATCTATGTCGGCGTTCATTATCCGGCGGATGTGCTGGGAGGCAGCATTATTGGTTTAGCATGCGGAGGATTCATTCTCTTTTTCTACTATTGGATAGAAAGAATAACTTCGTTCTTGGTGCAGCGCCGGATACAGAAAGCGGATCGACAATAATGCCATCGAGATTACTGCCGATAGAAGAAAAAACGATGTTTCGTATAACTCTTGCTCTTCTCTCTGGACTCCTGCTTGGATTGTCCTTCCCCCCGTCGCCGCTTTACTCTTTCGCTTTCGTTTCCTTCATCCCTTTTTTTTACCTTTTTGAACGATTGAAATCTTACACTCAGGTATTGTCCTATTCCTACCTTTTCCTGATTGTATTTCATCTCCTGACGGTATATTGGACAGGCGGTTTTACTGTGGGAAAAGACGTGTGGATGATGATGGCAGGGACCGCTGTCATTGTCCTTCATCCATTGTTCTTCATGCCGTTTATTCTTCTTGCATATTTTGTGAAAGAAAGGCTCGGACTGCTTTATGGATTAACAGCATTTGTCCTTTTCTGGACTTCATTTGAGTATCTTCATTCGCTTGGTGAGTATTCTTTTCCTTGGCTCTCGATCGGTAATAGCCAGGCGTATGATTTGAATCGAATCCAAATGATCGAATACACATCTATCTACGGACTTACGGCGGTAATATTGTCATTTAATGCGCTTGCCTTCTGGCTGCTTTGGAAGCTGGGAACTGGTGAGTGGAATCTCCGTTCAAAACAGGTTGCTCTCTGGATTCTTCTTTTGTTCACGATTTACTACGGGCCTATTCTTTACGGTACAAGAGTACGGAAGAGTGAATCGACTGCTTCAGATCGCAAGATCTCCGTTGGTTTTATTCAGCCCAATTTCGATCCATGGGAAAAATGGGGGGGAGAGTATGGAGAGAAATGGGAATCATACATCCATCAAATGCAAACATATGCTGTTGAGACAAAAATACTCGCGCAATATAAGCCGGAACTTATTCTTTGGCCTGAGACAGCTATCCCATTTCATATTCTCCTGCCGCGATATTCGATTTATCTCTCAAATCTATTTTCTCTTGTTGACACATTGAATATTCCTGTATTCACCGGTCTGCCTGTCAGTGAATATTATGATTCGCTGAATGCTCCGGCCACTGCACAGAGAATTGGCATATCGAAGACGTACGTGGAAATATACAATTCGACAATTCTGATCCAGCAAAACCGAACACTTGGGCCAATTCACAAAAAAACCCTGTTAGTTCCATTTGCCGAACGAATCCCCTATGCCGAGACTTTTCGATTTCTCATTGAACCATTGAAGTGGAATGTCGGCATATCCAATTGGGGGAAAGGAGATGATACCACTGTCTATTCTTTGCATCTCTCGGATGGGAATACTGCAAAATTCTCTGGGATGATCTGTTATGAATCGGCCTACCCGAATTACGTAAGAGAGTTTGTAAAACGAGGGGCAGAATTTCTCGTGGTTATCACAAACGATAGCTGGTGGGGAAACACATCAGGTGCGTATCAACATGCGTCGTTTGCGTCGTTACGTGCGGTAGAAACACGACGCTGGGTCGTTCAATGCGCAAATGGAGGCATATCGGTGATCGTTGACCCGGCTGGGACGAACTATATTTCCACAAGTTTGTTTTCGTCGGCCCGTTTAGTCGGAGAGATCGGATTGAGATCGGAAAATACTTTCTATGTCAAATATGGAGATATTATTGGAAGCATATCTGTTGTTGCTTCAATAATGCTTCTTATAACAGCGTTCATACTGAAACACCGCAGAAGCGAGGAATGAAATGGAAATAATAGATTTGAGGAGCGACACGGTTACCCGGCCATCTCTAGAAATGAGAGAAGCGATGGCCGCGGCAGAAGTAGGTGACGACGTTTATGGTGAAGATCCCACGGTCAATAAGTTACAGGAAAGAGTCGCGGGAATTCTTGGGAAAGAAGCGGCTCTTTTTGTCCCTTCTGGAGTCATGGCAAATCAAATTGCTATCAAGCTGCAGACACAACCTGGCGATGAAGTCATCGTCGAAACTGATTCTCATATCTTCAATTATGAAACTGCCGGTGCTGCGTTTTTGTCAAACGTCCAGTTGCATACAGTCAAAGGCAATCGAGGCATTTTGCAAGCAGACTCCATTGCTCATGCAATTCGATCGTCCGTCTACTACAATCCCAAAACACCGCTGGTTTGCCTTGAGAATACGCATAATAAGGCGGGAGGGACAATTTATCCTATTGAAGTGATGAAGAGCATCTATACGATGGCACGAAAGAGAAATATTGCGCTGCATCTTGACGGCGCTCGTCTCTGGAATGCTGCAGTTGCAACTGGCATTACACCCAAAGAATATGCAAAGTATTGTAACACCATCTCAGTTTGTTTCTCAAAGGGATTAGGTGCCCCGATTGGATCGGCACTGGCAGGAACACGCGAAAACATTGAAAAAGCGCGTACGTATAGAAAAATGTTCGGTGGAGGCATGCGTCAGGCTGGCATTATTGCTGCTGGTGCTTTGTTTGCGTTAGAACACAATATCGAACGGCTGAAGGATGACCATCTCAAGGCAAAGATTTGGGCGGATCAGTTGAAAGGTATTCCTGGGATGCACATTGATGAGTCAACGGTCCAGACAAATATCGTGGTGATGGACATCAGTGAGCGGAGCGAAAACATGGGAGATATTCTTGCGAAAGCGAAAGCGAAAGGAGTCTTGCTTTCAGAAATGACCTCTTCACTTCTCCGGGTAGTGTTTCATCTGAACGTAAGTCTGGATCAGGTTCAGCAGGCAGCTGGGATCGTAAAATCGATTTTTAAAAATGATAAAAGGAGTATGTATGGAAAACAATAATAGCAATCGAACAGACTATGACGCTCTTCAAGATATTCAATTAAGGGGAGTTCTTTCCGCACAAGAAGATGTATGGCGGGTTTTTCGGATTATGGCGGAATTTGTCGAAGGTTTTTCGATGATGTCAAAACAAAGAAATCTTGTTACTGTATTCGGCTCGGCTCGTTTAAAGCCAGATTCACCCTACTATCAGCTTGCTGTTGAAGTGTCCAAGGAACTGGTCAAACATGGTATGAATGTGCTCACTGGCGGCGGCCCCGGTATTATGGAGGCTGCCAACAAGGGTGCACAGGAACAGAATGGAGATTCCGTTGGAGTAGCCATTGAACTGCCGCATGAAGAAAGTGCGAACAAGTACATTGACCACGGGCGTTTACAAAAATTCCGGCATTTCTTTGTCCGCAAGGTCATGTTTGTAAAATATGCGCATGGATTTGTAGTGATGCCGGGTGGGTTTGGTACTCTGGACGAATTCTTTGAAGCGATGACCTTAGTCCAAACAAAAAAGACGAAAGCATTTCCTATTATCCTCATGGGATCAGAATATTGGAAGGGACTGGTAGAATGGATCAAGACAACTGTTGTCAATGAAAAAATGATTTCAAGCAAAGATCTCAACCTTTTTCATGTCACAGATAATCCAGTGGAAGCCGCTTCAATTATTATGGATTTTTATAAAAAAAACGTCATGACTACCAATTTTTGATGAATTCCTCGCCGAGACGAGAGATTCGGGAAAATTTCTTGCTTCTTTAATAGTCAATACGTATATTAGAATAGTCGATGTAGATAGCCCGAGGTAACCGGGCTATTTTTTTTGGAATCCTGAGTTGACAGATCTGAGAAAAATAATTGAAGAAGTAGCGGCACCAGTTCTGAATCCCATTGGCGCATTCATTGTCGATATTCAAGTCGTTCCTGGCAACGGACGAAAAGTTGTACAGCTCTTTGTAGATACTGATACCGGGATTACTATCGATCAGTGCGCAAAAATGAGCAAACAGCTGGCAGTGGCACTTGAGCTTCAAGAAGTTATTCCGAGTTCGTTTGTGCTGCAAGTATCATCTCCTGGACTTGATAAACCGCTCAGATTACTCAGGCAATATCGTAAGAATGTTGGCAGACGGTTTCGTGTTCGTTTCAAGGCGAACAATGATCTCGTCGAGATCTCAGCGATGTTGAATGCCATAGAAGGTGAAATACTTGTCTTTCTTACCGAGAACCATGAAACATATACAATTCCTTATACAGAGATTATTGAATCAATCGAAGAGCTCTCTTGGTAATGAAGTGAAGCTCTGCAGCTTGGAGGCATGATGAACCACGAGATTGTTGAATCATTTGCACAAATGGTCCGGGAAAAAGGGATCGACAAAGATATTCTCATCGGCATCGTGGAAGATATCTTTGGCATGATGGTCAAGAAGAAATATGGTCCGGATGCGAAGTATGATGTCGTTGTGAACATGGATAAAGGCGATATAGAGATTTATCTGGAAAAAGAAGTTGTGGAGGTGGTTGAAGATCCTTCCCTGCAAATTTCCATCGCAGAGGCTAAGAAAAAATCCGGTGATGATTTATCTGTGGGAGAAGAATTTGTAGAAATCATTCCGTTGGTGGATTTCGGACGTCGTCTTGTCATCAGTGCGAAGCAGAATTTGAATCAGAGGATCAAAGAAATTGAGCGTGATGCTATCTTTAATGAGTACACGAACTCTATCGGAGAAATCGTTGTTGGCGAAATCTATCAGATTCGCAAGGGCAAGGGTGAAATTCTTGTCATGCATAATAAAAACGAATTACTCTTGCCAAGGAATGAACAGATTTATAAGGAGAGGTACAAAAAGGGAGATACCATTCGTGCGGTCGTCAAAGAAGTGCGCAAAGGAGCTGGCAATCCAACGGTGATCATTTCACGAACAGATCCGGCCTTCCTCATGCGCCTATTTGAAATCGAAATACCTGAAGTATATGACGGCATTATCGAAATTAAACGTATTGCACGCGAACCGGGCGACAGAGCAAAAGTTGCTGTGCTTTCACATGACGAACGCATCGATGCGGTGGGAGCTTGTGTTGGTATGAAAGGTGTACGCATTCATGCCATTGTACGAGAATTAAATAACGAAAATATCGATGTCATCAATTTCTCTGATGACCCGCTAGTGATTATTCAAAGGTCGCTCGCCCCCGCAAAACTGAAGAATATTCAAATAGATATCGAGAATAAGAAAGCAACTATACTTGTCGCAAATGACCAGGTCTCTCTGGCAATAGGCAAGGGAGGACAAAATGTACGATTGGCTTCCAAGCTGACTGGTTTTGAGCTGATTGTCCAGAAAGAGGGAGGAGAAGAAGAAGAATATGATATGGAGCTTTCCGAATTTCGTGAAGAACTCGGCGATGTTCTTTTCCATAAATTCTTTGATGAAAATCTCAAATCTGTGCGCGATATTATTCAAAAATCAAAAGAAGAATTAATCAATACGCTCGGCATCGAGTCAGAAAAAGTTGACGAAATCCTAACCATGCTGAAAAAAGGACTGGAAGAAGCTGAGGTAGAAAGCGAAGAAGAGACGGATGAATTACTTGCCGAGATTGACAGGTTAGATAAAGAAGAAAAGGTTGACATTGAAGAGGACTCTGCGGAAAAAGAAGTAGACGGCGAAAAAGTGGATGAGAAGTCTGCCGCAGCCAAACCAGAAGGTGAGTAACTACATCCAGTGTCTGTAAGTTATGAAAGAAGATCAGAATGTCTGAACAAGGTGTAAAAAAAGTAAAGATCTTCAATCTCGCGAAGGAGTTAAATCTTTCGAGTGAGACGATTATTGAATTTCTGAAGAAGAAGGGATTCGAGGTGAAGTCCCATATGTCTACCGTGACCGACGATATGATGCCGGTCATCATGGGTCATTTTAAGAAAGACAAAGAAGTAGCCGATCGACATCAGCGGAAACTTCAGGAATTTCGATCAACCCGAAAAAAGGAGACGGTCGAAAAGACGGAAAAGGTCGGGAAAGCATCTCCTGTCAAGGAGGAGGCTGTTCATCACAAAATCGAAACAGGCCAGGAAGTTAGCGAAGAGCTTGGGTTGCAAGGGAGTGAAGAAGTTTCTCTTCTTGAGGTTAAAGAGCAACAAAAGGAACGAGGAGGCGAAATTCCCTCGATTGAACCGGAAACAGGGAAAGATGTTTTTAAGAGCAGTGAGACACCGGCAGTTGAGGATGGAGGGGTATTACTTCAGGAAAAGCCAATTGAGAATCGGTTAGGTAAGGAAAAGCTAGAAGCGCCGAAGAAAAAAACTCAGCAATCTCCGCTGGAAGTGGCTGTTGCCCGTCAGCAGCGGGGATTAACTATAAAAGGGAAGATTGATCTTACACCCGCGCGGAGTGCTCAGAAGCCGGAACTGGAAGAAAAGAAAAAGAAAAAGAAGAAAAAGGTCAGAGAAGATGTTAAGAAGTCAAAAGCAGCACCGGCAAAAGTAGAGGATGAAGAAGAATTAAAAACACGGAAAAGAAAAAGAGTCCGACGTGCAGAAGTGAATGAAGACGAAGTTGCAAAGGCAATTCGCGAGACTCTTGCCGACTCCGGTGACGAATTAGCCATCGCCCGAGCGGCAATACGTCGTAAAAAGAAAGAAAAGCGGGAAGAGGAAGAACAGAAGAAGCTTGATCAACTTGAGCACGATAGAATGCGCATCAGGGTAACAGAGTTTGTTACCGTCGGCGAGCTTGCCAACCTGATGCGTGTCTCGGTCGCGGAAGTTATTCAGAAGGTGATGGGTTTAGGGATTATGGTATCCATTAACCAGCGTTTGGACAAAGATACGATTACACTTGTATCTGATGAATTTGGATTTCAGGTTGATTTTGAGGCGGAATTCACCTCCGAGGCACTTTCCGATATCGATGATGACGAAGAATCACTCCTCCCGCGGCCTCCTGTTGTAACTATTATGGGTCATGTTGACCATGGGAAAACATCTCTCTTGGATTACATACGAAATGCAAATGTTGTCGCGGGTGAAGCCGGCGGTATAACGCAGCATATCGGCGCCTACGAAGTATCTGTTGGTGATAATAAGCAAATTACATTCCTGGACACTCCAGGTCACGAAGCATTTACAGCTATGCGGGCCAGAGGCGCCCAAGTAACGGATATCGTTGTTCTTGTTGTTGCTGCAGATGACGCCGTTATGCCTCAAACAGTTGAAGCAATTAGCCATGCACAGGCAGCCAATGTCCCTATTGTCGTGGCGATTAATAAAATTGATAAACCAGACTCAAATCCTGAACGTATCAAACAGCAGCTTGCAGAACGAGGTCTCTTAGTCGAAGAGTATGGCGGTAAACACCAGGTGGTGGAACTTTCCGCAAAAAAAGGAACCAATGTGAACCTGCTCCTCGAAAAGATCCTTCTTGAAGCAGAAATGTTGAATCTCCGCGCCAATCCCAACCGCGAAGCGCGAGGTACTCTTGTGGAAGCAGAATTAGATAAAGGGAAGGGAATCATTGCGACCATTTTGGTCCAGAAAGGAACATTGCGTATTGGTGATTCATTTGTTTGCGGTGTCTGGAGTGGACGGGTTCGTGCAATGTTTAATGAGCGTGGCCAGCGGACTGAAGAAGCAAAGCCTTCGCAGCCGGTTCAGGTTGTTGGATTCGATGGAATCCCGCAGGCAGGAGATGATTTAGTTGGTATCGAAGACGAACATCAGGCGCGAGAAATTAGTCTTACACGCCAGCAACTGAAACGTGAACAAGATTTCCGGCAGAGTAAACGCTTAACACTTGACGATATTTCACAGCAAATCAAAGATGGTCAAGTGAGAGATCTTCCCGTCATCGTCAAAGCTGACGTGGACGGCTCCGCAGAAGCACTTTCTGATTCCTTGATAAAACTTTCAACGAAAGAAGTCAAGGTCCAGGTTATTTATAAAGGAGTAGGCGGTATATCGGAATCTGACGTCTTGCTCGCGATGGCCTCGCGTGCTGTAATCATTGGTTTTCACGTCCGACCCAATCTGAAAGCCCGTCAGCTCGCACAGCAGGAGGATGTCGATATTAGAATTTATAATATTATTTACGATGCAATTAATGATGTCCGGAGTGCACTGGAGGGGATGCTGGCCCCAACTGTCACTGAAGAAGTTATTGCAACGGTAGATGTTCGCGATGTCTTTAAAGTCTCAAAGGTGGGCACGATAGCCGGGTGTCATGTGCGGGATGGAAAGATAACACGAAATAGCAAAGTACGTTTGGTGCGAGACGGCATAGAGATATTTGACGGAACCATTGCCTCTTTGAAGCGGTTCAAAGAAGATGTGCGGGAGGTAGAGCAGGGTTTCGAATGCGGCATTGCGCTTGATAATTTCAATGACATCAAAACAAGTGATATCATTGAGGCATATAAGATTGTTGAAACGAAGAGGAAACTGGATTAAAGGCAGGTGCTATGTCAGTCCGTACTCAAAAGGTTGCTTCTCTTATTAAGGAAGAGTTAGGCGTTTTATTCCAACGGAATTTCAGCATGGCGGAGTATGGATTCTTGACTGTTACCGAAGTCATTATGAGTCCGGACTTGAAAGTTGCAAAAGTGTATGTTAGTATTTTTGGTGATGAGAATCGGAAAAATAAAAGTTTTTTGATGCTGCAATCACAGAAACCTTCCATTCGCGCTATGCTTGGACACTCTGTGCGCCTGCGATTCACTCCGGAAATTATTTTCTATTTGGACGAAACAATAGAAAAAGCGATGAAACTTGAAAACATTTTCCGCAAGATTCATGAACAAGACAAGGAGAAGAGCGAGCCTGGCAGCTCTGCTGATGTATGAATGACGGGAATGCCGCTGTTTATGATTTTCGAGGTGAAGGGGAAATCCTGTTCATTGACAAGCCCCTGGATTGGACATCATTTGATGTTGTCAAAAAAATGCGGTCTCTTTTTGATGTTCGTAAAGTTGGTCATGCAGGCACGCTGGATCCAAAAGCAACTGGATTGTTGATTGTCTGCACGGGCAAAAAGACTAAACGTATCGATCAATTTGTCGGGATGGAAAAGGAATACACTGGTGTCTGCGAACTCGGCGTGAGAACACCAAGTTTTGATTCAGAAACGTCAGCCCACGAATCAAAAGACAGTTCCGATATAACCGAGCATAAGATATGGGATGTAGCGCAGAGCCTTTTAGGCAAACAGATGCAGGTGCCGCCCATGTATTCGGCAGTCAAATATGGAGGCAAACCGCTCTATCGGTATGCACGGGCCGGGAAAACGGTAGACCGCGTAGAACGCGAGATCGATGTGGTAGAGTTTAGCATCCTTGGTATGCGTCATCCGTTCGTTGAATACTCTATTGTCTGCACCAAGGGAACATATATTCGTTCTTTGATAGATGAGTTTGGCCTGCGTCTTGGATGTGGTGCAACCGTCACAGAGCTTCGTCGGACTCGGATAGGCACATATCATGTCTCCAATGCAATGACCATGGAGAAATTAATGAAGTGGCGTGAGACAATCCGTATCAAAGATCAGGTGCTCGATGAAATGTATTCGGCACATTGAAGAAATACCGTTTGAAAAGAAATCTGCGATAACGATAGGAACGTTCGACGGAATTCACCTCGCCCATCAAAAGATTATTGGTGAAGTAGTAGCTCAGGCAAAAGAAATGCATGGACGAAGCGTCGTGGTAACCTTCGAACCGCATCCGAGAGAAGTTGTTCCGTTGATGAGGGAAGAGGTCATGCTTCTCACAACCCTTCAGGAACGGCAGGAGCTCTGTGAACACATGGGTGTTGATTGGTTTATCGTACTCAAATTTGACACGGCTTTTTCTCAACAAAGTTTTCGTGATTTTTATGTAACCTATCTCATCAATGGTGTTGGTGTTGACGTTGTTGTCGAAGGGTATGATCATCATTGGGGCAGAAATCGTGAAGGTAATATTGACGCGCTGATGCAGCTGGGCAATGAATTTGGATTTACTGTGGTCAATGTTGATCCATTCAAGTATAAGAATTCTCCGGTGAATAGTTCGCTGATTCGAAAAGAACTCCTAGAGGGTTCTGTAACAGCAGCGGCTGAATTGCTCGGAAGACCTTATCAGGTGCAGGGAAAAGTTGTCCTCGGCAGCCAGCGAGGACGGCTCCTGGGATTTCCCACGGCAAACGTGGAGTTGAATTCAAAGAAAAAAATTGTACCAAAAGATGGCATTTATTTTGCACGTGTAACCCATGAGAAGGAGATGTATTTTGGAATGGTAAGCATTGGCGTGAGGCCGACGTTCCAAACGAATAGGCAGCGGACCATTGAAGTAAATATTTTGGACTATGAGAAGGAGATTTATGGGAATACACTTCGTATTGAATTCTTGGAACGTTTGCGGGATGAAGTAAAATATGATACTGCAGAACAGCTTGTACAGCAAATGCACATAGATAAAGAACTGAGCAAAAAATTACGAATCGAATATCAGCGCAGAGTATAGTCTATCGACGATCTCAACTATTTACAAGGAGCAACAATGCCACTGACAACCGAACAAAAAAAAGAACTCATCGCAAAGTATGGAAAAAACATTTCCGACACAGGAACACCGGAGGTGCAGATTGCGATCCTCACAGCGACCATCACCGGTCTTTCACCGCATTTCGACGAGTTTAAGCAAGATCATCATGCTCGACTTGGACTTTTAAAACTCGTCGGAAAGCGAAGACGACTTCTGGATTATTTGATGAAAAAAGATGTCAATCGCTATCGAAAGATTATTCAAGAACTTGATATTCGTAAATAAATTCAATGCTGCGGTAGAATAAAAAGTATACTTAATTTTAGAAGTCATTTATCAGAAAGAAGCAGGGAACTATGAAGGTCATAAAAGAAATTGAACTCAACGGAAAATCTTTTACACTGGAAACCGGGAGATTTGCACGACAGGCTCATGGGTCGGTAATGGTTCGGTATGTGGACACGATGGTGCTCGCAACGGTGGTGAGCGAGTCTGAGGCAAAAGAAGGACAAGATTTTTTTCCGTTGCAGGTGGAATATCGGGAAAAAACTGCAGCTGCCGGAAAAATCCCAGGTGGTTTTTTTAAGCGGGAAGGACGTCCGTCCGAGAAGGAGATTCTTTCATCGCGTTTAATCGATAGACCTATCCGGCCAATGTTTCCTAAGGATTACAAGAATGAGACACAGGTTCTTGTGACCGTGTATTCCTCTGACATGGAACATGACGGTGATATTCTTGGTGCGTGTGCTGCCTCAGCTGCGTTGATGATCTCAGACATTCCTTTCGATGGTCCGATAGCCGAAGTGCGTCTGGGGAGAGTGGATGGGAAGTTTATTCTCAATCCGACATTCAAAGAGCTCGAGAAGAGTGATTTGGATATCACAGTAGCAGGTTCGATGGACTCTATTGTTATGGTAGAAGGAGAATCAGCAGAAGTCTCCGAGAACGATTTACTTGAAGCCCTACGCGTCGGTCACGAAGCAATCAAGGCTCTGTGTGGTATCCAAATAGAACTTGCAAAGGAAGTTAAGAAAACCAAACGTCCGGTGATAGCGCAAAGTATCCCCGATGGATTGCTCAATGACGTACGAACTCTTGCTGATGCGCAATTGAAACAATTAAGCCGTACTGTCATGGCCAAAGAAGAGCGGTCTGACGCTACCCATAAAGTCTATGACACAGTCAAGGCTTCCTTGTCAGAAAAGTACCCTGAAAAAGAATTGCTCATAGAAGAATTACTTCATGATCTCGAACGCGACGCGATGCGCTCGACGATCCTGAATGAACAGAAAAGACTCGATGGACGCGGTCTTACAGATATCCGTCCAATTACCTGCGAAGTCGGGGTGCTGCCGAGAACGCATGGTTCCTCGCTCTTCACTCGCGGGGAAACTCAGAGTCTGACATCTGCGACACTTGGCACAAAAATGGATGAACAAGTGCTTGAAGGACTTCTTCCGGAGACTACCAAGAGATTTATGCTCCATTATAATTTCCCTCCGTTTAGTGTCGGTGAAGTGGGCCGAGTGGGTTCAACCGGAAGACGTGAAATTGGACATGGAAATCTCGCTGAGAGGGCATTAAAGCGACTTATGCCGAGTGAAGAGAAATTCCCTTATACGATTCGTATCGTTTCTGATATCCTCGAATCAAATGGTTCATCCTCCATGGCAACAGTCTGTGCTGGTACTCTTGCTCTCTTTGATGCAGGGGTTCCCCTGCAGCGACCTGTGGCCGGAATTGCCATGGGTCTAGTAAAAGAAGATGACCAAGTGGCAGTGTTGAGCGATATTCTTGGAAACGAGGATCATCTGGGCGACATGGACTTTAAAGTTGCCGGTACCACTGAGGGAATTACAGCATTCCAGATGGATATTAAGATTAAAGGAATCTCATTCGAAATTTTTGAGAAAGCGCTTGCACAGGCAAAAGCCGGACGAATGCATATTCTGGATGTCATGTCGAAGACTCTTAATACACCGCGTGAGGAACTTTCGCGGTACGCACCTCGCCTTCAAACAATAAAAATTCCTGTAGATATGATTGGTGCACTGATCGGTCCGGGCGGAAAGAATATTCGACAGCTCGTGAAGGATAGCGGCGCTGAAATCAATGTCCAGGATGACGGTACAGTTATCGTAGCAGCGGTCGAAAAAGAATCCGCTGATAAGGCTATGCTCTATATTCGCGGCCTTGCTGAAATTCCCGAGGTAGATAAAACTTATAAAGCAACCGTTAAAAAAATCACCGATTTTGGTGCATTTGTGGAAATTCTCCCTGGAAAAGAAGGTTTGGTCCATGTTTCACAGCTCGATGTCAACAGAGTCGAAAAAGTAGATGATTTTCTGAAAGTCGGCGATGTCATTGAAGTGAAATTGATGCATATCGATGGAGATGGAAAAATGAGTCTCAGCCGCAAGGCATTATTGCCAGGTGGAGAACATGCGCACGAAGAGATGAAACGCTCGAGAGAACGAAAGAAAACAGACCATCGCGGGGGGAAGGATGATCGTCATTCTCACCCGCGCCATTAAGGTACTTATGTAAGAAATATAATATCCTCACTTTGTGAACGATTTTCATACAGTGAGGATTCTTTTTATGAATCTACAAATTCCACAAATACAGGGTCTCCGTGGAGAGCGCCAGATTCCGGGCGATAAATCTATATCCCATCGTGCGCTGATGATTGGCTCAATTTCTGATGGAGTTTCGGAAATTCGCTCATGTTCACGAGCTGCAGATCCCATGAGCACGCTATCGTGTGTCAGGCAGCTTGGATTGGATATTGAAGATCTCGGGGATCGTATCCTTATCCATGGGAAGGGTCGGCGTGGACTTGTGCAGCCATCCACTCCTCTTGATGCGGGCAACTCTGGTACCACGATGCGCCTGTTCTCAGGAATTCTTTCAGGTCAGAAGTTTGCTTCTACGATTGTAGGTGATTCGTCACTGAGCCGGCGCCCTATGAAAAGAATCCTTGACCCGCTTCGTCTCATGGGGGCGAATATACAAGGATCAAAAGAAAATACTGCTCCGTTAATTATTCAGCCGGTTGAACAGCTTAATGCCATTTCCTACAATCTTCCTGTTCCTAGCGCACAAGTAAAGTCCGCCCTGATTTTTGCAGGCCTCTATGCACGTGGAGAAACGACCATCCAGGAAACCGTAAAAACACGTGATCATTCAGAACGAATGCTGGGTCTACGGACATCGACGAAGGAGGGTCTTTACATAGTTGAAATTCATCCCGGTATCAGGGTTGAAGGCAAGAAATTCTTTGTGCCGGGAGATATGTCCGCAGCAGCATTCCTGCTTGCTGCTGGTCTACTGGTCCCTGGATCGAATCTGAGGATCCAAAATGTCGGACTCAATCCAACACGTCGTCGGATCCTGGATATTTTAAAAAGTATGGGGGGGAATATTACGATTGAGAATGAGCGGGTTGTCGCAGGAGAACCTCTTGGCGATCTCAATGTAAAATATTCGGATTTGCAGAGCGACCTCGAATTAGGTGGTTCTGAAATAGTCGATATTATAGACGAGATTCCAATTCTCGCCGTAACCTGTCTCTTTGCCGAAGGCTCGCTTCGTATAAGGGATGCACAGGAACTACGGGCAAAGGAGACAGATCGAATTTCTGCCATTGTCGATAATTTACGCAGGATGGGCGTTCTTGCAGAGGAATATCAAGATGGTTTTGCCTTCGAAGGAAAACAGAAGATGAAGGGCGGTGTCCTTCCTAGTTATGGCGATCACAGAATAGCAATGTCCTTTGGCATCGCAAGTCTAAGAATTCCTGATAGTACTATAGAAGGCGCAGAATGTGTGGAGATTTCTTATCCCGGATTTTGGAAAGATTTGCTTTCATAGTTGGAAAGGTACAGCTTCAACAAGGAGGGTGGACCCAGATGACAATCTCTCCCGATTATCCTGTTTTACTCAAGATTGATTATTTGATGCATTGATTTATCGATGGTAAGCTCTGCGCGTAGCCACCTGAGAAATTCTAAACCATATTTATTTAAGAAATAGATAATATTGATTTCTCGTTCTTGAAGGCTGGAGTTGGGGAAAAGATTTGATGACACCTTGTCGAGTTGACGAAGTGATATTTCATGTTGTCGTTTTTGAGCTGCAATCGTTTTTTCTTTTAATTGATGTAAGGAACTTTGTATTCGTGTCAGTGTATTCTCCATGGCAGGGACAAGTGTCTGGTCAATGGCTTCCAATCCATCTTTCAAACTGGTAAGACTTTCTGATACTGTTCCGACTGTGTTTGAAAATAATTCTTCTACTTTAAAATCTGATATCGTCTCCGCTACACGTCCCTTAAGAATCTCTATGTCTGAGAAAAAATCAACAGGTTGGAGATGATATTTATCCAGAACTTTCTGGATGCGTTCTTCTACAATGGTTGCACTTGCCCGAGGATAGATCAGAGGTTCAGGAATATTGAATTTTTCATAGAGCAATTTGAGTTGCGCAAAGTATGCTATTTCCGACGGACCAGCTACATAGGATAACGTCGGGAAAAGATAATCCTGGCAGATTGGTCGGAGAACGACATTCGGACTAAAAAGATTAGGGTCAGTCTGCAAAAAATTTAGCATTTCGTTCAAGCTAAAAGTACGACGAGTGCCTTTAAGTGAAAAACCATCTGTGTGAGGTTCTATCGCGTAGCGCCCGCCATTATGGAAAAAGAAAAGATTCACTGGCCTTGGTTTTACCTGAGCATGATATTGTTGTTCAAGGTGTTCACTTTGTGTGATGACAAGCTGACAGCTGTGCGAAACGTTTTTCAGTTCCTGCTCAAAGATTGGTTTCAAGATCCTTTTTGTGCTCGCATTATGCGGATCAAAGAAAATCAAACCGGAATCTTCCAGCAAAACGTTTAATAAGTAAACGAATGCTTTACTGAACGTCATGCCTTTCTGGTAAGCAGTTTCAAATAACTCAATTACTTTTGCTGAATATTCCGTCGGCACTAATGTTTGGCGCAGCGTCTTAAAAAGTGCGCTGATGGAGTCGTCAAAATGGATACTTCCAACAGCCCCCATATTCTTCCCTACCGTTTTTTCATCAACCTGGTATTGCAGTCGAATAAGTTCATTAGAGGAATTTAGGATTGAAAAGGAAGAAACTTCTTCAAAATCGTGGTCTTCGCCTTCGAGCCAGAAAATAGGGACAAAGTTATATTCGGGATACTGCTGGGATAATCGCTCAGAAAGTTTTATTGTGGTGAGAGTCTTGTATAATGTATAAAGGGAACCGCTGAATAAACCGACCTGCTGACCTGTAACAAGGGCAACAGTATTATCATTCAGGAGAAGATCAATATTGGCAAGAGTTTTAATCCCGCAATGAAAATCACGGTTTTGATTGGAAAGGTCTTGTACTAATGTCGATCGATCAAGTTTCCGAGCAACGACAGCTTCAAGTTTCGCTTGCCAGTGTTTGTCATCCTTGAAATCACCGGAATAATAATCCTTGATACGGGAAAAGTTTGTTACGTAATCAATAAAAAGTTTTGAAAAACCGGCGTCATCTGAGTGAAGATCATTATAGGGTATCCAGTTCATAAGCTCCTCAGAAGTAAAGGCATTTTCTCAATGGGCAATCATTTGATTGTGAGAATGAGATTTTCCATAAATTCAGAAAAACGTTCCTGCACATTATGAGCGGTTTCCGTTACTTCAGCATGTGATAATTTGTTGGGAGAAATGCCTGCTGCCAGATTTGAGATAAGTGAAATTCCAAGGGTCTTGATTTCACAATTGCTTGCTGCATATATTTCAGGCACAGTTGACATTCCTACAGCATCAACGCCCATAAGTCTTAACATTTGAATTTCTGCAGGAGTCTCATACGTCGGTCCTTTCAACCAACAATATGTTCCTTGCTGAATATGTATTTTGAGTCGTGAGGCGCAATCAAGTGCCATATCCATAAGTTTATGATCAAAATACTGAGAAGCACGAAGCGCTCTATGCTTGAAAGAGGGGAGCGGCAATGAAGTAAGATTGAGAATATCCCTAATCAACATAAGATCGCCTGCAGTGAAGCGATTGTTAATCCCTCCCGCAGCATTCGTCGTAATAAGTGTTTTTATACCGAGAGAATACGCGAGGACAACAGGAAATACGACTCGATCTAGTAATCCGATTTCATAGAAATGAACTCGTCCCTGGAAGACGAGTAAGGGAAGGGATTGTTGATTTTCCTTTCGTAGATAACCAAAAATAAGCTTTCCAGCATGTCCATGAACGGAAGAAACTGGATAGTTCGGAATTTCTGCGGATTGAATTGTTATAACGGGGTCAATCTTGGCTCCAAAATCACCAAGCCCTGACCCGAGGATTAGTGCAATTTTTGGTTCAAAATCGGTAGTTCGTCGAATATAATTTAGGGCTTCTAGATTTTTTTTTTCTTTTATCACGGACTATTCAAATAATTGGCTTTAGGAAATTTCTCATAATGAATCTATGTGAGGCTGGTGGCAGGATCGGCATCTTGCCTCATAGATGTCTTTTGCACCAACGACGACAAGTTCATGTTGTTTACTTTTTCGCTGTGTTCTATCAGCTGGGTTACCGCATACTACACAGATTGCTAATGTCTTTGTTATATATTCAGCTACAGCAAGGAGTTGGGGCATTGGTTCAAAGGGTTTTCCAGTATAATCTTGGTCCAATCCGGCGATAATTACTCGCTTTCCCTCATCTGCCAACTGATTACAAACTTCCACGATATTTGCTTTAAAAAACTGTCCTTCATCAATTCCAACAACTTGAGCATCACCAGCAAGTCTTGAAATTTCACTTGCATCCTCAACGGGATGTGATACTAATGATTGCTCACTATGAGAAACTATGTGCTCCGAGCTATAGCGACTGTCAATTTTTGGTTTAAAAACCGCTACTTTTTGCTTCGCAATTTGAGCACGCCGAAGACGTCTAATAAGTTCTTCAGTTTTGCCACTGAACATACAGCCGCAAACAACTTCAATCCAACCGGTATTTCGCGGAACATTGTGAAGTGCAGAAGTGTCCATATTTATGTTCTCGATTTAAGAGTGCGTTCCAGGTTCCTTCCGCTGAACGCAAGTGGAAGTAATGAGGAAAGTTTTTTGATCTTGAACTGACCTTTAGAGTTTTTCATGACAAAATCGATATTCCCTGTCAGATCAAGCAAAACCTGTCGACAGGCACCACATGGAGGGGTAAAACCTGGATCATCAGAAACCACTGCGATTGCTTTGAAGTGGGATGCTCCAGTTGTGATAGCTTTAAAAACCGCAACACGCTCTGCACAAATGGTCAGCCCGTAGGAACTGTTTTCGATGTTGCAGCCCGTGTAGATACTTCCGTCTTTGGCAAGAAGCGCCGCACCGACCCTAAATTTCGAAAAAGGAGCATAAGCAGCTAATTTTATTTTTTCTGCAGAGTGAGCTAGTTCTTGATATTCTTTTTTCATGTGTTCAATGATGAGTGAAGCAAACAATAGGTATATAAAAAAATATAGAGAAGATTAGCTTGAGAAGCAATTTCCCAGCGGAACTTGCCAATACTTTTGAGACAAATATTTTCATGAGTTAACCACCAAATCCGACTGCGATTTTTAGTGGTGGATTGATCCACACATGCTCTGGGAGCGGTTTCACGACCGGCACTCCTTTG
>Ga0268280_1000479_pt1 | contig 33768 bp, 59 predicted proteins | sample saktaG_9_FD_190139 | JGI IMG/M metagenome (GOLD analysis project Ga0268280, IMG submission 190139) | Saline water microbial communities from Sakinaw Lake, British Columbia, Canada - sak_2011_5_24_40m | ecosystem: Environmental > Aquatic > Non-marine Saline and Alkaline > Saline ...
GGTTCAATCCCGACAAGTATAAACCACCTATGAGAACTCGATTTTTTACATCTGTCTCTCTCATGCGGAGCTAATGATGAATTGTCACTCATCTGAGTATTTATAGTCGTCAGATTAACGACTTAGCGGGTTAGCTGAGAGTCGAACTCAAACCTTTAGATTTTCAGTCTAATGTGCAGACCCCTTTACACCATCAACCCGTCATTATATTATATCACGAATTTCCTAATTTGTCAACCCTAAATTTCGTGACATTTTATCCCCACGTTCCATCATACGAACACTTAACGTCGTGGGCATCTAACTCTTTCTCAATAACACTTATAGCCTCAACTATTGTATCTCTATCATCACTTATCAATAGGTTTTGTACCAATTCAAGAACTATATCATTGGCTAAATTAAAGTTGTTCATAATCGTTACTCCTAATCTAACCCCATTATCGTTCTTAAATTTAAAAAACCCCAAATTGGAGCTACGCACGAATAGCCAGATAACCAGCTTTAGCGGCTGGATTATTAAATTTACCGGGTTTTGCGCGTTTTGTGTTCATAACTGATTCCTCTTGTAGTATTATACACCACAGTTCTGAAAAGTCAAGGCTTTTGGCTAAAAATTTTGCTTTTGGCTAATAATTATAAAATCGGCTGAATTTAAGCAAGACTTGAGGAAAAATTTTAGATTTTCTCGAAAAAGTCCTTAATCACCTGTGCAGTATACATCATATCATCTATGCTTAGTCCAGGCCAGCATCCACAAAAGAAAGCGTTTCTCATTAAGTAGTCGGCTACTGGAAATGAATTAGCACCCTCAAAATAGAGGTGTTGGTATGGTTTATGTCTTAGTATATTGCCAGCAAAGAATAATCTTACATGAACTCCATTATCTTCCATATGCTTCACTAACTTATCGCGTAATCCTTCTTGTCGTAACACTATTGGGAAACCAAAAAATGCCGGATTTGCCTTATCGGGCCAATCCATGTAATGCAGAGGAATATTAGAGGTTTGTAGTTCGTGCTGTAAATATAGGTAATTTCTGCGGCGAATTGCACAAAAACCGGGTAATCTCTTTAATTGTTCGCGGGCATAAGCACAATTAGCATCGGGATAGCGCATATTATATCCAATTGTGGAATAAGTGTATTGTTGGTCATAGGGTATACCATCTACCTCAGTATCTAATACTGTGCAAATATATCCTTCACGAACCTCTTGTTTGCCCCAATCACGAAGGGATTTGGCGCGCTCATAAATATCTTTGTCGTTGGTTAATAGTGCGCCGCCCCCACCAAAACCACTGATCTGATGTGATGAATAAAACGACACTGTATTAACCTTACCAAATGACCCCACCTTTCTACCATTATATTCTGTACCAATTGCCTCACACGCATCTTCAATAAGTGGTACGCTATAATTTTTACTCAAATCCATTAACCTATCCATATCTAAAGATGAGCCAAGAGTATGTGCTAATATCATAGCCTGTGGAGAAAACTTTTTAATAGCTTTTTCTACCCTATCTAAGTCTATTTGTAGTGTTGTCTTATCATAATCTACCAATACTGGATAATGAAATAGATGTATAATAGGATTAATAGTAGCCGGGAATCCACACGCTGATGTTAAAACCCCAGACTGATATGGCAAATCTAAAGAAGCCAATGCGAGTAGATTAGCTGATGAACCGCTATTAACCACAATAGCATATTTAACACCTATAAATTCGGCCAATTCTTTTTGTAGGGCGAGACATTCCTGACCAGAAACGTGCCAGGGCGGATCGGTATTCATTACCCGCATAACTGCGTCTATTTCTTCTTGTCCCTGTACAACACCGGCAAGTCTTACATCGAATTTTCTTTTATCCATTCTTATATATTCCCTGTTTAACACGTTTACTAATAGTAGATTGACTTATACCTAATATTTTTGCTGCTGTTGTTTGAGATGGATATGATATATTATCTATTATTATAGATTTTCTTAATAATGTGGGAATTTTCCATTTATATTGAAAATCTGCTATATCACACTGTCCTATATAATTAAAAAATCTTTGTATAACTTTAGTATTACCAGTAGACAGTACAGGTTTATGATTATTAAAATTAATATTTAAATATAAATTAGCATCTATTTTTAATCTTTGTTGTAAAAATTCAACATCAGAAATAGTAAAACTCTCTGTAGACAGCGTTAAAGAAACTAGATTCATATGTTTTTTATTTCGAGTAGTGCTACCATCCCCGTAAAACCAATATTTCACAATTAATGGTGTTAAAATTAAATCTTTTGGTATTATTTTAGTATCATAATACCACTTATTATATATTTCTATTAAGAATTGATCTGCATAAGATTCTAGTCGATATGACTGCTTATGATTCCAAATAGTATTATTTTTATCTATAGTAGTATATGGTTTTTTAATTCGTACTTTATGATAATGAAAAGGTATTGCCTTTTTAATATTTTTAATAAATCCCTTAGTAATAGTGTGTAGTCCAAAGATAGGAGTAATAGAACGAGCTTTAGTGTCTTTTTTTAAATATCCGTCACCTAAAAGCATACCGATTAAGACCTGTGTTTGCTTAGCTGTCAAAATAGTTTTTTGTTTAGTTAGCCCGTGACCTTTAATAAATTTCATTTTTATACCTCTTATAGCATATGGATTGATGGCATAATATTATACACCAAGCTACCAAATAAATCCATAATTTTTATAAAATTCTACTATTTTAGGTAATTCCTCATCAAATTTACGTTTAGGATACCACCCTAAAGATTGTAGTTTATCATCATTTAAAGCATATCGAACATCCTGCCCTTTTCTATCAAGAGATAGATCAACATACCTATTTATATCGACATCCTTCCCATGCCATATTTTAACAATTTTTTCAACAGTAATTAAATTAGATTGTTCAAAATGTCCTGCTATATTAAAAATTTCATTAGTTCTGCCAGAATTAATAATGGTAAATAGAGCGTCCACCGAATCTTCAACATATAACCAATTTCTTGTTGGCTTTCCTTGATTGTGTAAAGGAATTTTTTGTCCTAACATTAAATATTTACAGGTTTTAGGTATTAACTTCTCTATATATTGATATTTTCCAAAGTTATTTGTTAATCTTATAATAATATATGGAATATTATATGTACGAGCATATCCTAAAACCAACATATCTGCTGCTGATTTACTTGCTGAATATGGGGAAGATGGTTTTAATATATCTGTTTCATTATGTTCTCCGTCTACTATATCTCCGTAACATTCATCAGTACTATACTGAATTAGTATTGGTTTAATATTAGTTTCTGTTCTATAATTTCTTATTAATTCCAATATATGATGTACTCCACAAACATTAGAGCTAATAAAATCATTACTATTTATTATGCTATTTCCAACATGTGTCTCACCCGCTGTATTTATAATATATTGACAATCATATAAGAAAGGAATATCATTAATATCTATTTTTTCAAAAGTAAAGTTTGGATATTTATTAAATTCCTCTAATAATGATGGGTTGGCTGCATAGGTAAATTTATCAATTCCGCGCACATACCATCCCTTTTCGAGACAGGCACGGGTTACATAAGAACCTATAAATCCACAACAACCTGTTACATATACTATTTTCATATTATACCTTAAAAGCAAATGATGTATCTAATGGTTTATTATCTCTACGAATAGCTAGAGCATACAGTTTTCTATTTGTTTCATTAAGAAATCTAGTGACACCCTCTTTTACACCAATCCATTCTGGTGCTGAGATTCCATCTGGTATATAATCGTGACCAGCAATAATACCGCCCTTCTTAACCTTTTTAATCCAACAACAAAGATCATTATATACAGCTTCTTTAGAATGATTTGCATCTAAATATATAACATCAAAATATTCATCTGGGAATAAGTTTGATGCAGGTATAGAATAATCCTTAATAATTTTAACATTGCTATTATCTTTAAATAGGTTACAAACGTGATGGTAGTTCAATAAGTGGTCTTTATTATAAAAAATATCACGATCATAATTATCCTGCGCCTGTTTTTCCCAACAGTCAATTAAAATTAGTTCAGCCGGTTGAACCTCATTTAATATCATTGATGAAAAGTCTCCTCTAAACACACCAATTTCCGCCATAATTTTGTTATGCGCCAATTCTTTCATCATTTGTATTCTGCCGTCAAATATTATCATATTTTTCCCTGCTTAATCATATACTCATTAAATGGTATAACTGTTATATCTTTTTCTGAAAATACTTCTTCGCTCGGAATAGGTACTTCTTTACCATATATATGTTTAACAACATATTCGTTGACAAAATCTTTATCTTCTGCAATCCAACAAGTATCTGCCCATTCTCCAAAATGTTTAATTTTCATACCACGGTCTATAATGTCCTTTAAAGGCTCTTTAAGTACGTTACCAATAGATGTAAAGATATATTGACATGGCATTACATCACCATATTGAGTAATAGTGAATATACCTTTAAGTGCCACACAACCTAATTCTCTATCAAATGCTGGTGTTAAATGAGTAAACAGATTATATTTTTGTTCCAATTTTGACATATATGCTCTATCTTCTTTATTCACCATGCTATCAAAGTGTCCCTCCCACGCTCCGACTGGTTTAGCATAGCTTACAAAAACACCCACATCTTTACCATTAATAAATTCCACAAATTTAACAAATTCATCTGTATATAATCTTTGTTTAGTAACAACTGTCATAATAATTACATCTAAGTCAGCATTTTTTGCAGCGTATATTGCCCTTAGTGTCTTTTGAAAGGAGCCAGGGGTTTTTCTAAAATCATCATGGTCTTTTTCATCTAAACTATCTAAACTAAGCTGTATTCTATCAATACCAATAGATTTAAGGTGTTTGGCTTTTTCATCATTTAATAACCAGCCATTTGAATCACAGTTTATATAGAACTTAGTTGGGTCTATAGCCTCAACTATTTCATCTAGGTCTGGAAAGATTAAAGGTTCGCCGCCTGTAATAACCCAGCGCGCTAATCCTAATTCATCAGCTTGTTTTGATATATTTTTAATATCTATTGGAGTAAGTTTAGTTTTATTAATTGGTTTATACTGTAGGCTCTTAATAGAACAATGTTCACATTTAAAATTACACGCATAATTATATTGAAGGTGTACTATAGCGATACTCTCGCCTCTCTTTAATTTATCATTGAATTTTAGAATTTTATCATATACTAATGGTTTTTCTATCATCAACTTATTATGTTTCTGTTCTTCTAGTTTATTTAGCATTATAAAACTCTTTTAATCCTTCTTCTAAACCTATCATTGGTAAATTAAGTATTTGAATTTTTTGACCACATCCAGTATAAGATTTATTAAGACCATCTTTTATAATGGTATATGGTTTATGTAACATATCGGCTATTTCAGTAAGTTTATATTTTTTATTATATACGCAGTTGACATCTTTTAAATTTGTTGGAATATAAAAAGAAGCATAATTATCAATATAAAAAGTAATTAAACTATATAGGTCTTTAATATAGAAAAAATCCATATAATGGTCTTGATGTATGACCAGTGGCTTATTTGCTATTACATTACTAATAAACTTACTTGGTTTTTCTAGTTTACCAAAACAATTAAATATTCTAAGATTAATAATATTTGGAATATTAACAATCCTTTTTGCTATAATATTTTTGGATAATCCATAATAATCTATTGGAACCCTATTATAAATAGCACACTCAGGCATACCAACAATATCAAATCTTCTATCAAATTCTGCTCCACTTCCTAAATTAATAACTAATTTACATTTTTGTGTACACGCAATAAGATTTTCCATCATTAATACATTTTGGTAACAAACCTCTGGCCCATCAACCCTGGTGCGAATACCTCCAACCATTGCTGTATGTATAACAATATCTATATTATTTTTATCAATAAAACCCCTTAATTTTTCAAAATTTAATATATCTAGTTCTTCATGTCCAGGATTAAAAACAATATGATCTTCTTTTAATAGTAAATGAAGATTATAGGCTATAAAACCATGACCACCTGTTATTAATATATTCATGTCCAAATTACCCAAAATCTTCTAACGCCAGGATGCCATGTACCATTATTATAATCTCCGTCTTTCCAACTATAGTTATGATAAGATATATTTAAATCTTCATCATCATATCTAACAAATTTAGTATTTGATTCAGTTAAAATCTTTTCTATCATATATGGAGACATCCTGGTTCCTATACGGTTTATAGCACCATCATCCCAGTTTTCATTTGTTTTAATTTCTTGATTAATATCAGTAGTATCTAATACTTCTGTTTCTAAGGTTAAAATTTTAGCATGGTTAATAGCACGAACTAAATCGTTTTTCCAATCATTAAGATGATATAATAAACCCCAATGAATTACCAAATCAAATTTTTTATTAAGATTCCATTCTTTATCATTATCAATATGAAATACATTATCTATATTTTCTTTAATCTGTTTAATATGGTCAATATTTCCCTCTGCGCAGGTCGGAATAGCACCATATGATTTTAATATTGAAGAAATTGCACCTGTGGTACATCCTAATTCTAATATTTCTTTATTAATAAACCATTCTTTTCCACCTAATACTGTAATAAGTTTATTTATTCTATTAGTTCTCCATATTGGATAATAGTCTCCATTTAATACCATAATTATTCCTTAATATATCTTTATATATTGTTGTAGTCCAAATGGTTCTAAAACAGCTAATTTTTGAGGATAACCACCTATTTTATTAAGTATTTCTTTTGAATATGATCCAGCTATAATAATAATAGCATCTATACCAAACTGATTTAAATGAGCCTCAAAAGATATAATTGGAATATTACTTATTGGACTATATGTATTTTGTTTAAATTTGGCATCATCTATAATATAGCGTGTTTTATTAGCTAGTGACTTAACGATAGATAATATAGCAAAACTTTGATGTCCCGCCCCATAAACCACCACTGTTTCAAATGGTTTGATAAAATCCTCTATTTGTTGAATAGTCTCAAATTGTTTATTAACAAAATTATCTATATTTTGCTGTTGACCAATTTTCTGTATTGTAGCAGTAAGAATATAATCATCATATATAGATTCTATTTTTATTATCTTAAAACCGTGACATTCTAGGGTGCGCCGTAAAGTATCCTCTGTAAAATACAATAAATGCTCGGCGGTGAACTCGGCAAACATAGAGTGTTTTTTAACCATGTCGAAATTTGGCACCTCAACAACGCCCACCATATCTGCTGTTGTATTATCATAAAGTACTTTTAACAATGTATTTGGATCGGGGAAATGCTCTAAAAAATTAAGAATAATAAAAGCATCAAGCGAATGATTTAGTTTCAGTTGTATATTAGCATCTAAATACATTCGGCTAACACTTAATCCCTTTTCTAAAGATTGTATTACCCCATCACTATTCCACTCTATACCATATCCATCCATGCCAACGGAATTTAATAGCTCCACTATTTCGCCCCGCCCACATCCCACCTCTAAAACCTTTTTCTTATTTAAGCCATATTCTTCTGATAATTTACTAAATTGTTCTCTGCGTAATTCCATCATGTGCGGTGAGTATGTTCTCACAACTTCACGATAGGTAGCTATTGGTTCACAATCTAATTGTATAAGTTCACATTTTGTACATTGACAAACATTAAAATCAATACCAGTTGGCGGCATATTTTTATACGGTAATAAATTAACCAAATTACTACCACAAACTCTACAGGTTAGGGCCATAAATTCTCCAATCCCGACGCTTTAAGTGTGCCATCTGCCTGTTTAACTGTTGTAGTTCGACACTGTGTTTTATGACGGGGGTCTGTAAAAACCTCACAAATAAGTGGGCCTTCATTATCTCTAATATCACAAATACACTCTAACATTTCATCCCATAGTAGCTTATTATCATCTATAATTTCCCAATATTCTATATTATATGAGTTGGCTATTCTTTCATAATTAGGAAGATATAATCCATGTTTATTATCTACCCCTAACTGCCTACCCTCACATAAACTATCTTGGGTATTTCTAATGGATACATAACCACCATTATTGATTATTATCATAGCTATAGGTAATTTAGCACCGGCAACCAATGATAGTTCCTGAGTATTCATAGCAAAACTACCATCCCCATCTAACATTATCACTGGTTTTCCACTTGCGTAATGCACTCCAATAGCAGCAGGTAGTCCAAATCCCATCGACCCCAACCCATTACTTTGTATTATTCGACAACCCTTTGGCACTTTAAATGATTGACAAAATACCTCACTAATTGTACCAGAACTGCCAACTACTACAGTTTTATCTTCAAGATATGGGGTTATTTGTTCTATAAATTGATATAGTGATAGTTTATCTGACTTAATGGTTTCTATTGGTTGGTCATGTAATTCTTTACATTTAGCGAGCCATTCCTCATTTTGATATTTTAGCCTCATTCTACCTAACTCAAACAGAAAATCTTTTAAATCTTCTTGAATAATAGTTCTTGGAAAATCTAGTTTACTTAACTCTGCCGCATCTATATCTACCACTATTTTAGTGGCTTTTGGAGCGAAATTCTTATAGTCAAACGCTACAGATGCGAGGTCTAATCTGCATCCTAAACACAATAAAAAGTCACAGGTTTGTAAAGTTGTATTACCCCCTCGTTCTCCAATTCCTCCAGGTCTTCCCACATAAAGAGGATGAGTTTCCTCAAATAAGTCCATACTACGCCAAGTGGTTAGAATGGGTATTTGTAAATCTTCTAATAATTTATATAAATATTCTTCTGCGTGAGCTAATCTAACTCCATTTCCTACAAAAATAATAGGTTTTTGAGCATTTTTAAGCTGATTTAAGATTTCTTTATACATTTTTAGGATGTTTCTTTGCTATCATATTACATAGTTCTATAAAATAGTCTTGATTATAGTCTTGTTTGCTATTATTTACGTCTTTATGTACCCATTGAATATTGTCTATTATATAGCCTTTTGATGAATCAATTCTATCTAACGATGCTGTTTGCTCTTGGTACGTTGAGTAATTTCTATCTGCACTTCTTGAACAATTAATAATTAATCCACTTAATTTACATTTAAAGTTTTGCTGTTCTAATAAATTTTCCAATTCTAATATTGTTATGTTAAATTCTATATTTCTGCGCTTAGCACATCTCCTCATTTCATTAAAATAGGTTTGGCTAATATATTTTCCACCCTTCCAAAAATGTTGAGAAATTCCTTGTAGTCTATTACAACCGCAACTTAAAGTATTTTTTCTAAAAATGCTATTAGGTCTACATAAAAAACTCTTTTTACAAAATGGGCACTCAAACTCTGTTTTTATATCATTTTTAACGTATTTCCCAATTAACTTAATACCAACAGCTATACTCTTTTGCTCTGCTTGTTTTTGTGTTAAAGTCTGTGCTAAAACAATATTTTGAGACTTACAACATCCACATGATTTTGTACGACCCTTTTTTACATTAATGGGTCTTGTTTTAAACCTACCTTTACATTCTGGTAAATTATATAAACATTGGTATATAGTTAAAACATCTGCGCCTAAATATTTACCGATTAATTTCAATTTTTCTGTAGAATAATAAGTTTCAGCATCTTCTTGTGTTATTCTTCTCATTTTAATCCCTTTTATAATAATTGGTTATTTAAATCACCAATATATTATACACCATCTAGCTTCATATTTTGTATATTTAAAGGAATATCTATTAAACAAGGCCCCCTACGTCCATTTTTAGCGATAAAGATGGCTTCTTCGATTATTTGTGGAACCTCATGTGTATTTTTAATTGTATAAACCTTTTTAGTTACCGATTTAAATATTTCTTCAACTTTAACCTCTTGGATTCCTTTATTTCGTAGTTTTGTTCCTTGTGATAAATGATATGTATTAGCTTGCCCAGAAAGAATAATTAGTGCCGTTGAATCTATATATGCAGCGGCTATACCAGTAATCGCGTTTAGTATTCCAGGCCCAGCAGTAACGATACATAATCCTAGACGGTTGCTATATTGTCCATAAGCGTCTGCGGCGATTGCACAAGCCTGTTCGTGCAGATTAAAAACAGGTTTAATTGTGGAATTGTTGAGGGCATCTATCAAAAATATGGCCGCGCCGCCGGTAAAACAAAAGGCATGGTCAACCTCTTTTGAAAGACGATCTATAATATATTGAGCAACTGTTTTAGACATATACTAGTGTTTTTCTATTAAGATTTTTGGTGATATTTTCGTCGATATAGAACGAGTCAGTACCAATATGACGACTTGACAATTCTTCTATTACTGCACCAGTATCAGATGCTATACTATGGACCTGTTTAGGCTCTAATGTAATTAAGTCTCCCTTATTTAAGATATTAACTACCCCATCAATAGTAATTTGAACGGTTCCGCACAAAATAAAGAATGTCTCCCTCTTTTTATTATGATAGTGCGCCGGGTTGTTTTGTCCAGGTAAAAGCACCAATAATTTTTTACAATATTTGGCGTTAATCAGCGTTATAATACACATCCCATATGTCTTGAACTTATCAAGCCCATAATGGTGTGATATTTCCATTTGGGTTTTGGGCGGATATACTATATAATTATCATCTAGTAATTTCTTTACGCCCTTTTTAATATCGTTAATTATACACTCATTATCTATTATTTTTACACTAAGAGATATTAATGGATCAAGTCTTAACATATTTATTGTAGCTTCAAAAGATGTATACTTTGAGCAGTTAAAAGCAGTAAGATGATATTTATCAACCAGGGGCATAGCAAAGAATAGGCTATCTCTAGTAATAATTTCTCCCGCTTTTACATCTTTCACCAAATATGCGCCGCGCTTAAAATCGCGCAACTTATCCTGTTCTCTTGGGGCAGAATAAATAGGTTTGCACATTTTAGTTGCTAAATCAGCCGCTTCTAAGTATTTTTCAAACTCCGCTGGTATAATAGAATAGGCATTAATATGTTCTATATCAACGTGCTTTTCCAGAGCCACCACACCCTTAGCTATTGCAAGTTTAACCGCATCATAATTATCTGGAAGTTCGTGACTTGAAAATCCTATTGGTATATTCGGGAAATTTTGTTTAAGTAGGTCAATAATATTTAAACTTAGTTCATCAGATTGAGTTGGATATAACCCCACACAATACATAAGCGTCAAAGGTATGCTACGATTATCAAAAAATGTCACAACTCGTTGTATTTCTTCTAATTCTAAACCGCCACCCACCGAGGCTATTATTGGTTTATCTGTCTGCGCAATCTTATTTAATAGGGGCCAATCCATTACTGAACAGGAACCTATTTTAATATAATCCACACTATTTTTAATTACATCAACAGAAGGTTCATCGAAGGGAGTACACGCTGTAATATATCCTAATGATTTAGCATAATTAATTAAATCATATAGTGATTGTTCAGATAGTTGAGTATCCTTAAATCTCTTAATATAGCCGGTTTCACAGTTGATAAAATTGGGGTGAATAATATGAGATAGGTCACGGCGTTGAAACTTAAAAGCAAAAGAGAACTGGGGAAATTTACTTGTTATTTTATAAAATTCATCAATTATTTTTAGTCCTCTATCGAGGTCGCCCTGATGATTATTAGCCATCTCCATTATGATTAGCATATTATTCTTCCTTTATAACTAAGTCTAATAACCCCTGATTTTTTCCTACTGTATAAGCAAATGCTGTAGGAGAATTACTTTCGTCGTGAGCATTATTAATTAGATGTCTGTGCCCACTGGTTAGATTCATTATTAATCTATCATAAACTAAACCGCACTCAGTTAGTTTCTTCTCTGTATGTCTTTTTAAGCAATTTGGTCTAGCAGTAGTAATAACTATATAATATCCCTTTTTGCGCCATTCTTTAAACCTATCTACGACTCCTGGTAGAATATTATGTGGCTTTACCAATACATCCATCATACTATTAAATTCCTCTAGTATGGTTCCATCTATATCTATAAGTATTGTATCGTGTTGATTTGCTGACATTATCCTAATCCTATCTTATCATAGAGTTTAAGTATTCGTTCTTGATGCTCTACAGTTTTAACATGAAACATGGCAAACTTAGGGTCTGCCGGGAAACAACCTACATTTTTATATCCTACAATATTACTATGGGTGTATGGGCCATGTGTTATATATGGCAAATTTCTAATAATACGAATTTGATAATCGGGCCAGTGATGCCAACCATGTGCGTTGATAGGTTCTTCTAATAGATAATTTTGTGGACGATTACCAGTATACATTTTAGAAGCTGTTTTTGGTGTTAAATCAGTAAAAATATTTATACGAGGAACGGCTATAGCATCACACTCAGGGTGGTCATTAAATATTACCATACCATATTGTATTAGTGGTATTGTTGGTAATTCATCTGCGCAAAAACTAAATATAATTGGATTATTACATTGAGATCGTTCATACTCATATCGTTTTTGATAGTTGGTTTCAGTATCAAATCTTAGAATTACACCAGACTGAGTAACCATATCAATCATATCTTGGTTAGTATTATTCTTATCAAGAAAAACTATAATATTATCATCTGGATTAATAAAGTTTTTTAGATAATATATAAGACCTTTTAACTCATTATATTCGGTACAGGCAGTAATTGTAAAATCAATCATATTCTTACAATCCCCTGATCTTGTCTATCATATTTACCATAAGGATTAGAATGATTTTCCCAGGGAATATAATATCCTATTGATTCGTCATTAAATGGGTGTATATATTGTTCTGATCCGATGTCTCCACCCCACTTATCAATATAATATGATCTACATAATGGATATGTAATATAGTTTTGTTGTATATTTAATGACATATCATTACGACGAGATAGCATTGAATCATGTGTACTATCTGTCACTATATCTATTTTAAATGGTTTATCTCTAAATAAGAATGATAATCTTCTCTGACTGTCTATTTCTTCATATTGAGCAGGAAAAAAGTTCTCATCAATACATCCCATAGTTTTCCAACATAGGGGAGTAGTAATACAAGCGCCGTGCGGGGCTGTGTCCTCCTCTTTAGTTTTACTTCCTATATAACAATAAGTATCTATATACGGTTTAGCTTTTTCTATCCAGTTATCAAATGCGGTGGGCGAATTAAAAAATATATCCTGGCCGACCCCAATCAATATGTCCCTGTTTTTAATATCAAATGTATCGTGAATAACCTCGTTAGCAGCAAGTGAAATACCCCTATTAAAACCAAAAGGATAATATTCAATATAATATTTTTCTGTTAATTTTTCACATTCTTCAATAAGTTCTTGACTACGCCCATTATGAAGATATAAATATGTAGTAATATTGTGTTTACTATATGGAAGAATAGAATCTAACTGTTTGGTGGTATATCCGCCTGGGGTATATGCTATTGTTACTAATCCTATTTTCATTTAATAACCTTTTGTATATATTCCTCTATTAGTTGTGGTTTTTCGTGATTATGTATACCAGCAAAATGAAGAATAAAATCGCCCATTTGAAATTGTTTAGGTTTCCAGTTTGGGTTTCGGGGGCATAATCCAAGTCGTCGCCAATCATTATCGGGTCTTGGTTCAGTAATATATCCATTAAACAACCAATGATGATGAAGATCAACTGTAATATCAGATGAATCCATTAGATTAGATATGGCACACTGTTCACTTCTAGCCCACCAATAAGGTCGAGACTCAAATTGTGTGGGTTGATAATTATATACCTTTTCTAAGAAATCAAGACACTTAGGATTATTCTTAATAAAGAATACACCAACATTAATACCGTTCCAGTCCTCTCCTATCATTAAATCTGCGTCACTATTAAAATTTTCTAATGGTAGGGTCTGATCCATTACAAAAGCGTCATTATCCATCCATACGAATACTTCTATTTCTGGATGTTCCATCATCAGTCTTAATAGGTAATCTATCTTATAGAATCCACCAGATTTACACTTAGCTACCTCATCCCAATCTTCTATCTCTAAAAAGAATTTATATCCCCATCTATCACAATATTCTTGTTTATTGGCAGATAATGGAGCAACTAACTCCTTAATAGCAGGCGTGTAACAGGTGACTATGGCTATATTGGTATTCATGTATCTATTATAGCCCTGAAATGAAATATGTCAAGGTAAATTAGAAAAATACTATTCCCAGATAGACCCGCCGCCAGAAAAACCAATTTCTGTAAGTTTAGTATTAATTTGGCTTACTAAACTACTAGGAATAATACCTGTATAGAAGTAGTCTAAATACTCCATGCCACTTGGAGTAGTACTAGTTACCCAATTTTGTAGACTTTTAGAATAGGAATATGATCCTGTATCGTTAATTGAAAGACTACTATTCCATGAGAGTGAAATATTAATGGTTGCAGTACCGCGTACTATTGGTGTTGACATTATTATATCCTTTTAAGAAATGTTTATGATGGATATAATATTATACACCTTTCCACTTGTTTTTGAGTTATGTCTGACTAATGGTATTTCGCATCGGGATTGATTAGCTTAGACAATCTTCAAATCCCCAAATACCTCTGGCAAAATAATCTGCAAATCAGTCAGCAGCGGCAGCATTACCTCTTTCATCTGCGGGTGTGGTTTTCCAGTAGTGCCGATAGCTCTTAGTTCAAATATATGTCTCCATTCTCTTAGGTTGGCGGTCACAACAATTTCAGTTTTTAAACAGGTAGGAAGAACACCGCGCGCAATCTCTGGTAAAATCCCCTCATTTCTTTCTGCATCATATAATGTTTGTGTGTTCCAAAAGTGTATTTCTCGACGTTCTCTTTGAGCATCAGTCAACCCAGGTGGATGAATAAGAACAACGCCCTTTCCCCCATAGTCACAAAATCTAGTGGACTCCTGAGCAAATGAACATATCCTATGTCTGACTATTTCGTGCGACACCCCACGATCAATAGTAAATAATACTGAGAACGAATAGTGTTCCAGCATCGCAAAGTGTTTACGCTTGATTAAGTTCTGAACAAATTTAACAGCGGAATCATCTGTGATCTTATCTTCACTTTTATAGCAAGTTCTTCCTGCTCTTTCAATAGATTTCAATATCTCTTTTGGATAAAGAGGGGTTAGGATTTCATATGATGGTGATACATATGTAGGCATAATTATTTCTTTTCAAAATATGTAGTTCTAATATAAAGAGGGATGATACCAAATAGGAACCACCCATCAAGAAATTTTGTATATGAATATGGAGCGTCATACCATGAGTGAACCCACTTCTTATATACTATCACTTTTAGACTCCTATAAATAGTAAATGGTTACATCAAAATCGTGCCAAATCTCATTAATAAGTGTCTCTATGAAGTCCCAGTTTCCACAAGCAAGTCCAGAACCAAACTTAACTGTGTGAATGGTATATTTATTTTTAAAATATAGCTGATGGATAGTATTCATAGCACTTGCTAAGGCAGCATATCTAATAGGTGGGCGACCATCACTATTTCTACCTACATTATGTTGTCCATACATATTCATCACATAACCAATATCTATATTAATAAATTGGCAACGTCCAAGTCCATATTGAGTATACCACTTTAAATATTGCTCCCTCGCTTGTGGGAAATGTTTAGCTAAGGGGGCCGTAAAGCCGCCGCCAAACACACCTATATTATTAACTATATGAGGTATAAGAATATTAGTTTTTCCCTTAATTCCTTCAAACAAATCGCCGTGGACATATTTAATCATTTTTCACCTTCTTATGTACCTTGACTATCTTATGTGGGCGCATAATGGTTCCACTAGCCATCTTCTTTTCTTCCGACATATAGATATAACATTTCCCTGCCTCATTTTTAGCCTTCACTGGATAGGCATGGATACCCTCATGGTCAATATGGTTCACCTTGAAGATGCCATGATAGCCAAGCGGCGTTGGTTGAGACTCGGCATCCTTAGCGGGCCAATATGGGCCTCCGCTTACCACTTTCACTATATCATTTCTTACTAATGTTTTCCAGTCTACTTCTTTATGCTTAACCTTCTGGCGAGGGTCAAGCGTAGATACCCCTGTGGATGCGCAGGGCTTCGCTGGTGAGCCTGGGATAGCGTCGGGGTACTGAATCCCGCGAATTTTAAATCCACGCCCACACGCCTTACATACGCGACTCCTGGGACCGTTACTTGCCCCACAAGCACACAATTTTTCCCCACGTTTTCCCATTTAAATTTAGTCCTTAAATTAAGTTTTGACTGGTGTAACCGCGACCACCTTCTCACCATTAGCTTTAGCAACCAATTCCGCCAGTCCTTTATCGGCATAGATATTTAGTGGATAACCAGCAGTTCTATCCTTACCTTCACTACTTACTACGACGTACCATATAGTATCCATATTTTATCCCATCCATACTCCGCTAGAAATATCTAACCCACAATTAGGACATAAGCAATCAACCTTATCATATCCCTGTATACCACCATGTCCACAATAAGGACACATAGCTCCGGGGCCAGAAGGGGAAATTAATTGTTTTCTATATCTTTTAAAAGACGATCTAATTTCATCCCTTAAAGTAGTAGATTCAAGTCTATATGAAATACTTTCCAGCACTTCATCTTCTAATTCTTGTAGGGTCATAGTTATTCCTTCTTCAACTTGTCCACCGGCACTTTATAATACTGCCCATCGACATTAGATATTAACTCTGCGTAATAAACAGTCTGCCAATCTGTCACTGGTTGTAAATACAAATGGGCAATAGTGCATTTACCAACTGAGGGTTCAACTGGTACTACCCTATCGCCTACCTGAAATTCAATGACCTGAAATTTATCTTTAGCCATTCTTAAAGTATCTCTTTGCTCTGTCTTGCATCTTCACCACAGAGTTCATAATCGTGTGAGGAATTTTAGCAGGACAATCAGTTCCAAAGTCGGCGCGACCTCTGGCAATCCTCATACCAAGTTCAGGGTCAAACTTATCACACTTCTTACACAGACTGTAACCAATCTGGTAGGGGCTAAGGGCGACCACCACACCAATCTTCTTACCCTTGGCGTTACGAACATACTCAAAGATCATCGTATCACGTTTTAATTCATTAATATTCATTACTCAATATCCTCCGTTTCAAATCCAACAGTTTTAATAACATCGTCAGTAGAGATAGTCCACTTAGGTTCCATATCTTCCTTACCACCCTCAACTACTGAGGTAATAGTATCAGTAGAATGGACCCCATTACTTTCGCGGAATCCTCTTTCATCTACCGAGAAGGTATAGGGATTAATTGTCTCACCCTTACAAGTCTCAATAGCTTTCTCACAAGCCTCCTGCGGGGTCTTGGCGTTGACGATACGCTCCAACTCACCACTCTTAATATAATACTTGGGCACTATTGTTCTCCTTCGGTAAAGTATCCACTTTCATCCAAATAATTATTAACCAACTTCTGAACATATCTATCGAAATCTGGCTCGACCTTATCCTTTTGATTGATGAAGTCAAGACACACCTCTAATTGGCTCTGACGACCCCACCCTGTTTGGCATGAGGCATAATCCATAATCTCATAGGCATTGGTCGGAGTAGACATAATTAGTTCACCCTACCGATCTTCTTGATAATCTTCTGGACAGTCTCAGTATCCACAAGGGTACAACCAATTTGAAGCGAACCATCAGACTTAACTACAACCTCTTTACCCTGGATGGTGATTTGATTACCGTCTTTAAGCAGGGCAGAATTAGTGATTAAAATGTGCGCGGGATTATTAACATTAACTAATACGGTGTCATTATTAGTAAAATCCTTCATCGAGCATGGTCCAGGTCCATTAATCGGCCACTTATACCCACCAATACTAAGAATCTTCCATGTAGCACTTGATAGTTCAGTACCATTTGGACGTATGAATACTCCATCTTTAATGCCCAGACACCACGAACCATCTGTAATCCTGACAATATCACCAACTTTAAACGACATCTTATTCTCCGTTTTGACTTCTGATTTAGGTAAAGAAATAATATCGCAATTTGCTTCCGCATACACTCCTGTAGAATGTTCAATTGTTCCATTATACCCAATACAGGTATAACGATCATAGCCCATCATATACGGATACTTTTTAATACAATCAGACTCTTTATATCCCAACGACTTAAAATATTTGATGGCGGCATCACTTTCATCCTTATTCGCAACCCCAATAGCCAGCGGCTTTAATTTAGGCAGGGAAATAATCTCACAATATGCTTCTGCGTAATATCCACCAGACCAGTTGATCTTGCCTTTCTGACTAATCACGATGTATACCTTACCACTATACTGTGTTCTAACTTTAATATCATAATCGTTAGTGGTAAAAAGTTCAGAAAGAATATATCCCTGTCTCTGAAAGTATCTAATAGCCTCGTCCATTTCAATTTGGCTCATCACTCTAATGGCTTGTGGCTTATTTGTTTTCGGCGTTTCCATTTCTTCCTCACTCATAAAGGTATAGGTATATTGTGGGATGCGGTAATAGTTACGGTTCTTATCGAGTTCGTATAGTCTTTCTACTTCATACATATTTATATCTCAAGTATTTGACTTGTCAGAAGTGTTTGACTTGTCAGAAGTGTTTGACTTGTCGAAAAGTCAGGGGGAGTGATGTCCTCCCCCGACTTAACAACAACACCAACAGCTTAGCAGGCAAACAACCCTTTAGCTAATCGCTTTAGCTCTTAGCAAAACCTTCCGTAAGAATCACGCTTGTTGTAGAAGTGTTGACCACTAGGCTTGACACCCAAGCTAGTCTTGACACCCAGGCTCGTCTTAGCACCCAGGTCTACACGCTGACTGTTGACAGTGACACCGCCGGTATAATCGTCGTCATCACAGTCACAACCTTCTTCGTTACCGTTGCGATCAAAACCATCACAGTCATAACCATCTTCATCATAGCCATCCTCATCGTAACCGTTACAGTCATAACCATCTTCGTCATAACCTTCTTCATCGCAACCATAACAGTCAAAACCATCACGGTCATAACCGCAATCATCATAACCATCTTCGTCATAACCTTCTTCGTCGTAGCCATACTGATCGTATCCATCTGCGTCATACCCATCATCACTATTGCCACGATCAGCCCACGACCAGTCATAAGAACTATCATTGATAGGACTCTGGACTTCCTCGGCCTTGGCGGTATAGAGAGGAGCTTTCATTTCTTTAATGAACTCTCCAACCACTTCGTATCGACATACCCTTAGTTTCTGGAAGCTGCAATCCTTCGGAACACTAACGGCATCACGGGGGTTGACCTTCACAATTACGATACGATCAGTACCATTACCGTAACTATAAACATAGTCCAGCGCCCCACAATGCAAACCAGAACTGCACTCATTATTACGATCATCGTCAACATCACCGCGAGGCACTTCGATAATATTACCAATCTTATTGGAAATCTTACCAGTGTATTTGTCCATCCAATCTTCACGAATCGCTTTATAACAAAGCACTTCACCTTCCTCGGTGATTGGAAGCGATTTGTTTTCAAGGAAATCAAAAAGTTCGTTCTGCGAATTGAACGAAGGATTTAGTGACAGGTTTTCCATAAAGAGCAATAGGTGCTTAAATGGCAACCCGTTTTGCATGAATTGAAGAATACGGGTAGCAAGATTAGAATGAACAATTTTTCCATCGAAAAATACTTGTCCATTACTCACTACGGCACGACCCTTGCTTTCCTTCTCTACAAAGACCTGCATCGACTTCTGGACATCGCACAACTCTAACAGTTCAGACTCAGTAGCAGTTTTAAGTGCTGCCTTTACCAAACCATACGAAGGATGTTCAGGGGTTAGTTGGTAACTTCTTCCACCCAAAATAAGATTAAGGGTTCCGTTACAAAAAATAAATGGTACACTCATGTTTCACTCCAATTCAAAAAAGGTTGTTTCTTAACACTCTTGTATTATATCACGGTTTTCGGCAAAGTCAAGCGGTTTTCTTGAGGGATTTTTTGGATTTTTTAGTCACCGCCGCGCAGAGTTCTACAAATCTTTCTTCGGACAAATCTTGTTTCATTTTATTAACGTCTTTATGTATCCATTGGACATTACCAGGAATATAACCCTGGGAACTATCAATACGATCTAAAGAGGCAAATTGTTCTTTATATGTAGACCGTTGCTTATATGTGCTTCGACCACAATTAATTGATATATCCGTTAAAGCACATTTATAATTCTGTTTTTCTAATAGTTCCTGTATATATTCGATATTAATTGTAAATTTTTGGTTTTTCTTTTTAGCTCTATACCTGATATTCCCAAAATGAGATTGACTAATATCTTTAGTACCTTGCCAAGACCTAAGAGATGTAGATTGTATTTGAAAACATCTACAAGACCTGATATCCTTCCCCCATATATGAGTAGGTTGTGCTTTAAATATAGTTTTACAAAATGGACATTCAAATTTTACCTTTGTACGAGCATTAATATACTTATCAACCATTCTAATCCCAACATCTAAACTTTTCTGTTCAGCCTGTTTTTGTGTAAATTTAGTTGTTTTTCCCATAGTATTATCTTTCAAAAAAGAAAACCAATAAACCCGGTAGTCCGTCAGAACTATATTAGAGTCTATTGGTTTCTATTTATAAAATATTGGCTTATTCTGACGGAATCTACCAGTATATTATACACCAAAATCACTGGGAATCTACTAAATTAATGTAAGTAATTACAGTTTTAGCCTGTTCTTTATCAAATCGGTAGTTATCCGCCAGTTTAAACATTGGATAGGTCTGATTAAGTTTCTTTTCTTCTGTTAGAAGATCAAAAACCACAACACTTTTAGGTAAAGTATATCCAAGCGAAGAAGATAGGTGTGTTAATGGGCTAATTTTATCTTCCATAGTATTTTGCATCTTTTGAATACGAGCAAAATTCTCAAGAAAAACTCCCATTGGTTTAGTAATATCAATACTACTTCTCAATTTTGCAAGATCATCATAACGAGTTTCGTTTAGTGAGCTAAACTGAGTTAATTCTTCAATAGCTGCTACATAATTATTTTTTTGAGCATATACTTTTAGTTGTTCTAATAGATAATCAAATAGGTTAATCCAGTCATTATCTTCCTTTATTTTCTCAACGTGCGAGGGACGAATACCGTTGATAACCGGCGGAACCTTAATACCTAAATCGGCGGCGTTAGTTAATAGTCTGCCTAAATCACTGGCCTCCATTTCGTCGGTTGGGCCAGCAATCTTGAAACCACTTAGGCGAACATAGTATCCGCCCTGCTCAAGATCAATGGTGACTTCCTTCCACCAATTATCTTGCCGACGACTACTACGATAACCAGAAGTATTTTTATTAACAAACTCAAACTGTTTGGTCTTACGACTTCCAGCATAGCCAGCTTTAGTAGCCTGGGGAAGCGTACTAACATATACCAGTTGGGACTCAGTAATGCCCACCGTCTTAATGAAGTATTCCTTCGCTTCCTTCATTTCTTCATCAGTACCCTTAAAGGTAAGCAACCACACACAATGCTTGCCGTCTTGGGTATCTCTTTCGGCAGTAGCATAAGCACCCTTTTTAAGATCATTTAGGTAAAATTTAGTTTCTTTATAGGCATTAATATAGTGAGAGGTTCTGCGACGAGTTGAAGATTTACCATTTGTAACAGATACCATATCAAGATTATAGTCCTCACCCGTATTAATATATATTTGTTTAGTAATATCTTGCCCTTGCCAAGTGGTTCCCACAATTTGGGCAACATGGGAAAGATTTCTTAGGTTTCCTCTAACAAAAAGGTCTTGGTATAAACATCTGGCCTCCCACAGACTAGTGCAGGCTTTAAAATGTTCTCCAACAAGTAGTTTAATTTCTTCACCAATTTCTACCAGACGACGCTTAATCTCAGAAATACTAGTAGTATTGTATTGAATTGCCTCCCTACTAATAGAATTTTCTATTGCTCCGACAGGAAAGAATATCTCTAATCCTAATTTCAATAACTCTGCTTCAAAATTATCATAATTAGAGTGGTATCGCCCATACCATGTTCCATTACTATCAACATGCTTACTAAAATGAGAAACCTCAATTGGATAACCTACACTACCCATAATGGCAACACTGTTATCCCGACTACCTCCCAATAATCTCCAACCTGACCCCTGTAAAACAATTTCTTGTTCGGGCAATTTAACAGACTGAGCATATCCAGACACCTTGGGTAATACAGGAAAGTATTTGTATATCTTCTTACTTTCCTCTAAGAACTGATTAAAATACTCCCTTTTTACACTCACACTAACTTCAACACCATTTGGTTCGTCAGTGGGTTGTTCGTCCATAACATTCAAAGTAGGACCATTATCATTTCTTCCAGTAATACATAAATACTTTTTTCCATTGTAGTAAGATGTAGTAGTAAAAGAATCTGTTAGACAAAAAGGGCTTTTCGAGCCAAGTCCCATCATACCAGTATAATCATTGGATTCACTACGATTAGATTCTCCATAGGTTGTATAGATGTTAATAAGTTGTTCATACGATAAGCCGCTCCCATAATCTCTAACACTAAAAATAGGATTACTTTGACAGGGAAGGTGAACACTAAATGGTTCATTAGCTTTTCCAACTGAGATATGGGAATCTAGCGAATTGGTACTTAACTCTCTTATGACCGATGCGACCTTATTGGAATAAAGTGAGTCACTGAGTAATTTAAACATCTTAGGATTAGATGCAATTTTGAACTGAACCTGATGTTGAATCCCAACTGAGTGCAGGTCGATATGCTCACCAGCCAATTTCATTTTAGAACTCCCAAAAAAGTGTTGTATTAGCTTTCGCCAACAGGTGTTGTTATACCCTGATTATACCACAGTTATCGTCAAAGTCAACTAGAAATCTTTAAAAATTTTGGACGACTAAACGACAATATTCTAAAAATTTTTCCTGTGAAAAATCTTGTTTCATCCAATTTATATCTTTATGAACCCATTGGATATTACCAGGGATATATCCTTTAGAACTATCAATACGGTCAACAGATGCTATTTGTTCTTCGTATGTAGAACATTCCTTATTGTGGCTTCTACTACAATTAATAGGCAGGTTAGTAAAGAAACATTTATATTGTTGTTTCTCTAACAGTTCTTGTAAATATTCTACAGTGATAGTGAAGGGTATATTTCTTCTTATAGCACCTCTTTTAATAGATGTAAAATAACTACCACTAATATCTTTTGTGCCTTTCCATAATTTTTTGGAACTGGTTAAGTGAAAATTATAGTCTTTAGCTCTTTTAGATATAAGTTCTAAATTATAACATCCACAAGACTTTGAATAACCACCAGTTAATCTGCCATAAGGAACCTTTACATAATTTCCACATATACACTTACACAACCAAATAATGCGACCAGATTTATCGTTGCCATATTTTTTTCTCTCAATTGGTTTGATAGCGACCAGTCTAAAAAATTCTTTATTCTTAATATCTACTTTTTTACCTCGATTGTCTATTTTAATTTCGTCTAATTTTAAATATTGTTCTGCTTCTTCTTGCGTTATTCTCATGTCATCTCCCTATTAAAAAACCGCAACAGCCTCAGACCGACATCCGAAGCCATCACGGTTTATCATACACTTTTAATAAATAGTTATGTCGGTAACTATCTACCTTATTATACACCATCCTACGCCAGAGTCTATGGGTTTTACACAACTATTACATTGGGTTTTACTTAAACAAAAACAACTGTTTAATTTTCTTCTTCTCGGCTTCCTCCCAACTCTCAAACAACTCGCACGTTCCACCACCATCTATTAAATGAAGATGATACCTACACCACGACTCATCATGGTGGGTATCATAATCACGATGAATACAAAGGTAACAAGCCCTATCTTCATCTGGACATATTGGCGATTGGTATGACATTATTTTTTAGGTCAAGTTTTATGGACACAATTTTTGAAATTTTTTAGTTCTTTTCTGGCGAGGATTTCCCCAATACATTCTTCGTCTAGGAAAACTGGTTCGCCGCAGGAGGGGCAAAAAGTATCCTCTTGATACCCACAGCTATTACAATAACCATCATCATCACAGTCTTTAAGGTGATTACCACTTTGGAGACACTCTCTAAAGGTTGGGTACATCATTCCTCAGTGACCTCTAATATCTCAACAAATTTGTGACAAGATTTACGACGCGCATTACCTATTTGTTTTGCCACCCTATCAGCATCTTCTTTAGATAGGTGAAAATTTCCTAAAGATTGTGATAACTCCCAACCCTCATATTGATTAATCCAAATTTCTAGTGGTTTATGGGGTTCTGGTTTAACACGATACTCACAATCAGCAAAGTTCCAAACCGGCAAAGGACAATCACGCCATAAACAAGCAGCAAGTGGCCTCCATTGAATTTTCTTACCGTCTTTGCGGGCTTGAACCACAGCGATAATTTCACTAGTTGACATCATCTTCAATTACCTCCACAAATTTGGTACATTTTGATTTTACGGTAGGATTAACATTTTCTTCTGCTGCCGATTTAGAATTATACAAAATACGACGCTGAGTATAAATACAATCTATACCAGGATATTCATTTACCCAAATCTCTCTAGGTTTTCGCGGCTCAGGCTTAGCACGATATTCATTTTGGCCAAAATTCCAAAGAGGCTTTCCAACCACATACTTCCAAGGTCTATCATAACTAACTCTAAACTGAATTTCTTTACCGTCTTGATAGTCCTTTAGAACCGCAATAATTTCTTGTGTAGTCATACTCATTGATTAATTCCTTCCTCGTTAAGACCCTTAATAACAGCCTCTTTCAACTCACCCCAATAGTCATTAAATAATGACCTATAAGCAGCAGGGAAATGTCTGCCCCACGCATGGAGTTCTTGACTTCCCAACCAGGGATGCTCTGCAATATCGGCTAAAATAGTCTCGGCAATTTGTACGTCGGTTCTCATTTAGACCACCAATTTTGTTCCAGCGGGTAAAATTCTCACCCTTAATGTTTCGCTCTTAGAATTAAAAACACTAGGAAAACTATTTCCACCATTAGCACCTAATGTGATTAGTGTGGTTTGAAATCGCTGAACAACTCGTCCAATATAGATATTATCATTATTCCACACTGTAATCACTCCAATTTCGCCATCGCGCATATCGTAGACAGGAATGGAGTTGTCTGAACAATTTTCTAATTTAACCATCTTATTAAAATCCTTTATTATAGTCCTACATCTGCTTAACAATACCCATCTTCAACCGTTCAAGTTCATCCACAATCTGCCGAGTCACTTCATAACCTTTGGCTTCATAGTCGCCCACCCGATAATAGTCCTGCTTGGCTCGTAAGGCATAGACGATCTTCTGGGCATCGAGCAAATTGATCTGGATAGTTTTACCCTCTGGCATTTTCAAGTCTCCGTCGTAAAAGGTGTTGTTTTCTTTACTTATTAGATTATAACACAAAAATCGAGAAAGTCAAGCCAAAACCACTTCATCGGTGTAATTTGCCGACAAGTCGCAATTTGCCGACAGATTTTTAATGGCTAAAATTTCTGCCAAGCCAATAACTTCTGATTCACCCGTTTCTAAATTAGTCACCCTAAATGGTTCCATCGGCATTTCGGGCTGTCTTACCTTATATTTTAATACGTCGTCCATAGTCTGTAGACAAGCCTGATATTGATTCCCACACTGGGTATGAAAATAAGAATTCTCACCCCACATTACTTCATACTTCATCGGATTCCTCAACTTCCTCACTTGTGGTGTCTATAGTCATTTGTTCATACTTATCCAACTCAACCTTTAATTCGTCGGTTAGACCAGTTCTAGCCTTCAACTCTACGGCATAGAACCCACCCCAAAAACCCCTGAAAATACTACGCCATACAAAACCCGCCCAATATCCTATTAGGTAAAAAGGATATAAGATCATTAGTTGAAAGAACTCAATCATACCACTTCCGCCTTTTTGACCAGAATAGTTTCATCAGTATCCTCGAACTCCCACAGTTCGCCGGTCACATTATCTTTGGCGTTAAACTGTCTGGTGGCAACTTCCACCTTAGTAAACAGATTATTACCATAGACAAAGGTATCACCATAGCCGAGTTGTTCAAAGGTAATTTTAGTCATTAATTATTCCTTAATTTGGGTTTGATAAAGGTTAGGCGTTGCCCCATGATAAATAACACTGGCATTTGACATATCAACCATTGGAGGTCTGGGTTCTTGTCCCTTTTCCAGTCCCGGCTTTAACACGGTGAACCACACCACCATTCCAACAATGCCGAGAACCATCGTACTCTCAATAACCTGAAAGACTCGATTAATCACCTGATTGTTCCTTTTAACTAAGTTTATAGTGATACCACGCATCAGCCATTTTACTAGTAATAGTCACTTGCCAAAGTGGAGGAAAAGAGATAGACGCTCCAACGCTATTACCAAGATCATAGATAAAATCATCGGGCCATATACCAACTTCACACAGTTCCTCCCATGCCTCTAAATGATCTAGGTTGTAAATATTAAAAGCATCAACAATAGACATTATTATCTCCCAAAATTAAGATAAAGAAAATGGGATTTTCGTATCCCTTGTGGGTCGAGTCTTGTCCCACACGCCTGTATGACGGTTTTATCCAGAGGATTACTATGATAACGTAAGTTTTCTCTGCGAATCATACTCAGTCTATCGTGTTATCGCCGTGTCTCGGTATTTAATAAAAAGTGTGGACAGTTTCCGTATCAGACCGCTGCCCACCCACCGGCCAGTGTCACTTTCCCAATAATGGAACTGACGCTATTTATTATAACACACTAACCGTAAAACACAACCCCCACTATGGGGTAAACCGACACTGTTTATCCGCCGAAACACCAGGGCCACACTCGTCTAGGTTGCTGATAATAGTAGGTTGGTTGTGGTTGGCAATAGGTTGGTTGTGGTACACAGTAGGTAGGTTGATATTGATATTGTGGATAAACCTGACCCTGTGGGTAACAGGTCGGCTCTACGTTCCTCTGGTAGTTTCCAGTCCTGTCATTGTAATACCAACCATCACGCTCAGGATAACGATTATCATATCGACCATCATTCTGATAGCGATGGTCATATTCATAAGGTCGAATTGGACGATATTCGTGCGTGTTGGTATACGTTTCTTTCCAACCGCTTTGCCATGCCTCTTGATTAGGTGGAACAAGTGGAGGAGCAGTAGGGGTTTGGGGAATGGGAATAATTTGTTGGGGAACGTACTGTTGTGTTGACCCAGGCAGATATGGCCCACTATTCATTTGTGGTACACCCATAGGTTGTCCATAGCTCACACCAACCATCAAAAGCATCATAATCGTAGCAATCATAAAACACTTCATAACTAATTCCTTGTCATAAAAGAGGATTAAAAACTTCCGATACATCCATTATCGGTTTATCTCGCCACAGACTTTAGGACTTCTAAAATTTTTCAAGAGCAAATTCTATTGGTAATTTTCTTGTCGTTGGTTTCTGGAATATGGTCAAACCGTTCCAGTCGCTTATCTAAGACCCCCATCCAAAAACAATAACGTCGTCTATCTTTACCACCCATAGGATATGGACATTCACCACTAATTTCTCTACTACCAGCCTCAAATCCTTCCTTATACGCTAAGGTAGATTTATAATTAATCTCACTTACTGAATCTAATTCACAATCGGATACTGGTTCGGACATTACTTTCGAGCCTCCTCAAACATAGCCTTGAATAGTTCGTTATCATCACTATACACAACACCACTGGTATTAACAGTTTGAATAGCCTGTTTAACTTTCTGCTTATTGAATCCGAGTTTAACCAAGCCCTGTAACATAATCTGATCTTTCTCACCAGTGTCCACTTTTGGTTTAGTTTGTGATGCAGGGATAGAATTAATATGTAATTTTGCCGGTGGTGGACTTGGAATATTCATGGGCGGTTTACCAGATATTATCTGGGCTACTGGAAGAATGTCTGTAATAACCATCTTTGAAGGTTTATTTTCCCTAATATATTTGGGAGATACTTTAATCTCGCTTATCCTATCAAACTTCATTATACTATTACATCCGTAGCAAACAAATTTACCAATTGATTTTACTTCCTGTTCTGATTGTTGAACCTCGGCCCCACAATTTTCACAGCGGTAATAACAATATACGTCATATTTAAATGGTTTCAACTGTTGGTTCATCTGGTAGTTTCTCCAACCACTCACCCAGACCCACCTTTTTAATTGCTTTTTCAATAATATCTTTGGGGATACATTGTTTATCCTTAGCAATTTCAACTGCGGCATCCTCAATGGACGTTCTAATCACATGACCAAGAACATACATCAGGATAATACCCTCAGTGTCAAAGCTGTATTCGGGTAGCGGTTCGGGCTTATATTTGATTTTTAATTTACTGGCCGATTTATTGTTCTTAGAACCTTTTGGTCGCCCACGCTTTTTAGCCATTATCTATCCTTAACAATCATTTCTACCATTTCGATAGGCGTAACATTAAATTCAGATTTATAATAATCAATATTATATGTACCACCAGTACCAGATATTAAGAACACGGTATATGTTACATTAAACCCACGATAAATAATACAACCATTATACTTATAATCAGGACTATTAACCTGATACCAAAATCCAGGTTCCATATCTGTATCTTTTATAGTTTTCCGCGACATATTTTGATTAGTAATCTTCATATTATTCCTTAAATAAATGGTAGGTTTCTTCTAGCATAGTGGTAATAACAGGTCTTTTTGGTAGTTTACCCTGTAGATAAACTAAACCAACATATATCGAGTAATTTGTCCCGACCTCTTTTACTCTGATTTTAGGATTGATCTTTTTAAAATATTGTTCAAGATAATCAAATTCGTGGTAATCATCGACCTCTATTAAAGTCGGCAGATTTAAATTTTTCATTCTTTTTCCTGCTTAATTAGTCCAAATTTATTATGATAATGATTCCAGTCGTCATATAACTCTTGCTTGGTGGCATCTACCTCAACAATATCAGTGGTAGAATTTTCATATTCACGACCACCACACCTAAAATAATCAAATCCTCCATCAGCGAAGCACCCGCCACACGAACAATGGCGGAAATCGTGCGTGGCGCGTGAAAAAACAGAATCACCACATACTGGACACTTAATTACATTTACCTTGGTCATAGTTCTACAATCTCCACTTCGGGTTTTGGGGTCAGTCATTTTTATCTAACCATTTAGCCAAGAACTTCTCGGCCCCTTCCTCGGTTTTCCACCAACCCTGTTTATAAATCTTATTTCCGTTCTCAGTTGTGGCACAACCCATAAGTTTACCATTGTGCCATAGATAACCACCATTAGTACGGTCTATATAAATATAATAACCTAGTGAATGATTACCAATATGAGATTGTTTTGATTGTGGTTTGAGCTTAGATTGTTTTGACGGTTTGGGTTCTTCCAATGGAACCTCAATCTTAATCATTGTATATTGTTCCTTATTGGTATAAGATAACCAATTAGTACAACAACAATTTGCTACATTTATAGGAAGCGGGTAAGCATCCTCTCGGTTTTTGGTAAGACAACCATGTTTATCAACATATTGACCATCCATACTTGACGACTGATAATGGGCATGATATTGTAAAATCGCCATTTCTACCATTACTTATCTCTCCTTATTTCTTCGACAATCATCATCGCCACCGTGAAAATAAGACAGAGGATGATGGCAATAATCACCGACAGCGGTTGATCTACTATTATTATACCACACAAAACGCCGATGGCAAGCCACCCAGCGAAAATTTTTAAAATAGTCATTAAATTACCTAATTTCCATCAGAATAGGTTTGCCGTGGCGCATGAACCACTCATATATATCACTTTTGGGTAAATAATCCAAATCAATATCTAACCATGCACCATCAGACCATTTAATATATAGTGCTTTCATTTCATTTAAAGTATCCTCCAATTTCTTTTTGATTTCGCCCAAATAATTAATCAATTAGGTTGCTTATAGGTTTGTTCACAATCCCTACAGTAAATCATCAGACTAATATCATCCTCTGGTGAATCGGGGTCAGCTTCAATTGATATATTCTGACTACCACAATAAGGACAAACTTCATCAATGGCGTCCTCACTGAATATACCAGGACAACTATCAATAATAAAGTAGCCCAACACTCCAAAAAGGTCGCTGTTCATACCTCTAATACCTTTGCTGTAACCACTCCATTTTCATCTTCATTGATTTCAATATCACAGTATTCGCCCCATTTAACATATTTTTGACACATTTCCCTGGCTAAATTTTTATCTTCATCAAAGCACTCCAAAGCGTAGTCAATAACATCGGGCGTCTTAAAACTTAATCTTATTCTCATTCTTAATTTCCTTTTTACCAAATATATTTATCATATAATATACCTCCAACAATAAGAAGTATACCTATAATAACAAAGAAGGCGACGGTGTAGAAGTAAAACATTTTAAAAGTGTGTGTTACTCTCTATAAAACCTATAATGGGATGCTGTTTGGTTGTTTTAAAGGTGTTCCATTCACATTTAGTGACTATTTCACCTAAAACTGTATCAAAACGATACACTTAGCTTCAAAACGAATCAAAATGACTACAAACCCAAACCGCAAAGTGCCAAAACAGCCATTTTACACTCTGGACTGTCTTACTTTATTATACTATAGATCGTCGAAATGTCAAGAAAAGTATACCAAATTTGAAGAAGATGAAGAAAATAAAGCCCAACGGAGGGGTTCTGGGTGGTTTTGGGCAATCATTAGTAAGTTGGTTATATATCAAAAACGCCTATACATCTTAAAAAGGGTCAGGTTTTGGAGTAGGCAAAGTATCGACATTTTAGGGGTAATGATTACCAATCTACTAAAGAATCCCTTTGCCGCCGCAACAAGGGTCAATGTGCCTTATTAACTCCTATGAGTTATAGTTATATACTTCATACCCCCATACAAAATTTTGATCCACCTTGACAAAACGGCGTTTTGGAGGTATATTAAGTATAATATTCGAGTTTCTTTTTCAGACAACGGACAGTTATGCAGGAAAAAAGAATATATTACTACTTTGTCAAGCATATCTTACTGTAAATTAGTCGGAGCCCAAAAATTTCGGCTAATTATTCTTATACAAGTCTCCGACATAGTTATCATACGGTATCCCAACCTCATACAATATTTGGTGGGGCTGAAATCGAGTTCGCATACTTAACTTCGTGAGGCCAAATAGTTTTTTTCACTTGCTATGACTATCTTGGACGAATCAGACTAGATTAGGTAAAACAGTTATAATTATGGAAAAACAGTTATAAAATTAAGGTCGGCTGGAAATTTAATTACTAAATCCCAAAATTTTCCCCAACAAACCTTGACTTTTTTTGGGTTTCGGTGTATAATATAGTAGACTGGTTTTACGACGAATGAATCCCATAAAATCATAGTAGTATATAATATACCCGTCTCGAACTATAAAAATAATAAGACCTTATTTTAGTTTCAATGCCGAGGGGGGAGGGAACTATTTAAGGTCTTTTTTTGTCTACATAGTTGCTACCTGATTCTTCAGCGGAAGGCAACAAAAATACTTGTAGTGTTGGGATGTTGTCGATATAGCTTTCGCGCCCCCTTCGGCTATATTTAGTTAGTAGTTATGCCCGAACTTTTGAGGGATGAGTCCATAACGAAAACCGCAATTTGGCTCCCGGCCTATAAGATTTCGACCTACCTCCTGAAGTGGGGTTCTATAAATAACTTTCTTCCTCCACTTTATTTGTATTAAAAATAACATACATAAGTATGAGAGCAGACTCGTCATATATAATTCTATCTGCCCCAAATTTTTGATCGAACAACTATAATGCCGCCGGGAAATTTAATGGTTAAATCATCCAAATTCTTCCCTGCTTCACAATTTTTCCTCAATAAACCCTTGACTTCTGCCGATATTATGATATAATGGGAGTATGGAAACAATTAAAACCGTAGAGGAGGGGAAGCGATGAGCGGAGAACTGACTGGAAGTTGTGCGTTAGTCGAACTGTTGCGAAAGCGTGCCGACTACATTGATAAACAAGCCGGATTGTTTTTCAGCGGCACACCTGAACGACAAGCTGCCGGCGAACTCACCCGCCTGACCGCCGAGAACGCGGCGTTGAGGGCGGAACTGACGGCACTACATTCTGCTGTCAGAACAGAAGGCGAAGCTGCCTTGAATTACTTTGGACAAGCTGCTAGTGGCATGAAGTACGATCCAGTTGGTTCCGGCCAATGCACCTTATGCCAAAAGAACGCCAAGCAGCCGCCGCTAACGCCTATGCCGTCTTGGAGCTATTAGTAAGGGATGCCGAAGCCGCCGAAAAGGGGAAGCGATGAATAATATACCAGATGATATTTTAATCGAGGATGAATATCCACCAACTGACCCTAATCCTCCAACCGACGATCAATACTAATGTTACACGACATTTTAATTGTAATAATCATGGTGTCTGTGGTAGTGGTTTTTCAATTTTTAAATGGGCGGAAATTTAATGACTAAATCAGGTGTGACTCCCTATCCAGTTGACGAGAATGGAAAATTAATGATTAAAATGCCGCCTAAAAACACAAGGTTAATCATCATACAATTTCGTGACTTTATTAAAGCACATGATCTAAGTGAAGATGAAATTTGTAGGTTGGCCCGCGAATATATTGTGGACACCTATCAGATTAAGGACTTTTTAGAATATCTTAAACAAGTTGTTGCAGGGGAAATTTAATGAGTAAATCAAAACTACACAAAAATGTTGATGTTTGTTCTTCTAATCTTATAGAAGATTGTGAACTTCAGGGTGATAAATTGAAAATTGGTTATGTTTATCAATGTGTTAAATCTGATACTAGTCCATCATATACACAGGGTATTATACTGGGCGACTTAGTTCTTGCTTTAAATTTTCCTACCAAATCTAATGTATTACTCAATTTGCGCAATATGACTGTTTTTGATAATACTGGTATGATGTTATATTCTATTCGCCCAGATATTGATTTGGTTAAATTAAAGTTGCCCATCTATGAATAACTTAGACAACCACATATCCGCCGAAGATATTAATTCATTAGCTTTAGACCTTTCAGATGAAGCCACCGATAGACTACATCTTGATGATGAGGACGAACAGATACTTTTTGACTTGGTAGTAAATTTACTTGAAAAATTTTGTCAGTATCCAGATTATAGACATTATAACTAGGAGAAAATTATGAATTGTGACGTATGTGGTATTAGTTCTGACGCGCGCCCATATCCAGAGATTAAAAACTTATTGGTGTTGGGTGGGCGTATGCACGCTTTTTGTCAAAAGTGTACAATAGAGTTTGATAAATATATGTGGGCAAACTATGGTTCAGATATGGACCAACTTGACGTTTTAAAAGAACAATTAGCTTGTGCTATGATGAGATGTGGGCGTAATGAATGTACATTTGCAACCTTAGAACACACCCAAAATACTGTTAGTGAA
>Ga0268280_1000481_pt1 | contig 33707 bp, 33 predicted proteins | sample saktaG_9_FD_190139 | JGI IMG/M metagenome (GOLD analysis project Ga0268280, IMG submission 190139) | Saline water microbial communities from Sakinaw Lake, British Columbia, Canada - sak_2011_5_24_40m | ecosystem: Environmental > Aquatic > Non-marine Saline and Alkaline > Saline ...
GCGCAACATTAGGTGCAACCTGTGATATTGTAATTATGGATAATCTTATGGCTGCAGAACAAGTGAACCTAAGCAAATAATTTATAAAGTATAATAATATTTATTTTCCTTCTTTTGTTCCTGATCCTTTTGTGATCCAGGTTTATTTGCTCTTGGTCTTTTTGTGTCAGGATCCTTTCTAAATGTTATGTTCTGTTCGCTTAGGAACTTATTAAATGAATTTTCTATTGTGTCAACCTGGTTTGCTATACCCTGGTGACCAGGAATTCCTTCAAACAATAGTACCCTATCGGATATATAATCCACAAAAAGTAGATCATGATCAACAACAAATGCACTTCTTTCTGTTTTACTAATTACACTTTTAATCACACTAGCAATTACAAGTCTTTGTTCAATATCAAGGAAGGCACTTGGTTCATCAATTAAATAAACATCACATATCTTTGATAATACGTTTGCAATAGCAACCTTTTGAAGCTCTCCACCAGATAGTTCACTTATCTTTTGTTCCATTAGTGGTTCAAGCTCAAGTTGACTTTTAATTTCAGAATTAAAAATATCATTATCTATGTCCTTACCCATGAACAATTCAAACACCTGTTTATCGTTATCAAAATTAATATATTGTGGTTTGTAGGCAACCTTTAATTTTGTATCTATTTTTGTGTTTTCTGGTTCTATTTCTCCTGCAATTAATTTAATGAAAGTTGTTTTACCAATTGCATTTGCTCCCAGAATACCAATAACTTCTGAGGTTTTAATATTTCCTGGTTTAACTTCTAAACTAAAGGATCCTAACTTCTTTTTTAATTCTGGATAGGTAAACAAAATTTCTTTTTTGATTAATGTTTCTTCCTTTAGGGATCTAAATTCAATCTCATGATCTCTAATTCTTATGTTTTCTTCCTTTAGGAATCCACCTAGAAATTCATTTATTCCTTTCTTTGTAGTCTTCTTATTTGAAGAGATACCATAGGCACCCTTGGTTCCAAACATAACTTGGACAAAATCAGAAGTGTAATCCAGTATTGCTAAGTCATGCTCAATTAGCATAATTGCATTATCCTTGTTTGTTCTTTCGTGAAGAAGTCTTGCAATCTTGAATCTTTGTTTAATATCTAGAAAGGTTGTGTATTCATCTAGGAAATAAATGCTAGCTTTCTTAAGAAGGGTTGCAGCAATAGATACTTTTTGTAGTTCTCCACCAGATATTTCCTTTGGTCTTTTTTCAAGAATATCTTTTAAATCAAGCTCATTAATAATTTTTTCAAGTTCATCTTTTCCTGGCGAGACAGATTCAAGTAGTTCAACTATTTTTTTATCAAAGTACTTAGGAATTTCTTCAACCTTTTGTATCTTGTAAGCAATTGTGACCTCTTTGTTTTTTAGGTCTTGAAAGTGTTTCTGAATTGCTTTCCCCCTATAGTATTCAATTACTTTATCTATATCTCCTGGTTGATTATAGTTTCCTAGATTTGGAATTAGTGCTCCAGATAATATATTAATTGCAGTTGATTTTCCAGAACCATTTCTTCCAATAATTCCTGTAATGTATCCTTTTTCAGTAAATGGTAATGAATAGAGTCTAAATGAGTTCTTTCCAAACTGTTGGATAGGTTCACTCATTTTCACCCCTATGTTTATTATCTTTATTGCTTTGGTTGGGCACTTGTTAGGACATATTCCGCATCCAGTACAAAGGTTTTCATTAATGATTGGTGTCTTGTAAGCCTTTTCATCAATAACTATTGCATCTTCCCCCATTCGCACAGGAGGGCAGGATCTATAGCAGAGATAGTTACAGTTCTTTGGTTGGCACTTATCCTTATCTATGATTGCAATTCTTGTATATTCAGTCATAATTTATCAAGTAATTATTTTTTTCTAAATTCAATTCTTTTCCTATCAAATATATATCCTTCTCTTGGTAAAAATCTTAATTTTAGGCCTGATTTTAAATATACTTCCAGAAGTGATTTCATATAGTTTGTAGTGCCAGTCATCATTTTGCACATTATTTCAGCTCTTTGCTTTTTTAATTTTGGGTCATTTAAATCTATGTTTTTATTTTTTAATATTAGTTCACGGAATAAATGATTTATTTTAATTTCTAATGAATCAGGGTTTAATTCTCCTTCTTCGGAAATGATTCGTTTAATTTTTTCAAATAGTTCTTTAGATACTTTCTTTCCAAAAGTTATGTGTGTTGATCCAATTACTTTATCTTTGTTATTAATAATATAAATTGTTTCTGTTTTACCACTATCTTTCAAATATCTCTCCATTAACATATAAATATCTACTGGGGATGGCACAGCACCCTCAAATCTATGTGTGTGCATTTCTTGATTATTTTTTTTATTATAGTCTTTTCTTTTATTGTAAACCTTTCTTAAATATATACATTTTTTTATTATATCTTCTGTGACTTTAGTGCTTGTTGATTTGTTGGTTGTATTTCCTACTTTTTCTCGTGGATATTTAATCATTAAAGATTCACCTGGATATTTTTTAGATATCTTTTCAACTTGTTTTGTTACAGATGGTCTTAATTTATTTTTTAATCTATTTATTGCTTTATGTAGGTGCATAACTTTATTCTTCCTTCTTCTTAATAACTCTTTTCTTTACTGGCTTATCTTCACTCTCTGCATTCTTTTCCTTTTTAATCTTAATTTTACATCCAAGATGCTTAAGCTCCTCATCTTCAAACCCAAAATAATTCTGCATATCCTGATTGAATTTATTTGTTCTTGCAATTATTAAAAGGAAAGGAAGATAATCTCTTTTAACAATGTGCTTTGATGCATGCACCTTATCTCTTATCTTCTCAACAATAGAATCAGTTAATATTCTTTCTTTCTTATTTCCAGAAAGTGTTTTAAGAAGCGTTGGAAAAACAAATGGAGAAAAGGATGAATAATCTTCTTTCTCTGTTTTGGAATAGGCAACTCCAATGGTTAAATAATCAAGAACATATTTAAGTAGAATCCATCTACTCCCTCTGATTCTTCCTTGATAAATATCAGCTTTGCTTAATGCTTCGAAACCAGAAGCAAGGTTTTTAGGATTTTTAAATTTTCTAGGAATATTTTCTTCAAGCCAAGAAAACAATAGACTCCAATCAATATTTGAATTATCAATTGCATTCTTGGTTTCATAGAAGTCCTTTGGAAAAAATATGCTACTCAATGTTTTAAAAACATCCTCTTCTTTCTTTCTGTCTCCAAGAGATTCGACATCCTCTAGATTTATTCTCCCAAACAAGGAAAGAGTCCATAGATCTTCCATCAGTGCTCTTATATCGTTTTTCGTGTTTTCAACTAGCTTTTTTAATGAAACAAGATCATAATCAATATTCTCTTTTTCACAGATTTCTGTTGCATATTTTAAAATTGATATTTTGTTTGGTAAATCAAACTTGATTTTTGTACTTTTTTCAAATACAGGTCTTAATTTCTTGTTATCATAGGCATCATTTGCAATTAGAATGATTGGTTGCTTTGATTTGTCCATGATTTTGATCATTTCTGTAAAAAAACCAGAATCCTCACTTCCTCTCTTGTCCTCAATTGCATCAACCTCATCAATAAGTATTAATCTTTTCTTTCCAAAGAGAGTAGTTGAGGTGGTTGCTACGTTAAGAAGGTTGGCTATGGCCTCTTTACCACGTATGTCTGATGCATCTGTGTGATAAAGCACCCATCCCATCTCTTTTGCAAGCAATTTTGCAGTTAGGGTTTTACCAACACCAGTATCTCCATATATAAATAAAGTTGTTTTTGGGTCCTTTGCCCAGTATTTAATCTCAGTTATGCTCTTTTTGTTTCCTATTATCTCATCCAAGGTTTTAGGAGCATACTTATCAATGAATTTTTGCATATATATTATATCTGTGCAAAAGGATTTAAAGTTTCTTATTTACCAAAAATATATAAATTAATCTATCTATATATAGATTAAAGAAGATATATATAAAAGTGATAAATTATGATTACAATTAAGAACACAAACATATTTAAGAAAAGTTTAGAAGCAATTTCTGGAAACATACAGGAAGCAAACATAAGATTTAAGGATGATGGGATATACATAAAAGCAATTGATAAAACTCAAATTCTTTTAATTGATTTTTGTATGCCTAAATCCTGCTTCGAATCCTATGTTGTTGATCCTAGTCTTGTTGGTATTAATTTATCTGAATTTAATAATATGGTTTCACGTTCCTTTGAAAAAGATAAGATTAAACTAGAAATTAAAGAAAACTTTTTAGACATCTATCTTTTAGGCCCAATCCAAAGAAGATTTAATCTTCAGTTTATAGATTTAAATGATGAGGAGATCAGGATTCCTGAAATTAAGTTTGATGCTCAGGTTAAAATGAGTGCCTATTTATTTAAAGAAATATTAAAGGATGCAAGCATTGTTTCATCAACAATTACTTTCAAGGTTATTAATGGTAATTTTGTTATTGAATCTGAAGGAGAAAAAGGAAAGATCCAAACTGAGGTTTGTAAAGCACAAATGAAATCAAAGAAACAGCTTGCTGTTAAGTTCTCACTATCATTCCTAAAGAACATAACAAAGACAATTGATAACGATGTTGAGCTTGTTTTGAAGTTTTCAGAAGATGCTCCTTTATATTTAGAGTATAATTTAGATAAGGATGTAAAGTTAAACTATTATTTATCAAGCATGCTGATATAAAAAAATAGAAAAGGATAAAATTATTTATATCCTTTCACTTTTTTTAATAGCTCTGTTTTTTCTTTGCAGTCTTTGAATACTACATTTATTACTTCCCAAATGTTTTTAACAGGAATAATCTTTATTTTCTTTTTATCTTCATCAGAGAGAACAACATCATCCTTGTTTGCAAAGGGTATGATTACTTCTTTTATTTTTGATGCTATTGCTGCTCCTATCTTTCCTGTTACTCCACCAACAGGAAGAACCTCTCCTCTAATTGATAATGAACCAGTCATTGCTATGTCCTGCTTGATTGGAACATTTTCAAGTACAGAAATTACTGCGCTTGCAATTGATATGGATGCAGAGTCTCCTTCCACATCATATGTTTGTAGAAATTGGATATGTATATCATAGTTTGCAATGTCCTTTCCAGTTAGCTTCTTAAAGATTGCAGAAACATTTGAAACTGATTCTTTTGCAATTACTCCTAGTTTCCCTGTTGCAATTATTTTCCCCTGGGATTTTGAATGAGCTGGTGTTATTTCACATTCAATTGGAAGCAGAACTCCAGCATCTGCATTTTCTCCAACAACTGCTAGTCCATTAACTCTTCCAAGAAGTGCACCACTGGTCTTAAATATATCATAATCTTTTTTAACTTCCATCATTTTGGATACCATTTGTTGTTCAAGTGAGCCTGATGATTTTTTAGCTTCGAGAACTTCTGCTTGAGTAACCAATGTTTTTCCTTTCTCAACAGCAATATCTCCTGCGGCTCTAACAAGTCCACCAAGTTCTCTTAGCTTTAAAGTTAAATGGTTTTTTCTACTTGCTTTCTTTCTTGCTTCAAATATGATTTCTTCAACAGCGTCCTTTGTAAAGTGAGGTATTTTTGTGTCCTTTGTAACCTCTTGAGCAACAAATTGTGCCATCTTATTTCTATTTTCAATTGTATCAGGAACATCTAGGTTCATGTGACATTCATAACCTGAACCCCTTATTCTTGATCTAATTGCTGGATGAACTCTGTTTAAATCTTGGTAGTTACCAGCAGCAACTAATATGAAATCACAGGGAGCAGGAGTTGTTCTAACCATTGCTCCACTTGACATTTCTGATTGACCAGTAATAGAATATTTTTTTTCCTGTAATATTGTTAATAGTTCTTGTTGTGATTTTGGAGAAAGCGAAGCAATTTCATCAAGGAAAAGTACCCCACCATTTGCTCTATGAATCATTCCTGGGACTACTCTTAGATGAGCAGGAGTTCCAAGTCCCCCAGATTGGAGCGGATCATGAAGAACATCTCCAAGTAATGCACCAGCACGAGCACCAGTTGCATCAATAAATGGAACATGTTTTTGTTTAGCATTATCAATTAATAATTTAGGGGTTAATACTTTTTGCTTAGGACCTAACTGGGATGATACTCCGGTTACAACCATAACAAACCCTGATAAAATTAAAAGAGCAGCAAACACAATATCAGAATACCATTTCATTTGCCAAAATACAATTGCTAGTATAAGAAATGCAAAAGGAAGAAGAAATCCAAGTATTCTTCCACCCCCATTTTCTCTTGATGCCTGAAGAATTGCTTGATCAACAATTTTTTTACCATCACCTGCAGATGATTCTTTAATTATAGGTGTGTGATTATCTTCTGGGTTTGCATAAACTAGAAGGTCCTTTAACCTATAGGGTGGTAGGATTTCTGCAAGAGCAGAAGCAATCATTGATTTACCAGTTCCTGGTGCACCAATAAGCATAATGTGTCTTTTCTGCTTAGCTGCTTTTTTAATAAGTTCAACAGCAGAATCTTGGCCAATTACCTGGTCAATTAATTGCTTTGGAACCTGTATTTCGCTTGTATTTTTATATTCAAGTGCTTTAACTTCTTTTTTCTTATCCATACACATCATTATTTTTGTTTGTTATTATTATTTTAAAATTAGAGCTAGAAATTATATAATCATTCATTTCTATAAATATTACTTAATAAAACATATTAAAAATATATTTATTGCTTTAATATTTATATGCCTGACAAACTTAAACTACATTATCTTGGAACTAGTGCTTCATCTCCAACTAAAACTAGGAGCTTAACCTCTCTACTTATCAATTATAGAGGTAAAAATTATTTATTTGATGCACCAGAAAACGTGCAACAGCAAATTATGAAAATTGGAGAGAGTATAATTAAGATTGATAGCATATTCATTAGTCACCTTCATGGTGACCATTATTTTGGGTTGTTGGGATTATTATCAACCATGCAATTAAATAATAGAGAAAATCCAATTAATATTTTTGTTCCCGCTATGCAAAAAAGAAATCTTACTGAATTTCTAAAGGGCGCAAGATTAAGAACAAAATTTGAAATTAAGGTAAATGAGCTTAAAGCAAATAGTATACTTAAATTAGATGATTTAACAATTACGGGAGTTGCATTGTCTCATTCAACTCCAACTTTAGGATATGTATTCAAGATTAATGATAAGATTGGAAAATTTAATAGAGCAAAGGCAATCAAGCTTGGAGTTCCAGAGGGTCCACTTTTTAGAAAGCTACATGAAGGAAAATCAATTAAAGTTAATAAAAAAACAATTAAACCAAGAGATGTTATTGATTATTCTTTTAAAAAGATTGGAAAGAAAATTGCATACTTAACGGATACAGAGCCACTTAAGAACACCCCAAAGATATTACAAAATATAGATATTCTTGTTCATGAATCTACCTTTGGTCCTGAATTTGCAACTCAAGCAAAAGAAAAAAAACATTCCCAAATAATTGATGTGATCTCTTTTGCAAAAAAAATAAAAGCAAAGAAAACAGTTATTGTTCATTATTCTCCAAGATATAAAGATAAGAATGAATTAAATAAACATCTAATCAAGAACAAGAATGTAATAATTGCAGATGACCTTTCATCAGAAACTATTGAAGATTATAATTAATTTTAATGTGATATTGTTTATGCCTCCAAAAATAAATTTACCTGGTCTTAAGTTAAGAAAGAAATCTTCTGTACATGCGAGAGTAATTGATGAACAAACAGGAAGAAGAAAAGTAGATGCGGCAATCTGTGAATCTACACTAAAGCGCTTACGCTCGTCCTATTCTGAAGGTTGGAAATATAATGGAGAGATTGTTGCCCCTCCTGAAGAGAAAGCATTAATAAAAGATCTTCTCAAATTAAGAAAACAGAACAATAAAATCAAGAAGCCCATTGATACCTTGATTCTTGGTCCAGGAGATTATGGGGCCGAAATTAATTTTATTAAAAATAAATTGTTTGATATGAAGAACAATGTTGATTCTTTAGGTTTAACTAATTCTCTAACTGGAAATGCAAGAGAAGAAGTTAGGAATCATTATTATTCTGAAAAATTAGAACGAAATGATTTCTTTGAACACATGAATCATCTAAAATTATTAAATAAATATAATTATATTTATTCTAGTGTTGGCCCTGGTTTGCATACATTATATCCAGAAATAGTGCTTTTAAAAGTTGCAAGCCTTTTAAAGGTTGGCGGTTTTGCAAGAATAGATGTGCTGTCTCATAACAAGAAAAATATCCTAACTAACATACGTGAATATTTAATAAATAAAGATGTGATCCAAGATTTAGAATTAAAAGTTGATGGGAGATGGATATTAATTAAACGTTTAAAGTGAATTTAACAATGCTTATATCCTTTTCCAGGAGCAAGAACAACAGTTTTTATTTTATAATTAGTATCATCTAATTTATATTTGATTTCCTGTGGATTTCTTTTAATGTCTTCAAATGTATTATAGTGCATAGGAATCAAAACATCTGGCCTCATCTTCTTTGCTACTCTGATTGCAGTTCCCATGTCCATTGTTCTTTTTCCACCAATTGGAAGAAGTGCTATATTAGGTCTCATTTTCTCATGATCACGTGTCATTAGAGTATCCCCAGCAAAATAAATTGTTTTACCATTCTTACTTTTAATTAAATAACTCAGTGGATAAAAAGAAGTTGGATGATGTGCTGGATATGCACAAAAAGAAATATTATGAACTAATTTAGTTTCAAATTCATCTATTGGAACTTTATTTTGATTAGGTGTGTCTATCTTATTTAATATGCTGTGATGTGCAATTATTTTTGGATTAAACTTTTTTGTAAGATAATTTATACTATCAAGATCAAATGCATCCATGTGTTCATGACTAATCAAAATAGAATCTAGTTTTTTAATATCACTTGATTTATAGGCACAGGGAATTAATCTTTTGTATTGTTCAAGTGATGTGTTTCCAAAATAAGGATCTGTTAGTATTTTTTTATTGTCAATGTCCATTAAAAACGAAGAGTGTCCAAGATATTTAATGTTTATTCCCATATTAATATTAAGGAACCATCTTTTATTTAAATACTTGCTGTTAGAAAACTTTTTATATTTAATGATATGTTATTTAAATGTATTTGTATATATACTATAGTATTACTATGTGGTTTCGTTGCTAAATTGAGGTTAACCTATGAAAAATAGATATATTTTAAGCATAATCTTAACTTTGTTGTTTATTGTATTTATTTTACCACCTATTAATTCAGCTAAACTTGGAAACTATGATATTTCTATTTTTTTAGATTCTCCAAACTCAGCACATGTTGTTGAAAATTGGTACATTGAATATAATTATTTAAATCTCAAAGATTTAGAGCAATTTAAAACCAATATATTCGAAGCTAGTCTTGATCCATCACAGTTAGTTGCCATTGATCCAAATTTAAAGCCCCATATTTATATTTCTAAAGCACCAGTTTTTTCAATTAGATTTGATGATATTAAAAATATAGTTACATTGGATTACATAATAACTGATCTTGTATTAATCAATTATTTTGAAAATAAAGATGAGATACTTTGGCAATTTAATTCAAACCTATTAAATTTATTTGTATTAAATGATTTATATTCCATTTCAAAGGACTCAGATATCACAATTTGGTTCTATGATCCATTAATAATTGATGATCCTGCTCCTGGTAAAATCAGTGATAGGGAAATATATTTGTCAGGATTTTCTTCAAATCAATTAAAAATACTTGCACTAGAAATAAAACCACCAGAACCAAGTTTTATTGCATTAAATGTATTTAAAGATATGAGTCAAAAAGGACTTTATAATTATTTAATAATTATAGCCCTATTAATTATAATTGTTTTAGTATTTAGAAAGAAATTAAAGTCTTACTTTAAAAAATTTGTTATCTCGAATTCAGTAATTGAACCAAAGAAGGTAAGAAAGGACTTCTTTGATGATGATATTGACGAATAGGTTATTCAAAGTTTGTTTGATTTGATAATAAAATTGTGTGATATATAATGGTTGTTGCGTTTACAAAAATTGATAAGGATGTTTATGAATACATTTCTAAAAAGAAAAATGTTGATTTTAATTTATTAATAACTGATTTAAACCTAGATTCAGATTCAATTAGAAGATCAATTGAATTTCTAAAATCTGAAGAAATAATCTCTGAGGATATTAAAAAAACAGATGGATATGAAATTTCTAGTCTTGGTGAAGACGCAATAATTGGTAATCTTCTGGAGGATGCCTTTTGCAAGTATCTTGCTGATAATGAAATTTTAGTGTCTGATCTAAAAAATTTAAAAATAAATAATCTATCAAACGAAGATATCTCTTTGGCGTTTGGGATTGCAAAAAGAAATAATTTAATTACCATTGAGAATGGTTTAATTAGACCTACTTCTGATTATAAGAGTAAAATAAACAACACCATTGATATACTTAAAAAAATTAAGTTTAATTTATCTGCAGATCCGAATTCTGTTGATTTGTCTGAATTTTTGAAAAGAAAATTAATTGTAAAAAAACAAATTATTCAAAAAACATATTCTTTCCTTAAAGAAATTAATTATAAAATTGATGATGATTACATTTTAGAATTAACTCCATCAATTATTAAATCAAAAAACTTTTCTGATCTTAAGTTTAAAGAATATGATGTGGCTATTCTTCCATCTCCAAAGGAGATTGGGAGATATCATCCACTACGTGAAATAATAAATACAATTAAACAGATTTATATGGAAATGGGATTCTTAGAAGTGAGAGGGCCCTATGTTGAAACATCTTTTTGGCCAATGGATTCTATGTTTATTTCTCAGGATCATCCAATGAGAGATGTGCAGGATACATTCTATCTCCCAATATCAGGAGACCTGCCTGATAAAAGATTAATTAAAAGAATTTCTGAAATGCACAATAATGGTGGCAAAACTGGTTCAATGGGACATAGGTATGTTTGGAAGGAAGATATTGCAGCTCAATTAGTTCTAAGACCACACACAACCGCTGTCACCTATAGAACATTTCATTCTCTTGAAAACAAGAATGAAGCAAAGTACTTTTGCGTTGGTAAGGTTTTTAGAAACGAAACATCTAACTCATCACACCTTCCTGAATTTCATCAGGCAGAGGGTTTTGTAATTGGAAAGGATATTGGGCTTGCAGAGCTTATGGGATTCATTACTGAATTTTCTAGTCGTTTAGGACTTAAAAAAATTAAATTTAAACCAACTTTCAATCCCTATACAGAACCAAGTGTTGAAGCATTTGCCTACTATGAAAATGAAAAAAGATGGATGGAGTTTATTAATGCTGGTGTTTTCAGACGTGAGGCACTTGAACCCTATAAAATAAAAAATAATGTGATTGCTTGGGGACTAGGAGTTGAAAGAGTTGCTATGCTATTACACCAAAAATCTATAAAAGAAATATATGGTGATGAATGTAATCTTGATTGGCTTAGAACTTACAGGATTGCAAACAAAAAATTATAATTAAATTGATTGACTATGGCAAATTTAGAAATTAGTTTTGAAACTATTAAAAAAGAAATTAAAAAAAATGACATCACACTTGAACAATTGTCAGATATTCTTTTTGATTTTGGTCTAGAGATTGATTCCTATGATAAAGATACTGATGAAGTGAAGATTGAAATTACGGCAGAAAGAATTGATCTATTATCTGTCCAAGGTTTTCTTCGTTCATTAAAAGCCTATCTTTCTATTCAAGATTGTCCCATCTACTGTGCAAAGGATTCTGGGTCGGAAGTTAATGTGGATGCTAGTGCTAGAGAATATGGTAATTATACAGTGTGTGCAATTGTTAAAAATCTAAACTTGACAGATGAAAAAATAAAAGAAATAATTAATATCCAAGAAAAATTACATTTAACCTATTGTAGAAAACGAAAATCAGCAGCAATTGGAGTTTATCCTCTTGAAAAAATAAAATTCCCAATAACCTTCCTAGCTGAAGAACCAAAGAAAATTAAATTTATTCCATTGGGAGAAACAAAAGAACTAACCGGGGAGCAAATATTAATTGAACATGAAACCGGAAAAGAATATGCTTATCTTATTTCTGGAAAAAAGAAATACCTTATTTTTATGGATTCTAATGATCAGGTATTATCAATGCCACCAATAATCAATTCCGAAAGCACTGGTAGAATCACTGAAAATACTAAAGATGTATTCATTGAATGTACTGGTCAAAACCTAATTAAGCTTAAATATCTTCTTTCAATCATAACTACAGTATTCAAGGACCTCGGAGGAGAAGTTTATTCTCTTAATATAAATTACCCTGATGGAACTAAGATGATTGCTCCTGATTTTATTTATGACAAAAAAACAATTTCTATAAAAGACGCAAATAAAATTCTTGGAACAGAAATAACTACTGAGGGGTCAATAGATTTACTAAAGAAAATGAGCTATCAAGCTAAGGTTATTGATAAAGATAAAGTTGAGGTGTTAGTTCCTCCATTTAGATCAGATGTTTTACATGACTATGATGTGTTTGATGATCTTGCAAGAGCCTATGGATTCTCAAACATAAAACTAAAAACCCCACACATCTGTACGATTGGTGGGCTTGATGAAACCACAGAAAAACAAGATAATATAATTAAACTAATGGTTGGAATGAGACTTTGTGAGGTTATGCCTCTAACTCTGTCCTCAAATAAGCAATCCTTTGAAAATTTCAATCTTTCAGGAAACAATTATATTGATTTAGGTTTTTCTGCAGATTTTAGTTTAAATATAGTTTCAAATTGGTTGATTCCTAAATTATTTGTGGTTCTTTCTAATAATCAACATAGAAGTTATCCTCAACAAATATTTGCATGTGATGAGGTTGTTATATTTGACAGGGCTTTGGAAACCAGATCTAAGAATGTTTTGCACACAGCATGTTTGATTGCAAACACAACTGTTACTTTCACTGAGGTTTCAAGCATACTTCTTACTCTTTGCAATTCATTGGGAAAGGAACTTAAGCTTGAGAAAGATAATTTTCCATATTATATTAAAGGAAGATCCGCAAAAGTAATTATTGATGGAAAGAATGTAGGGACAATAGGAGAATTCAATCCTGATGTACTTACAAAGAACAATTATTCCATGCCTGTTGCTGGATTTGAGATAGAAATATAAACTTTTTTCTGCATTATATATTTATGATTAACAGCTTAATTATAACTGAAAATAAAAATATACTTTTTTCTTTAATTTATTCAGTTATTAGTATGTCTCCTATGCAAATGCGTTTGCATCTGTCATAGAATTTCTAATAGTTCATTCTAGACTGATGCTGTTAACTAAATTTTTAAAACTATTTATAAATTTAAGGATATACTATATAATAGGATAAAGAGAGTGATAATTAATGAAAAAAATAAGAATAATTACATCAGCATTACCTTTTGCAAACAATGTTCCACATCTGGGGCATTTGCTTGGAAGCCATCTTCCAGCAGACATATTTGCAAGATATTCTAGGCTCATAGGCCATGAAACCTATTTTGTTGGAGGAACTGATGAAAATGGAGCAGCAACAGAGTTTGCTGCATTTAAAGAAGGATTAACCCCTCAACAGATTTGTGATAAATACTTTGAAATACATAAGGATCTTTATGACAAGTTCAATATCAGTTATGATAATTTTTCTAGAACCTCAAAAAAAATACATCATGAACTAGTTCAAGAGCTTTTTTTAAACTTGTACAATAATAAATTCATTACTGAAAAAACAATTAAACAAGCTTATTGTAATGATTGTAAAAAAGGATTAGCAGACAGGTTCATTAAAGGAACCTGTCCCCATTGTGGATTTGAAAGAGCAGATGGAGATCAATGCGAATCCTGTGGAACAGTTCTTAATCCCATTGAACTTAAAGATCCGAACTGTGCAATTTGTTTGAAAAAAGAAATTTCATTTATTGATACTAAACACCTTTTTTTAAAAATAGATTCTGCAATTCTAGAAATAGATAAATGGATCAATAATAATGATTATTTAAGGTTTTGGGTGAAATCACTTGCTAACAGTTGGATAAAGAAAGGAATTGAAGAAAGATGTATAACTAGGGATCTTTCCTGGGGTGTAAAAATACCAATAGATGGCTATGAAACAAAAGTATTTTATGTGTGGTTTGATAACACAATTGGCTATGTTTCATCAACCGCTGATTTGCTTGGTAAAGAAAAAGCACTTTCTCTATGGGAAAATAAAGATGTTGAAAATTTTTATTTTGTTGGTAAAGATAATATCCCGTTTCATACCATCTTTTGGCCAGGAGCAATAATCGGAGACAAAAGATTCCATCTTCCCACAACAGTTTCTGGATATCAATTTCTAAATTTCGAAGGAGAAAAGTTTTCAAAAAGCAAAGGGATAGGCATTTTCCTTGATAAAGCAATCGCCTCTAATATTCCTATTGATTATTGGAGATTTTATCTTACCTACATATTAACAGAAACAAGAGACACTGATTTTTTAATTGATGATTTCAAGGACAGAATAAACAAAGAGTTGATTGGGAATTTAGGAAACTACGTAAATAGGGTTCTAAATTTTATATATACTAAATGTGATTCAAATATTCCTGAAATTAAGCAAAGAGATGAAAAACTGGAATCAGAAATTAATGTTTTTGTTAAACAAATAACAACCAATTATGAAAAACTTGAAATTAGGCAAGCATTGTATGACATTCTTAAGTTATCAGATCTTGGAAATCGTTATTTAAATGAAAAAGAACCATGGAAATCAGGAGATTTAACATCACTTGCCTATAGCACAGAAATAATTAGATTGCTTGCAATATTAATCTCTCCAATTATTCCAGAATCAACAGATAAAATATTTGAATATTTAAACACAAATAATAAATCATTTGATTTAATACTGGAAACCAGAAAAATAAACAAACCAGAGATTTTATTCAAGAGATTAGAAGATGAGGATATTGAAAAATTCAAGATAAAAAAATAGGTTGCTTATAATCTTCTAAGATAGTGGAATCCAGATTTTCTGGATCCAATTTTTTTATACCCTGTTGCCTTGTATGCTGCTTTATGCATTCCTGTTCCATTCGTGATTATCTGTTGCCTTTCTTCTTCGATTATTTTTTTAGTTTTCTCTGTATTATCAAATACATTGAATATAGACAATTTTTCTTTCTTTATTAATCTTCCTAGTATAATATTTTTATGTGGATTTTTATATCCGTGATGAAACTTTGGATCCAGTGCAATCGTTTGTTCTTTACCAGGGAATGCTTCTTGAATACATCCTATTATTAGATTTAAAAATGGGGTTTTGTGTTTCTTAGATAAATAAGTTATTTTTTCTTTGTTTTTGCCTTGCATGTTCCCAATTATGATTGATGGTTCTTTGTTTTTATTAAAATATAAATCAAAATTAAATATTGCAACATTATTGGCGTGTCCCATTTTTATATCATTAATATTAAATATTTTTAAATTCAAAGTAAATGGAGCATCTCCCATGGGATATAAGTAGGCTTTAATTCCTTTTTTTTTAAATGTTCTATCTAATTGTTCAAAGGAATCAATAAATGTTTCCATTATTGTTGATTTTACTTTTTTACTATTGTTTATGGAAAATTTTATTTTTTTGTATTTATATATTTGATGTCCAGCATGTGTATGCCCAAGCTCATTCCAAAGGAAGCTTAAATTATCATCCCTATTAGAAGAAGGTAATAATATTTTGTGATATCTTTGAAATAGTTCTATTTTCTTAATTGATATTGGTTTATTTTGTTGTCCAATAAATGAGCCTATATTTGATGGATTTACATTTAATTTCAAAAGGATTTGTTTTGCTTTTTCATAAGAAATAGTATTTACGACCATAATCCCTCAGGAATTTAAAACTATGTTATTTAAAAAAAAGATTTAATTCTTCTTTCTTATAATTCTAACATTGTCTCCGCCTTTAATGTATTCAACTTCGTCTCCAGATGCTAGATTAGTAAATTCTCTTTTTTCAACCTCAAAGGTCTGGTAATCAGAAATATCCATCATTTGATATTTTTCACCAAGATCAGCAATAATTTGTCCATTTCCTTTATCAAGTATTGGAACTTCTGTGTCTGTTTGTGTCCCTTTTAAAAAATTCATTTTTTTATCATTAAAAACCCCTGTTGCAACCATTCTTGCTTTTGCTGCACCATGCTTTCCTGGTTTTGATTTATCAATTGAATCTATCTTACAAACAACACCATCAATAAGGATATATTGTCCTTCCTTTATTCTTCCAACCTGTTCGAATTTTATTTGTACTTCTGCCATGTTTACTCACCATTATTTAAATTTTTAATATAAATTAGTAATTATTTACTATATATTAAGGGTAAGTAGTAATTAAAAAGCTTTTCTTGCTTGAATATTCTTAAAAAATAAAGATTTAATTACATAAATTTAATTTATAAACCTTATGGTAATATATAATATAGTTAATTTTACTTAAATTTAGGTGAATTTATATGGTTATGAAGAAAAAGAACTTAGTTGATGATGAAAAGGATATTGCACGCATATCTCCAAAAAAATTAATACATAGATTTTATAACAAAGTCAATGTTAAAACTGCTGCTTTGATAATCTTTATTTCTGTTTTAATTGAAATGATAATCATGGCAATTGTTGGAGTAAAAAAAATTGGTATTTACTTTCTAATTAGTTTAGCAAATTCTTTTATTGTTTGGTGGTTGTTTATAGGAGTGATTCTATTCCTAATCATGTATTTCATAAGAGGAAGCTATAAGGTTAAACCCTATGATTTTAATCGTGTTCTTTCTGGTTTAGCTTCATTTAAGATTATAACCATTATTTCCATGCTTGTTGCAACAATAATTACATTAATCTTTATACCAAAAGTAATTCCTTTCATTAAACTTGTTTTTGCAAACCCAGCACTTGCCTATAGTGCAACTGCTCTTCCAATCATAGGAGTTTGGGGAATGATAGGAGTTGTATTATTAATTATTCTTGCTATTTGGGTTGTTGTTTATTACATAGCAATGTTCTATCATCTAATGGGTGAGATGTTTCAAACACAGAAAGCTGGATTTAAGATATTAATGCTTGTGATCTTTGTGATAGTTGCTGTTCTTTTGCAACTATTGTTTTGATTTTCCTTCTTTCACTTCTTTTTTAAAATCTTACTCTTCTATATATATCTATGACTAGTTATACTCTTAAACACAAAACTGGTGTTCTAATTGATGCATACTATAGGGATGGAATAAACCTAGTTATAAGAGATATTGAAACTAATGAAAAAAAAGATTATTTTTTTGATTTTTTACCTTATTTTTATTTAAAAACAAATAAGGAACTAGATGTAAATGAAATAAATTCTTTACATGATGCCCTTAAAGGAATAAGTGAGATAATTAAAACTGAAAAGGAAAACTCAAAAAACATCTATAAAATTTTGTTTATTGATGTTGAATCTCTTATTTCATCAAGAGAGTATTTACAAAAAAATGAAGTTAATCTATCATTTTCATTCTCATTATATGAATACGATATTCCTTTTATCCAAAGATTCTTTGTGGATAATAATTTATCTACTTTTAAAAAAATTAAATATAATCTTGATGAGAAAGAAAGGAAAGTGCTATCCTTTGAGGTTCTTGATGATTTTCTCCCTGATAATCTTTCCTACGTAACAATTGATTTGGAGGTGCTACCTCCTAATTCAGGAGTATTTCCTGTTCCTGAAAATGATCCCATCATTTCAATTTCTGTTATTGGAAATAGAATAGGAAAGAATATCTTTTTCTTTGGAAATGGAGAGCTAAAAGAACCATTAGCTATTCAAGATATTAATATAAGTTATTTTACTAATGAAATAAAGATGCTTGATTCATTAATTTCTTTTTTAAAAGATAAAGATCCTGATATCCTCTGGACCTATAATGGGGATGGGTTTGATTTGGAATATCTCGTGAAAAGATATAAAACTTTAAAATTAGAAGAATTTAAATTTGGGAAAAGGGATATTATTTTTCGTAGAGGTAGAAGTAAGATTGCCTCTATTTCAGGAACAGTTCATCTTGATGTTTATGTTTTAATTAAATTATTAAACTATCTACAGGTTTTTAATTATTCTAAGTTTGATTTAAATACAATCTACACTCAAATTACTGGAAAGCCTAAGCTCAAGTTGCCTCCCAAGGAAATGATTCAAGCCTATGAGGATAGAGCTTATGAAAAAATAATCACCTATAATCAGGATGATACAATTGCGACAGAAGAATTAGGAGTATCCTACTATGCTCTCGTTTATGAGGTAGCTAAATTAATTTACGTTCCTGTGTTTGATGTTCTAAGATCATCAGCAGGAGCTTTAGTTGAAAAATGGTTTATTAGTTATTACACGAAAAACAATTTATTAATTCCAAACAAGCCAACTGAAAATGAGATTTCAGAAAGAGTAAGACACACCTTTGAGGGTGCATTTGTTCAACCACCCTTACCAGGGCTTCATAAAAACATTGCAGTTGTGGATTTTAGAAGTTATCATATTTCTCTTATTATTACCTATAACATAAGTCCAGAAACCATTGATCTTCCTTTTTCAGATAAACCAGAAAAAACTGAAATACTTGGACACTTTATATCCACTTCTCCTCCTGGCTTTGTTCCTACTCTTTTATCCAGTCTCCTAACTATGAGAATTAAGGTTAAGAATGAAATGAAAAAGCTTACAAAGGGAACTCAGGAATACAAGAGATTTTATGCTCAACAATATGCCCTTAAGATTCTTCTTGCATCCACCTATGGATATATGGGTTTTTCAGGAGCAAGATGGTATTGTAAGAATTGTTTAACAATCATGTATCATCTGGTTAGAACAAAAATACAGGAAACAATAAAAGTTTTCGAAGATAAAGGCTACACCGTAATCTATGGTGATACTGATTCTTGTTTTATTCAATATACTTCTGAAGCAAAATTAAAAGATGATTTAATTGAAATAAATGATCTTCTTCCAAAATCAATGGCTCTGGAGCTTGAAGATCTATTCAAGACAGGAATATTTGTGCTTGCAAGATCTGAAAAGAAAGCAGCTAAAAAGAAATATGCTCTTCTTGATTTTAAAGGGAACCTTAAGATTAAGGGATTTGAATTCGTACGAAGGGACTGGTGTCCTCTGGTTAAGGAAACACAAAAAGCTGTTCTTTCAATGGTTCTGGAGGATGAAAACCCAAAAAAAGCAATATCTTTTGTTAAAGAAGTTCTTCTTGAATTGCAAATGCGAAAGATTCCAAACAAAAAGTTAATTATTCAATCCTTTGTTCATAAGAAACTTGGAAGCTATAAAACCTTAAATCCAGCAATGTCTGCTCTTATTGATGCAAAAAAGGAAGGTAGACAAATAACAACAGGGAATGTTATTGAATTTATAATCACAAACAAGCAAGGTAAAACCATTTCTGAAAAATCTAAATTTGCAGAGTTTGTAAAAGAAGGGGATTATGATATTGATTATTACATAAACAATCAATTAATTCCTGCCATTTATCCAATACTTGAGGTGTTTGGAATAAGCGGAGATGAGCTTCTTACTGGTAAGAAACAAAACAATTTAGGAGCTTATTTTTAATCTTTTTTTGTTTTATATTTTTTAAATATACAAAAAGGTATGTGTGAATTATGAGTCCGAGAAAAGTTAGAATAACAAAACGCAAAATTCAAGAAGGTACTGTAAAATCAAACAATCCTCGAAGTGAATACTATTCAGATTATTATTTAACACATGCAAATGATTTCCATACATATTATATTAAAAAAAAAATTAAATTATTAAATGAACAATTAACAAACGAGAAGAATCTAAATAAGAGGAAAGAACTTGTTGAAGAAATAAATGCAATAAAAAATAACAAACCACGCCCTAGTTCTCAACAAAAAAAAGAGGAGATGAAACAAGCACTTCTGAAACATTTGGGACAAAAAAAATATGATGATATGGGTAGGCGTGTGTATCAATTCCAAAAAGGCGTTTTGTATTATGTTTATCTTCTTGGTGGGATTGAGCACATTTCTAAACTAACTATCCCAAAAGTTGTTGTGGATTATATTTACAATTCAACTTTCTATCCAAGTGATATTCCAATAGCTAATCTAGGAAGATTTGTTGAAATATATAATTATTATACAGCTATTCTTAAAAAAAGAGGAAGGGAATTATCAAAAAATGAGATATCTTCATTTTATAAATATGCAAAAAATAAAAAAATGACCCAAAATAATTTTCTAGAGTATCTAAAGACCTGGAAATAATTTATTTATTTCCAATGGTGTACCTGTTTATCCATAAATAAAGAGATTCTGCAGAAAATACTCCTTCTTCTGTTATGAATTTATCAATTAGCTCATTGGGTACAATATCAAATGCTGGATTTTTTATGTTTAGGTTCCTTGGTCTCCCGTCCATGGCATTCCAAACCTCACTTGCTTCTCTCTCTTCCACCTTCTCAGTTAGCATCAAAAGAGAATTGATTTCACAGCAATGGGTGGTTGTTAAAACCACGTGTGGTGTTGAATATTTAGGACACACAGAAGAAATTAAGTTTGTTCCAACCTTATTCATTATGCTTCCATCAGGAAACACAACATCAGCTCCTGTAAAAAAATAATTCATTTCCTTAAGATAATGGGTAACACTGGAATCAACAATCAAAGTTGTTTTAATTCCATAGTCTGAAAGATTCTTTGCAGTTATTCTTCCCTGATATCTAGGTCTTGTTTCTGTGCAATAAACTTCAAAATCCAGTCCCCTATCGTGTGCAATCTTAAACATGTATTCAACCATTGTTGAATGGCAATGGGTTAAATACTTACCACCATTAACAATCATGTTTGATGCAATTTCACAAGCCTTTCTGTTTCCCTGCTTAGTTTTTTCCTCATATCCATTTATTTCTTCAATTAATTTTAAATGTGTTTCGTCAAACTTATGATTATTTGCTTCCGTTAATATAAAGTTTAATGAATTTCTAAGTTTAGGTTCGTTTGGTCTCTGCAAAATTAAATGATTTATATTTTCACTTAATTCTTTAATGAATTCTTCTCCAATTAATTCGTTCTTAATTATATATCCTTTTATTGCATCAATTGCAGCAATCTCAATATTGCTTGCTCCCTGAATCTTAATTTCTTTAATTTCCTTTGCAATTCTTAATACATCTATGTTAATCATATTTTTTACCTCGTTTCCTTAAAGAAGAGGTACGATATTATATTTATAAAGGTTTCTCAACATATATTATATATACTTTTTTTATCAAGAGTTAAATTTATTTAGTTATCGCTAAGATTAGGGAGCGTGAGAAAATTTGATTAATACAAATATGAGCAAGAAACAACAAACTGTTGAACAACCATCTCAAATAATGAGTGCAGAGGACAAGGAACTTGAAGAATTCCTGAATGCATCTTTACCAAACATCTATGTTTTTGGAGTTGGTGGAAGTGGTAATAATACACTTATGAGAATGCATACAATTGGGATTGAAGGTGCTAAGACCATTGCATTAAATACAGATGCTCAGGCACTTATAAAAACCATTTCTGATAAAAAGATATTAATTGGGAAAAAAACAACTAAGGGTCTCGGAGCTGGTTCAAATCCTGATGTTGGAGAGGCAGCTGCTGAAGAATCAAAAGAAGAACTTAAAAAAATAATTTCTGGAGCTGACATGGTATTTATTACCTGTGGGCTAGGTGGAGGAACAGGAACAGGTGCTGCACCAGTTATTGCTGGGCTCTCAAAAGAAATTGGAGCACTCACCATAGGAGTTGCAACATTACCTTTTGCAGTTGAAGGTAAAAGAAGAATAGATAATGCTTTATCTGGTCTTGAAAAACTAAGAAAAGAAGTTGATACATTAATATTAATTCCAAACGATAAGATATTAGAGATTGCACCAGATCTTCCTCTGCAGATTGCTTTCCAAGAGGTTGATAAAATATTAACTGAAGCAGTTAAAGGAATTGTTGAATTAATTACAAGAGCAGGAATAATTAATCTTGATTTTGCAGATCTTAAAACCATTCTTTCAAAGGGAGGGATGGCAATGATTGGGGTTGGAGAATCATCAACAGAGAGAGCAAATGATCAAAGAGCAATGCAGGCTGTTGAGAATGCATTAACATCACCATTGCTAGATATAGATATTTCAACATCCACTAGAGCACTAGTAAACGTTCTTGGTGGAAATGATTTAACACTTAAGGAAGCAGAATTAATTGTTGAAACCGTTGCATCAAAAATAAATGAGGATGCGCACATAATTTGGGGTGCAATGATTGATGATGGAATAGGAAGAAACACAGTTAGAGTTATGGTTGTTATTGCTGGAGCAACAATACCTTATCTTGATGGCAACAATAATCAGGATACTTCTGAAGATTTAGATTTTGGAGTAGATAGTATTTAATTAAATTAACTCTTAAAAAAGGAGATGATTATAGATGCCAAGAAAGAAACAAATAGTAAGAGCCAAGATCGTTAATGACGTAATTATTCCAAAAAAAAGTAAACTTATAAAAGTAAGCAGATCAGCTTCAAATCAAAATATATCAAAAGTTATTGGTGAACTAGAAAGAAACCCACATCTTATGAAAGATGTATTAGTATTAACCCATAGAGAAAAAGGTATTAAGGGTGTTAATGAATTAATAAAAAAACATCCCTTTTTAATGGAATTTTTAACTAGAGAAAAAATAATTACAAAAGAACAAATACGTGCAAAAAGAAAAAAATAAATTTGTGAATAAATATGAAATTAATGGATAGATTTAAAGCATTTATGTCTTCTTCAAGAAGAATAATTTCAATTTCCCAAAAACCAAGCAAAAAAGAGTTTTGGTTAATGGCTAAAATCATTGGACTGGGTATAATAATAATTGGAGTTATTGGTTATTTAATTAAATTAATTATGCAAACATTAGGATTCTTTTAAGATTCCAGACAGGGCAAGTGATAAATTATGATTTTTACAATAAGAACTACTGTTGGCCAGGAAAAGGTTATTATTGACATGCTCCATAATAGGGCAAGACAGGAAGAACTAGAGGTTTATTCTCTAGTAGAGATGGCTGATCTTAAGGGTTATATTCTTGTTGAGGCTGATTCAGAAAAAACTGTTGAAATATTAATTCACAATGTTCCTCATATTAAAGGTGGAAAGATAGTTGAAGGAAAAATAGATATTAAAGAAATTGCTGGTGTTCTTGAATCTCGTCCACTTATGACCTCATTAAAACCAGGAAACACAGTTGAAATAATTCTTGGTCCATTTAAGGGTTCACGTGCAAAGATAATTAGAGTTAATCTTGCAAAAGAAGAGGTTGTTATTGAACTATTTGATGCAACCGTAAAAATACCAATTACAATAAAAGCAGAGAACGTTAAGGTTCTAAACTAAAAAAAGAATGATTAAAAAGAAGAGTGATTAAAATATGACACAAACAATAAAAGTTTTAATAGATTCAGGACATGCAAACGCAGGTCCACCAATTGGTCCAGCACTTGGTCCAATAGGAGTAAATACAATGAATGTTGTAAACAAGATTAATGAGCTTACAAAGGATCTTGAAGGAATTACAGTTCCTGTTTCAATAATTATTGATAATAGTAAGAATTTCACAATTGAAGTTGGTTCACCAATGACCAGTGCTTTAATTAAGAAAGAATTAAATATTAAAAAAGGAACTGGAAAAGCAGGAACTGAGGTTACTGGTAATCTAAGTTTTGATCTGGTTAGAAAGGTAGCAAGAGCTAAATATAATCAATTAATTTCAAAAACCGAAAAATCTGCAATTCTTGAAGTTCTTGGAACCTGTAGAACAATGGGTGTTACTGTTGATAATGCATCAATTAAAGAAGTAACTGCTAAGGTTAAATCAGGGGAATATAAGTTATAAACCCCCTTTCAATTATTTTTCTTTTTTCTATTAGAATTATAATCAGATATTTATCTAATTTTTTATAAAAGAATAGATTTTTATATACTTTATTATTATATCTTATAAGTAAAATATATTTTGTGAGGAGATTTTAGATGAAATTTAAGATATTAATCATATTATTAGTATTAGCCTTATTCTTGCCTATCGTGCATTCCTATGCAGACTATGGTATTAATGATGTAAATGTTCCCCAATCAATTAAGGAAGGAGAGGATCTGAACTCTATCGTGCATTCCTATGCAGACTATGGTATTAATGATGTAAATGTTCCCCAATCAATTAAGGAAGGAGAGGATCTGAACTATTCAATAACCCTTTCAAACAATAGTGCAATGCCAAAGAATATAGATGTAAGTGTGTTTATAATAGCCCCAACGGGATCAATTGTTTATACTGTTGTTCCTGGGCCATATAATGTTGCTGCAAACACTACAGATACATTCCCTGATACAATAACAGCTGCTGATTATAATTTTTTAAATTCAACAGAACCCTATTCAATTTATGTATCAATAACAAATGAAGGTGCCACAGGTAATCTTGCAAATAATACCTATACAAAATATTTCACAGTAAGAAAGAGTAGCCAAAAGGTTCCTGTTCCTGATATGCCTATTGTTCTAGGAATAGTTCTTGCAATCTCAATTGTTTTTATTTTAGCAAGAGAAAACAAATCAAAAAAATAAAGAATAGATAAATTATGGAATTAGAAATCATAAATAAACACATTCTAGCTGGTGAGATTAATCATAGTGCACAAAAGCTTGCACAAAAGCTTATTAAACCAGGAGTTAACTTATTTGAAGTTGGAGAAAAAATCAATTCATTCATTTTAGAAAACAAGGGAGTTCCTGCGTGGCCTGTTAATTTATCAATTAATCATGAGGCTGCACATAATACCTATAATCCAGAAAAGCAATATATCCTAAATGAAGAGGATATCCTAAAGGTTGATATTGGAGTCTCTATTGATGGTTATATATCAGATTCAGCAAGAACATTTATATTTTCAAAAAAACAGGAAAAACTAAAGGAAGCTAGTGATAAAGCTCTTGCAAACACAAAAAAGTTCTTAATTGAAAACACAAAAAATGCAACCATTTCTGATGTGGGAACAATAATAGAAAACACAATTAGATCCTATAATTATAAACCAATAATAAATTTAACAGGGCATGTTCTTGGTCACTACCACGTACATGATAATCCATCCATTCCTAATGTGAAGAATGGAATTAAAACTAAGTTTTCAGAAATTGATAAAGCCTTTGCTATTGAACCTTTCTCATCCACAGGTGATGGATTTGTTAATGAGGGAGATGAGGTGTTAATATTTGAATATATAGAGGATAGGCCACTAAGAAATAAAGAAGCAAAAATTCTTCTAGAAGAAATTAAAAGATATAATGGGCTTCCCTTTTCAGAAGTGTGGATAGGAAAGGGAATGACTAACTTTGCAAAAAAGTTTGCACTAAGAGAACTATTAAAAACTGAAGCAATTGCTTCCTACCCAGTTTTAATTGACAAGAAAGGAAGTTTTGTTAGTCAAGCAGAAACCAGTTTTATAATTACAAAGGATGGATTAATTGATTTGGTGAAGGTTGATGAACTTTAGGGAAGATTTTCTAACTAAACAAAGTCTGTTAAAAGTAATTCTATTATTTGTATCAATATTAATTTGGATTTATTTTTATACTGCCTCCAGGGTATCATTAAACATACTAATAATTTTTGATTTACCATCAATCATAAATACATTTTTCACATTGAACTTTGCACTTTTCCTATTATTATTTCCTCTAACCTCCTGCATTGCAATTGCGCTATCAAAGGGAGATGATCTTTCACTTGATATTCTTCAGGTTTCCACAGGTATTCTTCTAGGGGTACTTATTGGAGCACTTCTATTTGGGCTTGGAACAACCTTTTTATTATTTGGATTATTTTATTTAGCAGCACACGTTATTCTAGAAATACTTTCTCACAATAAGTTTAAAGAAAAAGAAAGTAGAAAATTATTTTCAATAAGTAATTATGCAACATCCAGAATTGGTATTTTATTAACCATAGCTCTAGTTGTTGTTATGATTATTGCTATTTTTCCACATCAAAGAGAATCTGCACAATCTATGGAGGCAGGAATAGTAAACATGTTCGTTGGTGATGATCTAAGTAATTGGCTAGGAACATCCTACAACATAAATAAAATAAGTACAAAAGCATCAGTTGATTATATTGTTTCCTCTCCTGAATATAAGAGCCTATCTACTGCAAACAATAAAGTTGTAGAGGATTTTACTGATTTCATGAGTGACCTATCCTCTGATCTTAAAAAACCAACAACTGAAAAGGACATAAGACAAGCCTATGCAAATCTGGATGATGCAAAACTAAAGCAACAAATATTTGATACCATTCATTCAATTCCTTTACTTATAATTGTTGAAGAATATTTCGCGGTTGTGTTCGCTCTGCTGATGGCATCCATTGCCCAATTGTACTTTACAATCGCTTTTTCGTTAGTAGGAATTCTTTATGTTTATATTTTTTATAAATTGTTTTCAGAAGATGAAGACAAGGAGAACGTGTGAAGCAAGATGAGATTAATTAATTACACACTACTAATAATTGGCTTATTAATTTTTGGTTCACAAATTCATGCAATCTCTCTTTTTAATGCACAGGATATTTCAAAAACCTATTTACAAACAAATGAGCTGATTGATGCTTTTTCTCAGGGAAGTATATCCTGTGATAAAAACAACTATTTTGTTATTCCAATAATTTCAAACTCCAATGATCTTTCCTTTTTTGTAATAATCTCTGAAAAGGATGGAGTGGTTTATTCAAGAAAAGATGAAACCACAGCAATTAATTTAATAAAATCAGAGTATATTTTAAGAACCCTATATTATTCAAATACCACAAATTATTTATCAACCCAGCTATTTGATAGAATGGATAGACTAATTTCTGTACTTAACTCTAAAAAGTCTAGACTTGAAGGCTTAATTGCAACTGATTATCCCTATGATGTTAAATCAGAGATTACAACCACAAAGAATAAGCTTGTTACACTAACCACATCTCTTGAGGTTCTAAAAAATAATCTGAAGGAGATGTACGATCTTCAGCAGACATTTGTGTATTCTCCTAACTGTTCAAATCAGAATGCTCTAATAGGTAAGTTCAGTTCTTCATTTATTGGCTATTCTGATATATCCGAGCAATCATTGGATTATCTTGATTCAATTGATACTGCAACAAAAATAATTGTTGCAAGTGATGGCCTATCGGATGATGATAAGAGAAGCATACTTAGTTTTATAGGTCCGCCAACAAGCCTAAACTCAGAAATCACATTTATTTATGATTCATTATCCTCAACCAATAAGTTCTATTCAGATATTGTTCTAACAGTAAGCAACACAACCAATAACAAGGGATTAATGCTTTACTATAATAATTTTTTATCAAGACAGGATTATGTAACTGCAAAATCAATGTTATTTGATTTTGATTCTGATTTTCCAAAATACAATAGTTTGGATAGTGTGCTACAGGTTATTATTGATCCAACTAATATAATTTATTGGCAGGCCCAGGATGATGTGGACACAATTACTTCAGAATATACAATTATCAAGGAGCAATACGCAAAAGGCCAATACAAGGATGTAATCAAGAGGCTACCTGGAATTAAAAGTAAAGCAGAAAACGTATTAACCGAGGGTTATGTTGTTTATCAAGATGAAACTAGTACTCTCTACTATTGGTTTGCTGGTGGAATTATTCTTGTGATCCTAATTATAATTGTTGTTAGAAGAATTAATTTTAAAAACAAGAAAAACAAACCAAGAAAAGAAAAAAATAAAAATGATTTCTTAGAAACTAGTGATGATTCTCTTTTTGGTTAATATTTTTATTTTTTAAAAAAAAGTAAGCTAATTTAATCAATCTTAAGTTTCTCAGTTGCCTTGTAATTATTAAGTGCAATCTTAAACTCAACATAGTCCTTTGGAGGCTTCTTACAAAGTCCATCTATGAAGTTCTTTCTAGAAGTAATTAGTGCAAGTAAATCATTTGGCTCAATATTGTGCTCTCTGGAGATGTCCTTTAATAAATCAGAATTGTAAATTATTGGAAGTTTTGTAGTAAATAGGTCTCCTTCCTTTTGTTCAGGTTCTTTCTCATAGGATTTGTAGATTGCATTGTATTCAACCTTTCTAGTTTTAACATTAAATCCACGTATCTCATCTAATTCCTTAACTTCTCTGTTCATTTCATCGCTACCCTTGAAACCAGTAACTATAACAATATCCAGACAGGTTAATAGTGATGGATCAAGTGAGATAGGGGGCGTTGTTAGTCTGGTTACTAAATTTTCCACGCTTTTTGAGTGCACAGTTGATAGTGAACAGTGACCTGATGCCATACCCTGGAACATAAGAGACATTTCTTCTCCTCTAACTTCACCAAGGATTAGATAATCTGGTCTTTGTCTAAATGATTCCTTTAGAAGATCCAGCATGGTTACTTCACCATATTTTTTACCAGTTGTATCTGGTGGACCAAAACCAGGTCTTGTAATCTGTGGAATCCAGTTATCCATTAATAGATTAATTTCTCTAGTGTCTTCAATTGAAACTACTCTCTGTGCAGGCGGAATAAATGATGATATTACATTCAGTAATGTTGTTTTTCCACCAGCTGTTGGTCCAATCAATATCATATTCTTTTTGAATTCAAGTGCAGTCCATAGATATGCTGCAATGGTTGAGTTTAATGTTCCTGAATTAATTAAATCAATTGTTGTTAATGGTTTTTCAGGAAACTTTCTAATTGTAAAGGTTGGACCTCTGGTTGATACATTGCTTGTTAGGGTTGCATTTACACGAGAACCATCTGGAAGTATTGCATCAAGTAATGGGGATGCATAGGACACATAGCTCTTACAAAGGTGTGCCATTTTAATTATAAATTGTTGTAGTTCTTTTTCAGTATCAAATTGTAGGTTTGTTACAATGTGTCCATATTTACGATGAACAATAAATATTGGTATTCCAATTCCATTACATTCAATATCTTCAATTAGGGTATCATGCATTAATGCTTCTATTCTATCAAGTCCATTAACCTGTCTAATAATGTAATAAACTATTTTATCTTTTTGTGCTTTATTTATTTTAACTTTATTTTTAGTAAATAGCTTTTCTATCATCTCATACATTTGCCCTTCGTTTGTAAGATCAGCAAGGGAAATCTTATTAATTAATGATGTTTTTGTTTCTTCTAATATTTTGGCTTCTTCCTTTGTTAACTCTGGTTCTGCAACCGTATATCTCTTTGCAGTGTTTCCCATTTCCTGTATAAATGCATATGCAAACCCAGGGATTAAAACCTGATAGTTCTCTGGTAGCAAATCCTTTGGAACCTCAAACTCTGGCATTTCAACAACAATCTTTGGTTTTTCTACTGGTTTTTTAGCAGCATCTGTTTTCTTGTTTTTTATAAATAAATCATTAAGACTATTAAATATGGAACTTGTAGGTTTTTTCTCTATTACCTGTATCTTCTTTTCAACCTTTGGTATATCTGGGCTTACTGTCTTTGGACTAATAATAGGTTCTGTAATTATAACAGGTTTGTTTGTTTCCTCTCTTCTTGATGCCTTGCCTGTTGACATAGTTATTTGAGCTGTTGGAACATTATCTTCAGTTTCAGCTATAATTGGAGCCTTTGGCTTAACAGCAACTGTGGTCACTGGCATCTTACTTTTTGGGGTTTCCTGAATTACAGGAGTTATTTGTTTTTGTGTTTCTTCTTTTGGTTTCTCTTCTCCAGGAATAGTTGATTTTAGTTTTCTACCACTTAATAATTTTAGTACTCCACTGGATCTGTTCTTTAGCTTGTATTTTTTTAATCCACTAATTCCAAAGTCAGTTGCAATTTCCGTTAGTAAATTATTATACTTTATGATTTCACTAATTATTTTGCTGTCCAGTGCTTTAGAAGTAGTTAATAGATTTTTGGTTTTAAGAGAAGTATAGGCATTCTTCTCTGAAACTTTTTTATTAATTAGTTTTTTGAAGATATCATAGTCTTCTTTGTTCCTACTTGCTTCTAAGGCTTTAAGAGAGCCTATGCTCTTGATAAATTCCTTTAGTTTTTCGTTTTTGGGAAATTGCATATTCTCTCATTTTTCCCATATTTTATTTTTTAACTTCCTCGACAATTTTTGCTGCATCTTCTATTTCTGTTTTTTGATTATATGCATCCTTAAGTAAATTTAAATTGTCACTAATTGTGTTTACACATTCTGCAACTTCGTTCCAGATTTTTTTTCTTTTATTTGTATTGTCTTCTAGATTCTTTTGGTTTAATTCCTGCATGGTTGCGTAAGTAAACTTAGTAATTGTGTCTGCTTTTAGCTTTTCTTTTGCTCTTTTAATTTCTTCATCGATCTTTTCTTTTTGATCTTCGAAAGTTCTAAGCATTTCAAGCTTTGCTGTGATATCATTACTTCTGTTTTCAATAACGTCCAAGAGTCCTACTATATCTACCATAAAATACACCTTTTTTCTTTAATTATAATATATTATATTGATAATCTTTTATATCATAAAATATATGTTGATATCATTTATAAATATATCTATTTTATATTTTTCATAAAATTATACTCTATTTATATCTGATTCGTTGGGTTCACTCCCTCTCACATAGCTTATATAGTTCATATCTGTTCCATTGATTTCTATATAATATGAGATTTTTGTGTCTGAATTAACGTCTACTGAGCAATTCCCCAATGACATGTTGTTGGGGTTCAGTGTTTTTGTTACTGAGATGGTTATCCCATTGGGTATTTCTTTCTCTGTTTCTCCAGTGTAGTTGCTTACATAAATCACATCCCCATCACTAATTATTGTGCATATTTTTGCTCCAAAATTGTGTGCTCTTATAAAATCATAGGCCTCAGAATTTAGGTTGTCCAGGGTAGTGATAGTTATGTTTGAATCAACTAGATATTTAAGCTCATTTTTATAGTTTTCACTTAATTTATTTGATGTGTATTCAGTAAATGGTTCTGGCTTAAATAAAAGAAAGAGCGCAGTTATAAATGAAATAACTATAACAACAATGATTATATAGGTAAAACCTTTATTTGCTTTCATTTAATCCACACCGTAATTGAGGTTGTTTTATTTATGTCCATGAAATAATAGTTCACGTTCTTTTTTGTTGTGCTATCTCCTAAATTATATGAATTACAATCAGAGGTTATTCCATCACAAATTGAAACACTATAGGACACATCCATATAATTGTACAATGAATCATATACATTGTATGCATTTCCATCAGACACTAGTAATCTAAAGGATGGATCCTGTGCCTTTATTTTAAGTAATTCATAGGTTCTTTCAGTTATGTTTGTTGACATCTGTCTTTCAGGAACATTTTGAATTATAAAGAAAACAAAAGTAAACAATATAAGGATTGCAATTACTACTTCAAGTGATTTAATCATAGTTTATTCAGATTTAATTTATCATTCCATCAATCATATTTTCTATGATTGAAAAATATTGTTCCTTGTCATCATCCTCTGCAAGGTATTCTGGAGGAATTGCATAGTAGGCAACCTTATTTGAATTGCTAGTTACAATAAGAGGGAATACGTCTCCTCCACCAACAACTGTGTTTGTGTCTTTGAATAATCTTGAACCATAGTCCACCTTCAAAGGAACTGCATTATTCCCAATAACTTCAACTATTGCAAAATCATCTCTTATTGGTAAGGTGCTTTTTAAAGCATAAACCAATGGATGATCAGATGAGGGTATTAGATTTCCATTTGAATAATCTGGATATCTTATAATAATTGATTTATTATCATATTCATTTATCTTATAACTTTTTTCTGTGCAATCCTTAATATGACAAAAGGTATCTACATAGGATACTCCAAGGAACTCATCAAATCTAATCATGTATCCTTCATTATCAAGTCTTGCCCATCTTCCAACTAAATTAGTATCATAGGATCCTTCAACATCCCCTAGGGTTAGGTATTTATCAACCCTGTCTTTAACATCAACACCAGCATCCCCAATCCAGATTAATCTTCCGCCCTTGGATACATATTCTTGAAACATTGTTAATTGGTTTGTGGATATGTTTCTTGCTCTTTCAACAATAACTAGGCTAACTCCCTTTAGCTTTTCTGAGCTCATGTAGTTTATGTTCTCTAGACTAGGATGAAGCCCTAAATGCTTTTTATCAGAAATTATTTTGTTTAATAAAAAGGGATTTCCTAAACCTTCCAAATCATTTGGATCATATATAATTAGAATACTAGGCTGTGTTCTTCCAGTTATTAGTGTTTGTGTTCCCCAATAGATGTTGCACATTCCAGGGATAGACCTGCATCTTAGATTTCCAGTCCAGATCATTGCAAACAATAGTATTATTAATAATAAAAGAATAAACAAACTTCTTCTTACAACTTTTTTTTGCTTATCATTCATTTTTTATCTTCCCCAATTAAAAGAATATAACTATAGTACTTTATTTATTTAATATATAATATAGTAACCTATTTAATAATTACCTATTAATAGATATATATAGATATAAGGTAAATATTACTTAAAAAGGTGTAATTTATATGAAATGGCAACATTCAAAGAATACAAGTCAAAGTCCTAGTTCAGCAATTGGGATTATGAAGTTTAATGAGACAATGGGTGGACCAAAATTAAACCCAGAAACAGTGGTTGGCCTAACAATTGCTTTTGCAGTTTTAATAATCATATTAAAATTCCTAGTTTTTTAAAAAGTAAACTAAATAGCTTATTTTTTATCTAATTACTTTGTTTCTTTATTATTAATTAATAATTTCATTTGTGCAATTACAATCTTACAAATGAATTAATTCCTGCTTAACTTCTAAACCCGTCGAATTAGAGAAATTTAAAATAAGGATAATTTAAATCTAAGATAATTGCCCAATAAAACGTTGGATTTTTCATTTTTTCTATTTTATTACTTATTTTCATTTAATTTATCTATTATTTTTATACAATTTTTATCTAATTTCGCAAATGCAAACCATTTATTTCCAAGATCCTTAATTGATGCACCTAGATGATAAACATCTTTATTGTCAATAATTAAAAATCTATCATGTGATTGTTTAAATATTTTTATTTCTATTGGATTATATTGCGAACTATATTTCTTAAGATCTAATTCAAGTTCTGTGGTTATATTTTTCGTATAGATAATAACACTTACGTTTTTCTTTACTTTTGTAAATAAAGTTAAGACTGTATCATCAATATAATTATCAATTAAAATTATTGATTTTCTAGCACTTCTTATTAGATTAGATATAAATTTATGTGCATCAAAAACTTGTCCGTCAAAGAAAATTCCTTGTTTTTTAATAATTTCTTTGTTTTCGATTGCATCAAAAACCTTCTCGAAGTTTTTATCTGTTTTTAGTTGATAATTTCTTTGCTTTTTTTCAACATAATCTAATCTTGTGAATATTTCTGCGTTTCTTGAAATAAATTTCCTCATTGATACAAAAACTCTAATTATTTGAATATTTAT
>Ga0268280_1000482_pt1 | contig 33644 bp, 23 predicted proteins | sample saktaG_9_FD_190139 | JGI IMG/M metagenome (GOLD analysis project Ga0268280, IMG submission 190139) | Saline water microbial communities from Sakinaw Lake, British Columbia, Canada - sak_2011_5_24_40m | ecosystem: Environmental > Aquatic > Non-marine Saline and Alkaline > Saline ...
TTGGGGGAATATACCTGAATAGGGTCGGAAGAGAAAAGAACGGGATTGTAAGGGAAGCGGATACTTTGGCGCTAAAACAGGCTATTGCCTCTGGATTAAGGAAATTAAAAGACCCTAAAGACGAAGCGGTGGTAATACACGATGTCTATTTACAAGAGGACATATTTAAAGGGCCTTACCAAAATGATGCGCCTGATTTATTAGTAGGATTTAATAGCGGCTACCGCGCGTCTTGGCAGACCGCACTTGGCGGAGTGCCGGGTTCACTTATAGAAGATAATAAGCGTAAATGGAGCGGTGATCATTTGATTGATCCATCGTTAGTCCCGGGAGTGTTATTTATTAATAAAAAAATAGAAATAAATAAGCCCTGTATAACAGATATTGAGCCTGCTATTCTAGCTTTATTCGATATAAAGACGCCTCAGGGAACTCAAGGCCGTATTTTATTTAAAAAATAGGGATAGAACAAAGTTGTCTTTTTTAAATCCCATTAAGATTCTATGGCGTTATTGACCCTAGGATTTATCTGAGTTAGGGATTGAAGTCAAAAATACTCTGTTTCCTAAAAAGACTTGCTAAATTTGTAGAATTTGGTATTATTAAACATAAGATTACTGCAAGGGCTCAAGTTGTAGGTAATAAGGAGGAAGTAATGGTTAAAAAGTCATTCTTGTTGGTTGTCCTTCTTGCCTTTGTTTTTTTGGCTAGTGGTTGTACTTTAGCTAAAGCGACAACATATGCTGCTGGCGGGTTTGTTCAGGGCGCAAAAGAAGGCGCAAAAGAAGATTGTAATTCCATCCACAATGTCGATACTTGGGTGAAAGATAATCTTTGGTAATGCTTCAGGAACGAATTAATAGTTAATTAATTTTAGGTAGTTCATATTAAGCCGGGTTTATTCCGGCTTTTTATGTTGATATCCTGTAATTCAAAAGATATAATAAAAATATAAAATTACGCAACCAGCAAAAACTCCTTTAGGCTATAAATACTCTTTAAATATCTTGCAGAATTTGATTCCAGTTAAAACGAGTTGGGGCTACTAATATAGAACCAAGCTTTTAAAGCGAGAGGAGATTCTTTATATACCTGATTTTATGGATTGTTGCGATATTGAGATAAAATGCTCTTGGTGTTAAAATATGGCTATAGAATGAGAAAAAATATCACTGCAATTTTCCTCCTAAGCGCAGTTTTAATTATCAACCTCTATTTTCGACTTTTCCCCGTTTATCTCCCACAGCTCAAGCAAGAAGCGCGTGATATAGTTCATAATGAAATTCAGAAAAAAGTAAAAAAGGAAATAAATATAATTTCAGCTGATTTTAACCGCTTAACTAAAAAGCAATTATTAAAGAGATCAATTTTAGAATACGAGAGAGGCAATTGGTCAAAGATCAAAAAGGATATTGATCGGAAGTATCTTGAATTAAAAAGCAGATATCAAGATCGAAATGGACAAACATACCTTATGGAGGCCGATGGTTGGCGTTGGTCTAGATATACTGAAAACGTATATCGTTTTGGCCATCCCGGGGACACCATTGTTGACGGAAAACAAATAGATAGATTGGTGCTTGCTCCAGAAGGCAGTGAGGTAGTTTCGTACCATTTCCTTTTTTATCTTTCCGCCTGGCTTTATAAGGTTTTCTCTTACGTAAATAATTCTCTGCCTATTTCTATTTTCTTATGCTATTTGCCTTTATTTTTCGTTGCTGTCTTTTTGTTTGCTTTATACTTATTTTGTCTACCACGTATTGGAAATCTAGGGGCTTTTATATGCTGTCTTTTTGTTGGATTAGCGCCAATCTTTTTATTGCGTAGCTGTGTTGGCTGGTTTGATACAGATGTGTTAAATCTTTTATTCCCATTACTAATTATTTGGTTTTATCTTAATGCCCTAAAAGCAAAAAGACCAAAGTCTAGATTTGGATGGTTGTTCTTGTCGTCGATATTCCTAGGCTTATTTTCCTTTAGTTGGGGATATTGGTGGTTTATCTTTTTGATCATTATAATCTTTGAAATTTATTCATTTGCCAAGATTATCTTATTGTCTGCACGTTATGAAGGAAGAGGACTTGAATTATTGAAACAGCGATGGATTTTAGTAGCTTCTTTTGTTATTTTAACTGTGCAATTTGTTTTTTTGTTTTCTGGTGTGGCACCATTTAGGGCCCTCTTTTTACAAATAAAAGATGTTATGTCTCTGAATAGTATGTTTGTAGTTTCCGTGTGGCCAAATGTGCTTGCTACCGTGAGTGAATTGAAAAAAACAAATTTAAACGAGATGGCTGATTTAATAGGAAGCCTGTCCCTAATCGCTGTTTCTTTAAGTTTTACGTTCGCTTTATTCTTGCGTACCTTGACAAGTAAAAAATATTTAGGGCCTGAAGAGGAAACCATTGGTCTTTTGTTTACATGGTTTATATGTATGTTATATGCTTGTTCAAAAGGTACGCGATTTACCATGTTTCTTCTTATACCCTTGGGAATTTCTTCAGCTTGGTATTTAACGGAAATTATCCGTTTTTACAAAAAGAATTGGTTGGTCACTCAGGTAATAAGATTGTTGCTAATTGTATTTGTTTTGTCTTCTACCTATCAAGCTAGTCAGGTTGCAAAAAATATCTTCCCGGATATGAATGATACTTGGCACAATGTGCTTATCAAGATAAAAAATAATACTCCTAAAAATGCGATAATAAATTCATGGTGGGATTATGGTGATTGGATTAAAACAGTCGCTGAGCGTAGAGTTATTTTTGATGGTCAGAACCAGAATATTCCTCAAGCATACTGGATGGCTCGTGTTTTGATAACTGATAACGAGGAGGAGGCAATAGCGATTTTACGCATGCTTAATAATGGAGGGAATAAGGCTTTTGAGATTATTGCTAGGAATCTCCATGATCCTTTTGCCTCCTTAATTTTATTAAAGAAGGTGTTGCTTATAGAAAAAGAAAAAGCAAGAAATATCCTCTCAGGGTATTTATCGCAAGTTGACCAAGAGGCAGTCTTGGAGCTAATTTTTGGTAAGCCATCGAGTAAGGCTTATTTTTTGGTTACGTATTTAATGCCGAAGATAATGCCAAATATATCATTTTTAGGGAATTGGGATTTTACTAAGATTTATCTGGCAAGAGCGTTGGATAAGAAAGATAATGGCAGATCCATAGAGTATATTGAGAAATCAGGCGTAAATAAAGAACAGATAAATAAACTTTCTAAAGAACTTACCTTAATTCATAGAGAAGATTTAAGCGGTTGGGCCTTTAAAAAACCGTCATTCCAGAGTGAGTTATTAAAGTCTCAAGAAAAAGATGGCATTGTTTTATTTAATAATGGCTTGGTGTATTTGCCCAAAGAGAAAAGCGTATATTTACATATTAACAATTCCTACCAAAGACCAAAAAGTTTATTCACCTTTAATCAGGATGTTTTAGTGGAGGCTGTTTATCCTGATGGTACCTTAGATTTTTCAGCATTGATTTTTAAAATCGAGCAGGCTTATTATGCGCTTATGCTTGATGGTGAATTGGCCAAAAGTATTTTTGTACGTCTGTACTTTTTGAATGGAACAGACCTTAAATATTTTAAACCGTTTATACAAGAACAGGTAGGGTTGAAATATATTCGTGTATTTGAAATAGACTGGAAATAATTATGAGCGATTTAAGGATGATAGGTTTTTAGCTTGTAAATATTGGTTCAAATCCAATTAAAACTAAAAAAATAAAAAATATTTCCCTTGTTTTTTTAATACTTTATTGTAAAATAAAACATTAAGGAGGATTGATGCGCGAACACTTAAGGTTTTTGCGAATATCCAGCACAGCGGTGAAAGTTGTTGCCTGGATTTTTTTATGTTTAGGTATAACCGGCGGCGTATCGCTTATTATGGGCTTGGTGCCGGGGAACCCGCGTTGGATGGGGTTAGTAGTCCTGGCAATATATGCTTTTATATTTTTCTTCCTTTTTCTAATCGCGAAATTAACCGACTTATTGGTTGAGATAATTAACGAGATACACGAGCTAAAAAAATAAAGAAGGAGATTTAGACATGCGTAAATTAAGAAATGTATCATTGGTTATTGTTACTACGGTTTTATTTTTAGGCTGCGATAAAATAGGCAGTATCATTGGTTCTAAGCCTAAGGTTACCTCTGGGCAGAAAAAGGCCGTATCCGCTCCGCTGGTTAAAGGAACGATTGTCGCCAAGGTAAATAATACGCCGATTATGTTAGAGGATTTAAATCAAGAGATAGATGCCTATAATAATATGGTAAAAGATAAGCCGGAGGCCAAGATTAGTACCCGTGACCAGAAGCTGAATTATCTGAAGAATGAAGTGGTCAGGCGCGTTCTATTATATCAAGAAGCATTATCAAGGGGTCTGGACAGGGAAGATGATGTTATGCAGGCTTTAGAGAAGACAAAGCAGGATCTTTTAGTGATGGCCTTTGTTCGTCAGGAAGCTGAGAATATTGATGTGAGCTCTAAAGAAGTGGAAGATTATTACAATACTTATAAGGAACAATTAAAAGAACCGGAATCAAGACAGATCAGAGAGATAGTGGTTCTTACAGAGCAGGAGGCAAAGGATATACTTATCCAGCTTCTTCAAGGGGTAGACTTCGCCAGCTTAGCCAAAGAAAGGTCAAAAGGGGATAGCGGCAAAGTCGGCGGGGATTTAGGTTTTATTCAGAAGGGCAAGAAATTCACGCAATTTGACGACGCGGCTTTTGTAGAGAACTTGGAAGTAGGAAAATACAGCAATATTTTTAAAGGCCCGGATGGTTACTATATCATAAAACTGGAAGCAAGGCGTGGAGGAAATCAAAAATCGCTTTCGGATATGTGGGACGATATTAAAAAAGGTCTTACCTTCCTAAAGCAGCAGAAAAAAATTGAAGATTTGATCGGGAAGCTTTCTCGGGAATCGAAGCTGGAATTTTACGAGGGAGAAATAAAATAAAGTGCAAAAACAAAAGATATACATAATAATAGCAGTAGGGCTTGCTTTATTGGCGGTAATAACAACCAAGATTTGGTTAAGTGAACAGCAAAAAAATATCTACGCAGACGCGCAAAGAAAAGTTGATAAGATACAGCAAAATTCTACATCCGTTCTTGTGGCAAAGGAAGATATCGCCCGTGGAGCGATTATAGACCAGAATAAACTGGAGGTTTCAATAATCCCCAACAAGTTTGTCGTGCCTCAGGCAGTTACATCTTTGGATAGAATTGCCGATATGTTTACTATCGCCCCCATATCAAAAGGAGAGCAGCTTTCTTTAAGTAAGCTGGCTTATCCTAAACAAAGAGGTGGATTGGCAGAAAATACGCCGGCAGGAAAAAGGGCAATTACTATTTCCGTGGATAATGTTTCTTCTTTGGCAGGTATGATTAAAGCCGGAGATTATGTAGATGTGATTGCTTTGATGCCCATACCTGTACAGATGGCTGATGGTAAGATGTCAGCCCAGGCAGCAGTAATCCCTTTATTCCAGAATGTTTTAATTCTTGCTGTGGGGCAGGAAACCGGCGGGTCGGCCGCTGAACAGCAAGGCAGGTACGCTAAAGAAGAGAAAAAAGGAAGCAGTGGTCTTATTACGCTAGCGCTTTCTCCCCAGGAAGCAAGCATTATTACTTTTGTCCAGGAGCAGGGAAAAATTCGTTTGGTTGCCAGGAATCCCGCTGATTCTAAAATAGAGCCGTTTCAGCCAGTAAGCTGGGAGGCGCTATTGCAATATTTCTCGCCTAAGGTGGCGCCAAAGATAGTAGAGCCCGTCGTCAAAAAAGAAGAAACTTACGTAGACATATACCGGGGAGTAAATAAAGAGAGAGTTCCTTTGGCCAAGTAAAGAGGAGATAAAGTGAGAAAAGGTTTTTGGGTTTTATTTTTAGTGACCGCCGGGTTTTTAATTACCCCAGTTAAGAATTTTGCCCTAAATGAAATCGGTGAGGAAATAAAGTTGTATTTGAATGAGCCAAAGACCATTTCAATAAGCAATCCTACCCGTGTTGTAATAGGCAACCCTAATATTATTGATGTAATTAATGTCACTAAGGATGAGTGCACTATAAACCCTAAGGCCGTAGGAAAATCTTCGCTTGTAATTTGGGATAGTCTTGGCGAAGTAGGTTACCAGGTTAAGGTGTTTGCTGAGGATTTAACAGGGATAAAACAGCGCGTAGATAATTTGCTTTCTTCACTTGCGTTGCCGGAGCTATCTACGCGGATAGTTGAAGAAGAGGGGAAAGTGATTTTGACTGGCCGGATCAAAAGCCACCGAGATACTGAAAGGATCATGTCTGCTTTAGGTCGCTTAAGATCTAAAATAATTGATCTAACCGTGGTTAAAGAAGATGAAACAGTCATAGAGATTGATGTGCAGATCTTGGAGCTTAATAAAGATGGCACAAAGACTTTGGGTTTTACCTGGCCGGGTTCGATGACCTTAACGGAAGTGGGTTCTCTGGGGATAAGCCCAGGCGTGTCTTCTTTTGCTAAATTATTCCAGATTGCGGATATAACTCGTGCTGCCTTTACTTTAAAACTGGATGCTTTAATACAGGAAGGTAAGGCGCGTATCCTTTCTCGGCCGCGGCTCTCTTGCCAAACTAATAAAGAAGCGGAATTGCTGGTGGGAGGGGAAAAGCCCACTTTTACCACAGCTGTATCAACCGGAGGGAGCTCTTCCACAAATGTGACATATAAAGAATTCGGCATTAAATTAAAGATTAAACCGACGGTAACCGAAGATGACCGCGTAAAGTTAAATTTGTATGTAGAGGTCAGTGATGTCGGTGATGCTGAAATCCTTGGTTCTGAAGAGAATCCTACTGCTAAGGCATACCCTTTGAGCAAGCGCTCCGTTTCTAGCGAACTTTACCTTAATAACGGCCAGATTATGGCAATTGGCGGTTTGATTAAACAAAAGACAGAAGAAGACCTGCGTAAGTTTCCCTGGCTTGCGGATGTACCGGTTTTAGGTTTATTTTTCAGGCAAAGAATCACTAAAATAGGCAAAGGCAGCGGGTCAAAGGATGATACGGAATTATTTATTACTCTTGTTCCCACGATAGTCTCCCGGGAAGTGCCTAAGGAAAAACAATTTTCTTCCGGTAATGTTGTTGCGAAAAAGCTGGAATCTTTTAATGGTCCGGAGTTGCCGGAAGGCCTGGGGAAATATATCCAAATGGTTCAGGCAAAAATACTTAAGGCAGCTTATTATCCCCAAGAAGCCAAGAACGCGGGTTGGGAAGGAAGCGTACGGCTTAATCTTAATATTACTGCAAATGGAGACTTAAAAGGTATAAAATTAGTGCAATCTTCGGGATATAAGATTCTAGATGACGCGGCTTATAGCTTAGCCGAAAAGCAGTCGCCGTATCCTCCTTTTCCTCGCCAGATAGATTCTCAGGAACTTTGGGTTGATGTCCCGATAGCCTATACAAATAATTAACTCCCTTACCATGTCAAAAACAATAGTCATATTTAGCACAAAGGGTGGCGTAGGAAAAACCTTTGTTGCTGCCAATCTTGCTGTTTCTCTAGCAAAAGTCTACTTGAAACGCGTATTATTGGTAGACCTGGATATCCAAACAGTCGGGGATATGGCCAGGATGGTAAATTTCGTCCCTCAGAAATCAATGGCTGACCTAGTTCAAAGCCTTAAAAAACATCCGCAGGAAACAAAAAAAGAAAACTTTATAACACGCAATCCTTCCGCTTATTTTGGTGTTGATTTTCTTCCGGCAGTCTTAAAGCCGCAGCATTCTCCGCATTTTGATGTCTCTTCCATGAAAGAAGTTTTTAGTCTGCTGGATAAGGATTATGATTATATTATTGTGGATGCCGGTAAAAACTTCAATGATACTTTTGTGAACACGTTAAACCAGGCAAATCTTATCCTTTTGGTAGTTACTCCCGACGTACTTTCCATATACCAGACAAAGTGGGCACTAGATACATTGCAGTTTTTGCATTTTCCATTAAAGATGGTGAGGATCATTTTAAATAGGTCGGAGTCTTTATCAAGTATCAGCTGGCAGGAAGTGAGGGTTACATTACCTGTAGATATCATATCCAAGTTACCTTCTGACGGAAAGGTTGTCGGGCAGGCGGTTAATCAAGGTATCCCGGTAATAGTTTATAATCCAAAAGCTAAGATTTCAACAGCCATAAATAATTTGGCTAGGGATCTTGATTCTGGAGATCATCTATTTCTTGAACGCCGGGAAATCGATGAATTAATTCTTAAAGAGGCAAATGTTGAGAAAACCGGAGAATTTTGGCAGACTTTTGGTTTAGGAGAGTCTTTAGCTGAAGATGATGCCAGAGATGAAGTTGACGAAATAATCATACTCAAGCGCAAGATTCAAAACCGGCTTATTGAAGAACTAAACCTGAAGAGATTGGATCTGAAAGTGTTTACTGATCCTAAAAAGAGAAAGGAATTACGGAACAAGGCCGAAATGATGGTAGCAAATTTTCTAGCCGATGAAGCCAATAGTTTTATCCCCTCTTCTGAGATACGTAAGAAGCTGGTCAAAGAGATTCTGGACGAAGCTTTAGGATTAGGGCCATTAGAAGAATTGCTTGCTGATCCGTCGATAACCGATATTATGGTTAATAATAAAGACGAAGTTTATATCGAAAGGGGAGGTAAAATCATCTTAACGAGTAAAAAGTTCATTTCTAATGAACAAGTTAAGACCATTATTGAGCGTATTATCGCGCCTATAGGCAGAAGGATTGATGAGTCCGTGCCGATGGTTGATGCTAGGCTTGCTGATGGCTCACGTGTTAATGCTATAATTCCCCCGTTGTCTTTAACCGGTCCGTCCTTAACGATAAGAAAATTCAGAAGGGAAAGATTTAAGATTGAAGAATTGATTGAGATGAAGAGTTTAAATGAAGCAATGTCGGAGTTTATCAAAGTGTGTATAATATCAAGAAAGAATATTATTGTTTCTGGAGGTACCGGTTCAGGTAAAACCACGATATTGAATATGCTTTCGGGCTTTATTTCTAATAATGAGCGTATTGTGACCATTGAAGACGCTGCAGAATTAAAATTACACCAGGAACATTGGGTAAGGCTGGAGTCTCGGCCCCCAAATATCGAGAGCAAGGGAGCAGTGACGATACGAGACTTGTTTAGGAACACATTAAGGATGCGGCCGGATAGGATTATAATCGGAGAGTGTCGCGGGGCTGAAACCTTGGATATGCTTCAGGCAATGAATACAGGTCACGACGGCTCGATGACTACGATACACGCGAATTCCACCCGTGATGTTATTTCTAGGATGGACTCTATGATCCTTATGTCAGGCGTGGAATTACCTGTGCGCGCAATCAGGGAAATGATTGCTTCGGCAGTTAATATTATTATACATACCGCCAGGTTATCCGATGGCTCAAGGAAATTAACGCAAGTTTCAGAGATGATCGGCATGCTTGATGAGGTGCATGTCGGGTTAAAGGATATTTTTATTTTCAAGCAGGCAGGAATTGATAAGGATGGTAAAGTCCTCGGTGAATTCAAACCTACCGGCTATATTCCTTCTTTTATGGAGCAGCTCAATGCCATGGGCATCTTAATCTCCAATGATATCTTTAATCCCGCTTTATGAAAATAATTAACTCTACCCGCGATATAACCTTAGCCCAAAACGCTATTGTTGCCAAAACCCCTTTAAAAAGGATGATTGGTTTACTAAGCCGTAAACAGTTTGAGCAAGGTGAAGCATTAATAATCAAACCCTGCAATTCAATTCACACTTTTTTCATGCACTTTATCATAGATGTGATTTTTATTGATTCCAATAACAGAATTATAAAGATAATCCATAGTCTGCGTCCATTTAGAATAAGTGGTATTTATTTAAACGCGCTATTTAGTGTGGAACTACCCGCAGGAACCCTGAAAAAAACCTCTACTCAATCAGGCGATTACATCGCCATCGATTAAATTCCGAAATAATTATATTTTTAATATCTATATCCCATTGCCGTGAGTTATTATTAATGTATTCTTGTATACGGATTAATGATGATTCATTTCTAATAATGTCCAAACTGAATTTATGTTGACTAAAATTAATCTTGTAGTATACTTTAGCTAGATAAACAATGTCCAATCTGGGGGAAATATGGGTGTAATTCATAAATTAAAGCTAGAAGTAAAACAATTTATATTGGATGAGAAAAAGGCTAATCCTGTGATTAGTTGCAGGAGTTTGAGCGATTTAATTTTGCAAAGATTTAAAATAGAAGTATCTAAATCAAGCGTTAATTCAATATTTAAAGAAGCTGGTTTAAGCATGCCTGTAGGCAGGACTCTAAGGAAGAAAAAACGCGCTAAACCAGAGGTATTGCCATTGGAGAGCAAACCTGAGAAACTGTTGCCTGAATTGCCATTGGAGAGCAAACCTGAAAAACTGTTGCTCGAGTTACCATCAGAGAACAAACCTGAAAAACAGCCAGAAGAGTTACCAAAGGCTGATCTGCAAATTCAAATCTCGTCGGAGATGCCTTGCACCGGAGCGATTTTTCTAAAAGCCGCTGATTACCTGATTGGAGGAAGCTGTTATATTACAGAATTGATTAAGAATAGCTTGAGTATAGACAGTGATGATCTTCTGGCTAAGACGGAAGGCTTAATTTATCTCCCTCTATTTGAAAAGCCGCAACAAAGCCGAATTAGCGAATTACAAGCTTTAATTGGCCGGGGCATTTCATTAGAGAGTATAATGTCCTATGGCAATGAATTGCAAGCTGTTAAGACATTGGAAAGGGATATTACTCAGGTCGTTGAGAATACATCGAAAGAAGTTCGCTGCATAAAAATTGATCTCTCAACCGGTGATAGCGCATATATAGATGGCCAGATGTATACTGTCTGGTCTACCCCCTATACTCCATATGATTTTTCCACAACTATATATAGCGCAAGTAGTTATGTAGATAATCATTTCAATAATAAAGCACCATTAGTTTTATTTACTGCGCCAGGTTATAATGCGCCCACCAAGGAATTCTTCAATTTTATCTTAGGATTAGAGTCGCAAAGCAGAAATATCACTGGTTTAAAGATCTATGGAAATAAACTTGAGGAGCTAAATTCAATCTATTTAGAGGGGGGTAAAAAACGTTTTTTTGTTTTTGCGATGTGGCCCTGGCAGTTTGTAAATTACCGCAAAGTTAAAAAAATTGGTGAATTTAAGCCTTTTCATTTTGAACCGTTAGGATTAAACCTTTACTTATCAGAAATAGAGATTGAATTACTACAACCTGAGACGAATCAATCACTTACACTAAAAGGTTGCGCTTTAAAAACCCAGCTTTCGGAGAAGACAAGGTTGGTTATTTTAAGTAATCTTATCTTTGAGGCGGCCCAGCCTGAAAAACTGGCAAATATTTATCTTAGTCATTGGCCGAATTTAGGGGAGACGTTTCAGGATTACAGCCGGAAGATAGAGCTATTTACTTATACGGGCAATTCCCAACGTTTTTTCTCGACGGAATGTATGGAATGGCTTCCCAATGTTCCTCACCTAAAGATAGCTTTCGCAAATTACCTTCAGATTTTAGATTTGTATGTGCGCTGGCATTTCTTGCCTGAGGGATTTAAAGATAAAGACTTTCCGACGGCAAAAGAGCAGTTCTATGGCCTTAATGCCATTTTGAAGAGAGGAGATGGCCGCACGTTAGTGAAATTTACCCCTCCTCGGGATTATCTCTCTCTAAAAGAGTTGGAATATGCTTGTCATAGAATAAACGAAAGGGAGATCGTATTGGCGGATCACAGCCGCCTTTGGTGTTTGCCTTAGAAAACGCTTTCTCAAAAGACCCTAAGTACTATTGACATGCTTAATAATAGCTGTTATATTTTTAATGCGATTGAAGGGCGGCAGGAAAAGGCAATTTCGCTATTGGAGGAGAGTGAATGCGCAAAGCCACGGGACGATGTTTGCCAAAAACTATTTTTTTTAGAATATTCTCGTTTAGTGGCGAGCAAAACGCTAGTTGGGATACCGGAAGCCGAAAGGATTTCGGTATTTTATTTAGAGATTTTAAGATAAACGGTAAGGCTCAGGCAGCGCTAGAATATTTTATTATTTTGACAGTTATTGCTCTTTTGACCTTGGTGTCTATTTCAACCTTTCTGCCCACGGTTAGAGATGCAATAGTCGGCCCTTCAGGATTTTTTCAGAAGGCTGTCGGAGCAATGCGGTTGTAGCTAAAAAACGGGTGATAATATGAAAAATCACGGACAAAGCATTTTAGAGTATTCTCTAATTATTTCTGTGGTTGTGGCGGCTTTGATGGCAATGAATGTATATTTGCAGCGTTCTGTCCAGGCGAACTTAAAGATGATTGAGGATCAGGTAAACGTAAGCCCATTAAATAGCTAGGAGGTGAGATATGTTGAGAAAAAGAAAGGGTCAAAGTACGTTGGAGTATATCGTGGTATTTGCAGCTATAGTGGCTGCTATTTTAGGTTTTGCTTTTATAAAATTACAACCGGCAGTTGAATCCGTAATGGATAATTCTGCTTTACAAATTACCACCGCGGCCAATAATTTTACACCTTAAAAATAATATATATAAGGAGGTGAAAGATGCTTAATCTAATAAGAAACAAAAAAGCCCAGAATACTATGGAATATGCGCTTCTGATAGCCATAGTTATCGGGGTATTTTCAGCCATGCAGCTTTATATAAGAAGAGGCTTACAAGCGCGTATTAGAGCAGGAACCGATAGTATCCCTGATATAGTATTGGGTCAATCAGATGTCGCAACTTCTGCAGTATTTGGTACAGCCAAACAGTATGAGCCATATTACGTCAGAAAAGGAGCTTACGATTATACAACCGTATCGAATGATGGCGATGAGCAGGGCACTCTTGATGAAACTGGCGGCGTGAGAGATTTAGCTAACCAGACAACAACTCGTAATGGCACACAGACAGTAACAGGCGCAGAAGAAGATTAAATAATATCTCGGAGGAGGTGAAGTTATGAAGAATAATATTGGACAAAGTACCTTAGAATACGCTTTGATAATTGCCGTAGTAGTTGCAGCTTTGATGGCGATAAATGCTTATATGCAAAAGGGTTTGCAGGGAAGGCTAAAAGTGTCTAGTGACCAAATAGGCAAACAATTTGACCCTGCCACATTTACGACTGCCTATCAAACAACTAATGTGGGAAACTCTACGACAACAGAATCCAGGGATATAGCTACTGGTGATACAACAAGCGAAGTAGATGCCAATCAAACTTTGACTAATGCAGAGCATGAAGATTGGGGTACCGCGCCAACTCAACATTTTTAATGGTCGTAATAAAGAATTCAGGGCAAAGCTTGACTGAGCTTGCCATTTGTGTTTTTGTAATCAGCGCGGCCTTTATATCTATGCAGATTTATGTTCAAAGAGGCTTGCAAGCAAAATATAAGGCCGGGGCAGACTATTGTTTGTCTTCCATACAAGACCAGGCAGCGGGCTTGCGTAAGCAATATGATCCGTATTATGCAACGTCGAGGTATAAAGAAAGTAAAGATAGCAATAGTTTAAAAGGTTTTCCTGATAGGGCGACAACAGAAGTAAGTTCTCGGCCGGGAGGTCTAGACGAAGATGGAAATCCTTATGGTTGGAAAAAGATCAGTACAGTGGCAGATGCCGATTAAAAAGAAAGCAGCAGCTCAGAGTCTGCTGGAATATGTTGTACTCCTGAGTATAATCGGAGCTGCTTTAGGAGCGATGCAGTTCTATTTCCGTCGAGGTATACAAGGAGTAGTAAAGATCGCCTGTGACCAGGCAGGAGAACAGCGTAAAGGCGGGGCTGACTATGACTATAACCGAGACTGGAAGTTAAAAGGAGGATCAAATATAACTAGCGAAACCTTAAGTAATAAAACTACTCAACAAGAAATATCTGGGGCGGTTACTTATGGGGTTAACCAAACAGATACGGTAAAAGGAGTGCTATCCCATGGAATATGGCAACAGGACTAGAGGTCAATCAATTTTGGAATACGCTTTTATAATCATCTGTTTTATAGCTGGGTTAATTGCCATGCGAGTTTATATAAAAAGAGGATTCCAGGGAAGATTAAGGAGCATAACGAATGAGTTAGGGGAGCAGTATGCTCCGATGAATACTAACGGTACATCAAGCACAATTTATAGCGGTACGACTGTAACCGAGGTAGTTACGAAGAGTGAGGTAGGTTTCGGTAGGGATTTAGACGGGGACGGTATACTTAGCGATGTAGTATTCGGGTCAGAATCTACTACTTCGATTCCGAATGGCACCCCTAACAATACTACCCAGATAGGGAGCGAACATGTGGGGAATTTGGAAACGTCATTATTTTAAAAATAATACCGGGATTGCTTCATTCCTTCCGGGGTTTGTAATGACGGTTTGTTTGTCATTGCGAGTAGGCATGAAGTGCAGACGAAGCAATCTCGATTCTGGGCAGGCTGTATTGGAATTAGCCGTATTCGGCGCATTCTTAATTATGTTGTTAGGGATATTGATAAATTACGGCTTACGTTACGACTCTCAGCAGGAGGCGATGCAGCAGGGATTCAGGAAGGCCTTATTTAGTGCGTTTTCGTCTCTGGCGGCGGGAAGTGAGGGCGTTCCCATATCCACTGCTCATGTTGTTGTTAATGATAAATACATTCCTGACCCGTCTAATGCTTCCGCGTTTGGCTCAATTATCCCGGCTTCTTCTTCGGCAAGCGCAATCGCCAGTTATAGATTAGATGAAGAAGCGGATACTGACGCTGAAGAGGACCATCTCATTATTACATTTAATAATAACCCAGCCAAGACATTTAGTTATTTATCCGACGATATTAAGAACGCCGAGCAACCCGGTAAGCCTGGCGGCTTACAGTCTGATTATACTGAAATAGCCACAGAAAATACTGCAATGGTAAAGAATGAAAATAGCTCTTCCATTGATACTACTGATAATGCGACTTTCTCCAACACAATCCAAAGGCAGATTACGTACGATAGCGGCGGAGGAATTGCTACGCAAACGGTAAATTCTACTGTATCGCAAAGTGTTAATCAGCAATGGCAGACAAGCTGGTAAGGGGTGCTTTGAAATGAGAATTAATAAAACAAGAGGACAAGTTTCTTTAGAAATAGGTTTTGCGCTTTTTTGCATCCTGCTTATTTTATACGGAACCTGGAACGTATTTCTTTGGGTAAACCGCAGGATTATCGTTAGGCAGGCCAGATACGATCTTAGCAGGACTTCTGCCGGGAAGATTACTTCTGCTGAAGTCCAGGTAAGCGTTGCTGATTTGCCCAGGCTGGATATTTTTGCTAAACCATAGTATAATAAGGCAATTAAAATATGACTATAAATAAGTTACGCGAGACCACGTCCTTTAAACACTTATCTTGCGGTAACAACCGCGGCCAGATTGCCACATTGCTTATTTTAATAATTGTGGTGATGCTTATTTTTGTTATGGCTACGGTTAATATCGGTAAACTTTCTTTAACTGCCACTAATCTTTCCAATGCGGCAGATTTTTCTTCGTTGTATTTAGCTTCGCAATTAGCCACAAAAGCGCACGGCCTCAGCCAGACATTGTTTGGAAGCTGCGATAATTATCTTAGGTGTTGTGTAAGAGGAGGAATTTTGGCAACAATTTTGGCGATCGTGGGGGCGATAGTGGCAATAGTGCTTTCGGTATTTACCTTTGGCGCAGCAGGAATGGCTTATCTTGCGCTGATGGGCGCAGGAGCTTTAGGCGGAGCTATAGGCGGAGCTATAGGCGGAGGGATTGTTCAAGGAACTTTTTCCGGAGCATTGACAGGAGCGCTAACCGGCGCAGCGATTGGATTTGCCATAGGAGGGGCGGTGGCAATGGGTTATGCAGGGGTAGCTTATATTGCGGCCTTAAACGCTCCTACTGCTGCTGCCGGTCTTGGTACTAGTGCATTAGCAAGCACGTTAATAGCAGGAGGTAGTACTATAGCTAATTTAGGGATCGGAGCAGGCATCGGCGCTATAGGCGCATATGCGATGGTCGGAGGGGTCGTGGCTGTTACATCCGGAGCATCGATTTATAACGCTTATGTCAAAGACCAGATGATTTCTGAAGCCATGCAGGCTGCCGCGGAGAAACTAAACGGCTTACCTGAATACGACACCTATAGGGAGGGGGTTTTGCTTCAGGCGTTCTCTCAAACTGTGGATGACCCGGAACTGATACTTGATACTAAAGACCTGGATAAAGACGGCGATACTACTGATAAGGTTCCTCGTTTTCTTGATGTCTGGGATACGCGCAGCACTAACTATATAACATACGTTATTCCGGTCTGGCAGAGCCTGACCGCGAATTTTATAACTACGCTTAATGATTTTGTTACTTTTGCCAAGACTCAATATGGAGCAGGAAATTTTTTATCCCGCCAGGAAATTGATAGTAGCGACGGAGCGCTAGTAGAGTTGCTGCGCAGCCTAAGGGATTACAAAAGGGCTTATGAGGCGGATCCTAACTTTGAATTTTCTTTTTGGCAACCCGGCAGCGCGGACGAATTGGTAGAAGTGGCAGGTGAATTGCAGGATTTTGTGAATGTAGTTGAAGGGGAGTTGCTCGAATCCGGTCTAGGCGCGTATTCAATTCCCCAGCTTACCTCTACCTGGGAGACCTGGATAAAATTCTTCTACGATCCGGATAGTACTGATAGCTGTATAGGTAAACTCTGCGATGTAGAGTGCACAGATAATTATTACGAAAGTTTTGACCGGCTTATTAACGGCACTACCGTAGGTTGCCGTTTTAATGGTTTGATAGCCTGGAAGAATGAAATAGAAACAGCTAGGAGTATATTACCTCTCTGTAATTTTGGCGAGATTGATGAGTTTGACGTAAGTCTCTGTAATAGCTGTGTAAGTTCCTCATGCAGAAATGAATGTATTCCTAATCCTCTCTGTAAATGGAGCTTGGCTTATTCTGGTAGTATAAATACAAATCTATTTGATGAATTCCAAAATGTAAACCAAGGTATAAATCTTAACAATGGGCTTGATCCGCTTATACAAAAGATGATAAATGTTAGGGCGGCAATGAAAACGTATTACGACGCGATGAAGGCTGCCACGATAGCTGTAAATGTCACTGAAGATTATGCCAGCTTAACAGGAGTAAATCCCTGTACTTATACCTGGACAGATTCTCAGGGCCTGCATAGTATCCAGATTCAGTTGAGCAATTATCGCTTGGCGAATATCGCAAGAAAGCGCTACGGTAATTTCTTAGTGAATAAAACTTGTATGGAACTACGCGATTACCAGGGGAATTGTTCGGTAGGCATAACCAGGAGCGACCCGAATAATAAAGCAATGGGTGTTATGGGTAATTGGAACCCATTTAGCGGACAAATTACGAAATCAAGCAACGCCCGTTATACATATGTGGGTGGTGGAAGATGGGATTTAGGGTTATAAGGAGGGTATAAAATGCTCAAGAAATATAAAGAATTAATTATTTCCGTTGTGATAGCTATTGGACTGTTAACCATTTACAATCTTTACATAAGAGACCCCGATATATATTTTGCTCGTAGTGTATTTGAAAACTTGGTAAGGGCTAATCAAGGCGCACAAGATGTCATAGAGTGGAGTCTATTTAAAGGCGTGGGTTTTGATGTGGGCGCAAATTACCTGAGGTTGCCGGATGAGCTGCAAAGAAAGACCTTCCGTAAGGTATTTATAACTAGTTTTTCAGAAGGATTTCGAAAAACGGAGGGTAAGTTAGGAGCGTTTGTTAATTGGCGTATATCTTCTAAAGATGACAAGACGATGACGGTGGCAGCTGATTATAAAACACACGGTAAAACTTTATTGTTTACTTTTATTCGGCAGCCTAGAAAATTGATTTCTGTTGAATGGGAAGGGGTGACTGCACAAAATGAAAAGACACAATAAAGGAGTTTTGACCATAGAGTATGCTTTATTAATTGCAGTGGCCATTGCTGCATTTATTAGTATGGCTGTGTACGCTAAGCGCGCTATCTGCGGAAAGTTGCGCCAGGCAGGGGATTCCTTTGGCCATGGCAGGCAATATGAGCCAGGGGCTACAGTAATCAGGTAATTATTCCGAGGTAAATAATGTTAGAACTATTAATCATCTTACTCATTAGCGGTGCGATTATTTTGCTCGCCACTCAGGCTGGGCCATTGGTAGTGGGTGCTTTTAACCATTTGCAACAGAAAAAGGCGGTAGTAACAGAAAAACGGCTGGATACAATGTTTATCCAGGTTAATAAAAACAAAATTGTTTTGTTTTATTCTATAACGCCATTTTTCTTCGGAATAGTGGCTTTTATGTTTAATGGTAATTTTATTATAATATTTTTAGCGATGGCAGCAGGCTTGGCTTTGCCGGCGTTAGTAATTAAGAAAATTGAGGCGCAAAGAAAAAATAAACTACAATTACAGCTAGTTGACGGAGTGATGATCCTTTCTTCATCGTTAAAAGGAGGACTGTCGCTTATTCAGGCGATTGAAGTGTTGGTGGAGGAGATGCCCGCACCGATTTCTCAAGAATTCGGTCTGATATTGCGGGAGAATAAAATGGGTGTTTCTTTAGATGAAAGCTTAAGGCAGCTATGCGACAGGATGAAAATAGAAGAATTAGGTTTTTTGGTAAGTTCTTTACTGGTTGCTCGGGAAGCCGGAGGAGACTTGACTAAAGTTTTAAGCCGCCTGGCCACGACAATTCGCGACAATAGTAAGCTGAAGGAAAAAGTAAAAACATTGACTTTGCAAGGGAGAATGCAGGGGATGATTATGTCTGTTCTGCCGATTTTGTTTATTGGATGGGTGATAACTTTTAACCGTGCCCATTTTGACTTTATGCTTAATTCTGAAACAGGAAGATTCCTTTTGATTATAGCCGCTGTTTTACAGGTTGTAGGCATGATTTTAATCCATAGATTCAGTATTATAAAAATATAGGAAAGAGAATTAAATGGTTGTTTTGCTGATTTATTTATTCTTGATTCTGGCGGTGGCGGCTGTCTTGATGGGTTTGTTAAGCTCTACTTCAGTAAGCCCCAGCCAGATACAGATGTTACAACAAGAGGGAATATCACAAAGAAAGGATGTCTATGCAAGCCAATATCTTGCTAAGATTTTTCCTTTTACCAGGCCGTTGCTGGAGAAGCTTAAATTAGATAAAAGAATAAAAGACAGGTTGGATGCCGGGCATATAAAATTGGCGTTCCAGGAATTTTTTAACCTGAAAATATTATTGGCAATTGTTTTAGGAATTACGGTATTTTTTGTTTATGGTAAACTGAATTTATTTGTTCTTTGCGGTGTTTTAATATTTGCTTATATTGGACCGGAGATTTGGTTAAGTTCGATGATCGCTAAGCGTAAAGACGCAATTGTACGGGTTTTGCCTGAAACAGTAGACTTGTTAGGGTTGTGTGTGGAAGCAGGCCTAAGTTTCACCGCGGCTATTAAATGGCTTATTGATAAGAAAATCACGCAAAATCCCATGATTGAAGAATTGGCATTTGTTGCGGAAGAAATTAAATGGGGGAAACCTCGCGCGCAAGCTTTAAAAGATATGTCTAAAAGACTAAAGATTATGGAAGTAAGCTCTTTTGTTCAGACCTTAGTTCAAGCTGAGCGCATGGGCTCTCCAGTGTCAGAGGCATTCAGTATACTTTCAGAAGACAGTCGTTTGCAGCGGTTTAATAGGGGCGAACGTTTTGCTCTAAAAGCGCCCATTAAAATACTTATACCCCTTATTTTCTGCATCCTTCCGGTAATTGGCATCATTATTGGTGGCCCTATATTGCTACAATTTATGAAAGGCGGTTTAACCGCTGGAATGACTCCTTAATAATGTCCAATCTAACATTTTAATTTTGGATTCTGAATTAATAATGTCCAATCTATTTATACGTCCATTGTGATTAGATTATTCTAGACCCGATCTTAAATTTAAAAGGAACTACTTAAGAGATCGCGTCTTGGAGTCACTCTTCCTGCTGCCAATGGATAGTTTTCTTTAAAACTAATGCTTTTAAATAGAATTAGTATAGAAAAAACTTTTATTTTTTAACAGCAATAAAACCCCATTAACTTCAATTAGTAACAAAAACACTGAAAAGAAAACGCTCTCTTTTTTAGTATAAAATCTACTTGACAGCGTCGAATATTATATGCTATACTCTGTCAGGTAATGAGATAAGAATTTTCGTAAAGGCAAACCTCGAGTAATCGGGGGGCGCAAAGCCACGGATCCGAAGATCAATTTAAAATAACAAGATAAGGATAGCCGGGCTGCCGAATATCGACATAAAGTAGGATATTTGACAACTCGGATTTTTTTATTTAATATCTTATTAAGGAGTTTTAGAAACATTTTTTAAATTAAAGTAAATGTCCTTAAGCAGAGCAAAGATTATGGAAATATCTACTGGGGTAAGGGGTAAACTATTTTTTGTGCTTTTATATATAGGTAATGACAATGTATAAAAACCCTGAACGAAAAAACCAGGCAGAATCAAAAGTAGATCTTCAGAAAAAAGCAACCTTTAAATCCAGCTTTAAGGCTTGGATTAGAATTGTGGCTTTTATTGTTGTGGCGATTTTTCTTCCTGAACAGGTAGCGCAGGCCGTGGAATATGACTGGCGCGTGATCTGGAACAGGCCCATAATAAACAATTTAAACACCTATTCATTAAATCCTTCTCAAGGTATTAATAATATCGAGATCCCCATTACAATTAGAAACATCTTAAAAGAAATTGCCAATAAGCCGATCACTGAACTCAAGCTTTCTAGTAATCTCACTCTGAAGTTAGATAAGCCGCTAAAAATTTCCCAAGGAAGAATTGAAGAGATTTTCAACTGGCTGCAGGGAAGGCCTTGCGGTTCTAAGGCGCTTTATGATTTGTTGACTTATCAGGGGATAAAGGTTCAGGAACAGGATATCGCGGTGATGAGTTTGACCGTGGATATCTTAAACGGCGTATTAAATCCGGAAGGTAATCCCGAAATCATTAAAAATTCTTTATTTGCCCTAACTAAAGCTTCTGAATTCTTTGGGGCAAAGTTATATCCTGTCAAAATTCAAAATATAGATTATCGGTTATTGACTGATGTAGCTCCTTTTATCGCACATTTAAAAGGCGACCACTATGTTTTGGTTACTCGTATTGCCAATGACAAGATATATTACTCGGATGAGCACAAGGAAGAATTTCTCCCTACGGAAAAATTCCTGGAGGATTTTACCGGCTACGCTCTAATCGGTTCACTTCCGCAGACCGTGCAAGCCATTTCTGATGATGAGGCCAGGAAAGTATTAGGCGCCAGGTCACGTAGAGGCGGCTATCCGGATTTAAGTAGTTTATTTGAAGAGCCTTCGCCGGCTGATGCGGCTTTGGCCTTAGGCATCACTGTTGGCTCAGCGCTCTTGTCTTCAGCTATATTCTCTGGTATTGGTTCAGTCTGGAGTTCCGGGGATCCTTCTAGTTTCTTCAGCGGCGCTTCTTCTGCTTTTAGCGATATGGGTAAGCTTGCCCTAAATATGGGTACTAATATGGCAATCGGCCAGATTAGCCAGGCAGTCACTACATTATCCGCGCGAGAGCTGGGCCTTTCTCCTGCCTGGTCACAGATTATGGGAGTAGTTACTACTGCGGCTATATCAGGCGGGATGACCAATGCTATGTCTGCGCACCCAATCGGCACCGGGACTTTTGGCATGGATAGTTTCTTTGGAAATCACGCTATCTTAACTGGCGCGTTATTTGGAGCGGCCAAAGGATTCGCGGTTGGCGGCGGCACAATATTAGCTTACAAGGGAGTTGAGAAGATATTTGGCAGTAATTGGGTGGCTAATAATATTGAGCTTGCCGGAGGGATTTCTTCTTTTGTCGGCGGCATAGGTGGAGCAGCTGCTTACTATGGAGTAATGGATTTGGCGCAGATGGACCACCCGTTTAATGTAGGCAAAGGCACAAAATTATTTAATGGTATGAACATTCAGGAGACTATTGGGAAAGGTGATGATTATAATACTACTCTTCATCAGGGTAATGCTTTAAGTTGGGAAAACGGCAAGAATGTTTCTTATGATATTAGCTCTAGTTTTTCTGGTGATGCCGAATTTGCGCATTCTAATTTGGGCCTCTTCTTTGCTGACTCCAATTTGCAGGGTTACGTTATCTCCCAGACAATCGGCCTTACAGCTAAAGGTTTGTTCGGCGGCAAAGGCAATAAATGGGCAACTAATGCGTTTGATAGTTTAGGCAGCGGCGTGGGATCTCTTTGGAGTAATTGGGATTCTGGTAAAGGTATCAGCGAGAATTTGTTTAGCGGCGCGCTTCCGTTGGTTGGTCCTGGGTTGTTAAAAGCCGCCGTTTCCATTGGTTTGGATAAATTAGCCGGAGGTTATTATAAAAACGGCCACCTTGTCCAGGATGCTAATGCCACAAATAGGTTCGGCTTAACTCATATGCAGATGTCGGCGATTGAATGGGGAGTCTCATCTGTGTTATATGGCTCTATAGCTACTGCGCTTGGGGCAGGTGTGCAAGATGCCTGGATACAGCCAATGCAGAACTTCACTACTAAATTGTATACTATGGGAGGCGCATCTCCCTTGTACACAAACGGAGCAGGCGGTTTTCAGGAAATGCGTTATATCCAGGAAATAGGTCAATACAATGGGCTTAATACCTTTGCCATAGTAGCTGACTCTACAATGAAACAACAGGGGATATCCTGGCGTGACCTTCTCCGTAACAAGGATATGTTTGACAAGCTTTTGCCTTCCTTTACACGCTCATTTGTTGATCATGTGGCAAACACCGCACACTCGCAGGCGATCGGTAACATTATGGATACGATGGAGTTTATGCCGGATAGGGCGACTTATGCTTTGGGTATCGGGCATAGATGGGTTTTAAGGCAGGGCGATTTAGATGTGGGAGGTATCAAGAGCGTTATTAGAAATGATCCTTGGGGTGTTTATTGGAGAGAGATCCCAGGCACAGATGAAAGAAAAAGTGTTTTTGTTCGTTCATATATAAATACATTGACAGACGCAATACAGCAAACAGGATTAAATTTAAACGGCGCAAATGCAGGGCTAATCCAAAATATATATACGCAAGTAAATAGTCCTTTTGGAGACAAAGTAGGGCAGCAAGGCTCAGATTACAATCAACTGTTAGCTTTAGGAAAAGATTCGCTTTTGATGGGTCAGGTTTCCAATGAGTACGTCTATAAATTCAATCAGGCAGAGAATTTCAAGGTTTATGTTTATAACCCAGAAAAATTATCTTCCTTGTCGGCTCAAGAGTTAAACAACAAGGCATTCGCGCAGTTCTATCATTATTCCGATAACGGCGTTGGTATTTCTAATGCGTCATTCAATGATAATGGATTTAACGCTTACACTAAATTTACTATCCGAAGTGTTCCTATCTCCGGGATTCCTACTACATATGAAGCATTAAAAGGATTTACCACCCCTATGCGCAGAGAGGATCTTTTGACTTCTCCTATTCATAATTCTATCCTAGGCGAATATCGAGAAGACGGAAAAACAATCGGTTATTTTAAGAGCAATATAAATATCATAAGCACTCCCACTCTTAATAATGGGATAAGAGTGGAATACAATGAAACGTCATTTGTTTTAAAACCAAATGGCTCCTTGCTGAAATTTGGGTATGACAGTACAAACCGAAGGATTATTGAATTACAAGGTAATATTACTGTCGGAGGATTTAATATTGATGCTAAAGGAGATACTAAGGGGGCGTGGTTTGAAGAAGGTTTGATTGGCGGGACCGGCGATTTTATGCGTCCCTGGAGTAATAAATTAACAACTTTTGATAATGGTAAATTTAGTACAACCGCTTTAAAACTGGCTTCGTTAGGAGTTTTGGATGGCAACATCAGTTTTCTAGCCCAGCAACAGACCGGTTCAATACTTCCCGAGTTTATCGAAACAAAAAGAGGAGGCTCGTCGAATAGCACAGCTACAAAAAATATTACCTCTCTTATGGTTAAGGCCGACATCCCGGAAGGCTTAAGAAAAAACATTGAACAGGTACTAAATGAGTCAAAGCTCGGAACAGTTACTCAGCAAGGTATTACCGGAAATACTATTATTTATAATTTAGGTAACGGTTGGAGCAATCTTTTTGAAAACGGCACTTTTAGTTTTCAGAACGCGCCTTATAAAGATCCTTATTCCGCTTATTCCAATTTTACATATAGGCATCAATTCAAAAAAGGCACCTACGATACTGATAATAGCTATACCGGTTATTATAGGACAAATAAAAATCTTGACGCGCAGGAAGTTACTTATAAAGGATATCTGGATGTTTTCGGCAAAGATGCTTACGCGCAATTGAAAGACAAACAGATTTGGAAAGACGAAGGTAAATTAATCAAGCTGCCTAACGGAGAAGAGGTATATAAGATTGACAGGTGGGCACCTGTTGACCTTGTAAAAGATTTGGGTAGCACCAATTCTCCTGCCAAAGAAAAAACAATGGCTACTAATTGGGTAGCCCGGATGTATGGCCAAGTTGGTATTAATGATGGATTGGTAGCATCTGCTATAAAGACTACCTCTACCAGCAAGGGGCAAAAAGAACTCTCAAGGGTGGACAGGTTTGGTGTATATAAAATTAACTCGGAGTATACGCCTACAACCTTCAATATAGAAAAAGATGTTACTAATCTAGGGCAGAGTAAGGATCTGGCTGCAAGCAGGGTGATTACTTCGGCATTGCCTAAGGGGATTAATGAAGTAAACGCTATAGGCGATACATATAATTTAGCGGCCGTAGGGATAACTCCTGATAACGCTAAAATTTCTATCTATGGAAAAGCTTCTTCTGAGGTTACCTATTATACTCGTGGCGCTTCTGGCAGCATGGAAGAAGCGCCTCTTTTCTCCGACCTACTGCCCAATTGGGTTACCTTTGATCTCGATCCGTACAAGGCTAGCGTAGAAACAAAGAATCTTAATGCCAGTAATCCGTTACACAAAACAGTATTAGGATTCGTCAGGGATATGGATAAAAGCATAGTTGGCATCGGAGGAAATCAAAAAGTAGAATTTAACCAAACTTTACCGGCAAAATTCTTAGTTGATATGGTTAAGGGTAACAATAATTCTTTAGAGGGTCTTTATGCTTTGACCAGCCCGGAGCTAGGGACGGTAGCATCTTATTCTTCCCAGAGGGGATGGTATGGTGAAAATAATTCTTATAATCTGCAGGTAAGGGGTATTGGCAATAAAGGTTTTGGCAGTTATCCTTTTATGGGTAAAGAACAAATAGTAGACTTTGTTTCGATGATGGGAGAAGGAAATGGCAAAGGTATAGAATTTAAAAATTCTATAATACACAATAACGAGGCTTATTATTCTTCAGCAAAGGGAACCGTAGATGGACAAAGAGTTATCTGGTCAAGCCTTAACGACGAAAATCCATTGAACATAAAAGGCAATATATTAGGCTTACGTTCTTATATGGAGAATGATAATGTGGCTAATGATTTTGGAGCTAAAGGTAAAGCCGGTTCAGAGCAGCCAATGACTGATCTGCAATTAAGATTAAAACTTCTCGCCGACACAAAAGCAAGCAAGCTTGATGAATCAAATAGCATGATAGAAGATTTCAAATCGGAAATAGATGTTGTTCCTCACGGCAAAACCGCAAGTGTTTCCGGAGATATCTGGTCTGTTTATAACTTCGCTACCAAGAACGGTCAACTTAATCCCAACTGGGAAACCCAAGCCTTTATTTATAATAACTCTGAATGGAACATAATTGACGGTGCGGATAAAAATAATGCTTCTTGGGACAAAATGGCGCATTTTGGCAAGACGGGGATAGGTAGCGATTGGAATGGAGAAGGCCCAGGACGGTTAAGGTTTGATCTTAATGGAGCAATGACCGGCGAGGGAATGACTACCGTAGGATTTCGCAATCATTCAAATCAAACGATAATAAGGCATGTGGTAGATAGTAAATATAGTCCTGATTTTAAAAGCCGGGAAGAATATAATGCTTGGGTGGCAAACAAAAAAGCAGAAGAGGTTTTGAGAAGCTACCTTGATAAGTTCACTGGTTATAAGCAGCCAAGTGATGATTCATACATGGGGCTTAAGAGACGCATAGAGCAAGGGCAGGAAGAAGGCGAGCAATTTGGCAAGGCTTTTCGGCCAATGAAGGCAAAATTACACTATGAAGTAGATATCTTCCAGGCCGGTTATGTTAACGGGGAAAAAGAAGAGTTTTATCCGATAACCAAAGAAAATATCGTGATTTCTCAACAGCACTCGACCTCTACAAGAAATGCCAGCGGGGCGCTAGAATATCAAGATGCAAACGGCGAGTGGAAAACAATTGATCAAAAAACCATAGACCTTGACAAAGGTAAGCTGCCCCAGCATATGAAATTTAACTTCCCCGACGGCTCGGCAGTTATTACTGATGTGCCGTTAGGTTTAATGATACGTAGCCTTTTAGGCGGCTCACCCAAGGAATCGAAATCTCCATATTCGAAAGATATTATTTACTCATTCGGTACGCTGCCCATGCTTTCGCCTGATGACGCCAATAGATTCCTAGTAGTAGAGATGAACAGTGATCAGCCAAACAAGAGCTACACATTTTCCTTCACGCCTTATGGAGCAGTTTCTGGCTGGGTTACCGGGCAGCAATCTTTGGTTTATGATTTAGGTAAAGATACACCTGTTACCATAGGGCAAAAATTTCTTGATTTAACTAATTACGCCTCTGTCGGTTTCTATGACGGGGATTATGTTAAATTGGCGAATAATGTCGGCGGGATAAAAGGCGTGCTAGGCTCCGGAGAATATATTCAACTTGGGTTCAAAAACGAAATTGTTAATTTCGCTTTAGGCTTGAAGACGTTCTCTACTGACTTTAGAAATGTAACTGAGAATAGGCAAGGCCCTGGCCAGGGAAGCGCCACTACTCAATTGCAAAAAGGCTGGGTAACTTACCAGATGAGCGATAACAAAATAAACTATCGGCCTTTTATATACCAAGAGCCAGGTAAAACAGAGATTCACTACGTAGGCACGGTCGGTAAATTAACAGAGCTAGTCAACGCTTCTATCTCCGGGAAACAGCCTCAGCTGGCCATTTCTTCATACGGAGATTTGAAGAACGATAACCTGCTTTCTTACGCTCCTAACAAAACAGTAACAGCCGAATTGTTGAGTATAACCGTAGGAGATAAGGAATTAGAAAAAGGTAAAGATTACCAATTTGAATCAAAAGGCACCGTAGGTAATCTTTATATGGGAGTTTATAATTCAAATGGCAAAGAAGAATATGGCCCTAGAGGAGTGGGATTAAACCTTGATTACGACACAAATAATCGTTTTATAGTGAATTTACCGGGTTCAGTTTCTGATTATGGGAAAACCGGACAGGTAGAAGCGGTAAAAAATGAACCGGCAAGTACCAAAGGTATTTCGGTTCCCGCTGATAGGTTGACGCAAGTCAATAAGGATCAAGCTGCGAATCAAGAAAAGGGGTTTATTCCTGTTACAAAAGCAGAAGCAATCGTTGGTACAATCGTGGCTTTAGAGAAGAAGGAGCCGATTTTAATAAATTTAAGGCCGGATTATATTTATGGAGGCTACAATTTAGGGGATGTTGATTTTTCTACCCTTGGCAGGATCGATGTGAAAGTTAACAAGAGTAACGAATTAGCGGTTCATTCCCTCCTGGAAGGCGCGGAAAAACATTTTAATTTCTCTAATTCTGAAGGCACAGTGTCCCTTAGATATGAGAGGGGCAATATTTTGATTGCTTCAGACCAGATGAATGGATTCGCCACCACACTTACTACTATAACTAATGACAGGATTATAGCCACTAGCCCTTCTGAGGCCGTTGCTAACGCTACCAAAAGCAAATCCGATGTGGATAGGAATAAGGAAGTAAGGGTATATGATATATCAAATCGTGATGCTTCGGCAGGGACCGCAACTTATCAACGCGGCAACCAAAACTTTAATGATAAAGAATGGCAATATAGTTTTGACGCAGCTGCCGGCCGTATAACGCTGGTAAATAATGACAAGGCCGCAAAAGGGGAGACGTTTGTAATAAAGTCTCTGGAAGGCAAAACACTGCGTTTAGAATTAGGCGATGTTGCATATATACCGGTTAAAGAGGGAATCGGTTATGGAATACAAAAAATTGTTTTAAGCAAAATTAATGAAATGGACGCGCAGGATAAAGCAAGCCTCTTAAATAAGATCGGTAAGAGCATAGAGGCAATTTCGGTATTAGGGGTTTTTAACAAAGAAATGGATATTATCTCAAACCCCGGAGAACATCAAAAGGAATTGGCAAAGGCGATTTTGGCAGGGACTATAGAATTTTTATCTTCAGGCAAGGTTGTGGAACGATATAGTGTTGGCGGATACCTGGAAAAACTGTTCAAAGATTATGGTTTGAACTCAAACGATTTGGGGCAAGCCAAGCTTTTACTTATGAGCAAGTTGGCGCCTTTGTTGATGGGCAATGATGATGCCGCGTATAACAAGGCCGCCACACAGATGTTAGGGTTAACCTTAGGTTTAACCAAAGGGGTTATTTTCATTCCCAGTGAAGACTATGTGATAGGAGTAGTTAAGGAGTTTAACGGTTTACAACAGATATTCGGAAACTGCGCGGTACTTACCTATTATTTTAATTCCCTTATGAATGGTTTAGGGGTTGGAGAAAATTATTTGCAGGTTGGTAAAGTTCCCGGACATACATTTGCCCTGTTTGGCAGGCCGGATGATGCCTTTGCCGTGGATTTAGCTCAGCCGCAGAGAATCACTGAGCGAAAGAATATTTTTCAACAGGATTACTATCCCGAAGTACAAGGAGGTATTGAGGTAGTGTCATTTGGCGCGGCCAGAGAAGCCATGTTTATTAACGTGGCATACAAGATCCTGCCGTTTGATAACACAGCTTTAGCTGCGACTAATTTATTTTTGCAGCAAGGCGGAATTTTAGGCGCTGACCAGGCAGCAACGCTTAGCCAAAACGGGCTTTTGCAGATAGGGAACAAACAAATGTATAAGAGTTGGGGGCCGGAAGGAATTGATATTATCAGGACCCCCAATGGTATTGGCGTAATGGAAGGTGACCCGCGGGGAGGCATATTAATCTATAGTCCAGATGGAAACGGAAAATTAAATGTTTCAGGAATAGGAACATCCGCGATAATGTTAGAACAGCTAAGGGCTGCTAAAGGTGTAGAAACCCCATCCAATATAGGACAATTATTTAGAAGTCTCTGGGTAGGGCTTGCGTCAGGAGCCGCAGCTGCGCACGGAGCTTACCAATTGGCGGAAGATTTAGATAAGTTATCCAATGATTATATGAACAATGGCGGGTATGCAGCTTTTGGTGACATTCGTGATTTCTTGGCAGGGCATAGAGATGTAGCATATGGAGCATTTATGCACCTATCTGCTGGCGGAGATCCAGCGCATGGGTTCTTTGTCGATGATGATGCAAATAAAGCGATTCATCAAGAAGCCAGCCGGTTAATAGAGGGAGGAATGGCTAATATATCGGGGGGTTATAAAGGATTTGGTAAAGGCGCTGTAACTTTTTTGGTAAGCCTTACGCCAAGTTGGGAATGTGCCAATGATTTTGGAATGCCAGTTGAGGGGAAAAGCTGGGAAGAGACAAAGAAAGGTAAAGAAGATCTTCTTAATTTTATGTGGTCGGATGCCTACAAGGATTCGCCAAATGGCGCTTATCTTGGGTATTATGGCGCTATGGCAGCAACTGCGTATGCAAGTGGGCAGGCATTAGGCGCTTTGGGCTCAGCGCTATCAAGGAGTAAGTTTATTACAACATTGATTAGTCCATTTTCAAAAGATGCCTATTGGGGAGGCGGGTTGGGCTACGGATTAATTAATACAGTGATAAGCGATACAGCAATTGGTTTAGCTGGTGCAGGAACAGCCCAATTATGGAATCGTTATTTAGGAGATGGTCAATGGCTTAGCTTGAATCAAAGCGCAGCTATTTTTGCTACTTTAGCTTTAACTAATACAGCCCGGGTGCTCGTGGGGCTAGGCACAGATAAATATCTTTCTTCAACTCAAATAACTTCTTGGGGTTGGAGGACAGTTGCTGATGTTGGCGGAGTTGCCTTAACTTCTTTAAATTACGCCAGCCAATGGGGAATGGCAGGGGGTGCTTGGGGAGTAGTTGTTAACCCGGCTGAACATAACACTTGGGTTGAAGTGATGCGTAATTCTGGTAAAAAATTTACTGATCCGTTGCAAAACGCAGGTTTCTCGGATTATTTAGTACGCTATTTGGGGGTTAAAGATCTGCCGCTTGTAAATAGTCTTTGTGAACGGGCTGGCCTTACCAGGTTGAGTAATAGCGGTGGTGTTTTCTGGGATAAAGCAGCAATGCCGGCATTATATGGCGGAATTTTTGGTGTAGCCGCGGGTGTGAGTGGCTTGTTTCCTAATAGCTGGATAGTAAAGGCATTACTGCCGTCAACTAGCGCAACTGCTGAATCTTCTGCTTTGCGCTGGGCATCTAGGGTTAGTTGGCCTATATCAGCTGGCGGTGTACGCCTTGCGTTAGGCCCTATTGTATATATGGACGAAAGAACAGATGGGAAATCGTATGAAGGAAAATCTTTTTCCGAAAAGGCATCAATTTACTTTGACAGGTTACTAAGCGGTCAAAATCTCTGGGCCGCTGGAGAAACAGCACTTTTATTTATCGGTGCAAGGATTCTGGCAAGTTCAGGCATGGCTCCTTATTTAGAAGGTAAAGCATTATATGCAACTGTGCCGGCAACATTGGCTACCGGCGCGGCAACAAATATAGGAATACAATCTATTAGAGGGTCGCTAGAGAGTGAATATGGATGGCAATTGGGGCCTAATAAACTTAAATACGATTCAGAATATAATCTTGTTAGCGGCAATGGGTTAACTTTTTATAACTGGATTAATGGTAAACCGCTTTGGGAAAATTTATGGTCTGAAAGGCAAGAATTAGGTGCTGCAGGTTTTCGCGGTGCGTTCTGGGCGGGTATGGCTCTACTGGGCGTAAGTGTAGGTGAGCGTTTATTCGAAAAAGTAGGTAATGAATACGGTTCTTTGACGCCTAAGTCAGCAGTTTTAGAAGCAGATTTAACGCGGCGAGCGGCAACTATCGCAGGAGAAGGCGCTACTCAGAAAGCAATACAAGAAATTGCGCAACAATTAAGAAGTTCGTCTCCGCTTTTAGAGAGATTAGCTTTAACCGGAGCTGAGCGGCTTTTTGCAAAAGCAGTGGAAGGCGGCGTTATCTGGTTACCTATAGCTGTGCAATTTCCCGTATTCTCCGGTGTGTATGAATCATTGGTTTATGCCGTATATAACAAAGGCGAATTACCTAATGATACTATATTTAATTTAAAAGTCGCAAGAGGAGATGCGGGAGAAGATCAGGATAAATTTACGCTTGCCTCTTTATTCGATAAAGACAGCTGGAGTTTAAGCAAAACCGGTAAGGCAGTGCTTCGCCAGTCAGCGATTGAGGCACCATTAAGCGGTGTTGTTATACACCCGTTTATTTCCGCGACAATGGTTGCTAGGGAGGGTGCTTCGGCTTCAGGCTTGTTTGCCGACGTGAACCAGGCATTAGGTTCAGATTTTGTTGCCCGCAATCTGATTGTTAAACCGCTTGGATTGGCTAAAGTCGCTGGAGTAGTCACTTTAGCTGATACCGCTATACAATTTTTCTCAACCCGAAACGTGGGGTTATCAAATAGTGAAAGTATCAATGCATCTAGCAGCATGCGCGGACCGCCAGAGCTGGATAAAGCGTCTTCTTTCCATGTCATTCCAGATATGTCCGCTCCCGGCGGATACCGAGTTGTAGCATATCCTGTTAGCGACAAACCTACTGATAATCAAGGAAATGGAACGGCTTCCTACGAGATAGAAGGAGAGCGTAGTTATAATCTTACTACCCGTGAATACCTGGCCACAGGTTTTGGCAAGAATACCGGCGCGGCAAGTGAAGCAAATATTGCTAGCTGGGGCGTTTTGATTTTAGGCGCTCGTCCCAAGATGCCGAATATGGAAATGCAGATGGGAAGGGAAATAGCTAAGCCGGAAGTGCGAGAGGCCCCTAAATCTGAAACAAGACCATCCGCTGATTTAGCTCCCAGAACAAACGTAGAAGGACCAATACAAAATGCAGAAATTCAAACTGCGGGCAGGTTGGGAGATGTCGTAACACCACAAGAATTGTATTTACCTAGGTTAGGGCGGGAGTTGGCTGATACTAAAGTCGAGCACGGAAAAGCTGAGTTTGAACATGGACAAACAGAGCAGGCTCTTCTAGAAGCGGAACAAAGATTATTAAAAGCTGAACAAAAGGGTGATCACGCTACAGTAGCAGAGCAAGTAGATATTATAGATAACTTGGCTCCTGAAGCAGACAGGCTTGGCAGTAGGGTAGCAGAGCTGAGCGATCAAGTTGACTCTTTACAACAGGGATATAATTTAAGGTCTCTTAGCGATACGGCATTAAGCCAGCAAAGGATGCAAGCTAATAATCAATTAAAAGAAACCCAAATTAAGATTTTTGATCTCGAGCAAAGGATTTCGGTAGAACAAGAGAGAAGTGACCATGAAGTAGCAAAGGCATTAACACGGGAATTAGAAGGCGCTACAGAGCGTTTAGGCCGGCTCACTGCTACCGAAGGACAGTTACGAGAGGAATTTAAGAATAGGTCTTTAACTGATGGGCAGTTAAGTGAGGGGATTGGTAAAGCCAGGCGAGCTGCCAGCGTGGCTGAGTTCGAATCTGCGATTGCTGAAAGCGCAGATGTCGCGGAAGTTCATAAAGCAAGGGCCGAAGAATTAAGAAGAGAAGAAGAAAGGTTGCAGAGAGAATCTAATAAAAGGGTTTTTGGTAGCTCGGATTTAGATAAGCAAACCTCTTTGCTTGAAGCAGGAGTTAAAAAAGCAGGAGCTGAGCTAGAGAGAACCAAGCAGGAGTTATCTAAAGTAGAGCAGGAAGAAGGTGGCAGCCCATCTAAAGCAGCGGAAGGATTAACTCGGCAATTAGAAATACAAACTAAGGCAGCGCAAGAGGCTAGAGGGAGACTGGAAACGTTGTATGATTATTCCGCGAGATCCCAACAGAGATATGGTGATAAGGTTGAGATATCGCGATTAGGAAGTCTTGCGCAAGAAAGAGGCCGGCTCCAAACAGAACTAAGGATCCTTAAGTCAGAAGCAGACCGTCTCTCCCGTGAAGAAAGGGGCAGCAACGCGCACAAAGTCGTATCGGACAAACTTCAAGAGACGCAGAGAAAACTTAATGGCATAGAAAACAGGACATGGGAAGCCCAGGAGAAGCAAAGAGAAGAAGTTAGTAAGCCTGCTGTATCCCGCCCTGAAACTCCCGAGGGAGAAACTCTTCTAGTAGAACTTGATAGGCTAGATAGAGAATATGATAAAAAAGCCGCAGACGCGACTACTTCTGAGCAAGAACTTAAAGAATCCAAAA
>Ga0268280_1000485_pt1 | contig 33248 bp, 29 predicted proteins | sample saktaG_9_FD_190139 | JGI IMG/M metagenome (GOLD analysis project Ga0268280, IMG submission 190139) | Saline water microbial communities from Sakinaw Lake, British Columbia, Canada - sak_2011_5_24_40m | ecosystem: Environmental > Aquatic > Non-marine Saline and Alkaline > Saline ...
GAGTTATTTCTGATTATAGGGTAACCCAGGCAATGCTTAGGCACTTTATTACAGAAGCTCAAGGTAAGTTTCGACTTTTTAAACCAGAACTTGTTATTTCTGTCCCTGCTGGAAGTAGCTCAACAGAAAGACGGGCGGTTATAGAGGCAGCATTAAGTGCAGGAGCAAAATCAGCATTTGTTGCTAAGGAGCCAATTTTAGCAGCCATTGGAGCTGGAATTCCGATTAATTCTTGTGAAGGTAATATGATTATTGATATTGGCGGAGGAACATCAGAAATAGCAGTAATTTCTTTAGGGGGAATAGTAACATCAAGTTCAGTAAGGGTCGGGGGAGATAAAATGAACGAGGCCATAGCAGAATATATTAAGAAAAAATATAATTTAGCAGTTGGTACGCAAACAGCTGAAGAAGTAAAAATAAAAATTGGCACAGCATTACCAAAAAAGAAAGAACAATTTTTAGATGTTAGAGGAAGAGATTTAATTTCCGGATTGCCTCGTAATATTAAAGTTTCTTCAAATGAAACTGCTCAAGCTCTTCAAGATGTTCTCAAGGAAATTATAGATACAGTAAAGCAGGTCTTAAGAAATACTCCGCCTGAATTATCAGCAGATGTTATGAATAAAGGCATGATTATTGCTGGTGGTGGCTCTATATTGAGAAATATGGATGAAATTATCGCTAAAGCAACAGGTGTTCCTTGTTTTAGAGCAGATGAACCTTTATATTGCGTTGTTAAAGGCACAGGAGTGGTTATTGAAAATCTTGATACTTATAAAAGAAGCATAATGAGTAAGAAATAAAATATAGAAAATAAATGGTAATAATTGGCCATAAAAATCAAAGAGAGTTTTTGAAAAAATCATTGGATAATTCAAAAATATCTCATGCATATTTATTTTCTGGACTAGATGCTCTGGGCAAGAAAGAAATAGCTCTAGAATTTGCCGAGTTGGTTAATAAACAAAAAAAAGATAGTCCTGATATAATGCTCATTAAACCGGAATTGTCCATTGGAATTTCGCAGATAGAAGATATGCAAAAAAGATTATTTTTAAAACCATTTTCTGCCCCATACAAAATAGCAATTATAGATGACGCAGAAAAAATGACGACTCATGCCCAAAATCGTCTTTTGAAAACGCTGGAAGAACCAAGGGGACAGACAATTATAATTCTTATTTCTTCAAAACCGGAAACATTGTTGGAAACAATTATTTCCAGAGTTCAATCTTTAAAATTTTATCCTTTTTCTAAGAAAGAAATGAAAAATTTCTTGAAAGAAAAAGTTTCTGATTCAGAACTTGAAAAATTAATATTTATTTCAGAAGGAAGACCAGGAAGAGCTGTAAACTTTCTTAAAGATTCTGAGAAAATGAGTGATTTATGGAAAATGTTTAATGATATAGAAAATATTCTTGAATCTGATATAGCATATAGGTTCAAATATATAAATGATTTTTTGGATAAAGACAATTCAGAAGAATTTTTAAATATTTTCTTAAAATATTTTAGATTGGTTTTATTATCTAAAGTTTCTGGCGTGGAATTGGGTAATAAATTCAAGAATAATTTTTCTACTCAAAAAATACAAGAAATTATAAAACTAGGTGAAAAAATGAATTATTTATTTATAAAAACAAATATTAATAAAAAATTAGCATTGGAAACTTTATTTTTAAATCTGCCAAATGCATTAACTAACAACTAATCACATGTCTAATTATAAGGAAATTGTTCAAAAAATAGAACCTGATTTTCAAAAAGTTATTACTTTTTTGGAGGGAGAAGTGATGAAAATTCGAACATCTTTATTATCTCCTTCATTGGTTGAAAATATTAAGGTAAAAATTGAAGAAAATGAACTCTCTATAAGAGAGTTAGGAACAATTTCTTTAATCTCTTCTAATATGATGCTAATTCAACCTTGGGATAAATTGTATATTCAGCCCATTGAAAAAGCGATTAATGAATCTAATTTAGGGATGAGTCCTGTTGTGTCTAAAGAAGGACTTAGATTATCTGCTCCTGCTCTTTCTCAGGATTATAGGGATAATTTAATTCGTATATTATCAGAAAAAAAAGAAAATGCTCGTAAAACAATTAGGCACTTTAGAGAAGAAGCTTGGAAAAATATTCAGGATGAATTTAAAAAAAGTGAGATTAGAGAAGATGATAAATTCAAAGCCAAAGATGAACTTCAAAAATTAGTTGATAAATATAATGAAAAAATAGAAGAAATAACAGAAAGAAAGAAAAAAGAAATTCAAGGATAACTATTCAAACACATAAATCTTTAATAATTTAATCCTTTTATACTATAATTATGTTTTTTAATATTTTAATTATTTTATTCTGCTTAATAACATTAATGGCTTTACATGAACTTGGGCATTTTTTAATGGCGAAAAAATTTGGAGTAGATGTGGAAGAATTTGGCATTGGTTATCCTCCTAGAATTTTTGGAAAAAAATTTAAAGGAACTCTTTATTCATTGAATCTTTTACCATTTGGTGCTTTTGTTAGAATAAAAGGGGAGGAAGGACAAGAAAATATTGAAAATTCTAAAAGTTTTTCTCAAAAACCAATTTGGCAAAGAAGTTTAATTATTTTTGGGGGAGTCGGCTTTTTTTGGATTGTTGCTATAGTTATTTTAACTTCTGTAATGTTTTTTTGGGGAGTTCCTACTTCTGTTCCTGACGACTGGGAAGGAGCATATAAAGCAGAAGTTATGGTTACACAGACATTTGATGACTTTCCTGCCGCATTAGCAGGGATAGAGATGGGGGATAAAATAGTTAATTTTAATAGAATGAATGAGTTTCAAGAATTTATTAAAGAAAATAAAGAAAAAGAAATAACTCTTAATATAAAAAGAGGCGAGGAAATATTTGATATTAATTTGACTCCTGTAATTTCTGATTTTAATGAAAATGAAGGAGCAATTGGAGTGGCTTTGGCAAGGGTTATTAATATAAAATATCCTTGGTACAGCGCTCCTATTCAAGGTGTTTCTATCACAGCAAAACAAACAATTGCTATTCCAATTATGCTGGGGACACTTTTCAAAAATGCAATTCAAGGAGAAGAAACACAAGGAGCTAAATTTGTCGGCCCAATAGGCATAGGCAAAATAATGACAGATGCGTTAGACCATGGGATAGTTAATTTTTTGATGTTTTTAAGCATGATATCAATCTGGTTGGCTGTATTTAATATCCTTCCTATCCCAGCTTTAGACGGAGGTAAGCTATTATTTCTGGCCATAGAAAAAATTAGAGGCAAAGCAGTAAATCCAAAAACTGAACAGAAAATTACATTAGTTTTCTTTAGTCTTTTGCTCGGACTAATGCTTTTTGTCACAATCAAAGATATAATCGGATTATTCTAAAATAAATATATGCTTCAATCAAAACTTTTTACAAAAACAAGAAAACAAATTTCAAAAGACGAGAAAAGCATAAATGGCATTTTGTTAGAGAGGGGAGGGTTTATCCATAAAGAAATGGCAGGTGCTTATAGTTTTTTACCTTTAGGGTTAAGAGTATTAACGAAAATTGAAAACATAATTAGACAGGAGATGAATCAAATATCAGGGCAAGAGATTTTGATGACTATTTTCCAACCCAAGAAAATTTGGGAAGAAACCGGAAGATGGTCTGGAGAAATTGGAGATAAAATAATGTATAAATGTGAAGGTAATAAAGAAATTGGATTAGGCCCTACGCATGAAGAAATGTTAACAAATATTATTCGTAAATATATTAATTCATTTGAAGATTTACCAGCTTATATTTATCAGATTCAAACAAAATTCAGAAAAGAGGCCCGAGCTCGTTCGGGCATTCTTAGAGGCAGGGAATTTAAAATGAAAGATCTTTATAGCTTTCATACATCAGAATCTGATTTTAAAAAATATTATGATAAGGTAAAAAAATCTTATATTAGAATTTTTGCTAATTGTGGATTAAAAACAATTTTGACTGAAGCATCAGGACAAGGATTTACAGAAAACTTTACTCATGAATTTCAGGTGATTGCTGATGCTGGAGAGGATAAGATAATTTATTGTCCTAAATTAGATTTTTCTCAGAACAAGGAAATATGTAAATTGAAAGTAGGAGATAAATGTCCTGTTTGCGGAGCAAAACTAAAACAAGATAAATCAATTGAGGCAGGAAATATTTTTCCCTTAGGAACAAAATATTCCAAAGCAATGAACGCCTTATTTACAGATAAGGACGGAGAAAGAAAGCCAATGATTATGGGTTGTTATGGCATAGGGATCTCTAGATTAATGGGCACAATAGTTGAAATTCATCATGACGAAAAAGGAATAATTTGGCCTCCTAGTGTTGCTCCTTTTGATATTCATTTAATATCTTTAGAAAGTGGTGATAAAAAAATTAATAAAAAGGTTAAAGAAAATAGTGAAAAGTTATATAAAGAGTTAGAAGGAATTGGAAAACAAGTATTGTATGATGACAGAGAAAAGAAATCAGCGGGAGAAAAATTTGCCGATGCAGATTTGATAGGAATACCTTATCGTATTGTTGTAAGCGAAAGAACTTTGAAAAATAACAATGTTGAAATAAAAAAAAGGAATGAAAAAGAAGTGAATTTAATAAAAATTAAGCAAGCAGTTAAATATTTAAAGAAATATGATAAATAAATTTTTTAGTAAAATATCTGAAGATATTGCAATTGATTTAGGAACTTGTAATTCACTTGTCTATGTTAAAGGGCGGGGAATTATTATTAATGAACCTTCTGTTGTTGCGCTTAATGAAAAAACAGGGCAAATAGTTGCTATTGGCAATGAAGCTCAAAAAATGGTTGGCAGAACACCTGCACATATTAAAGCAATAAAGCCATTGGTTAGAGGGGTTGTTTCTGACTTTGAAGTGACAGAGCAAATGTTAAAATATTTTATTGATAAAGTTCGTAAAAAAAACTGGTTTTTTCTTTCTTCTCCAAGAATTATTATTGGTATTCCATGCGGTATAACTGAAGTTGAAAGAAAAGCAGTGTTTGATGCAGCTAAAAATGCTGGAGCAAGAGAAGTATCTTTGGTTGAAGAGCCAATAGCAGCTGCGATTGGAGCAAGGTTGCCGATTCAAGAAGCTAAAGGAAATTTTATTGTTGATCTTGGAGGAGGGACTACTGAAGTAGCAGTTATATCTTTAGGAGGAATAGTTGTTTCCAAAAGTCTAAAAATTGCAGGAGATAAACTTAATGAAGATATAATAGGATATATTGAACAAAAATATAAACTTTTAATCGGAGAAAGATCAGCTGAAAGAATTAAAATTGAGATTGGAATGGTATACCCGATAGATAAAAGAAAAGAAGCGCCAATTCGTGGAAGAAATTTAGTTACCGGGTTACCAGAAGAAATTGTTATTAGTTCAGATGATGTTCAGGAAGCCGTAGAAAAATCAATAAACCAAATAGTAGAATCCATAAAATCAGTTATTGAAGAAACACCGCCAGAACTTTTATCTGATATAATGGAAGACGGCATTTATTTATGTGGAGGGGGATCTTTAATTAGAGGACTTGATGTCTTAATTAACAAAGAAACGAAAATGCCAGTTAAAATTATTGAAGATCCATTAACTGCTGTTGTTAGAGGAGGAGGGATTCTCTTAGAAGATATTGATATGCTAAAAGCAACATTAACTCAAACAGAACATCAAGAACCACCAAAATAAAGATAATATTAATATGATTAGTGAAAAAGAGGTTCAACATATCGCAAAATTAGCGCGCTTGTATCTTAAGCAGAAAGAAATCCAAAAAATGGGAAAAGAATTATCCTTAATATTAGATTATTTTAACTTGTTAAAGGATGTCAATGTGAACAATGTAGAAGCGAGTTCTGGTTCAATAGACATACAGAAGAATCTTTCTATAAAAGAAGCAACCAGAGAAGATTTTGTAATAGAAGGGGATAACAGGAAAGAAATTATGGAATTAATACCTGAAAAAGAAAATGGTTTTGTAAAGGTTAAATCTATTTTTGATAAATAAAATGGAAACTTTAAACCTAACAATCAGACAGATTCATAAAAAACTTTTAGATAAAGAAATATCAGCGGTTGAATTAACTAAAGTTTTCTTGTCTCAAATTGATAAGATTGATAAAAATATCAATGCTTTTTTAAATGTTTTTAATGATTCTGCTATTTCTCAAGCCAAAGAAATAGATAAGAAAATTTCTGAAAAACAAGAAATATCAATGTTAGCAGGAATTCCAATGGCGTTAAAAGATAATATTTTAATTAAAGGAGAAAAGTGTACAGCTGGTTCAAAAATACTTGAGAATTATATTGCTTCTTATGATGCTACTTGTGTTAAAAAATTAAAAAAGGCAGGAGTTATATTCTTAGGTAAAACAAACTTAGATGAGTTTGCAATGGGTTCTTCAACTGAAAATTCTGCTTTTAAAATAACTCATAATCCTCAAGATTTAAGTTGCGTTCCGGGTGGAAGTTCTGGAGGTTCGGCAGCAGCAGTTAAGGCGAATGAATGCGTATTTGCTTTGGGGTCTGACACTGGAGGGTCAATTCGTCAGCCAGCTTCTTTATGCGGGGTAGTAGGGTTAAAACCAACTTATGGAGCAGTTTCTCGTTATGGTTTGATTGCCTTTGCTTCTTCTCTTGATCAGATAGGTCCTTTGACTAAAAATATTGAAGATGCAGAAATAGTTTTTGATTTTATAAAAGGTAAAGATGAAAAAGACTCTACGAGCGTTGAATTAGATTCTAAAAAATCAAATATTAATTTAAAAAATATTAAGATTGGATTGCCAAAAGAATATTTCCAAGAAGGGATTAATCCAGAAGTGGAAAAAACAATTAAAGATTTTATCAAAAAAATACAAACCCAGGGTTTAAATGTTGAAGAAATTAGTTTGCCTCATACAAAATATGCTATTCCTTGTTACTTTCTTATTTCTTCCTGTGAAGCAAGCGCTAATCTTTCTAGATATGATGGAATAAAATATGGAAAGTCAAATATGAAAGAAAAAGAATTAAATATCTTAGATGCCTACTTAAAAACTCGCGGACAAGGATTTGGGGATGAAGTAAAAAGAAGAATAATGCTAGGAACATATGCTCTTTCTTCTGGATATTATGATGCTTATTATTTAAGGGCCCAAAAGGTTAGAACTTTAATCAAACAAGATTTTGAAAATGCTTTTAAAAAAGTAGATATGATTTTAACGCCTACTTCTCCATTCACTGCCTTTAAAATAGGAGAAAAAATAGAAGATGCTCTTAGTATGTATCTTGCTGATGCTTTTACAGTCTCAACTTCTTTAGCAGGTTTACCAGCTATATCAATACCTTGCGGAAAAGTAGAAAATTTACCAGTAGGACTTCAAATAATTGGCAAGAATTTTAAAGAAAGTGAAATTTTTAAAATGGGTACTTTTTTTGAAAAAATAATAACTAATAATTAATTATATTATGGAAGTTGCAAATTTAAATGAATTTAGCAGGGATATCAAGGCTATTTTTGACGTAATCAATTCTTCTCATTTGCAAGAAAGAATTTTAGTTTTCAAAATAATTTTTATCGTTGTTTCCATAATTTTTATTATATTTATTATCTATTTTTCCTTAAGAACTACTTATTTGAGATTATTATTCATTGAAGATATGGAAAATTCTTTATCTTGGAAAGATTATGGCCAAAGTAAAGTTTTAAAAAAATGGAAGAAAATAAAGAAAAGATTAAAGAAAGATAGCCACCTAGAACATAAGTTGGCAGTGGTTGAAGCGGCTAAATTATTGGAAGACATTTTAAAGAAAATGGGGAAAAATGAAATAAGCTTGGCTGATAAATTAAGGGAATTAGAAATACATAATATTTATAAGGAAATTGCCGAAGATCCTGATTATAAGTTAACCAAAACAGAGGCAGAGGAGGTTATTGAAATTCTTGAAAAATCCTTAAAAGAACTGAAAGCATTTTAGTTTAAAAAATTAGTAGGTTTAAGAAAGAATAGACACAGGGGTTGAGTTCTTTTTTATTTTATTGTAGTATTAGCGACAGCGGGGTGGAGGAGTAGTACCTTACGGGGCCCATAACCCCGAGACGCCCGTGCAATTCGGGCCCCCGCGACAATATAGTTCTATTTTTTAGACCAAGCCGGGGAGTAGATTGGCATCTAAAGTCGTCTCATAAGCGATTAATGTGGGTCCGATTCCCGCCCCCGGTATTAATATAATATGCAGTCGTAGCTCAATTGGTTAGAGCATCCGCCTGTCACGCGGAAGGTTGTCGGTTCAAGTCCGATCGGCTGCGCCAAGTAAAAGGTGAGGGATGCTTGTAAAGCATCCCTTTTATTTTGGGGATAAAACTGATTGATTTTGCTTGAAAATTAAGTTAAAATAAGACATAGAAGTAGTATATATCTATGAAGATTTCTTATAATTGGTTAAAAAAATATCTAAAAAATAAACTACCTGAGCCAAAGAAATTGGCAGAGATTTTAACTTTGCATAGCTTTGAAGTGGAAAGTGTTAAAAGAAAAGGAGATGATTATGTTTTAGACATAGATATATTGCCAAATAGAGCTCATGATTGTTTGTCTTATATAGGCATAGCAAAAGAAATTGTTATTTTAACGGGGAATGAATTTAAAGTTCCAGATATTAAATTTCAAGAAGATAAAAAATTAAAAACAAAAGATTTTATAAAGATAGAAATTAAAAATAAAAAAGATTGTCCTCGTTATGCAGGCCAGGTGATTTTGGGAGTTCAAATATGTTCTTCGCCTAAGTGGCTTCAAGAAAATCTCAAAAGTTGCGGGCTTCAGCCAATTAATAATATCGTTGATATAGGTAATTATGTAATGCTTGAAACAGGACAACCAATACATGCTTTTGATTTAAATAAGATTAAAGAAAAAATAATTGTTAGAAGAGCTGAAAAAGGAGAGAAAATTAAAGCTTTAGATAATAAAGTTTATAAATTAAGCCAAGATATTTTAGTAATTGCTGATAAAGAGAAGGCCATAGGCATTGCAGGAATAAAAGGAGGGGAAAGCACTTGCATTGATGCTACAACAAAAAATATCCTCATAGAATCTGCAAATTTTAATAGAAAGATAATTAGAAAAGCTTCCCAAAAATTAAAGTTAAGGACAGATGCTTCTTTACGATTTGAAAATGGAATGGATCCTAATTTGATTGATTTTGCCCAAGAAAGAATGGCTTTTATGCTCAAGGAAATTGCTAAAGGCAATGTATTAAAAGGAATGGTTGATTTTTATCCTGAAAAGGTTTTGCCTAAAAAGATAAAGCTTGATTTGAAATATGTAGATAAATTATTAGGTATTAAAATTTCTGAATCAAAAATAAAAGAAATTTTAAAAAAACTTAATTTTAAATTTAGTAGAATCAAAGAAAATAAAATTACAATAGAAATACCAACTCAAAGAATAGACATTTCCATACAAGAGGATTTGATAGAGGAGATAGGAAGAATATATGGATATAAAAATATTCCTTATATTTTCCCAGAGACAATTCTGAATCTTCCTAAAAAAAATAATAAAGTTTTTTGGCAAAAACAATGCCAGAACATTTTAAAAGAAAGAGGATTTTCAGAAGTTTATAATTATTCTTTTATAAGCGAAGAAGAAAAAAATATATTTAACTGCCAAGATGATAGATTATTACAACTTGAAAATCCAATAAGCGCTTTAAATAAATATTTAAGGCCTAGCTTAATACCGGGCTTGCTAAAAAATACTAAGGATAATTTAAAAAATCTTGATGAAATTAAAATCTTTGAATTTGGTAATATATTTACTAAAAATCAAAAGATTTCAGAAAAAAATGTTTTAGTAGGTATCTTATCAAAGAAAGATATAAAAAATGAATCATTTTATGAATTAAAAGGAATAGTGGATTCATTGCTTAATAAATTAGGCATAACTGATGTTTGCTACGATGATTATCAACCAACTTTGAAATTATCTTGTTCATATCTTTGGCATCCAAAAAAATGCGCTGAAATTAAAATTAATAATAAAAAAGTTGGATTTTTAGGGCAGATAAACCCAGATATTATCGAAGATATGGGAATTAAACAAAAAGTCTTTATTTTTGATCTTGACTTTGATGTTTTAGTGAAATTATTTTCATCTGAATATGAATATAAGCCAGTATCTTTTTATCCGGCAGCTATAAGAGATTTGTCTATTTTAACTCCCCAAGGGACCAAAGTTGTTGATGTTTTAAATGTTATAAATAGAGCAGGTGGAATTTTAGTTAAAGATGTTGATCTTTTTGACATATATTCTGGAGAAGGAATTATTCAAGGAAAAGAGAATTTTGCATTTCATATAATTTATCAGGCAAATGATAGAACTTTATCTCCTAAAGAAATTGATAATATCCAACAAAAAATAATTAAAGCATTAGAACAAAATATAGAATGGGAAGTAAGAAAATAAATATGAGCAAAACAACAAAAAAAACAATTGGAGAAGAAGGGTATACAGCTAAAGATATTTATGTTTTAAAGGGGCTTGAACCCGTCCGTAAAAGACCTGGTATGTATATTGGTTCAACAGGCGCTTCTGGCATACATCATTTAATTTGGGAATGCGTAGATAATTCTGTAACTTATGATACTCCTGTGATTATCAAAGAAAGAGAAAAAATAAAAATCAAAAAAATTGGTGAAATTATAGATGAAAATTTTAGAAAGAATCATTATTCAGTGGAAAAATCAATCAAAGGAGAAGCTGAAATTTTGAGAGGGAATTTAGAAACTAAGACTTTGACATTTGATCCCCACACTTTGAAATTGAGCTTTCAACCAATTTATTCTTTAATCCGTCATAAAGTCAACAGTGAAATTTATAAGATTACTTTGCAAAACGGGCGACAAGTAGAAATTACTCCTTATCATTCTTTATTTACCTTGAAGGATGGCAGAGTTCTGCCAATTAAAGGAGCAGAACTTGAAGAGGGCAGTTCGGTTATTGTCCCAAAGGTTTGGCCAGAAATAAAGAATCAAATAAAGGAAATTGATTTAATTGAAGAACTTCTGAAATTGTCTTCTAAAAAAACAGAAAGTATATATTTGTATAATATTAAAAATTTATTGGGGAAAGATATCTACCGAAGTCTAAAATCAAACTTGAGAGGAAAAGCTAATTCAACTTCAACCCAGCACCCTTCAAATATCTTTTACGACTATAAACGTTATGATTATTTGCCATTTAATTTATTAAGGGAACTCAAAGAAAAGGATGTTGCAAAAATTAAAGAACAGGCTCTAATTGGAACAAGGTGGAACTCAAAAATTCGCCTAAACCCAAGACTCAAAATTGACCGCTTTCTTATCGAAATTTTAGGAATTTTCACGGCTGAAGGATGTATTGTGAAAAATCACAATATTCCAAATAGGGTAGTCTTTGGGTTAGGGGCTCACGAGAAAGATTTAATTAATTATATTTGTTTCTTAGCGCAAAAAGTTTTTGGTTCAGAAGTAAAGCCTCATTATGTTCATGAAACAGCGAGGACAATCGCTATTGATTCTTATTTGATTGCCTTAATTTTTAAAGAAATTTTCAAGACCGGCAAAAACAGTAGTGACAAAAAAGTTCCTGACTTGATTTTCAACCTTAATTCAAAATTGAGAGAAAGGTATTTAATTGGCTATTTAGCTGGTGATGGATATCCAACAAAGATTTTTATCAAGCACTTGATTAACAACACAACTCCTTCTCCGTTAGAGAGGAGAAAATTTAATGCCACTGCTAAAAACAGAGATTTTATTATCACTTTTTCTTATCTTCTTTCTTCTTTAAATAAGAGTTATTCATACGGAGAAAGAAAGACAAAAAGCGGTAAAAAATTTATTGAGATAAATTATAAAGGAACAAAGAAAAGATGGGGAATTAAATCCCAAAGACTTTATTTTGCCCTTGATTTTTATTGGAATACAAATTCTTCTTATTTTAACTACCTACCTTTTGACGAGATAATCGGTGAGTGTTATGACAGACCGACTATCAACGGGAGAAATAACGGTGGAGAGGGGATTTCATCAAATAAAGTTTTAACTCTTTTAGAGAGCAAAAGGATTGTTCTAAAAACAGAAGCATTAAAATTTTTGAACTCTGATCTAGGAATTTTAAAAATCAGAAAAATTGAAAAAATAAAATATTCTCATCCTTGGGTTTATGATATTTCGGTTCCCAATGGAGAGAATTTTATCGGAGGATCTTCGCCAATTTGTTGTCATAATTCCTTGGACGAAGCGATGGCAGGGCATTGTAAACATATTCAGCTTTATTTATTGCCAAATAATCAAATAAAGACAGTGGATGATGGCAGAGGAATTCCAGTTGATAAGCATCCTCAAACAGGCAAATCAGCATTGGAAACAGTAATGACAACTTTGCATGCAGGCGCTAAATTTGGCGGTAAAGCATATCAGATTGCTGGAGGATTACATGGGGTAGGAGTTTCAGTGGTTTGCGCTTTGTCAAAGTATATGAAGGCGGAAGTTTGCAGAGGATCAGAAAGATATGTACAGGAATACTCTAAAGGAAAGCCAAAAACAAAAGTTCGCAAATTAGGGGCTTGTAAAAGAAGGGGGACTACAATTACTTTTGAACCAGATGCTACGATTTTTGAAGAAGTAAAATTTGATATTAAGAAAATTCTGAATCATATTCGTCAACAAGCATATCTAACCCCTGGAATTAAAATAACTGTTTATGACCAAAGAAATTCTTCAGATTCTTTTGTTTATAATTTTTATTTTGAGGGAGGGTTACGTTCTTATGTAAAATATTTAGTTGGCGTAGCAGAGACAAGAAATAATAATATTTTTTATGTTAAAAATGAAAAAGAAGGTACCTTAGTAGAAGTTGCACTCCAGTATGCTCAGGAAATGGAAGCGTTGGAGCAATCTTTCGCAAATAATATTTTTACTGGCGAAGGTGGTTCTCACCTTACTGGTTTTAGAACAGCTCTAACAAGAGTATTAAATGATTATGCTAGAAAAAATGGTTATTTAAAAGAAAAAGAGGAGAATTTTACAGGGAATGATGTCAGGGAAGGGTTGGTTGGGGTTGTTTCTGTAAAAATAAAAGAACCACAATTTGAAGGACAAACAAAAGCGAAATTAGGAAATCCAGAAGTTAAGTCAGCAGTTGAACAAGTCTTGTCAGAAGGATTAACTGATTTTTTAGAAAGAAATCCCCAAGATGCAAGAGCAATAATAGAAAATTCTCTTATTTCGGCCAAAGCCAGAAGAGCTGCTAAAGCAGCAAGGAATACAGTTTTAAGAAAAGGCGTTTTAAATGGGCTATCTTTGCCTGGAAAATTAGCTGATTGTTCCTCTAGCAAACCAGAAGAATCAGAGATTTATATTGTTGAGGGCGATAGCGCCGGAGGTTGTTTTTCTGGAGACACAAAAGTTGCTTTAATAAATGGAAAAAATTTATCTTTTAAACAATTAATTAAAGAAGAAAAAGAAAATAAGAAAAATTATTGTTATACAGTAAAAAAAGATGGAATAATTGGAGTAGGTTTAATAGAAAATGTTAGACGCACTAAAAAAAATACAGAAGTAATCAAAGTAATTTTAGATAATGATGAAGAAATAATTTGTACGCCGGATCATAAGTTTATGATAAGAGATACTTCTTATAAAGAAGCTAAAAATCTTTCTTGTAAAGATTCTTTAATGCCACTTTATCGCAGGATTCCTCAAATAGGAAAGGGGGCTATAATTAAAGATTATGAAGATGCTGTATTGAATTACAATCATAAAATTAAAAAAATAATTAAAATTTCCGAAAAAATAGATGTTTATGATTTAGAAGTAGAAGGTACTCATAATTTTGCCTTGGCTTCTGGTATATTTGTCCACAATAGTTGTAAAATGGCAAGGGACAGAAGGTTCCAAGCAATATTACCTTTAAAGGGAAAGATTTTAAACGTAGAAAGAGCAAGGCTTGATAGAATTTTAACTTCTGAAGAAATAAAAGCATTAATTATTGCTCTTGGCGCTGCCATAAGTCAGGATTTTAACATAGATAAATTAAGATATCATAGAATTATCTTAATGTCTGATGCTGATGTTGATGGCGCTCATATAAGAACATTGCTTTTAACTTTATTTTTTAGATATTTTAGAGAAATTATTGAAAAGGGATATCTTTATATTGCTCAACCACCACTTTATAAAATTCAATTTGGGAAAAAGATAGAATATGCTTATACAGATGCTGATAAAGAAGAAATATTATCTTCTTTTAAGAAAGATAAAGCAGTTAATATAAATATTCAACGTTATAAGGGTTTGGGTGAGATGAACCCAGATGAGTTATGGAATACAACTATGGATCCTAAAAATAGAATATTGTTAAAAGTTCAGATAGAAGACGCAAAAGAAGCTGATCATATATTTGATGTCTTAATGGGCAAAGAAGTTTTCCCTAGAAAGAAATTTATTCAAGTTCATGCTAAAAAAGTAAAAAACTTAGATATTTAAAAAATATTGAGTTCTATTGACAAAATAGATAACAGGGTCTAATCTTATATTATATAAAGCCCCTTAGGGCTTTTTAAAAAACAATGAAAATTATTAATTTCTTAAGTAGAAAATTTGAAAATATAAAACTTTTTTTTAAAGAAGTTTATGTTGAGGCGAAAAAAATTGATTGGCCAAGTCGTAATGAAACAATTAGATATACATTAATCGTTATTATAATTTCTGCTTCAGTTGCAATTTACTTGGGCGGTTTAGATCTCATATTTATGAAGATTTTAGGAAGATTCTTTGTTTAAATGTCAGAAAGAAATAATAAAATATAATTTTTTAATATGCCAAAACAAGAAATACAGCAAGGTAGAAGATGGTATGTTTTACATACTTATTCTGGATATGAAGATGCTGTAGCTAAAAATTTAAAACAGCGTATTGAAAGTTTGGGAATGGAAGATAAAATTTTTGATGTTTTAGTTCCTAAGGAAAAGAAAATTAAAATAAAGAATGGTAAAAGGAAAACTGTTGAGGAAAAGATTTATCCAGGATATGTTTTAGTTGAGATGATAGTTACTGATGATTCTTGGTATGTTGTTAGAAACACTCCCAGAGTAACGGGTTTTATTGGAGCTGGGACGACTCCTGTTCCGGTTTCTTTAAGTGAAATTAAAAGTTTAAAAAATAAGATAGGAGGGTCTGAATCTGCTCAATATAAAATAGATGTTACTGTAGGAACCTTGGTTAAAATTAGTGATGGTCCATTTAAAGATTTTGAAGGTAAAGTTTCAGAGATTGATGAGTCAAAGGGAAAATTAAAGGTTTTAGTAAATTTATTTGGAAGAGACACTCCGGTTGAAGTGGATTCTCTGCAAATAAAAAAAGTATGAAAAAAATACAAAATACAGTAAAATTACAAATCAAAGCTGGAAAAGCAACTCCTGCTCCTCCTGTAGGCCCTGCTTTGGCGCAATATGGACTAAATATATCAGAATTTTGCCAAAGATTTAATGATGCTACAAAAGAACAAATAGGTTTTACTATTCCAGTAGAAGTTTCAATTTATGAAGACAGAACATATGATTTCAAAGTGAAATCTCCTTTGGCTTCTGAACTCATAAAAAAAGCCATAGGCATTGAGAAAGGTTCTGGCACGCCAAACAAGACTAAAGTTGGAAAAATTACTAGAGCCCAATTAAAAGAAGTTGCTGAAAAGAAATTGTCTGATTTAAACACTAAGGATATTGAAAAGGCAATGAAGATTATAGAGGGAACAGCCAAAAACATGGGGATTGAAATAGAAAAATAGAATAATAGAAAAATTATAGTTCTTTTCCAATTTAATAAATTAATAAAATGAAAGAAGGTGATTTTAATGACAGTTCCGAGTTGGGATGAAACAGCAATGGAAGTACTTGGGGTTTATGAAAAAAGATCGCATTGTGAATGGTTTAAAGTTGCAGCTATCTTCTATAAAGGGGATAGACTATTAAGTGTAGGTTATAACGGTCCACCAAAAGGTGAGCCCCACTGTGATGAAGTTGGATGTGCCAAAGTAAAAAATGGAAAACGATTACCTGGTGGTTCAGGTCTTTGCCGTGGTTCTCATGCCGAAGTAAATGCTGTTGCTAATGCAGCAGCTGAAGGAGTTTGCTTAAAGGGAACCCGTATTTACTGCACTTATACGCCCTGCTACGATTGTGCTAAAATGCTTGTCAATTTAGGGGTTAAGGAAGTTATTTATGCAAAAATCTATGATGACGAAGGGAAAGGAAATCCAAAAGTTTTTGGATTATTTAAAAGACAGGGGATTATCGTTAGACAGTTTAAAGGAAAGAGGAGGTGAAAAAAATGATTTATGATCAATGGATTTATTTGAGAGAAGGATTGTTCAGAAATACAGAATTAAAAGTTGAATTAGTTGCTATGACAAAACCAGTCGAAAATTACGGAAAAATTTGTATTTCTGAAACTTTGCCCGCTTTCACGGCTAGGGCAAGTCACGAAAGTAAGGGGACGATTGAAGATGATAAAAGATTGAATAAAACTCTAATTGAATTGGGGCATACGACTCCTCTTCAAGCAGTCCAATTTGTTTTTTATGTTAATGGAATAACTAAATCTTTGCAAAATCAATGGGTAAGGCATAAAATCGGAGTAGGTTGGACATTCAGAAGCACCCGATATATCCCTGGTAGTCAAAATAGTTTTATTTATTGCAATTATGACTATATCAAGAGTGAGGAAACTGTCATAAAACTTTTAGCTATAGATGATATGGCTGCTAGGCAAGCTATTGAAAGATTTGATAAAAAGATTGAGTTAGGAGCTACCAAACAAGATAGTCGAAAGATAATGCCGGTCTTTTGGAACACTCCTTGCTTTTTCTATGTAAATGCTCGGGCTTTACGTCATCTCTTCTCTCTACGCTTGAAAGAAGCGGCAGAGTGGGAAATCAGAAGATTACATAGGACAATTCTTGAAATCGTAAAGAAAGAGACACCATCCTTGTTTCATGATTTTTAAAAAAACAAAAAGCCTTGTAGAGATTGATATAAAATCATTACAGGGCTTTTTCATTTGGCCTCAATATGTTATTATGTGGTAATGAAAAAAAATATTTATCCTGGGAAATTTATTGTACTCGAAGGGCTAGACGGGTCAGGTACAACAAGCCAACTTAAATTTTTATCTCAATATCTAAAGAAAGAAAAAAAGAAAGTTCATCTGACTCGGGAACCAACTCAATATCTTATAGGCGGACTTATTAAGAGTTGGCTTGCTAATGATTGGAAAAGTACTCCTGAATGTCTCCAACTTCTGTTTACTGCTGATAGGGCTTATCATCTTGATAAAGAAATAATACCTTTGCTCAAAAAGGGGGTCACAGTAATCTCTGATAGATATTTTTTTTCAACTTTAGCTTACGGATTATTGGAGATAAAAGACAAAAAGTGGTTATTTGATATAAATAAGAGATTTATTTTGCCAGATATTGTTCTTTTTGTAGACGCATCTCCTGAGATTTGTATTGAAAGAATTGGAAGAGATCGTTTTAGTGTTGAACTTTTTGAAAAGGTAGAAAAATTAGAAAAAGTCCGCAAAGGTTATCTTGAAATATTTAAAAAATTTAAAGATATTTATATCATAGATGGGAATAGATCTATAAAAGATGTTTCATATGATATTAAAAAGATTATAAAAAATAAATTTTAAAAATATGTTGAAAAAAAATGTTGCTAAAATAATTGAACACACTAATATTAGATCTTCGGCCACAGAAAAAGATATCAAGAAAACATGTGAGGAAGCTAAAAAATATGAATTTAGAAGTGTTTGTATAAATCCAGAGTGGGTATCCTTATGCCATAAAGAATTAAAAGGCAAGGGCATAAAAATTGTTGTTCTTATAGATCCTCCTATGGGTCTAAGTTCTCATTTAAAAAGAGTTGAACAGTGTAAAAAAGCAAAGAAAGATGGGGCTGATGAATTAGATATAGTTATTAATGTTATTGATGTAAAATATGAAAGATTTGATGAAGTGTTAGAAGATTTAAAAGATATTACTAAAATTTTACCAACTAAAGTGATAATTGGTTCTGGATATTTGACAGATGAAGAAATTGAAAAAGCATCTGACTTAGTTAAAAAATCAGGAGCTTTTTGCGTTAAAACAGCAACTGAAAAAGATCCTTTGGAACATATTGAATTGAAAGAAAAAGCAAAACATCTTCAACTTATGAAAAAAGGAGCTCCCGGATTAAAAATCAAAGCATCTGGAAAAATCAAAACATTAAAGGACATTGAAATGATGGTTAAAGCAGGGGCTGATTTTATAGGCACAAGTTCCGGAGTAAAAATAATGCAACAAAAAAAGAGAAAGTAAAAATAAATAAGATATAGATTTTAATATGGATTATTATCCTACAATCGGTTTAGAAATACATATTGGATTGAAAACAAGTTCAAAAATGTTTTGTACTTGTAGGAATGATTCAGATGAAAAAAAGCCAAATATAAATATTTGCCCTATTTGCATGGGGCACCCAGGAACACTTCCCACAGCAAATTTAGAAGCAATAAGAAAAGTTGTTAAAACAGGATTAATTTTAAATTGTGAAATCAAAAAACATAATTTTTTTGAAAGAAAAAATTACTTTTATCCTGATCTTCCAAAGGGGTATCAAATTACCCAATATGCAGTTCCTTTGGCAAAAAATGGTTATCTTAAAACACCGATTAAGAATAAAAAAATTAGAATTGAACAAATTCATCTTGAAGAAGACACAGGAAAGTTAATACACTCTGAAGATAAAAAGGTTTCATTAATAGATTTTAATAGAGCAGGCATTCCTTTGATGGAGCTAGTAACTGAACCAGATATTCATTCTGCTGAAGATGCTCGTGAATTTATAAAAGAATTACAGCTGATTTTAAGATATCTTAATATTTCTGATGCAAATATGGAAAAAGGTGAGATGCGATGCGAAGTTAACATATCCTTGAGCAATAATCCAAAAAAATTAGGGACGAAAGTAGAAATAAAAAATTTAAATTCTTTAAAAGCAGTTGAAAAAGGAATTGAATATGAAATTAAAAGACAAAAACAAATTTTAGAAAACAATGAAAAAGTAATTCAAGAGACAAGAGGATGGGATGAGGAAAAACAAATAACTATTTCTCAAAGAAAAAAAGAAGAAGCTCATGATTATCGTTATTTCCCAGAACCAGATATTCCGGCTTTAAATTTAGATGAAGAGTTTTTAATTAAAATAAAAAATGAAATTTCAGAATTACCCCAAAATAAAAGAAAAAGATTTCAAAAAGAATATGAGATAGACGAAGAAAGTATTAATATTTTTATTTCTAATAAAGATTTAGGAGAATATTTTGAAAAAGTAAATTCAGAATTAAGAGTTTGGGTAAAAGAAAAAAAAGATAAATTAAAAATTACGGACGAAGAATTTAAAAAACTTACCAAATTATCTTCAAATTATATTATTACGGATTTGCAGTCATTGTTAAAAGGATGTCCTTTTGAAGAGGATAAATTTTTAATTACTCCTGAAAATTTTGCAGAATTTATTAGTATGATTTATACTTCTGAAATTTCAAGTAAAATAGCTAAAATTTTACTTAAAGAGATGTTTAAAAAAGGAAGGGATCCTTCGCAGATAATGGAAGATAAAAATCTTAGTTTGATAGATGATGAAAAAGAAATTGAAAATATTGTTAAACAAATTTTAGATGAAAATCCTAAACCAAAAGAAGATTATAAAAAAGGCAATGAAAATGCATTACAATTTTTAATTGGTCAAGTTATGGCCAAGACAAAAGGGAAAGCAGAGCCAGAAAAAGTTGCGGAAATTTTTAAAAGAATATTATCTTAAATATGGAAAAATTAGTTCAAAAAGCAATTTTTAGTGAGAAAGATAAAGATAAAAAGAATGCAATTGCAAAAATTATAAAAATGGCCAATAAAAAGGGCATATGGCTAGATTCTACTCAAAAATTATATGAAAAGATGGCCCAAGGAGATTATAAGGGGTTTACAGTTCCAGCTATCAACATTAGAACATTAACATTTGATTTTGCAAAAGCAATTTTTAGAGCGGTCCACAAAGAAGATGTGGGAGCTTTTATTTTTGAGATAGCAAAATCAGAGATAGATTATACGTCTCAATCGTTAGAAGAATATGTTGCTGTTATTCTAGCTGCTGGAATTGAAGAAAAATTTAAAGGACCTATTTTTTTTCAAGGCGATCATTTTAAAGTTGACTTTAAAAAATATTTTTCTAAAGATAAAAAACAAGAATTAGAAAAAATAAAAGATTTAATTGAAAGAGCCATAAAAACAGGTTTTTATAATATAGATATTGATTGTTCTGGATTAAAAAATATAAAAGAAAATGCTTATTTAACTTCAAAGTTTACTTATTTTATTAGAAAAGTACAACCAGAAAAAATGATTGTTTCTATCGGTGGAGAGGTTGGAGAGATAGGAGATAAAGATACTACTGTCAAAGAATTAGAGATGTTTATGGATGAATATAAGAGAAATCTTTCCAAATATGGAGAATTAAAAGGTATATCCAAAATAGCTGTTCAAGCTCGTACGGTTCATGGCGGAATCCTGCTTGCATCTGGAAAATTAAAAGAAGTAGAAGAAGATTTTCCAATACTTAAAAAACTTTCTAGAAAAGCAAGAGAATATAAAACAGCAGGGATTGTTCAACATGGAGCGTCTACCTTATCAAAAAAACATTTTTCTCGTTTTCCAGATAGTGAGGTTTGTGAAATTCATCTGGCTACAAACTTTCAAAATATAATTTATGAAAGTCCTTATTTCCCAAAATATTTAAAAAAAGTAATTTATGATTGGATAAAAGAAGAGTTTTTAAAAGAAAAAAAAGAAACTGATACAGAGATTCAGTTCTTATATAAATTTAGAAAAAAGGCATTAGGGCCTTTTAAAAAAGCAATTTATGACATTCCAAAAGAAAATAGAGATAAAATTTCAGAACAGTTAGAAAAAGAATTCATTTTTCTGTTTAAGGCATTAAAAGTTTCTCAGACAAAAAAACTAATAAAAGAAATTTATTCTAAAAAATCTCGTAATAAGTTTTTTGCTTTTTCGTAATTTTCTACCCATTTAATATTTTTATCCTTTTTAAACCAAGTCATTTGTCTTTTGGCAAAGTGTTCAATATCTTTTTGAAGTAAACTGATCATTCCAATATGGTCTATTTTTTTTTGTAAATATAATGCTATCCACTTATATTCTAAGCCAAAGCTTTCTAATCTTTTCCAACTAACTCCTTGCTTTCTCAATCTTCTGACTTCTTCTACCATACCTTGTTTTAATCTTCTATGTAGTCTTTTCCTAATTAATTCTTTAACTTCCTGCTTTGGTTTTTTAATTCCTATTATAAGAGAATCAAACTTAATTTCCTTTTTTAATAAAGGAACTTTTCCTAATTTTTTAGCAATCTCAATGGCCCTTACTAATCTTCTCTTATTTTTCTTATCTATATCTTTAGATCTTTTAATATCTATTTTTTTTAAAGTTTTAAAAAGTTGCTCGCAAGATTTTTTTTCTAATTTTTTCCTTAAATTCCAATCTGGTTTTAATTTTGGAAATGTCCATCCCTCAAGTACTGAATAAATATAAAAAGGAGAACCGCCAACTAAAAAAGGTATTTTATTTTTTTTAGATATTTTATCTATATTTTTTAATGCTAATTTTTGATATTGTGCTACTGAAAATTTCCTACTTGGTAAAGTCACATCTAAAAGATAATGCGGGATTTCTTTCATTTCCTTTTTTGTTATTTTTCCTGTTCCAATATTCATTCCCTTATAAACTTGCCTTGAATCAGCTGAAATAATCTCCCCGTTGAATTCTTTAGCTAATGTTATAGAAAGATCTGTCTTTCCTGATGCTGTTGGCCCTAATATCACAACTATTTTTTTTAGATTTTTGTTTTTCATTTATAATAACCCTTAAGTCCCCATGGACTAGCATTAGTAATTTTTACTTTAACAAATTTTCCTAATAATTTTTTAAGTCCTTTTATTTTAACACTTTTATAATCAAAAGATTTCCCAAACAAAAATCCATTTTTCCATTCAATAGGAAGAATTTTTATGATTTTTCCTATGTATTTTTTATTCTTTTTTAAGGCAGTTTGTTTTAAAATTTCATTTAATATTTTCCATCTTTCTTTTTTTTCTTTTTTAGAAACATTGTCTTTCATTTTAGACGCTAATGTTTCTAGTCTTGAAGAATATTGATTAATGTAAGCCATATCAAATTTAACTTGTTTTAATATTTTAGCGGTATCATTAAATTGTTTTTTTGTTTCTCCTGGAAATCCAACAATTATATCAGTAGAAAGAACAATATCGGGAATTTTTTTTCTAATTTTTTTAATAATTTCTTTGTATTTTTCAATCGTATATTTTCTATTCATCTTTTCTAAGATTTCATTGTTTCCCGACTGGACAGGCAAATTTAAATAAGGAGTAATTTTTTTGCATTTGGCCATAATATTAATCAATTCATCTGAAAAATCTTTAGGGTTTGAAGAGGTGAATCTAATCCAAAAATCCCCAGGAATATTATTAACTAATTCTAATAATTTTGGAAAATTTATTAATTTTGAATCTTGATCTTTAAATTTTCCTTGATAATTATTAACATTTTGTCCCAATAACCATATCTCTTTATAACCATTTTTAATAAGTTCTTTGACTTCTTTAATAATATCTTTAGTTTTTCTGTGCATAAGAGGGCCTCGAACATAGGGGACTACGCAATAGGCACAAAAATTGCTGCACCCATTTGAGATAGGAACATAAGCTATTTTAGATAGGGAATACTTTGATTTAATATTAAGATAGCATTTGGTATTTAGTATTTTATATTTAGTATTTAATATTTTAGGCCAGTTTGGTAAATTTTTTATATCTAGAATAAAGTCAAAATATTCAGAAAATCTTCTTTTATCTTTTTTTAAAATACAACCGGTTAAGATAGTGATTAGTTTAGGATTATAATCTTTAAGTTTGTTAAATTTTTGCCTAAGCCCATATATTCTATCAACAGCTGATTGTCTGATAGAACACATATTAACCATAATTAAATCTGCCTTATCTATTTTAAAAGTTTGTCTGTATTTAATATTTTCTAAAACACCAGCAATTCTCTCACTATCTGATTCATTCATTTGGCATCCGAATGTAATTATAAAGTATTTTTTATCTGTTAAGGGCATTTATTCATTATTGGTTATTTTTATATAAAAGAAAAGTGCCTTAGGTTTAGTTAAAATTGAAAATCAAATTTTTACCTAAGACACTTTTTTCTTTTGCTGAGTTTTTTGTTTTATTTCTTTCATCTTGCTTATATCCTCCAAATATTTTCATTTTTTGAATATTTTTGTTTTCTGCTTCTTAAGAAATCTCTAAACATTCCTTCAAAACATAAATTGGTGTTTTTTATCATTCTGTCTTTTTCTCTTTCGGGATAATTTGAACGATTTTCCATTTTATAGATTGATCCCCCAGTGCAAAAAATGTTGATCATATTAAAATATTCTTTTTGGATTTCTGCAACTCCTCTTTTATGCCTAGATACAAATTTTTTGGAGAATATATTGAAATTTACTCCTTCTTGCTCGCAAATTTTTATCATTGTTCCAAAAAGATTATTTTTTATATTTACCATTTTTAACGCCTCCTTTAAAGATGATTTCAGCAAAAGAATTAATAAAAAGAACTATTTCTTATTTTCTATCCTTATTCTAGTATCTTTTATGAATTTTGTCAAGGAAATTGTTTCAATATTTCTTTTACCTCTTTGTCTCACGCAAATCTTTTTTGATTTTAATTCTTTATCTCCAATTACTATAAGATAAGGGATTTTTTGAATTTCTCCATTTCTTATTTTTTTAGAAATTGTCTCTGATTCAATTTTAATTTCAACTCTAAGCCCTTGTTCTTTTAGTTCTTTTGTAATTTCTTGGGCATATTTTACATGAGAAGAATTTATAGGAATTACCCATATTTGAACAGGGGAGAGCCATAAAGGAAAAGCGCCTCCATAATGTTCTATTAATACGCCTATAAACCTTTCTAAAGAACCTAATAACGCTCTATGTATCATAAAAGGAGTATGTTTTTTGCCATCAGCTCCATAGTATTCCATATTAAACCTAGATGGCAGATTAAAATCAAACTGAATAGTTGATAATTGCCAAGGTCTTCCTAATGAATCGTTTACCTTAACATCAATTTTAGGTCCATAAAAAACGGCTCCCCCAACATCATATACAAAGTTTTTATAACCAATTTCTTTTAAAACACTTTTTAACTCTGTTTCTGCTTTTTTCCATTCAGAATCTTTTCCGATAAACTTACTTTTGTCTTTTGGATCACGAACACTTAGATTCATTTCAAATTCTTTGAATCCAAAAGCATTTAGAATATATAATGTCAATTTCAAAGCAGAGAGCAACTCTTTATGTAATTGTTCGGGTGTGCAAATTATATGCGCATCATCTTGAGTAAATCCTCTTACGCGAGTTAATCCGTGAAGGGTGCCTGATTTTTCATATCTATAAACAGTTCCCATTTCTGTCCAGCGAATTGGTAATTCCTTATAGCTTCTTCTTTTGTTTTTGTACATCTGCACATGGAAAGGACAATTCATTGGTTTCAGCATATATTCTTCGCCTTCAATTCCAAAAGAATTGTATAAGCTCTCTTTATAAAAATCAAGATGACCGGAGTGTGCCCATAATTTAACAGAAGCAATATGAGGAGTAGATACTGGCTCATATCCTCTTTCTAAATAAGCATTAAAAGCAAAATCCATTACCAACTTTCTTAATAATGCTCCTTTTGGTAGCCATAGTGGCAATCCTTGTCCTACTTCATCATCAAACATAAATAGTTCCAGTTTTTGTCCTAAAACTCTATGGTCTCTTTTTTCAGCTTCTTCTTGAGTTTTTAAGTATTGTTCCAGTTCTTTTTTCGTTTCAAACGCTAATCCGTAAATTCTAGTAAGCATTTTGTTCTTTTCATCTCCTTTCCAATATGCTCCGGCAAGCCTTGTAAGCTTGAAAGCGTCAAGATTTATTTCTTTAGTTGATTTAATATGTGGTCCTTTGCATAAATCTATAAAATTTCCAGTTTGATAAGTTGAAACAGTTTTACCAGGCAATCCTTTGATTAACTCTAATTTATAAGTCTGGTTTTTGAATAGTTTTTTGGCTTCAGATTTTGTGATGTTTTTTTTCTTAAAAATTAAGTTTTGCTTAATTAATTTTTTCATTCTTTTTTCAATCTTTTGTATTTGGTTTTCAGATATAGGAGTAGGGAAGTCAAAATCATAATAAAATCCATTTTCTATTTCTGGCCCAATACCAAATTTAACCTTTGGATAAAATTCTTGAACAGCACCAGCCATTATATGGGCTAAAGAATGTCGTATTTTATTTATTTGCATAATTTTTATTTATTTTTCTATTATTTCTTCAATATCTTCGCAGATTATCTTTTTTGTATTATTCCAGGTATCAATTCTCCCCGTAATAAAAACAATCTTATTTTCTTGAAAAGCTGTTGGATTTTTTTCAATAGTTGAAGAAAAAACGATTACTTCAATCTTATCAGTTAAATCTTCTAACTTTACAAAAAGCATTGGCTTGCCTTTTTTAGTTAGAATCTTCTTAACAGATAAGATTACTCCTCCAACCCTTATAGTATATGGAAAATTTCCAGCTTTCAAGTCCTTAATTGATATTGTTTTTCTGCTTAAAATATTTTCAAAATCCTTTAAAGGATGAGACGAAATATAAAGACCTAGAAGTTCTTTTTCCCATAATAATTTTTGAGACATAGCAAGAGGCTTTTCATCTTTCAATTTAAACGAAGGAGTTGAATTAGTTGTACTATGGTGGAATAAGCTTTTTTGTCCATTCGTTTTTGCTTTTCTAGTTTCTCGATTAAAGTCTAAAATTTCTTCCATGTTGGAAAGCAGTTTATTTCTTTCTTCAAAATTATCAAATGCTCCTGTTTTAATTAAACTTTCCAATGACCTTTTATTTAAATCTTTGGAATCTATTCTGGATATAAAATCAATAATTGACTTGAACTTACCTCTATTTTTCCGCTCCTTAATTATTGCTTCAACTATATTTGAACCAACATTTTTAATAGCCAATAAACCAAATCTTATTTTTTGTTCATTGGGAACAACAGAAAAGTTTCTAAAACTTTCGTTAATATCAGGAGGCAAAACATCAATTTGCATATTTTTACATTCTTCTATTAAATAAGCTATTCTTTCTAAATCTGTTTTTTCGGATGTTAATAAAGCAGACATAAATTCAACCGGAAAATGTGCTTTTAAATAAGCTGTTTGATAAGCAATTTTTGCATAAGCTGTTGCATGGGCGCGATTAAATCCATAACGAGCAAATGGTAAAATCCAATTCCAAATTTTTTCACCAATCTCTTTTTTTATTTTGTTGTTAACTGTTCCTTTAATAAATTTTTCTTTTTGAGCAAACAATAATTTTTCTATTTTTTTACCTATTGCTTTTCTTAAAATATCTGCTTCGGCTAATGAAAATCCAGCAATAACTCTTACAATCTGCATCAATTGTTCCTGGAAAATACAAATTCCATAGGTGTCTTGTAGAATTGGTTTTAATTTTGGATGTATATATTCTGTCTTCTTTCTCTTATTCTTTCTTTCAATGTATTCTGGAATAAATTGCATTGGCCCAGGTCTGTAGAGAGCGACCATGGCAACTATATCTTCAAAAGTACTTGGTTTTAATTCTTTCAAATATCTTTTCATTCCATCGCTATTGTGAACCAAAAAACTATTGGCAACAAAATTGTTCCCCGGTGTTTTCATCAGAATATCATAAGTTTTTTCTCGTCCGCTGTATTTTATTGTTTTAATTTTAACAAATCGAAAACTATTTTTTAAAGGAATTTGCGGACATTCCCAATTGATTAAAGTTTTATATTTTAAAGCTAATTCAGCAAATTTTGTTGCGCTTATTAAAACAAAATTATATTGAGGGTATTGTTCCTGAAATAATTCTATTTTTTCCTTATCTAATTCATGCATCCATCCCTTAATTTCGTAAAAGGTATTATTGGACTGGACATAAAAATCAGGAGTATAATGAATAATTTCTCCATTTGCCCTTACTAGCCGAAAAGTTTTTACTTCGTATTGATATTTTAAATTGTGGAGCTTTAAAATTCGAGCGAAATCTGCCTCCCAGTTAGAACGAACATAATGTCCTAAATCTTTTCTAAATCCTCCTTTTCGATGAGGGGAAGACCTTCCAAACATTGGATTATTTTCCCCGCTACTCCTTATGGATAATTTTTTCTTCATTTCATTCGCTTTTTCATATCCGTAAGTTTCTTCAAAAGTTCGTCCCTTAAGAGCTTTTGATATTTTCTCAGCAGTTTTTTTCCATATTTCATTATTTTTGGTAGTCATGCCATAATTCCATGGCTTACCACCCTGTTGATAAAATCTTATTCTTGCTGCTTTGATTTTTTCTCGCACATCTTTTTTACTTGGATTTTTATAAAAACGAGCTGAACATTTATAACAAAAATTACTTTTTCCTTCTTTCTGTCCGTTTATTTGTTTCCCGCATATTTTACAAGTATTGAAAACTAAATGCTTCGCCTGTGTTTTCATTAATACTTTTTCGCCTAAATTAATATCTTCTAATTTTTTCCAACCGTTCTCTGTTAAGAAATGATGATCCTTGCTTGCTTTTATATACGAATTGTTTTCTGCGATTAGAGTGTAAAGTTCTTTTTTATCGCCTTCTAATACGTTTATAATTCGAGTTTTATGTATTTTGCCTTCATCCAAATACACTGATTCCAATACTTTCTTATTTTTTCTTTCAAACAATTTTTTAATTGTTGTATTCGAAACAATAGTATCTCCAGATAAACATTCCAGCTGAAACACACCTGTTGTTTCAGCGTTTTGAAAAATTTTATAAGTTTTTTTGTCATCTAAAGATAATTCCTCTATATCTATTTTTTTATTTTGTACTTTGTAAATTCTTGCGAGAGTATCTTCAATAATAGTTAAATTTTTTAAGCCTAAAAGGTCTATTTTTAATAATCCTAAGTCTTCAATTGAATGCATTTCATATTGGGTAACTATTGTATGGTCATTTTGCGTTGGATGTTGCAAGGGAACGATTTCATCTAAAGGTTCTTTTGAAATAACGACCCCGCAAGCATGAGTTGATGCATGTCTAGCGCATCCTTCTAATTTTAGCGCAAAATCAATTAATTCAGTCGCTGTTTTATCTGTTTTATATAATTGTCTAAACTCAGAAACTTTTTCTAAACATTCTTTTAGATTAGAGCCAAATGGAATCATCTTGGCTAATTTGTCACAATAACTATATTCTATTCCTGTAGCCCTTCCAACGTCTCTGATAACAGCCCTGGCAGCCATTGTCCCGAATGTAATTATTTGAGCAACTTTATTTCTTCCATATTTTTCAGATACATAGTTTATAACTTCATCTCTTCTTCTATCTGTAAAGTCAAGATCAATATCAGGCATTGAAACACGAGCAAGATTCAAAAATCTCTCAAATAAAAGGTCGTGTTTTAGAGGATCAATGGTAGTGATATTCAAGAGATAAGCGACAATTGACCCTCCTACACTTCCTCTGCCTGGACCAACTACAATTCTATTTTCTTTTGCCCAATTAACAAAATCAGATACAATAAGGAAATAAGAAGCAAATCCAGTTTCTTTAATAATAGAAAGTTCATACTCTAATCTAGAATTAACTTCTCCCTTTGAAAATTTTCCGTATTTTTTACTTATTCCTTGTTTGCATAATTTTTCAAGATATATGTCTGGATTTTCTTTTAACGGAGTTTCAAAATATGGGAGTTTTGTTTTTCCTAATTTGAAATCAAAATTACAAAGATCTTTTATTTTTTGAGTATTTTTTATGGATTCAGGAACATCTTTAAAAGATTCAGACATTTGTTCAGGAGTTTTCAAAGAAAAGTCATTATCCTTCATTGTTAATCTTTCAGGATCATCAGGTTTTGCGCCAGTATTTATTAACATCAAGATATCTTGGGCTTCAGCATCTTCTGGTCTTAGATAATGGGAGTCATTAGTGGCAACCAGTGGAACATCAAGCTTTTTAGAAAGTTTAATTAAAATATCATTTAGCTTTTTTTGCCTTTTAATGTTTGGATGGTCTTGGATTTCTAAATAAAAATTTCCTTCTCCAAAAATCTTTTTATATTTTAAAATATAATTTTCAGCTTGTTTAATTTTATTGGCTAAAATTAATTGGGGAATTTTTCCTTCAATGCATGCAGTGAGAGCGATTAGACCAGAACTATGTTTGGCTAATAATTCATCATCAATTCTTGGTTTATAATAAAATCCTTTTAAATGTGACTCAGTGACTAATTTCACTAAATTTTTATATCCTTCCTTGTTTTTTACCAAAAGAACTAAATGATATCTTTTATCATCAATATTAGGTCTTTTCTGAGTCATTTTTTCGTAAGCCATATATACTTCACATCCTATAATTGGTTTGATTCCGGCTTGTTTTGCCTTTTTGTAGAATTCAACTGCTCCATATAAAACTCCATGGTCAGTTAAGGCCACGGAATCCATGCCTAATTTTTTGACATAATCTAAAAGATCGTCAATTTTTGTTAGGCCATCAAGTAGAGAATAATGGCTATGAACATGAAGATGGGTAAACTTCATAGATTTTATCTAATAATATGTTCGTATTTTGTGTTTTCCGTAATCAACCTACCTTGAATTTTTGATTGTTTTAAAACTAAAGAATCTTTAATCAAAACTTTTTTTAGATTTACGTCTTTCCCGATAAAAGCATTCAATAAATCTAAAGAACCCTCAGTCATTCCATTTTCCATATCTAGGTATCCATCTATAGCAACGTCTCTCAAATATACATCTCCTTTAATAATTAATCCTGCATTGTAAGAATCGTTTAGTTTTATTTTTTGGATATTCAAATTACCATTTATTTTTGCTTTTGCTAAGCTTAAAAATCCGCTTATATTTAATTCATTAAAGTTTAAATTACCTTTTATTTCTGCTCCTACCAAATTTACCACTCCTCTTATATCTGCTTGTTCAAGGTTTAGATTACCGTTTATCTGAATTGAGCCAAGATAAAATGCTCCTTTTACAATTGTTTTATTGAAATTTAAGTTTCCATTGATTTTGGCATTTTGTAAATAAACAGGGCCCAAAATTACGGCTCCTTCAAAATCTAATCCTGTTTCAAATGTTCTTTCTTGAAAAAATAAACCAGAGAGAACTTTGCCCCTGAAATTAGATGGTCTTGATTCTGCTTTTGAAACTAAAATTTCTTGTTCTATTTTTTCTTTTGAAAGAATATTTTCGTTTTCCATATTTTTAGTAATTGAATTATAACAATTCTTTATTAAAATTATTATTACATTATACTATTATAATTAAATTTATCAAAATTATTTAACATAGCCGAAGAGATAAACCTCTTCTCTGCCTTTTGCCGTGCTCAGGCAGTTAAGCAACAATTCTCTTGCAAAAATGAGTTTTATTTGTTATCTTATATTTATTAGATTTCATTCTATTATTTTACATTTTTCTTTTTGAAATTTGTATTTGATTCAATGGAGCCAAGAAACATGGCTGTACCAAAAAAACATACAACTAAATCTGCTAGAAATCAGAAAAGAATGCATATCTTTTTAAGGGCTAAAGAATTAGTAGTTTGTTCTCATTGCGGAAAGTCAAAACTTCCTCATACTATTTGTTCTAATTGTGGCTATTATAAAGGAAAGGAGGTTATTAATGTTTTAGCGAAATTAGAGAAAAAAGAAAGAAAACAAAGAGAAAAGGAAATCAAAGAAAAAGAAAAAACAGAAAAAAAAGATAAAAAACCATTAACATTAGATCAACTTTCAAAAAAGAAGTTTTAAAAATATGGCATCAAGACATCTTTCTCGTTCAATTGTTTTACAATCCATTTATGAATGGGATTTTTATGAGAAGAAAGAGAAGGATTTAGATTTAATATTAAAAAGAAATATTGAAAAATTTGGTCCTGATCTTGAGAACTTGGATTTTATTAACAAACTAGTACAAGGAATATTAAAAAATCTTTCTAAGATTGATAAACTTATTGGTGTTTCTGCTCCGGAAAGACCAATTGAACAAATAAGCATTATTGACAGGAATATTTTGAGAATTGGGCTTTTTGAGCTTTTATATGCAAAAAAGGAAGAAGTTCCGCCAAAAGTAGCCATAAATGAAGCTATTGAATTGGCTAAAAACTTTGGGGGAGAAAATTCTAGTAAATTTATTAATGGAGTATTAGGAACAGTGTTTAAAGAAATGAAAAATGACGAATAAAAAAAGTATGAAAAACTTTTCAAGTTTAGAGAAAAATTTAGATATTGATTTTAAGAATAAAGGACTCTTAAAGCAAGCATTTTGTCATCGTTCTTATTTGAATGAAAATCCAAAGATTAAATTAGAGAATAATGAACGACTTGAATTTTTGGGCGATGCAATTTTAGAATTAATAGTTACAGAATATCTTTATAAGAATTATAAAGAACAGGAAGGCAAACTTACGAATTGGAGAGCATCTTTAGTTAATTCTAATACTTTGTCTAAATTGGCCCAAGAACTTGATTTTAATGATTATATATTATTAAGCAAAGGAGAAGCAAAAGATATTGGAAAAGCTAGACAATCTATATTGGCTAATGCTTATGAGGCATTTTTAGGCGCTTTATATCTTGATCAAGGATTTGATATTGTTAAAGATTTCATTGAAAAATATTTAATTAAAAAACTGTCATATATTATTGAGAATGGACTTGCTCAAGATGCTAAATCATTTTTTCAGGAAATGTCTCAAAAAAGAGTAAAGATCACTCCGGAATATAAAATTTTAGAAGAGCATGGCCCTGATCATTCTAAAGATTTTGTGGTTGGCGTTTTTTTGGGAAATGAACTAATAGCAAATGGTTCTGGCTCTTCAAAGCAAGAAGCAGAAGAACAAGCAGCTAAAAACGCGCTTAAAGTAAAAAACTGGTAAAAATAAAAATATGTTAATTATTCGTTTTATAAGAAGAGGAAAGAAAAATCAGCCATTTTTTAGAATTGTTATAACTGATAAAAGAAATGCTCCCAGAGGAGGGGGCTTCTTAGAAGTTCTTGGTTTTTTTAATCCTTTAACTAAAGAAAAATCTCTTAAAAAAGAAAGAATTAAATATTGGTTAAGCGTGGGAGCAAAAACATCTGATAGAGTTCGTAATTTATTAATATCTGAAAAGGTTATTCAAGGCAAAAAAGTAGATGTTTTTAAAAAGCCAAAAAAGAAAAAAGAAGAAAAGAAGGTGCAAGTGAAGAAGGAAGAAAAAATAGAAGAGAAAATTGAAAAGGAAGAACCAAAGACAGAAACAAAAATAAAAGAAGAAGTGAAAGAGGAACCTAAGGAAGAAGTAAAAGAAATAAAAGAAGAAATAAAGCCAGAAGAAAAGATAGAAGAGAAGAAAGAAGTAAAACCAGAAAAGATTGATAAAAAATCTAAAGCAAAGAAAGAAGAGAAAAAAGAGGAAAAGTTAGAAGAAGAAAAACCAAAACAAGAGACAAAATAAAAAATATTGATAAAGGGGTTGACAAAAAAAATAGATATGCTATAATAACAGCATAAGATAAAAAGATAAGTTTTTAAAATTAAATACAAGACAATTTTGGAAGGAGAGAGCCAAAATTGTTTTAACCGATTATAAATTTACGATAGAAGTATTGTAAAAGACGACTCTTTCCAGGGTCGTTTTTTACTTTTTAAACATTTAAAAATTAAATATGGATCATCCCATAAGTCCTGAGCTCGCAAAAGCAGGCAGGGAAGAAGGATGTGAAAGAAATGAAACCTGGTTTAGAAGCTGAAAAAATAACGATGAAACTCTTAAAAGAAAATGGTACGGATGCCAGATGGTCCACTCCTGAGGAAGATATGTTCCTCAAGGTAGACATATGGTTCCCAATCGATGGTGGTTGGGTCGGTGTCCAACTCTCGATTGATAAGAATAAAATATTTAAAGAAAAGCGCACTATTATTCTTAACAGAGGA
>Ga0268280_1000487_pt1 | contig 33103 bp, 39 predicted proteins | sample saktaG_9_FD_190139 | JGI IMG/M metagenome (GOLD analysis project Ga0268280, IMG submission 190139) | Saline water microbial communities from Sakinaw Lake, British Columbia, Canada - sak_2011_5_24_40m | ecosystem: Environmental > Aquatic > Non-marine Saline and Alkaline > Saline ...
TCAATCATTATATGATGCATCAGCTTATCAGTATTATAATAATTATACTGATCTTGGCGAAGGGGGTTATACTTTTACTGGTTTTGCAGTTGATAATTTTGGAAATAAAAATGAAACCGAGATGAGAACCGTGAATGTTAACCTAAATGTTGCTCCAAATACGTCTCAAGTTATATTAAACTCGAGTGCTGGGACAAATTATACCACTGAGAATTTGATCTGTTATGCGAATATTACAGATGCTGATGGTGGGAATGTTTATGGAAATTATACTTGGTATAGAAATGGTGCTGCTAATTTAAGCGGAAGAAGTTCTGCTTTTGCTCAGGGGACGATTGGACTGGTTGCTACGCTGAATGCGGGAAATACAACTAAAGGAGAAAATTGGACCTGCTCTGTAATGGCCTATGACGGAACTGTTTATGGAACTGCATGGGTGAATTCAAGCCAGCTTACAATATTAAATTCTTTGCCTGTTGTAACTTTAACTTCTCCTGCTGATGGTTCTCTTAATACAAATAGAACACCTAAATTTGAATGGACTTCTGTTGATGCTGATGGAGATACATTACTTTATGAAATAAATATAACTGCTTATAATGGTGGTAATGTTGATTCAGGAGATACAAGATATATCTCTCTTCCTCCCGGAATAAGTCCGCTTTATTATATTCCAACAAGCGACTTGAAATATTTATATGATAATAATTTTTATTATAAATGGCAGGTTAGAGCTACAGAAGATAATGGAGTTACTTTTGGAAATTGGACTAGTCTTAGAACAATAAATATCTCTGCAGTAGTTTCTCTTAATTTAATAAATGACGCGGTTGATTTCGGATTTAAAAATATTTCATATATACTAAGTTATGAAGATGATACTATAGATAATTCGCCTAATCCTATATTAATTGAAAATAATGGAAATTCTAAATCCAATATAAGCATAAATTCAACAGCATTATTTATTTCAACACCTAGCACAAATAATAGTTATCAATTCAAGGTAGATAATGCTACTGGATTAGGTTTGGCATTTAATTGGCTTAAATCTTTGGTAGATTGGACTAATTTGCCTATAACTGGAAATACTATTGCTATTTCAGAATTAAATTACTCAGGAAATAATAGAGCAGAAGTTGACTTACATATTAAGGTTCCTAGCGATGAAATTGCTGGAACCAGGTTTGCAAATATTACCTTTGTTGCTTCACTGGCAGAATAAAATGAAAAACTTAAGGGGAAAATGGGCATAAAAAAGAATTGGATTTACACATTGGATTTTGTAATAATCTCAGCAACAGCCATAGCACTTTTATTTATTTTTAATAATATCAATCCTTTGGTAATTGCTCCTTTTAATGAAGAAGAAACTACAACTAGCACTGTACTTTTTGAATTTAAAAATGCAGATTATATCTTCATCGATGATAATATTGAGTTTACTTCACCTGAGAAAATATTTGTAGAAGATAATATATTAATTAATCTGAAACCAGGAGTATATTATTGGAAACTAAAAGGAATAACTGAAAGCGAGATTAGGACTATTACTATAATTTCGAAAGTTGATTTGAGATTGAGAGAAACTAATAAAAATTGTTCTGAATGCGATTCTTCATATGAGGTTATCAATGCTGGTAATGAAAATCTTAACGTCGATGTTTATTCTGGAGAAAATTTTACTGGAAATTTTGTTTTAAATAAAAATGAAAATAAAAATAGTTCGGGAACTAAATTTATAGGGGTTGCAGAATGAAAAATAAATTATTTAAGGTGAGTGCATTACTATTTTTGATTTTTGTATTTTTATTAAGCATTATCAGTGTTTCTGCTTTAGGAGTTACACCTGGAAGAAAAATAATAGATTTTTCTCCAAGTGGACAGAAAGAAGCCTCTTTTAGGATAATAAATTCTGAAGATAAAGCATTAAATGTTAAGGTATCTGTTAAAGGAGATTTGAGTAATAGTTTTTCAATAAACGAGCAGTCTTTTGTTATTCAGCCAAAAGAAGAGAGAGATGTTTCCTATACTTTAACTTTGCCCTATGAATTAGATCCTGGGACTCATATGCAAGAGATTACTATTGTGGAAGTACCTGATTCTGCTAAGGATGGTTCTATAGGCGCAGTTGTAGGAGTTATAACTCAAGTATATGTCCGGGTTCCTTATCCCGGCAAGTACGCTCAAGTTGAGTTTAATATTGAAAGTGCTGAAGAGCAACAAGAAGTTTCTTTTTTTATGCCCATAACTAATTTAGGGCAAGAAGAATTAACTCAAGTAAATGCTGAAATAGAAATATACAACAGCCAGGGGGATAAAATAGCAGTTGTTTCAACAGAAAAGTCTAGCATTAAGATAGGTGAAAGAAAAGAAGTTGTTGGGAATTGGAGGGCAGATGTTACGCCGGGAGTTTACAGGGCCAATGCTTTAATAAACTATGACGGTGAAAGTATTAATGCTGAAAAGAATTTCAGCATAGGAAATAAAGTTCTTGAGCTTGTTGATGTAAATGTAAAATCATTTACACTAGGGGGGATAGCTAAATTTGAGATGGGTGTAGAAAATAAATGGGGAGAAGAAATAAAAAATGTTTATTCACAAACAAATGTTTTCGATAAGGATAAAAATCTTATAGCTGACTTCAAATCTCCTACTTATGATATTGCTTCTCTTTCAAACCAAACATTCTTTTCATACTGGGATACTGAGGGCGTCGATAAGGGAACTTATGACGCAAGCGTTTATCTGAGATATGGCGAGAAGTTCTCAAAGAAGAATGTTCAATTTAGGGTAGATGATTATAGTATCCAGGCAATCGGCCTTGGGTATGTAATTTATGAAGGAGAAGCAGGGGGGAAAATAGGCTCCAATACTAAAATGCTCGTCGGAATAATAATATTTTTATTAGTTCTTAATCTGCTATGGTTTATACTTTTTAGGAAGAGAGTTGCTAGAGGAAAAAAGGAAAACATTAAAATTATTCAGAATAATAATCATAATAATAATAAAAAAAATTAAAGTCTAAATTTATTAAATATTTCTTTAAAAAGGGGGGTCTATATATATACTTTTTTGAAGAAAGATTTATAAAGTCCAGATATTCATATTGGATTATGGAAAAAAGAGTGGCCGTAATATTATTGGTACTAGCACTTATTTTGGTAATGACTACAATAGTTTATTCTACTATACAAACTGAAAATAAAATTTCTACAATAAATTCAGAATCTATTGGTGATGATGGCGCTGGGAAAATAGGCGTAATTATCTTACCGCCAGAAGTTGAGGATAAAAATGCAGCAGGATAAAAAGAACAGGACAGGAAATAAGGGGCAGATCTTTTATAATGTGATAGGGTATATTTCTATTTTTGCAATAATACTTTGCTTTTTTTATCTAGGTTTTAAAATTACAGGGCATGCTACAAGCGAAGATACGGCTATTGTTAATGTAACTATAACTTCGACAACCGCCATAAACTTTACAACAGACTTTATTAACTTTGGTTCAGGAGCTGTTAATACTGGAGCGAGCAGTGCTACTTTAGATACAGAGGGAACTGTAACTGGTGGAACCTGGACGCCAATTAATACAAATTTCACTCTTGAAAATATAGGAAACACTCCTGTTAGTTTGACTCTTAAAGTTGGAAAAACTGCTGCTGAATATCTTGGGGGTACTTCTCCATCATACCAGTTCAAATTTTCTAATAGTGAAGCAACAAGTTGCACAAATGCAAGTGCTACTGGAGTGTGGACTGCAACAGCTACTACTGATATTAATTTATGTAGTTTATTTAATAGTGCAGATAATAATGATACTATTAATATTGGAGTAAGGCTAGTTATTCCTTCTGATTCTCTTACAGGAACACAAACAGATACATTTACTGCAACAGGAACTACTCTATAATTTTATATTTTTAATATTAGATTTAATTATGCTTATTATTTTGTTTAAATCAATTACAACTAGATAGGATAAACTATAAAAAGGTAATTTTGCTTTTAATTAGATGAGAAAGAGGTTTATTTTATTCATGAGCTTAAGTATAATCTGTTTTTTACTTTTACTCTCGTTTACAAGTGCTGGTTCGCTCGGAATGAGTCCTTCCTCGTTTAAGTTTGATTTTAGACCCAATTTAGAAGAGAATGTAGTAATAAGAGTAGCAGATTCTGATTCTAATCAGTTAATAAAAGTTTTTGTGGAAGGGGATCTAAAAGAATATGTTACGATTAACCAAGAAAGTTTTGTTGGAGCAGGAACCTTAGAAGTAATTATAAAACTTCCTGCTGCTTTGAGCAAGCCTGGAAGACATAGAATATTAATAGGTTCTGTTGAATCAAAAGAGATGACTGTCTCTGGTTCCATAGGGGGGGTCAGCGCAATACAAGTACCTATAGATATAATTGTACCCTATCCTGGAAAATATGCTGAAGCAGAGTTTTCAGTGAGCGATGTTAATCAAGGAGAAGATATTAATTATCATGCAGTTATATCTAATCTTGGAACCCAATCCCTAAATTTAAGCTACGAATTAAGCATTTTTGAAGAAAGTTCTATGCAGCTTGTAATTCCCAAGGTAAAGAATTATGCTTTTCTTGAAACAAAAGAAAAACTTGATGTTAAGGATATAATAAATGGGAGCAACATAAAACAGGGAAATTATATCGGTTTTTTTGAAGTAGATTACGAGGATAGAATAATTCTTAATGACAGCTTTAGAGTAGGAACTTTTTTTATGAATATAACTGATTATGATTACAAGTTTGTAGCAGGAAAAATAAATAAATTTACTGTTTATACAAAAAGCTTTTGGAATTCTCCTATAAAAGAAGCTTATCTTGAGGTTTCGGTTACAGACGGGGGAGTAATGAAAGACGAATTTAAAACTCAAATTTATTCTTTTCAACCTTGGGAAGAAAAGAAGATGGAGGGCTATATTGATGCAACGAATATAACTGAGGGCAGATATGTAGGCAATCTTTTTCTTTATTATGACGGGAAAGTAACTAACAAGCTTGTTGCTTTATATTTTGAAAAACAACAGCTTAGCAGGACTGAAAAGCTATTGTATGGGGCCCTTGGGATAATAGTTCTATTTATAATGATAACTATCATTCTTGTTGTAAAGATATTTTTTATAAGGAGGAAAAATGGAAAAGAGAAATAAGATTCCTGTAATTATTATAGTGCTGCTTGCTTTATTTTTTATAACCCTCTTTTTCATTAGATGGAATTTGGTTGAAGAAAGAGTTATAGGGTCTTCTTTTATATTTGGTGAAAGGGTTGGATTTGATCTGAACTCTTCAGCTTTGACTTTCGGAATGATTAAAACTGGTTCTACTTCTACAAGAACCATTGAGATAAAAAATAATAAAAATCAAGAGGTTTATGTTTCAATATATTCTAAGGGCGAGATTTCTGATTTTTTGAAAGTGTCAGATAATGATTTTTCTCTTTCTGAAGGGCAGAACAAAACAGTTAGTTTCAGCGTTACGGCTAAAAATGATACTGAAAAAAAGAAATATGATGGCTTTGTGATTATAAGAGTCAGGAGATTTAATGGTTTTTTCAAGTAAATACTTTATCATTACCCTGGTCTTTTTATTATTTCTTATATTCGGTCTAGGCAATAATTCTATGACTTTATTTACTGGTAAGGTTACTCAATCTGCTCTGAATATCACCATATCTTCAACTGCGAGCATAAACTTTTCTGTTAATTCTATTTATTTTGGGCCTGGAAGCGTGGATGTAGGCAAGAATAAGGCGACGATTGATACCTTAGGAAATGTAATCGATGGTAATTGGAGCAGCATTTCAGGAGGATTTATATTGAACAATATAGGAAACTCTAATTTAGGTCTTTATATAAAAAGTGGTAAAACTGCCTCTGAGTTTATAGGTGGGACAAATCCAGAGTATTATTATATGGTCAGAAATGAAGAGACAAATAGCTGTCTCGATGAAACTGTTACTTTTAATTCTTGGATTGCCGTTAATACTAGTGGGTATGGGGATAAAATCTGCTCTTTAATGGGGTATGACAACAATAATGATTCAATTAGGATTGATATAAAACTGGCTATACCTTCAGATGCACTACAGGGAGAAAGAGAGGATATTTTCACAGCTACAGGAATAAGCTTATGACCTCCATAATATTTAAATAGTTCTTTTTATAATGGAGATTAACAAAAAAAAGAAGGGATTTCGATGAAAAAAATTAATGTTTTAATTATAATTTTAGTGTCATATTTTTGTTTGTTTGGTTTTTTTGCTTTAGACCTAAATCAGGGAACTTTAGGTTTTCTTTTTAATCCTGGCGGAATAAATATAATAAGTCCTCTTAATACAACTTATAGTTTCTTGGCTGGAGAAGGAGATTATACTATTCTAATTAATGCGAGTTGGAGCGCTAACTTAAGCTCATGGGGTTACTTTTTAAGAGATATAAGATATGGAACTATTCGCACCGGAAATTTTTCTATAGGGAACGCGAACTCAAGTTTGGTTTCAGGTTATCTTAATGCTTCTCGCTGGGATAACGAGCTTATTATTTATGGAACAGATGTAAATGGATTAAATCGTAACAACTCAGTTATATTTTTTGTAAATGTCTCTAACTCTGCTCCTACCCTAATTAATCTTTCGGCAAATATTTATGTATGCGAAAATAACGCGTTATCCTATTTTTTTACTTCCTATGATCCTGATTGGAATGTTCTTGAAGTAGATATAATCCCTAAATATCCTTTTTATATTACCCCCTTTGTTTATACTGATTCTTTTACTTTGATTTCTCAGATTTATTCAGGAATACTAAGAAAGAATAGAGTTGGAGTTTATCAAGAAAAAATTACTGTAAGCGACGGAATGTATTCAGATATGGCTATAACTAATATAACTGTTATAGAAGTGAATAATGCTCCTGTTATTCAAAATATAGGAGTTCAAACAATCTGGCTTCTTGGAGAAAATTCTGTTTTTAATAAAACTGTTGAAGTAACAGACGTGGAAGACGGGAACCAGAATTCTGGAGAGTTAAACTTTAGTATTGTTTTTTCAGGGGAAGAATTATTTAATATTACCTCCCTAGGATTAATGTATTTTAAAGCTGATGCAAGTCAAATAGGGGTTTATAACATTAGTGTATGTGTGGCTGATAAAGGCATAAACAATATCCATTCCAATATCAGTTTATGTAACCAGAATGGAACAAGTATTGAAACCTGCAAGAATTTTAGTCTGACTGTTACTAATGAAAATAGGGCCCCAACAATAACTCTTTATTCGCCTGCAAATCTTTTTGTCAATGTTTACGGAAATGATATAACTCAATTTAATATCACTAAGTATGACCCTGATTTTACCATAACTGATTCTTATTGGTATGTGGATAATGTTTTTAATGCTTATTATTCAGGCAGTTCAAATGATTTTTTTAATTATCGTTTTGGTTGTGGGATTTCAGGAACACATTATGTAAAGGTTGAGATAACCGACGGACTTTTAAACGATTCTTTAATTTGGAGTATCAATGTTTCTCAAAATGCTTGTTCTGTTCCTTCGGCCGCTGGCGGAGGGGGTGGCGGTGGCGGTGGCGGAGTAACTTGCTTGACTCAAATGGCATGTGAAGAATGGGCAGTCTGCCAAAGCTCTGGGGAATCTCTTACATCGGGCCTAATTTCAGGAGAGGATTATAGGGTTATAAAAGAAAAGTGTGATAAAATGCAATACGATGAAGCTAACTGTGGTTTTCAATTAAGAACTTGCACAGACTTAAAAAACTGCACAAAAATTTTTCCTCTCGATAATATTTTAAGGGAATGTTTTTTTAGTCTAAATCCCAGCTGTTTTGATGGAATAAAAAATTGTCATGATAATGGATGCGAAGTTTTAGTTGATTGCGGAGGTCCTTGTTCTGATTGTCCTACTTGTTCAGATAGGGCATTTAATCAGAATGAAGATGGAATCGATTGCGGGGGTCCCTGCTCTTTGCCTTGCAAGGTAGAAAAAGGTAAATGCCTTCCTTTCTTCTCAATTTGCTGTGATAATCCGGGAACATGCCCTGTAATTGTGGTTATAACAGTCTTGATGATTATAATAGTTTATATAGGAAGAAGAATATACTTACTTAGAATTAAAAAGAGGAGAATAATATACAGATACTTTAAAGATGGATAATATTTTTGCTATTTCTAGAAGTAGAAAATTCAATTGCCTAAATTTTCTCTCGATTTTTTTAATAGGAATAATCTTTTCAGCCGGATTGGTTTTGGCTGTAACTTGGGTTGGAGATGATGTAAATTATTTTGGAATTGAAGATACGCCTTATCTTCATAATTTTACGGCTAATATAAGCGATCCTGCAGTTAATATGTCTTTTGCCGTCGATACGGTAAATACTCATCTGTTTTGGAACGAGCAAGAAATTCAGTATAGCAATATTTCTTCATGGATTTATATTCTTGATTCGAGTACAGGAATTTTTCTGATAAATGTTAGTTCTGATAATCAGGCTGGCCATTTTTTTATTCCTATTAAGGTAACATGGAGTTCTGGAAGCTCGGCAGGTACGCCTTTTAATTTTACAATTAACGCTACCAATGACGCCCCAGTTTTTAACTTAAGTAGCAATTATACTTTTGGAATTACTAGCGAAAATATTTCTTATAATATAACTCTTGTAGGAAGTGATGAAGAGCAGCAATATCCTTTGGTTTATAATGTAAGTTTTATTGCATGTGAACCAGCAGCATGGAGTTCAAAGCTAGGAACTCCGAATAACTGCAATTTAAGTTATCAAATAATTAATTCTGGTAATACAACTTCTATTTTAAATATCACTAATTTGACTAGCGATGATATCGGAATTTATAACTTGAGTATATGCGTTCATGATGATTATACTAAGGTTGCTTCTCCAACATATATAGACTCGAGCTATGAAACCAATAAGACTACTTGTAAAAATACTACTATTCTTGTTGAAAAAGCCCTGGCTTTAAGTGCTTCTGATTGCAGTAATAGCGTGCTTAATGAATCTGAGAATTTCTTATGCAGCATAAACATTACTTCAAGAGGGCAGAATAACAATTTAATAGCATGGAGTAATTCTACTCTTAGAAATACAGGAGAAGCTGCTTCGAATTCCAGTTGGTTTTTTGGAGTAAATAACTCTAATTCCGAGGATTTTGCTATGACTTATTATGTTAATCTAACGCCCCAAAAAAGGGAAATTGGAAACTGGAGCATAAATTTTACAGTAATGGACTTAACTTCAGGAGAAAATCTCACAATACCTTTTTATGTCTATGTAAATAGAACCATTCATTCTCTGCCTTTAATAGATTTTATATCTAACAGAACAACCTCCATTAGCCTACAAAATGATATTTTCTTTAATGTAACTGATGATGATTTTTTAATTCCTGATAAAGGAGTTTATAATGAAAGCATTATTTTTAATTGGAATATTTTAAATACTTCAGATATGTCTCAAACTTTAAATTTAACTAATTTTACAATTATAACTTCTGGAACAGGGCTGGGAGTAATAAATAATATAACCAGAGCTAAAATAAGGTTTATAGCTAATGCTTCAGAGTCAGGTAATTATACGGTTAATCTAACTGCTACAGATATCTCTGGTTTTAGGAATTCAACACTATTTAATCTTGTAATCTTAAATAACAATGCTCCTGTTTGGAGCGATTCAGTCATTACCACTTTTCTTGTTTACGAAGATAATAATACCTATATTAACTTTTCTTTAAATGCTTCAGACTCAGACGGAGGTACATTAAGATTTTCTTATTCTTTAGATAATTCTTTTCCCTCTTTTAGTATAAACTCTTCAACAGGTATAGTTAATTTTACAGGGAATGATTCTGATGTGGGGCAGCATATTGTAAGTCTAATAGTAAGCGACGCATTAAATTTGACTGATACAATTGAGCTTAATTTTACAGTTTATAATATCAACGATAATCCTTATCTGGATTCCTTGGAGGAGAGTGGAGTAGTAAATGCTACGGTTGATTTAAGTTCTAATGTAAATGCTACGGAAGAGAATAGGACTATGATCGTTCTTTGGATTTATGATATGGACCTATTAATCCCTTCGAACCAGAAGGGTTTTTATAATGAAAGCTTTAGTATAAACTTAACCATAGAAGGAGTTAATTCTTCTCTTTTTAATTTTTCTCTGCAAGAAGATGCCTGGCCTAATTCAAACCAAACAGAATATCAAGCAGTTTTTACACCAAGTAAAGCTGATGTGGGCTTTTATAATATAACTATTAATGTAACAGATGCCAGCAATTCTTCTGTAACAATGAGATTTAATTTAACTATAACTGAACTTGAACATGTTCCAACTTTGATGGCTGTTAGTAACCAGACCGCTGCCCTGACAAGAGTATTTAATTATAACTTTAGCGCATATGATTCAGAAGATGGAAACTCTAGCCATTTAGGAAACTATAATTTTACCTTTACATTGAATGATAGCCTTGGAAAAATAAGCTTTAATTCTTCACAGTTTAATTTAAGTACGGGCAGTTTAAGTATTCTTTTTAATCAGAGCCAGGCGGGGATTCATTTGATATATCTTAATGTAACAGATAGCTACGGCATGAAAGCAAGTACCCACTTTTGGATTAGGATATATGATTATCCCAACATTACTCTGCCCAATATCTATGGCTATTATAATTCCACAGAAAATGTTTATACTAACTTTTCCTTTGCAATAAATCATAGTGTTGGAGACAGTTTAAATTATTCTTTTTACTTTAATTTTGTTCTTCTTAACAGTTCATACAGAAGTTGTAATGGAAGTAATTTTACATTTGTGTTTACGCCGAATTTTACGCAAGAAACTTATGGGCTTTACGAAAATTTAAGTTTAGAAGTTTTTAATCCTATCTATCCTGATTTAAATTATACAGGGGTCTATTATTTTAATATAACTCATTCTAATTTTGTTATAAGTAACTACGAGTTTATACCTAATATAAGCTCTTCTAGCACCTTTAACATGACTCTTAAAAGTTATTTTAGAGATTATGATTCTGAAGATTCCAGGATTAATCAGACTGTAATTTTTAATTACACTTTAATTAATTTGACTTCGGGAGATATAAGCATTTCTCTTATCGATTGGATTAACGGAAGTACGCCTAGCGCTTTTTTCAGTGCTTCGAGTTCTTCTTCAGGCGTTTACTCAATTACAGCAAACGAGTATAATGAAAGTAATTCTTCTCAAATAATAAACAATGTAGTAAGCAATAATTTTACAGTTACATTAGATGTTACAAGTACCTCGACCCCTGTTCCTTCTTCTGGAGGGGGGGGAGGTGGCAGTACGATAAGGGAGAAAATTCTTAAACTAATTGTGGCTCCCAAGGTAATTGTTGAGAAAAAAGGTTTTATAGAAATACCCTTTCAGATAACTAATACAGGATATTCAATACTTTATGGAATTAATTTAACCACCTTTTTAGCAGAAGAAATATTTAGTGATGCGAAGGTTAGTTTGTCTATGGATTTTATTTCGCAGCTTGCTTCTAAGGAAACTCAGAATCTTAGCTTATATATTGATCTCGATACGGAAAAAGAGGGTCAATATTTAGTTACTATAAATGCAAGTGTTTTAAATCCAAGATTAAATGATTGGGCTAGTTTTTACTTAGGTATTAGTTCTTCCGATAGGGGGGAGTCTAATAAAATGATAATCTTTACAGAAAAGCTTATAGCTGAAAATCCTGAATGTCTTGAACTTAAGGAATTGATTGATGAGGCTCAAAGATTGGATGGTGCTGGAGAATACGAAAAATCTATCCAGAAATCCCAAGAAGCTATAGATGCATGCAAGAAAGAAATATCCTTTAATAGTCAGGCAAAAGTAGTTCAAAATTTGTATGAGAACTATCCTTATTACTTTCTTTTTACAGGTTTTGTTCTGCTGCTCTTTGTTATCTATTTTATATACAACAGAGTAAGGTTTAAATATCAATTTCCACACTACCCATAATGGATAAAAAAGAGAGGATACCTAAAAGAGTTCTAGAAAAGATTTCTGAGAATATAAAGAAGATAGAAAAAGAAACTTCAAAAGTTGTTGTTGGTCAGAGCGAGATAATTAAGAATATTATTTTAGCCATATTATGTGACGGACATATTCTTATTGAAGGAATCCCTGGAATTGCTAAGACCTTAATTGTTAGAACTATAGCTTCTACAATTGGGTGTGATATGAAAAGAGTTCAATTTACAGTGGATTTGTTACCTAGTGATATTATCGGGATAAATAGTTATGATCCTGGCAAAAAAGTATTTGTATTTAAGGAGGGTCCAGTTTTTACAAATTTTTTAATAGCTGATGAAATTAATAGAAGTCCGCCTAAAACTCAATCCGCCCTGCTTCAGGCAATGCAAGAAAAAGAAGTTGCAGTTGGTTTGCACATTCATACAATTAAAAGACCTTTTTTTGTAATGGCTACTCAAAATCCAATAGAACAATCAGGGGTTTATAATCTTCCTGAAGCAGAGATAGATAGATTTTTATTTAAAATAACTATGGGATATCCAACACATGGAGAAGAAGTACAAATATTAGACACAAATATATCTATATATCCCTTTGAAAAATTTGATATTAAAAGAATAATAACTTCTAATGAAATCTTGGATATGCAAAAACTCGTTAAGGAAGTCTTTAGCTCAAAAGAAATAAAGGACTACATAATCAAAATTATTAATCTTACTAGGGATAAAGATAGAGATTATTCAAAGTTTATAACTCTTGGTTCAAGTCCTAGAGGTTCGATAGCGTTGCATATTGCCTCAAAAGCCCAAGCACTTATGAATGGTCGGGATTATGTACTCCCAGAAGATGTTGATGCAGTGGCAAAACTTGTTTTAAGACATAGAATTATACTTAATTATAAGGCAGAGGCGGATAAAATTAATTCTGATAAAATAATAGAACGGATATTAAATCATTTAAACCCAGCATAGGATGGATAAGAGATTAAGTCTTGACTATATGGGTGCGATTTCGGAATTTGATAGGGTTCTGAGAAAGTTTAATCTTAAAAAGAAATTATTTAAATTGTTATTTAGGGGACGAGGTTTAGAATTTGAACAGTTTAGAGATTTTGATAATGATGAAGATGCGAACTCTATTGATTGGCCTGCTAGTTTAAGAGCAAATAAGTTCCTGGTAAGACAATATATAGAAGAAACGGATATAAATTTTTACTTTGTTGTTGATTCAAGTAGTCGTATGCTTTTTGGTTCTGGAAAAAAACTTAAGGCAGAATATGCTGCAGAGATTATTTTGTCACTTTCTAATTTAGTGATGTCTAATCAGGATAGGGCTTCATTAGTTATGTTTAATAAGGGGGTGATTGATTATATCCCTTCAAAGAACTTTAGAAATCAATTATTTTCGATGCAAGAATCAGTTTCAAATGTAAGTTTTTATGGTGGTGAAGCAGATTTTGAAAAAGTTATAGAATTTTTACTTCAGTTAATTAAAGGTCCTAATAATATGGTCATTTTTATTTCAGACTTTTTAGGATCATCGAACTCACTAAAAGAGCAATTTAGATTGTTAAGGGCACGATGCGAAGTTATTGCTTTAGCAGTTAGAGACCCTCTTGATTTGGAATTACCTCTATTGAATGGCTCTCTTGTTCTTAGTAGTAGCCGGAATAGTCAAACAATGGTTGTGGATACTTCGGTTGCTAGAGCGGCCTATAAAAACTTTACAGAAAAACAAAGACAGTCAATAAAAGCTATTTTTTATGAATCAGATATTGACTTTCTTGAACTTAGCACTAAAGATGAATTTGTTATGCCCATAATGAAATTTATTCAAGAAAGACAAGGGGGATCCCAAAATGATTAGCTTTGGTTTTACTTCTGCTCATTTTCTTTATTGGCTTTTACTTCTCCCCCTTTTTGTACTGATTTATTTTTTAAGCCTATTTTATAATAAAAGAAAATCTATTAATTTTCCTAATTTTGAAGCTTTACAGAGGATAGGTCTTACAGATATACATTCAAAAAATGTTTTTTATTTAATGGTATTTATTCTAATCCTATCCTGTTTTATCTTGTCTCTTTCTGGGATGTGGGTTAGTTTTGATGCCAACACGAGTGAATACTCTTATGTTATTGCTATTGATAGTTCTGGAAGCATGAGGGCTAATGATCTTCTTCCAAATCGTCTTACTGCTTCAAAGAATGCGATTAAGGATCTTGTAGTTAGTTTACCTTTAGGAACTAAAGTGGGTCTTATAACTTTTTCCGGCGATGTTAAAATTTTATCTCCTGTTATCTCTAAGGAAGAATTAAGCTTAAGTCTTATTGACGGGATTGATTTTAGTGAGATTTCTGGGACAAATATAAAAGATGCTGTTGAGGTAAGCAATGAATTAATCAAAATTACAAAATTAAAGAGTCTAATATTAGTAAGTGATGGCCAGATTAACCTAGGTAATTTTAGTGAGATTATAGTTTACGCACAAAAAAATGACTTAGTAATAAATACTTTTGCGATAGGTACTGTTGAAGGCGGAGATACAGGGCAGGGCTTTATATCTAAGACAGATATAGACGCCTTAAAATCTCTGGCATTTAATACAGGGGGGAGATATTTTAGTGTAACTTCTAATCAAGATCTTAATCCCTCCTTTAAAGAACTTATAAGTAATACAAACGCAACTGTTAAAATTAATATATCCAACTATTTGTTAATGGCAGGGCTTATACTTTTAGCTATCTACTGGATTTTATATAATTTCAGATTTAGGAATTTCCCTTAGAAGTTTTGCGAGTCATCTTAGAATGAATCAGGGATATTTTCTTTTGTAGACCTTTATCATGATTCTCTAATTTGGAATATACTTTTTTTAATTGCTTATAATCTTTTGAAGCATTAGACATTTTTTTATGCGTTATATCTCTACTTGCTTTCTTCAAGATTTTTTTAATCTTTTTTCTTAAACGGGTCTGAGATTTTACATCTTTAGACTTAGAATGTAATTTAATTATCCGGTCATATATTTTTTCTGTCTTCTTTTTTACTTTTATTTCTACTGGGGGTGCGCTTTTGATTGCTTCTTCTAGCTTTTTATACGACTCTTCTGCTTTAGATTTATTTTTTTGCTTTAAATGGGACTTTGTTTTGTGTAATAGCTCTTTTATCTTTAAATCAATTTCTTTTTTATTTCCCCTAAAAAAGTTAACATTTCTTATGTTTAAATCCCCTAGTGGGATATTTTTAATCTCTCTTTTCAAAATTTCTATAAGTTCATCTACTGTTTTTTTACTTATTCTTTCTTCTTTATAATAATGGGCAACCATTAATTCTGAAAATTTCAATAACTGCTTTTTCTTACTTTTCTTAAAAAATTCGATTAATTCTGTGTAGGGTATATCTAAATCTACCTCGTAATACTCATTAAATAACTTTTTTGATAAAAGTCTAATTTTTTCAATTTTTTCTTCATCACTTACTTGGGCCTGTTTTATTTCATCAACTTTATGGAGATAGTACTCAACTATCTTTCTTTTATTATCAAGAGTGCTTAATTCATGACGATTCTTTTTTTCAATGAAGTATAGAATAAATATTATCAATAAGAGAAGAAGCAGAATTATCACTATTAAACTTATGTTTATCACCATCTTTTTATGATTAAATAATTGTTTCTGAGTATAAAAAGCTTTTCCAGAGTTGGGGGATTTAGATAGATAGATAATCCAATTTGAGGGGTAGTGGTTTAGGTGTTTTTGTTGTTATACTGTTGTTATAACTCTTACTATTACTTTTTAAGCTAGTTCTTGATAATCTGCTCTTACCTCGGGGACATCTCTTTCTTGGGGGTTTATTAGGATAAGCTGGGCTAGATTTCTATATGATAACTCAATTCTCTCTGTGTCTCTTGCCATTCTTGGTGTATGGTGAAATACATAAACATCTTGGTCTTTTTCTGCTAAGACCATTCCATGTAACCAACCTCTTACATTGTCTTTTATTATTAAATCTCTGGCTATAAATTTTAGTATTGCTTCTCTTTGAGAAGCTACATCAAAAGGGTCAAATTCTACTTCTAAAAGTCTCATGTTAATCACTTATTTTGGGTTTGCAGGGTTTTTAAGAATTATTATGGTAGGGGGGTACTAAGACTTCTTTGTCTTCTTGCTTCAAATTCTGTATCAGTATAAATTCTTCCCATTGATGTTCTTGCATCTCCGCCATATCTTCTAGCATATCTTTGCATAGCTTCTACTGTCCTTGTTGTTATAGGATGTGTTGGTGGCCAATCAATATCTATTACATTTCTCTAATCTTTTAATCGTGTTGGTTTTGGTTCTTGTTTTTGTTTTTCATTCATATTATCTAAAGTATTGTGCTTGATTTGGGTTTAATGGTGGGGCCTCTAAGACTTCATAAACAAAAGTTGCTGTTGCGCCTTCAGGGGTTAATCTCGGACGCCTTATAATTAAGGGATCTATACTTGGTGCTCCTGCAAGCAATTGTTCTTCAAGTGTTTCCATAAACTCTCTGTCATCCATTTTATTATATTTTAGATATTCTTGTTTTTAAGTATTATTGTTTTTTAATTAGTATCTGTTTCTTGCTGTTCTGAACTTTGTTCTGGTTGTTCTTGAATACTTGCTTGTGTGGTTTCTTTTTGTTCTTGATTTTGTTGAGTTTCTTTTTGCTTGCGTGTTTCGCAATTAGGGTTAAAGCAAAATATCCATGGACGTTTGCCTTTTTGCAGGCTCATTAATAAAGGCCAGCTGCATTTTTCGCACTTCTTTGCATTACCTTCTGCGTCATTGCCTAGTTTTTTTATTAAACCATAAGGCGGTAATGAGAATGTTGTTTTACAGTTGGGATAAGCATTACAGGCAACAAAGTATTTTCTATTTTTAGGAGAGTATTTAATTCCAAGCATTCCTTTTTTACAAACTGGACAGGGTGTTATTTCATTTTCTAGTGCTTGCTGTTTGTAATAATTTTGTGTTGCTTTATTTAAATCGTTTCCAATTACTGTTTCTTTTTTATGGAAATCTTCTGAAATTTTTATTAGGGCTTGTTTTGCTTTTTCCAGAACTTGGGTTTGTCTGTTTTCTAGGTCTTTTTTCGCTTCGCGAATATGTTCCATGTCTTTTTCCATGTCTTTTGTTAATTTTTGGTCAATTATAATTGGAGAATGTTTTTCTAGTGTTTCGATTAGATTTATTCCTAAGGGTGTTGCTTTTATTGATTTTTGGTCTTCAATATAATTTCTATCATAAAGGGTTTCCAGAATATTTGCTCTTGTTGCTTTTGTTCCTAAGCCTGCTTTTTCTAGCTCACTTATTATGGAGGCTGGACTAAATCTTCTTGGGGGTTTTGTTTCATCTTCCTGGATATCAACTTTATCTATATTAGCTGGACCATTCATATCCTGAATTTCCTTTTCTTTCATATTAGAACTATAAATCTCCATCCAACCTGGTTTTTGTATTTCTATTCCTCTATCTTTGAAAATTAAAGAGTTTATTTCTCCTGTTAAAGTTTTATTTTCAACAACTGCATTCTCTGCGAAACAAGCTAAGAATCTTTTAACAATTAATTCATATATTTTTTTTAATTCTGATTCTAAATCTTTAAACTCGCCTGTTGGATAAATAGATGGGTGAGCAGGGTCTGATTTTTTACCTTCTGTGGGTTTTGCCCTAGTGCATAAATTGGCTTGCTTGAAATAATCTGAAAGTCTTTTAATAATAGTCTTAGGATTTATTGAATCAGGTATTTTTTGGCTAGAAGTTCTTGGATAAGAGATTAATCCTTCTAAGTAAAGTTGTTGGGCAATAGCTAGGGTTCTAGCAGGATTTAGACCATAAAATTTGTATGCTTCTGTTTGTAATGTTGTCAGGTCAAATGGGTGTGGTGGCTCAATGGACTGGACATGTTTGTCTGTTTTTACTTGTATTTCTTTATTTTTTAAATCAAATTTAATAAGTTCTTTTTCATCAAAAATATCTTTAATGTATTTTAGGGTTGCTTTATTTTTCTTGTTGGCTTTTTCTGTAACATTAATGTATACTTTCCAAAATGGTTTTGATTTAAACTTGGCTATCTCTCTTTCCTTATCAACGATCATTTTTAAAGCAGGGCCTTGGACTCTACCAATTGACATTACTCTAAACTTGCCTGTTGATTTTATTGAATTCATTAAAGCACGAGATAAATTAATACCATAAAACCAATCAATATAGTGCCTGGTTTCTCCTGCTATTGCTTGTCCCCAGTCAATTGTTGGACTTACTTTTTTGAATGCTTCTTCTAATTCATTGGCTGTTAAACTTGAGAACTTCATTCTTTTTGCGTCTTTTTGGCGAGCAATAAATCTAACAACATTGTAACCAATAACCTCTCCCTCTATATCATAATCCGTTGCTACAATTATTTCGCGAGCTCTTTTTACTAAGTGAATTAAATTAGAGTAATATTTTTTAGTAAAGTCTTTTTTACGTACTTCAAAGTTAGGCTTCCAAGAAACTTCAAAAATTGGATATCCTGAGCCCTTTATATCTTGGCTTAGAGAAAATAAATGTCCAACTGCACAGGCAACAATAATATTATTTCCATCACGGTTAAATTCATAGTAAGGTATCCCATTGTCGCTTTGCTTTCTATCTCTTCCTCCGGATAATGCAGCAGCTATTTTAGCTGCTGCTTGTGGCTTCTCTGTGATAATAAGAATTGAGTTGCCTTTTAGAGATTCTATTTTCCTTATTGTGGTTTTTTCTATTACTGTTGATTTTGCTTTTTTTCTTGGCTTTTTTGTTTTTTCTATGCTGCTGCTTGCTATTGTTTTACTTGTTATATTCCTTTTTTTTGCTCTTGTTTTTTTGGTTTTAACTAGGGGTCTTTCTATTGTTTCTATGGTTTCAATTTGTTCTCTGGTTGGTCTAGGTTTTACTGCAATTTCTATTGTCTGTTTTGGTTCTGTTATTGGAACAAATTCGTTTCTAGTGTCATGAATTTTTTCTTTTTCACTTCTATAAACTTTTTTAGCTGTTGCTCTTGTAGGAATATCTTCTGCTTCTAGTTCTGCTTGTGCTTCAAGAGGGTCTGTGCCTTTTTTTAACATTCTTTATTAATCTTGCTAATTTTATTAAATTTACTAAAGAACTAGGTTTTTAATATGTTTGTGCTTTCAGAATTGTACTAATAAAATTTTCTAACCTTGATTTGGACCAATAAAACGGCTAGCAAGAGCTCCTAGTTCTGTTCTTACTACGTCTGATTTCGCAGTATATCCTATAACTCTTCTTCCGCCTCCGGGTGTTTCTTTTTCATCCATGGATATTGTTAGTAAAAATCTTTCCGGTCTTTGTAATCCCTTTGTTTCTGTTTGTATTAGCCTCGCAAACATTAATGGCTTGTTTTGACTAGGATATCTAAAAGATTCAAAAGTTTGGGTTATCACTCGCCCGGTATATTTTTCTTGTATTTCCTGCTTTTCAAATTCACGCAATCCTTGAAGATAATTCTCTACTGTTAAACTATCGTTTTTATATAATGGTGAAAGTCGTTGTATGGTCCATTGACTTTCAATTGCTAGTTCTGAAGCTTGAACTGCTGGAAAAATAAGATCCTTATTAAATATGGTTTCAAGAAATACTCTTAGTTCTTTTGCTGTTGAAAATTCTTGTCCTGCTTTTATTAATGCAAATAATCTTCGGTCATCCATCTATTATGGATCATTTTTTGGTTTATTAAGATTGTTGTTATTTAGGCTACATTTAAACAAGAAAGGTATGATATTATGCCTTTTCGGGTAGTTTGAGTTTAGATGCAATTAGTTTTCTTCTTCTTTCATATTCTCTATCACTTAGAGTGCTGGCATCATCACTAATTGCTTTAACTTCTTCTGCTATTTCCTCTAAATGATTCCACCTTGCTTCTAATTTAATATCTCTTAAATAAGCCCATTTTACAAAATCAGGGTAGGACTTGAATTTCTTTATGGCTTGTCTTTCTTTTCCAGGCTTAGTTTTGTAAGCAACAGCGTACAAACCATGTTCATAATCTTCATCTGCGAACTCAAATCCAATTTGTTTTCCAAAAGTTCTTGCAAACTCTTGGCTTGTTGCTCTTTTAAATTCAACTAAAATTTGTCCTTTTGCGTATTTTGGTTTGTATGGCATATTGGTTCTCTATATTTTTTATTAAATCTCAAAGATTTTACCTTTTTTACCAACATTAACTACTCTTGTTTTGCCTATTTTTTCTTCTACGCCTTCTAATTCGTGTATATGACCTGCTAGAAATAAATCTGGTTGTAATTTATTTATGGCTTTTCTTACTCCATCGCTACCTGGAATTCCTGAAAGCTCTGATTTTGTTCCTGCTGCGTGTATGTGCGAAATCATTATTTTCTTTTCAAGATTCTTAAGTTTTTCATGTTGTCTCTTTAGATGATTGAATGTTTTTTCATCATCGGGGTAAAGGTTCCAATCAGCGCTTCCAATACCAAATATTCCTACGCCCTTGTAAGCAACATAATGTTTTTCTAAATTCTTAATTCCATACATTGCTGTAAAATTTTCTGCATCTTCTTCTGTTTCCCAGTTTCCTGGAACAAACATAACTTTTTTCTTTTTATCTATAAATGGTTTTATAATATTTTTTGTTTGAACTGGGCCAGTCATATCACCCATAAGAATTACTAGGTCAACATTTTCTTTTTCTGCTTTTTCTGCTAATCTTCTACTAACTTCCGGACTTCCATGAAAATCGCCTGCTGCGAGAATCTTTAGTTTATCTTTTCGGTTTTCCATGTTAAGGTAAATTAAGGGTAGTTTTTATAATTAACTGATCTTCTTGTAAGTAATATTGGCTATTGGTTTTATTAAATGATTCATGCTATTTTCCAAAGTTTCTCTTCCTTAATTTAAACTCTTTAAGTATATTTACTAAATCTTGTTTTTCAAATTCAGGCCACATCTTTTTTAGAAAGAACCATTCACTATAAGCGGTCTGCCAGGGTAAGAAATTACTTGTTCTTATTGCATCGCCTGTTCTGATTACTATATCTGGTTCGTTTTTAATCCATAATTCCTCTTGAATATCTTTTTCCTCTATGTTCTTTCTTCCTTTTTTTGTTAGATTATTAAATGCATTAATTAGCTCTTGTTTTCCACCATAAGCAAAGCAGAAGTTTATGGTTTTATTTTTATATTCTGAAGTTTTTCTTTGAATACGTAGCGCTAGTTCTTTTACATCTTTAGGAACTAGTTCTAAATTACCTGCGAAGTTTATCTTTATTTTATTTTTCTCTGCTTCTTTATCAAATTTTTTGAACCATCTTTTGAATATGGAAAAAAGAAAATCTAATTCCTTTTTTTCCCTGTTTAAGTTTTCGGTTGAAAGAATATAGGCAGTAATCTCTTTAATTTTTAGTTCATCTGCCCATTTTAGAAAATCTTCAAGTCTTTCTGCTCCAGCTTCATGGCCCTTATAGGTTTCTTGATTCTTTAATTTAGCATATCTTCTATTTCCATCAAGAATTATTGCTATATGTTTGACTTCTTGGTTGTTCATTTATTACTAATAAAAAACAGGTTTTTAAGTATTGTGAAGAAATACTACTTCTTTTTTAGTTCTTTTTTGAGGGGTTTTTCTTTTATTACTTCTTTTTTATTTTGTACTTTCTCTTTAGACTTTTCTTTTATTTCTTTAAAACCCGTATATTTCCAAAGAGCTTTTGGAATTTTTATAGAACCATCTGCTTGTTGATTGTTTTCTAGAATAGCCACCATTATTCTTGAAGTAGCTAGAGCAGTATCATTTAAGGTATGTAAAACCCTTTTATTGCCTTGGTTATCACTACATTTTATATCTAATTTTCTTGCTTGATAATCTGTGCAATTAGATAAGGACATGATTTCCCCATAGGCTTTTGTTGTTGGTCTCCAAACTTCTAAATCTGCACTTCTATATTTCCAGTCTGCTAAATCTCCTGTGCATATTTCAATTACTCTATAGGGCAATTCTAATTCACTTAATATATCTCTAGAATTTTGTAAGAGTTCTTCGTATAATTTAATAGAATCTTCAGGCATACAAAAAATAAATTGTTCTACTTTATTGAACTGATGGGTTCTCCATAGGCCTTTTTCATTTATTCCGTGAGCGCCGACTTCTTTTCTAAAACACATAGAATATGAAAAGTATTTCTTAGGTAATTGTGATTCTGGAATAACTTGTCCTGTATGCATTGCTAAAACAGATTGTTCTGAAGTACCTATTAAACCCAAATCTTCACCTTTTATTTGATAAACTGATTGTTCTATTGCTACTTTGTCCATTGAGGCATAAATGCATTTTTCATTTAACATTAAAGGTGGTTCAATGTAACTGTATCCTTTTGTGATCATAAAATCTACTGCAAATCTAATTAACGCTTGATTAAGTATGGCTAGTTCATTCTTTAAATAATAAAAGCCAGTTCCTGAAACTCTGGCAGAAGCATCAAAGTCAGCTATTCCTAAATTTTCGCAAAGTTCTACATGGTTTTTTGGTTCAAAATTAAACTTTGGAATCTTGCCGCCTTTTATATATTCTTTATTTTCTGTTTCATCTTTACCTTTTGGAGTTTCTTTTGAAATAAAATTAGGTATTTTAAGCATTCTTTGTTTAATCTCTTGTTCAAGCTGAGTTTCTTTAACTTCTAATTCTGTAATTCTTCCTGGAATTTCTTTTGCTTTCTTTAAAATTAGATCGATTGGTTTTTTTTGTTTTTTAGCTTGGTTAATCTGTTCAGAGATTTTATTTCTTTCTGCCCTAAGAGCATCAGCTTCAACCCTAGCGAGCCTCCACTTTTTGTCTAAATCTATAATTTCATCAACTAAAACAAGCTTTCCGCTTTGTGCCTTCTTTTTTATGTTCTCTTTTACTAATTCTGGGTTTTCCCGGATTATCTTGATATCTATCATAAGCTTATTAGATTTAATTTGTATTTAAACTTTTTTGTTCTGTTCTTCTGGTTTTTAATTGAATAAAGGCAATGCTTAAATACTTTGAAAACCTATTATTTTTATGGGTAATCTATTTCAAAGATTAGGAAAGAGATTAGCACAACTTTCTTTAGTAGCTATATTGGGTGGTTTTACGGGCGGATGTGAACCCTTTGTGACTACTTCTTTTGTTTATCCTTCTTTTTATTCCCCGGTAACCTCTTCAGAGGTTTATTTTGTAAATCCTTCTCCTAGTTACTCCTATGTTCGCCCTTTTTCATCTTCTTTTTTTATTTCGCCGCCGGTTTATTTTCATCCTCGTCATTTTGAGCCCCCTAAACCTGATTTTAGGCACGATCCAAGGTTTGATCCGAAGTTCGATTCAAGGTTTGAACATAAACCTGATTTTAAACCCGATTTTAAGTCAGCTCCACCAAAATCTTATAAAGTTCAACAGGGCAATAAAACAACTATCATTCCTTCTCCATTTAATAAAAGATAATTTTTAAGAATTCTTTCTTTCTCTTTTTTAAGATATTATAAGTTATTATTTAGGCACCAGGGCTTTTTCTATTCAAATCAATAATTGTCACCTGTTCATATCCTAAATTTAGAGCTGCGGGTCGATAGGGTTTTGGAATTCTATTTAATCTGCCTGACCAAGTGGATTGAGTTCTTGTTTCAGGATAATTTCTTCTACAGGTATATTTTCTAAAGAATCTTGAAGTTCTTTCTATTTCGAGAGTTCCTGCGTCATGACTATCACAGTCTAGGTTGTCTACTACGCTAGATCTATCTGAACTTTCGGACGAAAGAGAGCCCACTACCCTACCACATTTTTTACAGGTCATTGGGATTGTCATTGTAATCAATTAAAAATAAACTCATTCTTAAATATTTGCTTGAAATTTAACTACTGATTAGTTGAATTTTTCATAGGAAAAGTTTATAAGCGAATATACACCATTAGAATATATAGGTTTTAGGATATACCTTAATTTTTTAGGTAACTAGAACCAATAAATCACCTCAAATCACCAAATGAAAGACAATTTCGATATCTTCTTTAGAAGAAAACCAGCACTAATGCTTGTTGCTTTAGGAAAAGTATCCAAGGCGAGATATGGTAGTGTTTTAGCAAAAGAAGTTGATTGTACTTATTCTCATGCAGTTAAGATTCTTCAAGCACTTGAGGATTTGAAACTTGTAGGTTTTGAAAAGCAAGGAAGAATCAAATTAATCAAGTTAACAAAAAAAGGAAAAGAAATAGCTGATTCTATTGAATCTATAAGAAGAGCTTTACAGAGTTAAATTCTAATTAATTCTATTTTAAAATGATATCTCTAAGACAATTAACAGATTCTTAATTGACTGATTTAGCAAGAGAACATCTTCCTGAAGTGAAGTTTGAAAGGGTTTATCATTTGCGAAGTAGTCTTTGTGATAATGAATTGATTTTTATACTTGATACTATTACTTCAGAAGGTTATGCACGCGATGCCTTGAATCATTTAGCTGGCTCTAGTCCGCAGATAAAGGCAGTTTCTTATGAATTTTATCATCCCTTTTTAACAATTCTAGGGAGGGGCAGAGTTACTTTTGAAGTTAGAAATACTAGGGGTGATGAACTGGATAGGGGTGTTGTTGCAAAGATTTATACGGGCAGGTCTATGGATAGAGAGGTTACTTTAGAAGGACTTAAGTTTGCTTAAACTTGTTTAAGTTATTTTTACCGGGATGTTTTTACATTAATTCTTTTGCAATATTTTGATATGGGGCAAATACTGCACTTTGGAGATACTGGAACACAAACTTTCTTACCAAATAAAACTAGTAAGCCATTAATATCTTTCCAATAGTTTTTTGGAAGAATTTTCATTAATTCTAGTTCTGTTTGTTCTGGTGTTTTTGTTTTAAGCCATCCGAGTCTATTGGGTATTCTGTGCACATGAGTATCAACAGGAATGTAGGACTTGTTAAATGAAAAACATAAAACTATGTTTGCTGTTTTTGGGCCTATGTGCTTGATGCTCATTAATTCTTCTCTGGTTTGTGGAACTTCGGAGTTAAACTTTTTTATTAATTGTTGAGAAACGTGCTTTATGGCTTCTGCTTTTTTGTTATAATGTCCTGAACTGAAGATTATTTGTTTTAATCTTTTATCATTAATTTTTAACATTTGTTCTGGGGTTTTTGCTATTTTAAATAAATCATTAGAAATTTTTTCAGTAACCTCATCTTTTGCACGTAAACTTAGAAGGCAGGAAATTAGGGTCTGATAGGGTGTAAAGTTCTTCGAGTCTTTTGATTCTCTGTTCAAGGTTGTTTTTCTTTCCTCTGCTAGGTATTTTTTTAGGATATCTAGAGTTTTAGAAATCTCAGAGTTATTGTTTTTATTTGGCATGATTGTAAAATTAAATATAAATGGCCCTTAGGGTTCAGAAAATTAGAAATTTTCTGACTCTTCAAAACAGATACATTTTGAAGAGATTTGAACCTTACTTTAAATCCCATATTAGTTTTATGGCCCTTAGGGGATTTGAACCCCTGACACCCACATTAAGAGTGTGGTACTCTAACCGGGCTGAGCTAAAGGGCCGTATTAGTATCTTAATTTAAGTTCTAGTCCATTTAAAAAGTTTTAGAATATGGCTAAAGGGCTCTTTTGTTTTATTTTAAAGTCCAAATGTCTTTTCAAATTCACGAACTTGTGCATATTCTTGTAAGAACTTCCTTCCCTTGGATGTTATCTCATAAGACTTTTTTTGATTGTTTTCTGTTGGTTTTATCATGTTGCTTGAAATTAAATCTTGGAGATGCTTAGCCATGCTGTTATGAGATAGGTTTGCTTTATACATAACATGGGTCGGTTTTATTTTTCCACTTTTTTCTTGAATCACTCTAAGAATATCATATAAAACCTCTACCCTTGTTCTTTTTTTATTTTGGTTTTCTTGGTTTTGCATTTTCTTTTTTGGCTATCATGATAATTACTATTAAGAATGCTAGATAACTAATTAGTTGAATGATTTCTGCTATAACATAGGCTGATTTAACTTTTGAAAAAGCAAAGATAATATGGCTTAGGGTCAAAAGTGAAAATCCCCAAATTAAGATTAGGGTGTTCTTTAATTTGTTTTTATCATAAATCTTTAGGAAATTAGTTGTTATTAGGACTAAAAGTACAAGAGTGATTATATGGAATACAAAGTAAAAGAATTGGCCTAGGAAAGCAGAAATTACTATAAATAGAGAGGTTAAAACTAAATCAGAAGTAGCTACTTTTTTCAGGGGGAATCTGTAGATGATATAAAATCCAAATAAAGTTAAGAGTTTTTCAAAGAAAAATCCTGCTTCATAAAGGAAATCCACTGATTTTACAACATGATATGTAATAATCATTTGGCCTACTTGTCTGGTAATTGTTGTATCATAATACAAAATACTTTTTGTTAGGATACTAGCTAGTTCTGCAAGAGCCACAAGGAAAAAACCTATTCCTAAATATAATGCTTTTTTATTTTTTGTAAGTTTATAGGTTCTTATTGTGTAAAACAAAAGTAAGCTAAGAATAATAAAGCTAAACAATTCAATACCAACATCAAATCCTAGAAACCAATCAGGGGTAAAAACGAGTTTCATTTTATCTTTTTAATAGTATTCAATTACTCATTTGATATATAAAGGTTATGAATTCTTGTTCTTTACCTTTTATCTTTATTAGTTTTTCACAATTGCTTTAAAAACCCCTGCATTAAAGAGATTAACTAAAAGGAGAACAAAGGAGGTTAAAAATGACAAAACACATTGATTTTGCAAAGAGAGCTTTTCTTAGGGAAGCAGCTATTCTTTCTAATCTTGGATTAGAAGATTATGAAATAAGTTATATCTTGGATCAGAGAAAGAAAGAGCAAATGAGTAGAAAGTGGAAGAGATAGTTAGTGATATTCTCTTCGCTTGTACCTTTAACTTATTAATCTTAATTAAGTTTGGTTAATGATACTCTCTGCTCGAATTCCACTAATTAAGAATATGTTTAAGAGAGATTAGTGGTATTCCCGCCATGTATGCTTGCACTTACGGCATCTGAAGAATCTAGTTTCAGCTTCATCACCTGAGCGTGTTTGTGAAGTCCAGAAATATGCTTCTTTGTGTCCGCACTTAGGACATGTTGCTGCTGTTACCGGCATGACCTCTGTATCTTTTTCTTTTACAACTGCTGTTGCTTTTTTTTCTTTAAACTGTTCAGAACTTTCTATTTTAATTTTTCCTTTAGCAGTATAGCTACATTTAGCGCAACCAAAGTTTTTTCTTTTTTCTATAAGAACACTACCACACCTCGGACAAAATTCCATTGTCTTTAGTAATATTGAGGGTATATAAACTTTTTGAACTGCTATTATTTCTTGAAAGATTGAAAAAGAAAAGAAAAAAAGAAAAAATTAATTATTTAGAGATTAAACTTTACCACAGCCACAGGTTCCGCCTGTTGTTGCTCCGCAAGTTGCTAAACCGCAATTATTTTCAGCAGTGCAACTATTTCCGCAAGTAGAACAACTTGATATTTGTTTTACTGTTTCTTGGGTTGTTTCTGTTTTATTTAAGGCCATTACTCCAAAGGTTCCGAGTACTAGGAGCCCAATAATCAGTGCAGCCATTATTAATGTTTTCATTTTTACCTCCTTGTTATTTTATATTTACTTAATTTTATAAGAAAAATATAGGTTATATTGGGTTTGGTGAAACTAGTTTCTAAGAACAATTATATTATTCATTCCTCTACGTTTGCGCTCAACTAGTTGTTTTGCTTCAAGTTTGTCTATTAATCGAGTCATTCCAACTTTCCCTATTCCTAATTGATCCATTAATGTTTTTTGAAATATTGCACCATTTTCTTTTTGGAGTATTTGAATTACTTGCTTTTCATCTTTTTCTAAACCTGCTAGCGCAATCTGCCTTTTTTTATCCTTCACTTTTTTGTATACAATTTTTTCATTTTCTTTACTAAAAATAAGGAAAAGGCCTATTACTAGGATAAGTGCTGCTATTGCTAGGCTTATCCAAGTCTGAACAGCTATTGTATCAAACATAGAACAAGTAGGACCATGAGAGCAAGTTTCTCCAACTATTTTCTTTAGTCCTAAATTAAATATTAAAACTATCACTCCAATTATAACTGCTATTCCTGTAATTAACCATCCAACGTTTTTATTTTTCATATAGACTCCTTTGTTTTATTTTATTAGTTCTGTCTTAAAATTATAGAAGCTTATAAACCTAGTGAATTACTGTTCTTTCCTATAATTTAAAAGATTTTTCTTAATAACTCCACAAAGAATAGTTTTACCCAACCGAGATAGGGTATTCTTAAAACAGCTGTGCCAATAACTTGATTTTCATTTATCTCTGTTTCATCTAGGTTATAGATATTATTTGCACTTGTTAATTGTTCTGAATTATGATCTCCTTTTGTTTGTAGTGGTTCTAGTGAAACAACTCGATGTATTAAGGGTGTTGCTTTTCCTGCATTAAATACAATAACATCTCCAATATTAATCTTCCTTTTCATTATAACCATTAAATCTCCTTTTCTAAATCCTCTTTTCAATTCAAATTCAGAGAATTGTTCTTTAGTTATGTTAAAATTATCTTCATACCAATTGCCACAGATTTGCCAGTATTCATCTAAATTAAAACTTTGGAAATTATTAAACTCTTTACCGCAGATTTCATAATCTGAGCTTTTTTGAAGGCATTCAAAGGTTCGTTGATCATAACTTATACAATAACTCAAAGCATAATGTTCCATGCTACTAGACTCGACTATGGCTAGAGGTAACCCGTTTGGACCCATTCCAAAGGCTAAACTTAAACCTGGAAGAAAAACAAATTTAACAATAATAAAAATTAGTATTAGAAAAACAATGTAACTCCAAATAGATTCTGATTTCCAAAGCCAATTCCAAAACAAGCTTAGTTCTCTTTTTACTTTCATAAATAAATTAGGGACAAAGGATTTTTAAACCCTTTTAACTAAAAAACTTTCATGGATCCATTTACAGAGAAAGAATTAATTGATTGTTTAAAGGCAATTTCTGCTACATTGAATAATATTGATACTAGAATTGAAGAATTAACTTTGGCAGTTAGAGAAATTGCAGGTGTAGAAACAGAAGATCCTGAAGAAGATGCAAATTTTGATCAAGATGGTGTTGAAGGTAATGAAGATGAGGATGATGGTGATGAGAATATAACTGTGGAAATTTTATAATCTTAAGATTGAAAACACAAGCTTTAAAATACCCCAATACTTAAACAAAATATGAAAAAGAGGCAAAAACAAAAACAAGTTAATCAGGAATCTAACAGTAAGGTTTTTCATTACGGGGCTGTATTCTCTCTTTTATCTAGCTTCTTAGTTTTATTCTTTTTTACTAGTCTTATGATGTATGACCAGGTTTGTTATTTTGAAAGTAAAATGGAAATTCTTTTATTTGAGTGGCTTTTAGCTGCCTTGGTATTTATTGTTTCTATACGCGCTATCTATCTTTTATTCTTTAAAAAACACGAGATAAAAATTTTTAAGAAATAGTTATTGTGAGTTCTATTTTATTTTTTAATTAAATTTTTAGATTTTTCAGTTCTCCGAAAGATTTAAATAGTATACATTCTGTGTGTATACATAAAGTATATATTAGAGATATACATCCTTTCAATCCTCGAGGCGTAAAAAACCTCGAGCCTAATCAAACAATAAACAAAAACAGGAAAAGAGAAAAAAGAAAAACAATACAACAAAAACAATACAACAAAAACAAGAAAACAATAAAAATGGATATATTCGACAACGCAATTTTATGCAAGAAATGCAATAAGGTAATGAAACCTGTACTTATTTCTAGAAATGGATTTAATTTAAGAGCTATTAAATGTGAAAAATGTAATGAGACTATTATCCATCCGGTTGATAAACAAGAATACGAGAATTTTATGAGATTAAAGCAAAAAGAGTTTAATGTTAAAATGAGAATGGTTGGAAATAGTTATGCTGTTTCTATTCCTAGACAAATTGTTGATTTTATGCGAGAACAAGAAAAGATGATGAACGATATGGTTAGGTTAAGTTTTGAAGATGCAGGTAGATTAAGTTTAGCTTTTAACACTCCTGAAAATCAAGAAGCTCAAGAAGCTGAACATAATCAGATTAAATCAAGAATGGTTAGTGCTAAAGAAATCAGAGTGGTAAGAAATGGCAAGCCGGTTTTACATGTGAGAAAGGTTCAGGATTCTGCTCATCCAGAAAGAAATCAAACAAAAGTATTTAAAACTAGTAGTAAATTAAATTCTGAAGATGAGGAGCTAGATTAATATGAATTACAATTTAAATCATGGAGGTTATGAAAGTAAATCTAGTGGTTATTCTGCTGGTTGCTCTTCTAGTTCTTCTCTTAGTTATTCTAGTCATAGTGTTCCTGGAAGTCGTGCTTCTCCAGTTTCTTCAAGAAGCGATTATCTTCCTAGAGGATCTGGAACAGGAGATTATGGAAATAATCCTGAAAATCACTTAGGTATGAGGTTAGACTTATAATTTAAAATGGGAAGTTATAGGTCTGTTTATATGGCAAAGGCAATGCAATCAGGTGGAATGGGCTTTGATTATGCTTCATTAAATAAAACAAATAAATATCTTCCAGCACAATATGGCTCTAATCAGAGTCATAATAGTTATATGCTTTAAATATACTGTAAATAAAATATAAGATTAATATTAATAATTAAGAAATAAAATGACAGAAAAAGAAAAACAAACAAATGCAAAACTTAGAGTAGTTGAGGCTTTGCAAGATGATGCATACAAGGGCATTGCTAGAGTAGATATGGAAACAATGAAGGATATGGGTGTTAAAAGGGGAGATATTATTTTAATTAAAGGACAAAAAGAAACAGTTGCAATTGTTGATAGGGCTTATCCTGCTGATGTTGGTGAAGGAATAATTAGAATTGATGGAATTTTAAGAAGAAATGCAAAAACAGGAGTTGGTGAAACAGTAACTGTTAAGAAAGCAGATATAAAAGAAGCTAAAAAAGTTTTAATTGCGCCTGCTCAAAAAAATATAATGGTTCAGGCTGATCCTGAAACACTTAAAGCGGGACTTTTAGGTAGGGCCGTTGTTAAGGGAGACATGCTTGTACTTGGTGGGCGTAGGAGGGGCAGAGATATGATGGAAGATGATTTTAGTAACGATGATATTTTTGGAAATATTATGAAAGAGCTCGGGCAAATGGGTATGATGGGAAATGTGGGCGGCATGAATTTTGGTGGGGGGGTCCAGCAAATTCGCTTTGTTGTTGCAAATACTAATCCTAATCAACCAGTTGTCATAACTGAAAATACAGAAGTCCAATTATCAAATAAGGCTGTTGAAATTTCTGATGATGAGAAAGTATTAAACATAACTTATGAAGATATTGGGGGGTTAAAAGATGAAATTCGTAAGATTAGAGAAATGGTGGAATTGCCTTTGAAACATCCCGAAATATTTGAAAGATTAGGGATAGACCCCCCAAACGGGGTTTTATTATATGGTCCACCCGGAACAGGAAAAACATTGTTAGCTAAGGCTGTTGCGGCTGAGACGCAAGCTAATTTTATAGAATTTAATACTGCTGAAATAAATTCTGCATTACATGGGCAGACTGAAAAAAATATAGAAAAAATATTCGAAGAAGCAGAAAAAAATGCACCAAGTATTATTTTTATTGATGAATTAGATTCTATTGCATTTAAAAGAGAAGATAGGGGCGTTAATGAATTTTTGAACACGCCTGTAATGGCATTGCTTAAACATATGGATGGATTAAAAAACAGAAAAAATGTTATTGTTATTGGTGCGACTAATAGAGTAGATTCTATTGATACTGCCTTAAGAAGACCCGGAAGATTTGATAGGGAAATTGAGATAGGGGTTCCAGATAAGGAGGGGAGACTCACAATATTAAAGATTCATACTAGGCAGATGCCTTTGGCAAAAGATGTGGATTTAAAAGAAATTTCTTCTGTAACTCATGGTTTTGTTGGTGCTGATCTAACTTCTTTATGTAAAGAAGCAGCGATTAATGTTCTAAGAAGGATTTATCCAGATATTGATTGGAAGAAGGAAGAACCTCTTAATAAGGAAATTATAAATAAATTGGAAGTAACTCAGGGAGATTTTAAGGAAGCTTTAAGATTTATTAGCCCAAGCGCTATGCGTGAGGTACTTGTAGAAACCCCCATTGTTAAATGGGATGATATTGGCGGAGTTGAAGAGATTAAACAAGATTTAAAAGAAGCAGTGGAACTTCCACTTAAAAAACCCGAAATCTTTACAAGACTGGGCATAAGGCCCCCAAAGGGCCTACTTCTTTATGGTCCTCCTGGAACCGGTAAAACTTTACTTGCCCAGGCGGTGGCTACAGAATCAGAAGCTAATTTTATTTCTATAAAAGGGCCCGAAGTTATGAGTAAATGGGTTGGGGAGTCTGCTAAGGCTATAAAAAGAATATTTGAAAAGGCAAGACAAGTAGCTCCGTGTATCATTTTCTTCGATGAAGCGGATTCGATCGCTTCTAAAAGGGGTGGAGAGGAATTTGGAAATAGTGAAAAGAATAACGTCATTAATCAGCTTTTAGTAGAAATGGATGGGTTAGAACCTCTTGAGGGGGTTATAGTAATCGCCGCTACAAATAGGCCCGATATGTTGGATTCTGCCTTATTAAGGCCCGGAAGATTTGATCGGGTATTATACGTGGGTGTTCCTGATAAGCGCTCTAGAAAAAGAATATTCGAAATTCATTCTAAATGTATGCCCCTTGAAAAAGTAGATTTTGAAGAATTGGCGGAGAAAACAGAGGGTTATACTGGCGCAGATATAGAAGGTCTTTTAAGGGAATCTGCTATGATTGCTTTAAGGGCTAATTTAGAAACTAAGAAAATAACAAAGAAGGATATAGAAAAAGCAATGGAAAAAATTCCCCCATCTGTTACTAAGAGGGATTCAGATAGATATAAGCAAAT
>Ga0268280_1000492_pt1 | contig 32889 bp, 33 predicted proteins | sample saktaG_9_FD_190139 | JGI IMG/M metagenome (GOLD analysis project Ga0268280, IMG submission 190139) | Saline water microbial communities from Sakinaw Lake, British Columbia, Canada - sak_2011_5_24_40m | ecosystem: Environmental > Aquatic > Non-marine Saline and Alkaline > Saline ...
GGCCGCGGAAAGTGATATATATCCTGTCCGAAAGCAGACAGTTTGTCCACTTGTGGACCACCAGGATAGGGTAGCCCTAATACTCTAGCGACCTTGTCATAAGCTTCTCCTACGGCATCATCTTGAGTTTCACCTAGTTTTTGAAAATCGTAGTGTTCTTTCATCAATATCAACTCTGTGTGTCCGCCGGAAACTACAAGTGCAATCAATGGAAACTCCATCTCATGCTCGATATTGTTTGCGTAGATGTGTCCGGTGATATGATGAACTCCGATAATCGGAATATGATAATTAAGACTGATGATTTTTGCTGCATTGACACCGATTAATAAAGACCCTATCAATCCCGGTCCTTCGGTGACTGCAATCAAATCAATGTCTTCATAGTTAATTCCAGACTTTTGCATAGCCTGGTCAAATACGTAAGTAATTCCTTTGACGTGCTCCCTAGAAGCAATTTCCGGAACAACGCCACCATACGCTTTGTGGATATCTATTTGCGATAATACAACATTCGATAAAACCATCTTTCCGTCTTTTACGACACTAACGCTGGTTTCATCGCAACTTGTTTCAATTCCTAAAACAATCAAATCAATCACTTCACATTCTTTTTAACATTAGAAAGGCATCTTCGCCGTTGTCATAATACTGTCGTCTGATTGCGGCTTGGACAAATCCGTATTTTTCATAAAGACGAATGGCTCGTATATTGGATTGTCTAACTTCCAAAGTGATTTCTTTCACCTCGTAAGACTTTAGGTAATCCATCATGAAATCCATCAGTACAATGGAATAATTTTGACCTTGATATTCTGGCATAATTAGAAGATTGATAATTTGTGCTTGAGGTGTATCAATCCAAAGACTGATAACTCCTATTAATTTTTGGTTTTCTTGATTTTCCAACAAAAAATAATGAGCGAATGGATTTTCATCCAATTCCTTTTGTAATGTAGGTTCGCCTAAAGTATGGCCTAAAACGAGTTTTTCTGCTTCGGCTACCATTGGAATATCTTCGTGATTCATATATCTGATGACTGGATTCATGATGACCTCAAATGACGCTCCGCCTCAGTGATTTGAAGATAATTCGGAACTAAATCGTGGATATTTTCAACAGGGCATAATACGTCGCTTGACAATATCTTTACAATATTTGGTTTTCCTTTTTCAATCACTACGGCATCATTTCCCGCACTATCAATAAATTCTGCCGCATTCATCAATACGTCTTCTTTTATGATTGTCAATTGATTATTTTGTTGTTCAATCAAGGACATAAATGCATTTCCTCTTCGTGCGTCGATATAAGGAATAATCTTTTGTTGCTCACTGGATGATGCCAACAATAACAATGAAGATACAGTCATTACTTGGACCTTGTTCAAATATCCAATCATCTTTGCAATCGACACACCGATTCTGACGCCAGTGTAACTTCCGGGGCCAATCCCTACAATAATTTGGTCCAACTGTTTCAACTCTAGCTTGTTATCCATTAGTAACTCATTCATCAAAGGAATAATCGTGACTGAATGGTTATGATCTCCTTCTTGGTAGATACTTCCTACTTCAATGTCGTCTATAATCAAAGAAAGGTAAAGGTAAGGAGTTGCTGTGTCAATGACTAAGCGCTTGAATGCATAATTCATATACTCCACTTCCTTTCACGGTAATGATTCTTTCATTGTCAAAATTACCGGAAATTTGTATCTCCAGTATATCCTTTGGAAGCATCTCTTTGATATAGGATACCCACTCTATGACACTCACTCCATCTCCATAGATAAAGTCGTCAAGTTCGTAATCGTATCCGATTCCTTCCAGGCGATAAACATCCATATGATATAGAGGCAACTTTCCTGGATAGACTTTCAAAATTGTAAAAGTCGGAGAGCTAACCGTATCTAAAATATTCAAATGTGCAGCAAGAAATTTCGTAAAAGTCGTCTTTCCGCTTCCTAGTTCTCCCATCAAACCGATGATAGCCCCCGGGAAAACAAACTCGCTGATCATTTTTGCAAAGTGATCCATTTCCTTGAGGGACGTTACTCTAATCGTCGTTTCCATACTTCATTCACCTATCATAATATCTATAAGAAATTATACCATATAATCAGATTTTATCCCCATAATTCTAAAGGAAAGCATTAAATTGTAACAACTTTTTTATCGAACTATCTATATACGTTCCTGATATGATATAATGTTTTCAAGGAGTGTGGCAAACGAAGAGAATACCCGCCACAATGTTGTTAAGATGTTTTTAATAGTTCACAATCCTTTATCAAATAACAAAAAATCAAAAAAGACAACAAACAAGTGGGTCAAGTTCTTCAAACGTCATGATGTCCCAATTACCGTTAGATCAACACTTAAAATCGATGACTTGAATGCCTATCTCGATAAGCATCCAAAGATTACCGATATTTTGTATTTGGGCGGAGACGGGTCTATCAATTATTTAATCAATAATGTGGATGTCTCAAAAATCAAACAAAATCTGTATTTATCAAAAAGCGGATCCGGAAACGATTTTCTTAGAACATTGAAACAACATAAAAGAGGAAATATCAATATCGGAAAAGCCGCAACAAATTCAGGAACAGTTTCTTTCATCAATGGGTGTGGTGTAGGATTTGATGCACTTGTTGGTTATTATGTAAACAATGACACTAAAAAAAACAAGTTGTCTTACTTTATGAATGTATTCCGAGCCGTATTTCATTATGAACGCTCGGACATGACCGTCATCGTTGACGGAAAAGAACACCTGTTTCATAAAACATATTTCATCGCAATTCAAAACGGAAGATATTTTGGTGGCGGAATGAAAATCACACCAAAAGGAGACCCCACAAAGGACACATTCAGAATATGTGTTGCCCACAACTTGAATACAACGATTCTTTTAGCGTTATTCCCGACAATATATATGGGGATACATACTTGGGTTAAGAAAAGAATCCAAATGCTAGAAGGAAAAAAAATCATCGTTAAATTCCCATCAAGTCGGTATTTTCAAGCTGATGGAGAAGTACTCGAAGGTGTTTCGGAGATGACCGTGACAAAGTCAATCCAAAGAGAATTTATCGCATTTAACAAGAGAAGATTCTTAAAGTCCATTAAATAATACAAAAGGCGGAAATCATCCGCCTTTTTTTTATAATTTCGCTTCTAATTTCTTTTTTAACTCTTCATATCCTGGTTTGCCTAGCAACGCAAACATATTTTTCTTGTACGCTTCTACTCCAGGTTGATTGAACGGATTGACGCCAAGAACATAGCCACTGATTCCACAAGACAATTCAAAGAAATATACCAGATAGCCAAATACATAAGGGTCAATTCTGTCGATATTGATTACGATGTTTGGAACGGATCCTTCTTGATGAGCCAGCAAGGTTCCTTCAAACGCGCGTTTGTTTACGAAATCAACCGATTTTCCTGACAAGTAGTTAAGTCCATCCAAATCATTGTCATTTTTTTCGATAAATACTTCTTTTTGCGGATGATTCACATTCAATACGGTTTCAAATAAGTTTCTTCTTCCGTCTTGAATGTATTGTCCTAAAGAATGAAGGTCTGTGGAAAATGAAGCAGATGACACAAACAATCCTTCATGATCTTTTCCTTCAGATTCTCCGAACAGTTGTTTCCACCATTCTGTAAAATAATGGAATTTCGCTTCATAGTCCACAAGCATCTCAATCGATTTGTTGCTGCGATAGAGAAGGTTTCTGATGGCGACATAAAGATGAACGTCATTTTCTTGAATGCTCATTTTTTTTGTATCTTTTCTGCATGCTTTTGCACCATTCATAATTTCACGAATGTTGATATTTGCTGCGGCAATTGGCAATAAACCTACCGGAGTTAACACAGAGTATCTTCCACCAATATTGTCTGGAACTACAAAAGAAGTATAACCTTCTTCATCTGATAATGTACGCAATGCGCCACGTTCTTTATCGGTTGTGACGTAAATTCTTTCTTTTGCTTCAACTTTACCATATTTATCTTCAAGTAATTTTTTGAACAATCTAAATGCAATCGCGGGTTCTGTAGTTATCCCCGATTTTGAAATCACATTGATAGAAAATTCTTTATCTTTGACATACTCAAGCAATTCGTTTAGATAGGTAGATGACATATTCTGTCCAGCAAATAGGACTTCCATCTTTTTCTTTTTGACAAAATAAGGGCTTAGAAGATCAACTGCTGCTTTTGCCCCCAGATAAGAACCTCCAATGCCGATGACAATCAATACTTTGGACTGCTTTTTAATTTTCTTTGCCGCAGCCATGATTTTGTTGAACTCATCTTTATCGTAATTGGCTGGCAAATCAACCCATCCTAAAAACTGAGATCCGTCTCCGCTTTGATTTTTAAGAATTTTTCTCGCCGCCGTAACTTCTTTTTGTATTTTCGTCAAGTCTTCCGGGTTGATAAAAGGAAGAGCGTGTGAGATATCAACACTTAATATTTTTTCCATAGTTTCCTCCAAAATGATAAACAAGCAATATTATATCACATATTCTATTTCTTAAAAAGATTGAAAGAACGCTTTCAGTTCAAAAAAAGAAAAAACGGCTAGGAATTCTCGCCGTTTTTGTGGTATTTTTCAATCCACTCCGGTAGCATGGTCTCAAACGGTTTAAATCCCGCTTTCAGTTCCACTTCTACGTATTTCTTGCGTCTTTTCTTGTTAAGCTTCTTATAACTTAGACTCACTTTGCCGTCTTCGCTTACACTTAGCACTTCCAAAGACACATTTTCGCCAACAGTAATATAGTCATCAATACTTCGAACAAATCCGTCGCTGATTTCGGAAATATGGATTAATCCATCCATCTCATTTTCCAGTTTAACAAAAGCTCCATATGATTTTATTCCTGTAATCCGACCATTGACGATGTCTCCTGTTTTCATAATAAACACCTCATATAGATTACTGTCTACATTATACCATATGAGGGGCTATTTCGAAAGCAGAAAACAAAAAGATATGATGGCATCATATCTTTGGTTCATTATCATTTATTGCGCTGCGTTATGTGCTACGCTGCTTGCGGCAGCTGCAGCAATCGCCCCAACGATGTCATCAAGGAAGGTGTGGCATCTGTCAGTTTGTTTGCCTTCCAGGTCTAATCTTCCGATAATTCCTGGTTTTACTTTGTCGACATATCCAAAATTAGTCAGTCCAATCGAACCATATACATTGCAGATGGACAAGACCAGTATTTCATCGATTCCATAGAGTGGATTGTCTGAATTGATTAGTGTCTGAAGGGGCTCAGACAACATTTTCTTTTCAGCCAAAACATCGAGTTCGATTCCAGTAAGAATGGCGTTATGTACTTCTCTTTTTGAAAGTACTCTATCAACGGCTTCGAAACAGGTTTCCATCGTTAAGTCGGGAACGTATTTTTTTTGAAGATCATATACAATTTCAGTAATGTCGCTGAGTTTTACACCGCGAATTTCCAAAGTCTTGATGCAAATTTCTTTCATTTCTGTGGTTTTGATACCCATGTTTCCTCCTACCAGGATTGTTCGACGCCAATGACGCCTGGAACCCTTTCAAGCAAAGTGTCTTCTACCAGTTCTCTTAAAGTGCCTTCAATGGCACCACAACCAACGCACGCTCCCGATAACTTCACATAGACGATTCCGTCATCGAAGCTAACGAAATCGATGTCTCCACCGTCGCGTCTAATATAGGGTCTAATCAAATTGATTACTTCTTTGATTTCGATGATAATTTCCTCGTAAGTCACAATTATCCCTCCTTACTCGTCTCTTTTGATGTTTGGATTAAAGTTAGGATTTTTTAAGATGTAATATGCACAATTCATCGGACAACTTTCGACAAGATAATCAGGAATGGTTCTATAATGATTTCCTTTCCCTTTATCAGAAAAGCCCTTCAATCTTAAAAGGCCGGCAGAATAATCTCCGACGATATAAGGATAAATTCCAAGCGCTTCTAAAGTATATCGTTTATTGAAGTCATCAAGTACAAACGCATCGCGATAATCTTTGATAAGTTCAAATTCTCCATGAATGGTTTCAATCATATTTTCATCTCCTAGCAATACTATTTTAACACATTACTTTTATTTTCAATCAAATAATGATTTTAGAAAGAAAAAGGGCTCTGAGAGTCCTTTTACAAGTACAGTAATTCATGTTCGAGAAGACAAACCGCTTCACATATAATCGCTTTTTCTTCTCCAACGATACCCAATCCTTCAAATGTCGTCGCTTTGATTGATATTCGTTCAATGTTCACTGACATGACTCCCGCAATTCTTTCTCTCATTTGATCAATGTAATCACGGAGTTTTGGTTTTTCCAATGATACCATGCAATCAAGGTTAATCAGTTCATATCCCTTGCCTCTTGCATAATCAAACACTTCTTTTAGAATGAGTGCGGAATCATAGCCTTTATATCTTGGGTCGGTATCTGGGAAAAACTTTCCCAAATCCCCTAGAGCTAAAGCGCCTAAAATAGACTCTGATATCGCATGAAGCAAACAATCGCCATCAGAATGGCCGAGCATTCCTTTGTGGTGATCGATTTGTATTCCGCCAAGAATGAAAGGTCTTCCTTCAACCAACGGATGAACATCTTTTGAGAATCCTATTTTGTACATAATATTTCCTCCAAGATTAATAAGTCAACCATGGTAGTTGCCTTAATATTGTATTCGTCACCGGTAATCACAGTTACATCTTTACCAAGCTCGGTCGCATAAAGCGTCGCGTCATCCGTATAAGTATGTTTTTCTTTCAAAGCAAATTCATGAGCCAACAAAATCTCTGAAGTATAGAAAACTTGAGGGGTTTGAAGTTTGACCGTAGATTCTCTGTCAATCGTGGAGCCCATGATGTCAAATTTGACCGCCTTTAAGGTGTCTTTTACGGGAATAGCAAGTGTGATTGCTTTTAGCTTTGGAATCGATTCCTTGCATTTTTCAATGTATAAGTGATGAATGTTCGGTCTCGCACCATCATGGATAAAGACAATTTCAGTTGTAACTTTTTTTAATCCAGCGAAGACGCTCTCTTGTCTAGATGCCCCTCCAATGACTATTTTCACCTTTTCGTCATGAACCAAATTCTTCGTTTGGATCAAATCAGATTCAGATACAACTAGGAAAATCTCCTTGCAATCCGAGTCTTCTAAAAAAGGTTGAATCGTGTATAAAATCAATTGTTTTCCATTAATTAAATAAAAGATTTTGTTGAAGGAGAGGTTGGTTCTCTTTCCCGCTCCTGCACCACAAATGACCGTGCTATACATAGGTATCCTCCGAAGTAATCACCATTGAAAGTTTGATGTCCTGACTCTCGTGAGGAAGCTCGTCAATCACCTGGAAATCATATGCAATTCCAACGGTGGGCTTTTCATAATTCTTCAGGTACTTGTCATAGAACCCTTTTCCATACCCGATACGATACTTATCTTTTGAAAAGACAAGTCCCGGTACCAAAATCAGATCGATGCTTTCCTTAGCAACATAGTTTCCTTCTGGCTCACCGATACCATATATGCTATCAATGAACCCTCTTCCAACTTCAAAAAAATCCATGTCCGCATTGGGTAAACTGATGATTTTTGGGAAACAGAACGTTTTATCATCATTCATGAGTTCCAGTAAATCGACCTCATTAAAAATCGGATGATATAAAGCAACCGTTTTGCTGTTCTGGTAGACTTCAAGGCTGCGAATCTTTTCAACAATGATTTTAGATTTACGCTTGCATTCGTCTAAGGATTGATTCAGCCTTTTTGTTTTAAACTCATCTCTTAAAATGTGCTTTGATTCTTCCATATCATTCTCCAAAAATAGAATAATTCCTCTTTATATTTGTAATGGCTTCGTTTAAAGCCTTGTTGGAAAGATTGAATAATTCGTTCATTGAATACGTAGACCATGGATCATGTTTGATAATTCCGAGGTTTGGATATACGATTTGTTGAATTCCTCCGATATTAAGCGCAAGATTGACTAATTCTCCACCGCTTTGCAACGCGCGGTATAGAATATCGTATTTTCGTTGCTCTTTGATGATAAGAGCAAATTGAATTCCGGTTATTCTAAAAATGCTATTGACGTCTTTTGCAAAGTGGTATCTCATTTTCTTGATATATTCTGCAATCATCAAATTCCCAACTTCTCGACCAAAGCGACTGTTTATATCGGGAACGTTTGTCAAATGGATCATAATAAGATAGAACGGTTCGGTCTCTTTCATGATTTGATTCAAATATTGATATAATTGAGGTTCTTGTGGAAGTGAATCAATTTCATGAATCGCAGTGTCTGGAAACAGTTTAATGTCAATTCCTCTGACGACTCCGATGATTTGATTCTTTTTGTCGAACTCAAATACTTTCCCTTTTTCTTCGACCCAAACATATCCACCATTTCTTTGAATTCTGTATTTCATTTCATAGGTTGGATTCTTCTTGTTGGCCTTTTTAAGAATTTGCAAAAAGGATTGTTGATCGTCTTTATGAATCTGAGAAACATAATTCTCCATTGAAATCGTATTTTCTTTCGAATTCGTTATCTGAAGAAATTGCTCTGTAACAAAGAGACCGCTTAAGTCTTCATCATAGAATATCAAGCCTTCTGAAAGTAATGAAATCGTAGAAATATATCTAAGTCTCAATAATTCTGAAGTGGACTTCGTTTCATCAAGCTCTTTTTCGAGTTCGAAGAAATCATAATCAGTCAAATTCTGAGTTACTTTAATTTTGTTTTTAAATGTAATTCCATATAGAACTACAAAGAAATAAAGCGCGTACGGAAAATAGGATTTCACAACATCTACAGGTAAAAATGTCAGCCACTGATCAAAATAGTAAAGCAGCCCATACGAAATCCCAATGAAAATAAAAATAATAAGTTTCCAAATTCTAAATTTATGGTAGAAAATGGAACTTAGTACCATCAGTAGCAACAATAAACCAAGTGAAATATAGATAAGCAAGTCGTTCACATGCCCCACCCTTTCAATTTTTTATTTTTTAATGTTTGTTTTTACATATAAAATTGGATAATAGTAATTTAAAAATATCCCTAGAAAGACGAGGTTGTACAGAACCGATACATATCTTGCTCCAGCAACGTAGGTCATAATCAATATACCGAGGAAGACGATGACCCATATAAAGGTTAGACCATTATTGATGACCCGGAACAAGTAAGACGATGCATAGTCGGTACGATAATCATGTTTATGAAATTCGTACACGATTGGCCTATTGGCTATCCATGAAATAAAGAACGTCAATCCCATGATTGTTAAATAGATGTCGTCGCTTCTCCACTTGCTAAAATCGGGGATAAAGATGGAGAGAATCACCGCAACAAACAATACAGCGTTGATGAAATATTCGAACCATGAAGGTTTTCCAAATACTTTCATTTTAAAGTACATGGTCGCTCCTGTTAGGACAAGCGCAAAAGGCATAATCCAAAGAGTCTCGATGAAATTCGAAAGAAATGCGGCTGTGGAATATATCAATAGATACAAGAACATGAATTTGATTCCAGAAAACTTAATTTTCGATTTAATCGGGTTCTTATTCTCAAATACTTGAAAATCATCCAGCCCAAATGCGTTAATCACATTGTATAGCATGTCTTTATTCCCAAGATATTTAAATCCGCCTGTTTTTAAAACTTCTTCAAACGTTGTCTGTTTCAGTAAAAGATTAGATAGTTTGTCGTTTGTCGAAAAGATTGTCAAATCAGGATTGGAATAATTTCCTCTGTGAATTGTAATATTTTTTCTCTTCGTTCTAGTGAAATAATTGCTTTTTCCAATCTGGAAATTAACATGAGTTTCTTGTTCACCCAAGTATCCTAATTTATAATTATGGCGAATCATCATCATGATTTCATCGTTGGTTAAATAATAGAAAGTGTCGTCATCTTCTCCATAATATAATTTTTCTTCAATTTTGTCTCCAAGCACAATTCCAGAATGAATCTGGCCAAAAATAGATGCTTCTGGACGCAGCCATTGGCCGGTTAAATATAGGTTATCCAGAATTTGAGTATGTTCTCCGGCTTCGATAGCTATCTGGTCATTAATAGATAAGCCTTTACGAACAGATTCATCACTCAGCATGGAAAGATATTGCTTGGGTTTTCCGATTTTGATTCCGACGATATTCTTTTTTAATTTTGGGAACGTTTGAGTAATTCTTTTTAAAATGTCATCTTCAGTATAAGGGTCTTCTTCCAAATAAGTGAAATCGATACAAATGGCCCCATTGGATGATTCGCAAACTTCTTTATCAAATTTTTGATAGTTGAAAAGTCGAATCAACCTTTTCGGATTTTCAAGGTCATTCTTAAAATAATAATCCAAATCATTAAACCCGAGTGCCTGTGATTTCTTGCTTAATGCGAGATACATAGTATTCATCATTTGATTGGAATTCAAATTGGGATAATATTTACAGACATGAGCAATATCATCAGCTCGATCGGCAAAGTATTTTTCATAAAATTCTTTCGGATTCTTGCTCACAATAAAATGCTTAGCAGAAAACTCATGATTCAAATGATCAATAAAACCAGTAATCTTATTGTTTTCATCAACAAAGAATTTCTTAATTTTGACCGTCTGAATGGGGTTCGGATTAACAATTTGAAGTTTCTTAATCAGAATTTTCCTCAAGTCGTCGGTGTTTTGCTTCATGTAAAAAATACCATCTTTCAATCCCATGAAAAAATTCATGAAAAAATGGTAACTATTTATTTTATCTGCATCAAGTCCATTGATTTGGTTATTCAAAAGAAATTCTTGAATTAAATCAAGATCTTGAAAGTACTTTTTAAGCAGCGCTTCAAGCGAATAATCTCCCCATTCAATCATAAGGGAAGTTAGGGTGTAGTCCATGTTGGTCAACATGGCTTTATATTGTGTAGAAAAGTTCAAATAATGTCTTTCTAAGTCTTTGAAAAAACGATGGATTTGGTCTCTTTGTCTAGGAAAATAGCGAATCAAGTAAACTCTAAATTGGTCGAAAGAAAGAATTCTTTCTGTAAGTGTGCTATCTTCGTCGACAACAACATCTCCAGTATATGGTTCAAGAATCAGCTCATCATTAAGCCCAATTGTCTCAAGATATTTATCCAAAAGACTATCTTTTTTAATACCGTAAATCATATTATCTTTTTGATACTCAAAATGAAATTTATGATTTTCTGGGTCCGTGAATGACATGACTTCCAAGTCCAGGCTTTTATATTTCGATTCTTGAACGATAAGAACGTTTCTCATTTTTCTGGAAAGGAACAATGCGGTAATCAAAGACGTGATATCATTCCCGATGATAATTGTGTCAAACTGTTCCAAGAAGCCACCTCCAATCCATCTTGACTAAATCAAATTATATCACACTTAGAAAAAAAATACTATGATGGAAAAAAGAAAAAGTGCCTTGGCACTTTACTTTATTTTAAGGTATTTTTCGAAGTATAGAGCCATCGTTTCCTTCGAAACATTGTAGTCAATCTGGCGGTTGATGGTCACACTCACATATCCCGTTTCTTCAGAAACAACAATCGTTAATGCATCGCTTTGTTCGCTGATTCCGATGGCGGCTCTGTGTCTTGTACCAAAATGAAGCGGTAAGTCTGTTCTTTCGGTTGATGGATAATAAGCCTTTGCACACAATATCATGTTTCCTCTGATGATAACTGCACCATCGTGCAATGGTGTCGTTGGGATAAAGATGGAAGCTAACAGTTCACCAGTAACAGGGGCATTGATCATAAGTGCTTTTGAAATAAACGCTGAGAGGTTTGTGTTTCTTTCAATCGTAATCAAAGCTCCAATTTTGCGATTCGAAAGAAATTCAACCGTTTCAAGTAATACGTCGGCAAGGTCGTTGTCCGTCTTTGCTCTTTGACTTTTTTTGCCAAAAAATCCAAGCCTTTTCAAAATTGTCAGTATCTCGTTAAAGTAAGTTGCGAAGAGCATGTATATGGCTGGAATCAAAACGACAATTTGAGTAATTAATGTATAGGAAGTTCCCATATTGAAAATGAATAGAATCAAATCCCAGACGAATAGTGCAACAAGCAGCAATTTGAATAATCGAATGGATTTATGAGAAATTTTTGCACGCAAAACAATTAAATAGATTCCGTACAAGTATGTAACGATAATCGCTAAACTATAGTTGTCCATCATTCGACCTTCTTTCCAAATTGTGATTTTATTATACTTTAAAAGCCACCTGAAATAAAGAGTTTATCAAGCATTTTTATATTTTTTTGACATCCGTTTTTCTAAACACGAAATCAAGTGCGAAATATGCAATCGGAATTAATAAAGCAGATGCTAGGAATGGAGCTACAATCGAAAGGTATGTGTGAGCCACGTAATCTGCGTGAAGCCATTCAAGCATTGCATAGTCAAAGAAAGTCGTCAGAGATGTACTGATTCCCCATCGAGTGACAAAAACCAACATAACAATCGAAAATTGTACTGCGGATTTGTGTTTTGGTTTGAACGTAAAGATCGCGTTTGCGAAATAGGAAAAAATCGACGCACTGACAAAAGCGACCGTGTTTGAAACAATCGCCCTAGGTATGTAGTAAGCGGCATCAAAGAAATAGTGATATATCACGTAGTAAACTGTCATATGAATCAATGTGTTTGCGACACCAATGATACCGAAAGTAAGAAATTTTTTTGTCAGAAAATGAGATTTAATAAATTGTAATATCTTATTCAAGTGGTGAATCCTCCGATGATTCCTCTATTAAGTAAATAGGTCTGTCCAAAACTTGTCTGCGCATCTGGTAGAGAAGATAGAATCCGGCATAACTTACGATTCCCAGCATGAAAATACCTATAAAAAGGTACATTCCAATTAAAAACTCTGCCAAAGTGAAGATTTGAAAAGCATAAAAAAGTGCATCTGATATCAATAATAAAAAACTAAAAATCAATACAACTACTGGAACAACCATCAATATCGTCGAAAATTGGTTCATTCCATTAAAAGCATATTTCAGCAAAGACTTGAAACTCCATGAACTTTTTCCGTTTACTCTCGGAATGAAATCATATTCTAAACATTTTCTTTTATATCCGACCCAGGAGAAAATTCCTTTTACAAATCTGTAGTTGTCCTTCAGTTTCAAAAAGGCGTCTACAACCACTTTGTCTAGAAGTTGAAAATCTTTAGCCCCATTGTCTAAAGGCATATCGGTATGAGTATTATAGATTCGATAAAACCAATTTGCAAAAAAGGTTCTTAGTTTTGGTTCCCCTTTTCTCGTTTTACCTTTGGTATATACAATTTTATATCCTTCTTCATAATTCTTAATCATCTCAGGAATTAAGGCGGGAGGTTGTTGAAGGTCACAATCAATAATAATGACTGCATCCGCTTCTTTTGCGTAGGTTAATCCCGCATGCATAGCACTTTCTTTTCCAAAGTTTCTAGAAAAGCTGATGTAGCGAACTTTCGAGTCTTGTTTTGAAAGTTTTTTGATTTCATCCAAAGTATTATCCTTGGATCCGTCGTTAACATATAACAAAGAAAATTCATATCCCGGAAGATTGATATAGTTCTTAACTTCTTTATAGAAAGGTAAAACATTTTTTTCTTCGTTATACGACGGAATGATGATTGTTATCTTCTTCATCAATATTCATCTCCAAATCTTCATTAATTTTTCTTTTTGATTTTTTTCGTTCAATGATTATGCTTGGAATAAAAATCAAAGCATACAACGCTGTCCCACCGAGTGTGCCGAGCAATCCTTTATCGAGTCCCTTCGGAGTAAACTGCATTTCCAAGTCAATTGAATCAACACCATAAGGCACCAAAATCCCCAAGAAACCTCCGCTAGCGCTAACGGTCTCATAGTTTTGACCGGATGTAATCTTCCATTCCTCAGAGTAAGCGACTGGAATTACAACAAGTTGATCGTATTCGGAATCGGAAGTTCTTTCATAACTTAGATGAATCTTTCCGCGTTCGATGGTTAAATATTGATTATCAGCAACTTGACTATGTGCGTTTTCTTCATAAAAACTGAGATCATCGTAAGCGTATTTTAAAGAGAGATTAAACAAATTGTCTTGTGAATACATATCTGCTGTTTTATATATGTACATCTTAATCGGAGGAGTATTGAAATAATGATATCCATTGAAACTCTCCGTTTCGTTTCCATCGGAATCAATCACAAATACACGTTCAAAGTCAATCGAAGTAGATAGATTGAAATACAACATGCCCTCATCCCTCGTATACGATATATTTGATAAATCATATACAAGATATGCGGCTCCGTCAATTGCGCATTCTAGACGATATTCTAACGTCTTGGCGGCCATAAAGTAAGGTGTTTGTTCAAAATAGATGGCGGTTGGCTCTTTCCAAAATTCACACTTGACTTGATGAGCTGTGTCATATGAAATGGTACAAGCACTTCTGGATTCATCCTCGAATTCCATGAAGACTTCTCCATATGATTCAGTCCCTAAATAGGCTGATTTTAAATACATAGCTCCAACGTTGAAACCGATATTAAAATCATCATTGCTGTATTTAAAGAAGTTTCTCTCAACTGGATTTGAAATCCCGGATGTCACAACCATTGATGCTTGATTGTTTGTTTGATAAGCGGTCACACTTCTCAGCCCAGAGTTTAAGGGAAGGGAATATTGCTCAAGATTGATATCTGTATAATCAAATCTTGAATCCTCTTCGTCAATTAATGCACTAACAAGCATAATCTTTTGAGCCGCTATCTGTGAATTCATCATACTGAAACTTCTGAACTCGTCATATGTAACGTATTGTTCATATACCGAGAAGGGTTCAGCTTCTACAATTTCATATAATCTGAATCTTGTGTCAGCAAATTTTAATTGATAATATGCGCTTGGAAGATAAAAATCGTTCTCAGCGCTTACTAAAACGTATTTATAGCCTAGAAATTGATTTAAATAGATTGCTTGAACATCGATTTTACTTTTTGATTGATACTCATTGACCCCAAACAGCAAATACCCAATGGTGTTAGTCTCGCTATCCGTCCATGAATGGAAAATCTGAGTGTTGGTTGGAAATGTGCTCATCCGATTGAAATTCAATATTTCAACATCGAATCTGCTTAAATCGACATACACTCTATAAAATTCATCTTGATCTAAAACTTCATTTAAGTACGCGTCAATCGCATTCATTTCTTCAAATGTATCAATTTTATTTCGAATCGCAAATGGACCTGAATAAACATATCCAATCGCAATGACAAATTCTATCCAAAACATCCATTTGATTACTTTATACTTCTTAAGCCATCCAAATAGTAATAACAATAACAGAATTACAGCCGCAATCCCCATCAAGACCGTATCTGCTGTCATGACATCTCTAGAAATATAATTCGTGTCAGTTGATAATTTTCCAATATAGTATTGAAATAAATAGACATCCAGAAATACCATGAGTGCGATTGGAATGGATAAAAATTTCATTTTAACCTTTTCAAAACCATACTCATCGAAAACATATGCAAGAATCATTACTTCTACCAAAGGATAGCAGTTAATCCATCTTGTATAAGGTGAATCTGTCGTTCCAGAGAACACAAATGAGAAAATCGGGAAAAAGATCAGTAAAAGACTCAACGGCATTAAAATCTTGTATACACGAGCAATTCTTCCCTTCATAAAGAAGATATAATTCATGTACGCAAAACCAATTACAGTGATAAATAAAGAAACATGCTCTTGTCCATAGTTGTTTTCAAATCCGTAAAAGCCAATTCCTTTTTGCTCGGTAAAGATTTTTGCAAGAACACGTATATATATTGTGGGTTGGAACAGCTTTAATTCATAGGATCCGATATTGACAATCCATGAGTCGAAATATCCATCTGGTCGATAAGTATCTTCAAGAATATATAGTATGGAAGGATATAGTATTACTAGTGACATCACCACTCCTATCAACAAGAGTGAGAGGAATATGATTCCTTCTTTCAATAATTTCCAAAAATTGAAGTTTGGTTCTTTAAAAAATTCAACCAGGAACATGATACTGATAAATGCAAGCGCCATATAACCCAAGTAAAAATCATAAAAAATGACCATTAGAGCATACAAAGGAACAATCCATCTCTTTTTATGGAAGAAGAAGTGGATTACAACCAGACTCAAGGGTAAGTAAAATGCTAATGAAAGAAATACCGGAAAGGCCATGAAACTGACAGAGCCTCCGCTGATGAAATAAATCACCGCCATCCAAAAAATCGTTCGATTCTTCATCCCTTTTAATGATAGATAGTAGGCAAATACCATAACACCAGCAAATATCTTGATTAATTCGGTTGCTGAATATGCAATTTCTATTGGCATTACGTATGATAATAAAAAAGTAATGAAAGTAAAGATGTCGAGAGGAACGTAATAAATATCTGAAAAGAATGATGCCCCAAGATAATTATTGAGATTAAACCACGAAATGGTGCCTTCTTTAATCTGAGTAATAAAATCAACCATAATTGAATAATACTGGATGATATCATCAGAGAAATTATTGTAAAAACTGTTGTTAATGATGATAACAAGCGCATCAATCACAAATAAGATGGTAAAAACAAAAAGAGCCAAAAAAATAAATGTCTTTTTTTTGCTAGAAAACACGTCTTCAACCCACAGATTAAATTTATTTGAACGAATCATGCGTTTCTCTTTGCGCATCAGTTTGGTTGTTTTCATTGCAACCCCTCTTACAGAAAAGTAGTCGTTATATTATATCATATTTTTAGCCACATTTATAAGAGCTTTTTGTGTAAATGTTATATAATATTAAGTGGTGATGATATGGAAAAAGCAATTTTAGTTGGATTGGATACAGGACAGGATGTAAATTTTACAGAATCAATGATAGAACTTCAAAATCTTGCGAGTGCATGCAACGTTGAGGTGTTGTATCAATTAACTCAGAAGGCTGATGCTCCAACAGCGAACTTTTATATCGGATCCGGTAAGGTATCCGAACTAAAAGAAATGATAACCACGTTAGATGCCGATTTGGTTGTTTTTGATGATGAATTGTCTCCAAGTCACATTCGTAATTTGGAAAAGGCACTCGAGTGCAAGGTAATCGATAGGACAATACTAATTCTCGACATTTTCGCAAGAAGAGCAAAAACGAAAGAAGCGATGCTTCAAGTTGAACTTGCTCAAGCAGAGTATATGCTTCCTCGAGTAGTTGGTTTATACAAATCGTTGTCAAGACAAAAAAGCGGTACCGGATCAAAAGGACCCGGTGAACAACAGTTAGAACTTGACCGTAGAATATTAAGGAACAGGATAACAAAACTAAAACATGATTTAAAAGACATCGTTGAAATTAGAAGAACGCAAAGAGAAAAAAGGAAGAAATCAGAAATAAAAACCGTTGCCTTAATGGGTTACACTAATTCAGGAAAATCAACTTTAATGAATGCTCTGTTAACAACGTCTACTTCGAATCAAGAGAAATACGTATTTGAAAAAAATATGTTGTTCGCAACTTTAGAAACACAAACCAGAAGTCTAACACGAGAAAATAATCATTCGTTTCTTATAACTGATACAGTTGGGTTCATTTCTAAATTGCCTCATAATTTAGTTGAAGCGTTTAAATCAACTCTTGAAGAAATTACTGAATCATCATTAATACTTCATATAATTGATACAGCTAATCCTTACTACCTGGATCAAGTTCAAGTTGTGGAAAATGTGATTAAAGAAATCGGCGTACAAGAAATTCCAATTATCTATGTTTTTAACAAAATCGATTTGTTAACAGAAATTCCAATTATAGAATACTCGCCTTATGTTTTTATAAGTGCAACTGAAAAACAAAATATAAATCAATTATTAGAAAAAATAGAAAACGAATTATTCAAAGAAAACCATAAGGTTGAAATGTTGTTGCCTCACGAAAAAGGACAGATATACAATTACTTAAAAGAGAATGCAAACATAACGGATACGAAATATATTGACGAAGGAATTAAAATTATAGTAGAACTGTCAGAAGCACAATATAAGAAATACAAAGAATACATAACTTAAAAGATAAAGGACCGAATCAATAGGTCCTTTTCTATATATAATGGGCAAATAATTCAAGAAAAATAAGGAAATAAAAAAAGCTAGTAATTAAACAATTATATAGGCGAAAAAGAAGGGGTAAATAACAAACAATATAATATATGGCCATATTTAGCCATTTATATAGCACAAAACAAATTAGGGTAAAAATTAAACATGACATAAAAAAAAGCAAAATAAAATATAAATAAAATGCATTATAGTATACATTGATATTATATATTTCACCTTTATAGCTATACACGAAAATATATCAACAAAGTAATATCTTTGGTTTATGGCTATATTTGGGGTTTTCCGTAACTCTTTCCAAATAGTTTAATACATAATGAATATATATATAGAAAGTAAATATCACGAACATCCATCTAAATTATATAAATGAATATACCGTAATTGTTCTTTATGAAAGATAGGAAAAAAATGGGGCATTAGTAAGAAAGTGAAGATAGCTGGTATATTCTTGGGGTAAACAAAATTTCATTATATGAACTTTGTTTTACAGTCGTTTAATGGCTATATATGGCCATATCGATACTTTTGGGTATAATATTTTTGTAGAATATTACTATTTTTATCTAAATATTAAATTTGAGTCATTTTGTATATAATTCCATAATTAATTTCGTTATTTTATTATAAAACACCTAAGTCGTTGTCTTACACTTCATATAATTCTAAGTCATAGATTTAAAAGAATAATTCATCCTAAAACAATACTCTTTTTTCCTTGGCTCATAAGCACTCACGGCTTGGGCCCCTATAAATAAATAGATAAAAATAATAAGATTGATTAGTTAACTCGATCCATATATAAACGAATATCAACTAATTTAACCTTGGTTATTTAGTCTACTGAATTAATGAAATATCATAGAAATTATTTGAAAACTAGTTCTATTCTAACTATTTTGAATAGTCCAGCGACTTATATAATTCAATACAGATAAATTACTAAGTCATAGTATTTAAAAATTATCCCTTCCAAAGTAGTAATATAACATTAGGTTATTAAAATTTAGCTTATTTCCCGGATTCAATACTTAGAGTAAATTAATAATTTGTCTAATTGTTCAGATTGAAAATAATAAAAAATCAGAACATCAATAGATGCCCTGATCAGTAGATATCGAGGATATTATTATGGTATTCTTCAATTACTAAAGAAGTATTCTACGAAAGAAATTTACTAAAGTTCTAATATGCGTTCACTAATGAACAGAGAATTTATTGAGTAGAAACTTCTTCATAGTTGTCAAAGAAATCATTTAATATTTCATTAATTTCAGAAACGAGGACTGCGTTAGAAAGTAACTTTTTAGTGTGAGAAGCATTTTTTAGTCCTTTTAAATACCATGGTCCATGACTTCTCATCTCAAGGACTGCAATTTTATCACCTTTAAGGTCAATTAAGCGCGCTAAATGGCGATTCATAGTTTTTCTTATATCGATTAAAGGAACATTACCTGAATAGGATCCAGTTTCGAGGTACTCAATAGTATTTGTTACCAACCACGGGTTGCCCAAAAGACCTCTCCCGATCATCACAGCATCGCATCCAGTCTCATCGAGCATTCTCTTAGCGTCTTCAGGGCTCTGTATATCGCCATTTCCTATGACTGGTATTGATACATTTTCTTTCACTCTTTTTATTGCTGTCCAGTCAGAATGACCCATATACATCTGTGATCTAGTTCGTCCGTGAACTGCAATTGCACTTGCTCCGGCAGCTTCTATCGCCTTCGCAATCTGAATCACATCTTCGCCTTCACTACCCCATCCCATTCTTATCTTGACAGTCACCGGTTTTTCAACGTTTTCAACGACGTTTTTTACTATGTCGTATATTTTTGAGACATCTTGTAATAGGGCTGACCCAGCCCCAGATTTAGTTACTTTTGATACTGGACATCCCATATTAATATCAATAATATCACAATTTGTTCTTTTATCTAAATATTGTGCTGCCTCTATCATGCTGCCTACTTCACTACCAAACAACTGAAGTGATATTGGCTTCTCATCGGCACTTACTTCAAGCATTTCTAATGTTTTAGAGTTTTTATGCCATAACCCTTTATCGGATACCATTTCACTGTAAATTAGTCCTGCCCCAAATTCCTTTAGAATAGATCTGTATGCTATATTTGTTACTCCCGCCATTGGGGCAACAACAACTTGATTCATTATTGTAATGTCTTTGATTTTCCATTCCATATTGTCTATTACCTCTCATAACGATTATACATTAATGTCTGTTAAAATTCAAAACAATTCCATTATTAATTCTCTATGATATAATATCTTAGAAGGGTGTGATAAAATGAGTGATTACTTGGTTAAGGCATTTGCTTTTAATGGTACAGTACGAATTTACGCCGCATCAACAACTGTACTCGTTGAGGAGTCTAGAAAGATACATGACACTTGGCCGGCAGCTACTGCTGCGCTTGGAAGAGTTCTAACTGCAACCGTGATTATGGGTGCAATGTATAAAGAAGATCAAACAATCTCAGTTCAAATAGATGGTGGTGGTCCTATTGGAAAAATCATCTCTACAGCAAATTCTTTTGGGCAAGTAAGAGGTGTTGTCTCCAATCCTCAAATCCATATTTCTACAAACGATGGCAAACTTGCAGTGGGACATGTCGTTGGAAATAATGGATTTATTCATGTAACTAAAGATCTTAAAATCCGCGACACTTTTACTTCTTCTGCTGAATTACAAACCGGTGAGATTGCAGATGATTTTACATATTACTTTGCAAAGAGTGAACAAATTCCTTCTAGTGTTGGTTTAGGTGTTTTAGTCAATGATGACAACTCTGTACTAGCAAGTGGCGGATTCATATTACAAATCATGCCTGGATGCAAACAAGAAACCATCGATGAGATAGAAATTAATATTCGAGAAATGAAGCCCGTAAGTTCATTAATTCAAAACGGGTATTCACCAGAACAGATTGTAGACGTTATTACAAAAGGAAATCATAAGATCGTTCAAAAAATGGATTTGCATTATGAATGTGATTGCAGTAAGGAAAGATTCGCCAAAGGAATTATTTCACTTGGTCCAGTTGAAATTCAAGAAATGATTGACGACCAAAAAGAAATAGAAACAACTTGTCAGTTCTGTGGAAGACAATATCATTTCGACGTTGATGAACTGACTTCTATGATGCGAGAAATTCAAAGAACGGATGTAACAAAAAGCTAACCTGAGATGGTTAGCTTTTTTTAAATTCAATTATTTTTTCATTTTCCCCAAAACAATACTATAGCCATCGGCACCATAATGTAATGCTTTGTTAACCCTGCTAATGGTTGCCGTAGATGCATGGGTTTCATTGGATATGATTTGATACGGTATTTTTTCATCTAACATTTTTACTACATGAATACGTTGAGCCATATCTTGAATTTCTTTGATGGTGCACAAATCTTCAAAAAAACGATAACATTCTTCTTTGCTTTCAAGTGTTAAAATTGCATCAAATAACCTTTCGATATCATCGTTTGAAAACCTAGATTTATAAGACATATTTACCACCTCTTGTCTCCATTATAACACGAAATGTGAAATTAAAAAAGAATTCAAAAAAAGAAAGATGCACGCATCTTTCCTAAATTAATTTCATGTATTTTTTGATTTCCCATTCTGTTACTGTAGTTCTGAAATCATCCCACTCTTTGATCTTTAATTCAACAAACTTTTTATATATGTGTGGCCCTAAAGCGCTTTTGATTAATTCATCTTCGCCCAAAGCAACAACTGCTTCTTTCAAATTCTCTGGCAAGCTATAAACACCAAGGGCTTCTCTTTCTTTTGCAGTCTTTTCAAAGAGATTTTCATTAATTGGGGCAATTAATGGTAAGTCACTTTCGATTCCGTCTAAGCCGGCAGCTAAAATGACCGCCATTGCTAGATATGGATTGGCCGCTGTATCTACACTTCGAATTTCTGTGCGGGTTGTTTTCCCTCTTGTCGCAGGTATGCGAACCATAACGCTACGATTATGCTCTGACCAGGATACATAGCAAGGTGCTTCGTACCCAGGAACTAGTCGCTTATAGGAATTAACTGTAGGATTTGTGACAGCACAGAACCCTCTACTGTGAGTTAATATGCCTGTTAACCATTTTCTGCAGGACAAACTGAGTCCCATTGGATCTTCGGGGTCATAAAATGCATTTGCGCCATCCATATCGGCAAGCGAACAATTTGTATGCATTCCAGATCCGTTGATTCCTTTAATTGGCTTCGGCATAAACGTTGCATGAAGTCCATGACGTCTTGCAATGTTTTTTACAACCAATTTGAATGTTTGAACATTGTCACATGCTTCTACAATGTTTGAAAATTGGAAATTGATTTCATTTTGCCCAGGAGCTACTTCGTGGTGAGAAGCCTCCATCGTAAATCCAATTCGTTCAAGTTCAAGTACGATGTCTCTTCTGCAGTCACCAGCACCGTCAATAGGAGATAAATCAAAATATCCACCATCATCGGTCACATCCATTGTGATTTTTCCTTCTGCATCAATTTTGAACAAAAAGAATTCAGGTTCAAATCCAATATTTAGTGTCGAAAATCCTAGTTTTTGCATTTTTGTGGCGACGCGCTTTAAGTTTGACCTTGGATCAGCAAGACTTGGCTTGCCTTCTGGTGTGAAAACATCGCAAATCAGTCTGGCAACTTTGCCATAGGATGTTTCTTCCCAACTAAGAATAAGCCATGTATCGAAATCTGGTCTTAAATACATGTCCGCTTCCATGATTCTGACGAATCCTTCAATGGAAGAACCATCAAACATTACTTTACCATCAAGCGCGGTTTCAAGCCGGGTTACCGGTATTTCTACACTCTTGATTGTGCCGTTGATATCTGTAAACATCAAACGGATATAGCGAACGTTTTCTTCTTTCGCTATTTTTAAAATTGCTTCTTTTGTGTATTTTGCCATAATCTTTTTCTTATAACCCCCTTTGACAATGCAAAGCACTCAAAGCAAAGCTATAACCTTTCTTTTTTTTAAAAGACGCCATTGTCTTTTTAATAAATCACATTATACTTTTGATGCAAAAAATAATCAATGCCCTATTGCTTATTTTGAGATAAAATCAATAAACATGCTTCGTATTTCGTAATCTTGTTGTCCATTGCAACTTTTTGAATGTATTTATGAGCTTCTTCTTCTGTCTTTCCTGCATCCATTAAAATTCTTTTACATTTAGAAACAGCTTGCTCGGAAACCAATTTTGTAGAAAGCTCTCTATTCTCTGTCAGTAGAGTATCTATCTTTTGCTTGTTCTTTTGAAACATTGTCAACGCAAGAGGAAGTTCAGAATCCATTTTGACTTCATCTATGTGAACAAACCAATCATTTCCAGATAATCGTTGAAATTGATTGGACATTGTATTGAGAGACACATAAATGACTGGCAGGGGGTTATGAATCAATATGTTTTCGATAAAAGAATATAATCCAGGCAGTTTGTATGATGAATGGACAATGAAAATATCGTATCGCAGAAGATCTTCTTTGTTAATGGCGTTATTTACAATATCGTATGCCATCGCTTTTCCTGATAATATCCTACTGATTCGAATTCCTAATAGAGAGTCGCCAATACAAATTAAAGCCTTGCTCATAGTTGATATGGCAATGGATACTTCGTTGTTAATTTTAATACATCATTCTTAACAAGATCCAAAGCGTCTTCATCTTTCGGATTCATCAATGCTTTATCAATTAATCTTGCTATTAATCTAAAATCGTCTTCCTTTAGTCCTCTGGTTGTCATCGCGGGTGTTCCCAAACGAATACCACTGCTGATAAATGGCTTTTGTGTGTCATAAGGAATTGTATTTTTATTACATGTAATATTTACTGTGTCAAGAAGGTTTTCTGCTTTTTTACCAGTTAACCCTGTTTTTGAAAGGACATCCAAAAGCAAAAGATGGTTGTCGGTTCCGCCTGATACAACGTGATATCCAAGTTTTATAAATTCATCTGCAAATGCTGCAGCATTTTTAATGACTTGTCTTTGATATTCAATGAATTGCGGTTGCAAAGCTTCTTTAAAAGCTACTGCTTTTGCCGCAATAATGTGCATCAATGGTCCACCTTGAATTCCAGGAAAAATGACTTTATCGATCTTTTTAGCTATTTCTTCACTATTTGTAAGAATAACTCCTCCGCGAGGTCCTCTTAATGTCTTATGCGTCGTCGACGTGACGATATCTGCGTATTCACAAGGGTTTGGATGAAGTCTTGCAGCTACCAATCCAGCGATATGTGCCATATCAACCATTAAAAGTGCGCCGACGCTGTCAGCAATCTCTCTAAAACGCTTAAAATCCAATGTCCTAGGATAAGCAGAAGCTCCTGCGACGATTAATTTTGGTTTTACCTCTAAAGCAAGCCTTGCCAGCTCTTCATAATCAATCATTTCGGTCTCTTTATTCACAAAATACGGATGAAATTCATAATCAATTCCGCTGAAATTAAGAGGGTGGCCATGCGTTAAATGCCCGCCTTGATCCAATGCCATTCCCAAAACTTTGTCGCCCTTTTCAATGACAGCTCTATAAGCTCCCATGTTGGCTGTAGATCCAGAATGAGGTTGAACATTGCTGAATTTAACATCAAAAATCTTCTGCAAACGTTCTTTGGCGAGCGTTTCGACTTCATCGACGAATTCGCAGCCTCCATAGTATCGTTTTCCAGGATAGCCTTCTGCATATTTGTTCGTTAGAATCGATCCGTCAGCTTCCAGTACGGCCAATGAAACGAAATTTTCAGAGGCAATCAACTCTAGATGATCTTTTTGACGTATTGTTTCTCTTTCAATGATTTTCGCAAGTTCATGATCAACAAAATCCAATGTTTTCATAATTTATCCACCTTTTTATCTATGATTACTCCAGGGTCATCCCTGTATTTCAAATCAAAGTATTCATGCTTTATTTCAAATATTCCTTACACTCATTATATCATGAGTCGAAAGGAAAAGCCCACAGTTTTTTGTACAGTCAAGTATTGATTCTTGAGGCATGTTTTTTGCTATAAATAGGTTAATTCTCTTAAAAAAAGATGTTAGCATACACATTTTGTAACGTGTCTACTAACATCTTAGCTTTTATGAGAATAACATTTGATTTATATAGCGTTAGTTAAGTACTAATCATCGTTTCTAAAGGATCACTCAATTTGCCTGCATAATCTTCTGCTAAAATAACAATCATATTGTCAAAGTCTGCTTTCAAATTTGTAATCCTAACGCCAGGAACGCTTGTTGTTTTGATTGGAACTCCATTTAAGTAGACAAAGTATCTTGCGATGTTCATGTCGTCTTCAGCTTCATTCCAGATTAGATATGCTGTCGTTCCTGTTTGATATACAATGCGTGGGCTAGTAGGGTTATGAGGAATTTGTGAATCACCTGCGATGTAATCTTTTTGATAGACTCTAACATAATCAACTGTTAAAGTGGTTGGGAAAATCGTGTTGTCAACGCCTTGAGCTCCGCCCCAGTCTCCGCCAATTGCAAGATTTAAAATCAAATAGAATTTCATATTAAAAGGCCAATCAACTGTGGTATCATATAATGCTGATTGAGAAAAATATGCATCATATCCTACAGTTGCATATGGGTGATCATCGAAGAGCCAAGTGATCGTTGTTTCATCCCAAATGATTCCATAAGTGTGGAATTCTTCTGCTACGAGCATTTGTGGAACAACATCTTGAGTTACAAGAACCGATGCACTGCCCCCGCGTCCGTTCGAACCCCAAAATCTTTCAGTATGAATCGTTCCATGGATGTTATTCATGTCGTATCCGACATGTTCCATAATGTCAATTTCTCCACTCTTTGGCCAGCCTCCATATAGTTCAGATCCGGGCATCATCCAAAATGCAGGCCATGTTCCTCTGCCCGCAGGAAGTTTTGCTCTCATTTCAAACTTGCCATATTTCCAAGTTTCAGAATAACGGGTCCAAATCTTCGCTGAAGTGTAGTCATATCCATAATAGGACTCATTTAATGCGGTTATATTTAAGTATTCTCCGTCAACGTAAATATTATCGGGTCGATTTGTATAATTTTGAAGTTCGTTATTTCCATAACCTCCACCGCCGACAACATAACTCCATTTAGTCGTATCAACTCCGCCGGTATAATTAAACTCATCACACCAAACAGGAATCCATCCGTCATTAATGGAAATTGAAGAACATTCGTCTGGAATCAAGTTAATTAATGAAGTAGTACTGACTGTCGTTCCAGAAGTCGTTTCTGAAGTTGTTGTTGTTTCGGTTGTTGTTGTAGTTGTTGTATCTGTAGAAGTGGCAGTTGAAGTCGTTGTTGTTGATGCGGTATCACAACCTATCAACAGAAATACAAATAGAAACGCTACTCCAAACAGTATTAGTTTTTTTGTCATAATCAATCCTCTTTCACATATGTAAACTGTTACATACAAAATAATAACACAATCATTTCAAAAAGAAAAGAGAAATAGCCTCCGAAGGTGCTACTTCTCTTATTAATGAATTAAGGGATATAAAACGTCAGAAAGTCTCACAAACTCATTCACTGATAACGCTTCTGATCTAATTTGAGGATTAATCCCTTCAGTCTTTAAAATTGATTCCAGTTCAATCTTAGAAAGTTGTGGATAGTGATGAAAAATGTTATTGACTAAAGTTTTTCTTCTTTGCGAAAATCCCTGATGAATGAGTTGAAAGAAGAAATCTTCATATTTTGCTTGATTGGGAATTTGATCTTTAATTTTAACTTCAATGACTGCAGAATCCACGTTGGGTTCCGGTATGAATACACCCCTCGGGACCTTGAGAAGAATTTGTGCTTCAGCTCTATATTGAATCGCAATACTCAGCGCATTGTAGTCTTTTGTATTCGGTTCGGAAGTGATTCTTTTTGCGACTTCTAATTGAACCATAAAGATCATTTTCTTAACCAAGTGTGAGGTTTCGAGAAACTTCATCAATATTGGTGTTGTGATGTAATAAGGAAGATTGCTAACAACAATTGTCTCTAAATTATCGCCCAAAAGTTCTTTGATTTCTTTGTCAATATCGACTTTTAAGATATCTTTGTTGACCAAGAGTAACTTTTTTTGGTTTTTAAAATTCTTCTTCAATATTGGAATGAGATCCTTGTCAATTTCATAAGCTAAGACTTTATTTGCCTTTTCTAGCAACAATTCGGTTAAGGACCCAAAGCCTGGGCCCACTTCAATAACATTGATATCTTCAGTAATATTAGATTTTTCTACAATTTGAGTCAATATGCTCTGATCCACAATGAAATTTTGACCAAAATGCTTTTTGATTCTAAATTTATTTTCATGAATCGTTCCTTTTACGGAGGAATTGGTTCCTATTTTATTCATTTCATCACTTCGTCCAATTTTGATAAAGATATATGCATCATTTGAAGATATTTTAACAGTGTTTTTCCGTTTGAAGGCGGAATGTGTAATTTGTTTGCAATGAGTTCTCTGTTTTTCTTTGCTAGTGGATTTCTGACAAGTTTCCTTTGAATCAAATCATTTAATACGACTTGATTCTCATACTGAGTTGTATCAAGTGTTACCACGTTATTAAGAGCTTCTACAATATCCTCTTTGTTCACGTGTTCAATTCCAACTTTTTTTCTATTCTTACTGATTGCCTTTGATTTTTCAATTGTCGCAATTTTGATTTGACCCCCATCACAATAGGATAGAATCTTGTTTGTAATCTGCTTCCCGGGAAAATCGGGGTCCAAAAACAAGATAATCCCTCTTGAAAAGGCTGCTTCTTTCAAAAACTCTAAAGTATCTGAGGAAACTGAACTTCCTCCGGTAATAATGGTTTCAACATCTGGATAGATGCTATTAAGTTTTTGGTGGTCGTGTATTCCTTCCACCACGATGATTTCTTTAAAACTCATGATTGAATCTGCTGATTTCCAAAGTGTTTTCTTTGGATTTTCTTTGGAATAACGATTGAAATTGCTTGTTTACAAACTTGAATGTCCTGATTTCCAATTCCTCCGGATTCGCCATCGATGTTCCATCTTGATTTTGTATTTGTGACGACTTTCATCGATGAAGTTTTAAATCTTTTCACAAGAGGGGTTGACCAAAACGGTAATAAGAACGAAGTAAAATAGAGCAGAAAGTTAAATGGAAAAATATTTCTGTAAAGAACAACGTCGACCAAGCCATCATCTAATTTTGGCTTATATATCATATTGATTCCGGCAACTCTCTTTGAATTGATGATTAACATTAAGGAAAATTTACCTCTAAATTCTCCATTGTCATGCATCACTTTCATTCTCATCATCGGAATCGTTAATAGTTCTTTTGCGCCTTTAATGATGTATGCAAAATAGCCAATTTTCTTTTTCAATTTCGAATCGGTGACGTAACTGATGTCGATAAATGCTCCATTTCCGGACACATAACAAAAATAGCGGTCGTTCGATTTAACAACATCCATATTGGCTGGTTGATTTGAAAGGAATATGTTTATTGACTTGTCAACATTTTTGGATAATCCCAAAGTATGTCCAATATCGCAACAAGTTCCTGCTGGAATATAACCAATAATTGGCTTCTTTTCAAACTCCATCATCCCATTGACGACTTCGTTGAATGTTCCGTCTCCGCCTATGATAATAACATAATCACATTTGTCTCTACAAGCCTTTTTTGCCAACTCTATAGCATGACCAGTGTGTTTTGTCTCAAAAGGAAAAACGTCATGCCCGTTACTTTTTAGGCGGTCAATGACGTGGTCCAATTTCAAATATGAAGTTTGTTTTCCGCTTCTGGGATTTATTATCAAATATGTTTTTTTCACCCAATCACCTGTGATAATTATACCACATCAATAGTAAATGTTCTAGAAGTAACTAGGGCCTAATAAATACTTTACAAAAACACCCCATTTTTTGATATAATAATATCGGTGATGATGATATGAAATTAGATACTCTGTTGTTTGATTTAGACGGAACGTTAGTGGATTCAAATGAGTTGATTCTTGAAACTTTTAGGCTAACGTTCCTAAAATATATGCCTAACCATCCTTTCGGGAGAGCTGAACTGCTTGAAATGATGGGTCCCCCTCTTTATGAGACCTTCCAAATAGTCTCAAAAGATACCAAAATCATAGATCAAATGATTGAAACATATCGAAAAATCTATGTGGAAATCGAATTTGATTATATTAAACCTTATCCTCATATGATTGAAATGCTTCGGTATTTCAAAACAAATGGGTTTAATATTGGAATTGTAACGACAAAGTTTCAAGTTTCTGCCATTCCATCCATCAAAGAATTCGGAATTGACAAATATATCGATGTCTTAATTGGATTAGATGACGTCAAGTTTCATAAACCACACCCGGAGCCTGTATATAAGGCTTTGGAAAGATTTAAAGACCCCCATGCAATGATGATAGGGGACAATTCTACCGATCTTCTTGCGGGCAGAAATGCAGGAATATTGACGTGCGGTGTTGACTGGTCCTTAAAGAAAGAAGCGCTTTTAGACACAAACCCTGATTTCTGGATTCGCGATTTCAAGGAACTAATTGAAGTGGTTCAAAAATATAACCAGGAGGAACAATAAATGGATTGCATTTTTTGCAAAATTATTAACAAAGAAATCCCTTCTTATGTCATTTATGAAGATGACGTTGTGCTTGCGATTCTTGATATTTCTCAATCAACGAAAGGGCATACTTTGGTCATTCCAAAACATCATGTGAAGAATTTGTACGAGTTAGACAGTGAATCTTCCGGTAAAATATTTGAGCGTGTTCCAATGCTCGCAAGAGCGATTAAAGAAGCTTTTAACCCGATTGGACTCAATGTTTTAATCAACACTGACAAACCACTACAGAGCGTGTTTCACTTTCATATTCATTTGATTCCTCGTTATGAAGAAGATAACGTCGGAATGGCTTTCGAAAATAATATGGGGAAATTGACAATAGACGAATACGTCAAAAGAATGAATTTAATCAAACAAAAACTATAATTGATCTACTACTAATAGAAAAAGACTGCAATCTACCAAATTGCAGTCTTTATATTTATGTAGTAGTGAAACCGTCTATAAATCTTTTTCGATAGAAATTCTTTCCGGAAAATAGATTTTATAATAATGCCACAGATTGTAGAAGAATGAAATTTCTGGTTTCACTTTGATAAATCGCTTCTTAGTAACAAATCTTTCCTTGCTTTTGTTATAAATTCTAGGCTTAAATTTCAATGTCTGGCCCTTTTGAAGATCTAAATCGCTAAACTTCGTTAGATAAAGTGTTTTGTCAAAATCAATTTGCAAATTTTTATCTTTTTTCTTGTCTTTTATTAGTTTAGGTAAATCTTTCGTATAGTCATCGCTATTCAACTTATTAAACTTGATTAGGTAATAAAATTGAGGCTTTCCACCTTCACATAAATCTCGTCCAAAGCCTAAAAAAATGATTTCAATATCCTCTGGATTTGTAAAATAACTCTCTTTAAAATGAAGCCTCTTCTTCATGTTTAGATAAAAATCATCATAAATTTCCTGTTCAATCAATTTCTTATGAGGATTTACGGTGTTTAATCTAATAGCAAGTGATGATGTTATACAGTTTTTCGCAACGGTCGCGTTGAACCCTCTTCTCGGAAAAACAGTATATCCATCATTAAATAGAATGATTCCATTTACTCCGATTTGATTTGCAAGTTCGGATTCTTTTAAAGGAGTAAGGCACTTATTGTATTCAAATTGCTTCCGAATGCTAAATGAATCGCGAATGGGAAAATCAATCGCTCGATTTAAAACAAGATGATTGAAATAGGTCGTTCTTCCGGTTTTTAGAATTAACTGATTGTCCTTTTTTTGAAAATCAATCAGCCTAAAAGTAATAGCGTTTTTCGTATAACTTGCTTTATGAGCCTGTAATAAATCTGCGTAGTAAGGCATGATAACACTTGGCATACTATGCATATTACAGGGGTAATCGTCATATACGATTTCGGTATTAAAATCGTTCGTAAATGACTCGTCATAAAAGATCTTTACTTTTTTGTTTTGGCCAAAAAAAATGGCTTTATTTCCATAAGTATTTTCATCATAAAATAATTTAAGCGTATCATAATCTCTTATTGCTTTTCTGTCATCTTCTTTTGAAAAGTATATCGCAACACCTAAATCCACTAAAGCTTTTCCTAAGATAAACCCTACTCCTGCAGATATAACCATCGAACGATATTCTTCGGCTATCAATGCGAAAACTAATGCGACAATAAAAACGATGATTGGTAATACTAGATGCTTTTTGACAACCCCAGAAAACATTTGTTTAAAAACATTACTAATTCTTTTCATGATTTTCGCTCCCTGACTTGAATAATATTTTATGAATCGAGATCATTTTGGAATGATTAATGTCATGCGCATTAAAGGATTTAAAGTAATTTTCATAGTGGGAACTAAGTCTATTTTCAATTACCCCTTGAAATATAAGTTTCTTATTCTCGTAAATTTGCTCTCTGTGATGGATTATTTTTAGTTTTTTGTCTTCAAAGGAGAGGTAAGTTCTTTTGTAAAAGATGTTTTTCCTCCAATTTACATTAATAATGATCTTTCTGTCATTTTTCATAAATATGTGTTTTGAGTAATAAGGCAAACCGCTAGCCTTATCAATGAAGAATACTTTTGAAAAAAGCGTAAACGTGTTCATGTCAACAAGCATTGATACAAAACTGAGTGCATTGATTCCGCTATCGTTCCACACACCGTTCAACGGAACTTTTTCTATTTTAATCGTTTTTCCATCTTCCAATGTGTATGGATCTTCAATTAAGATTTCCAAGGTAGTAAAATTCACGCTGTTTGGATAATTTTTTAATAAATACATCACTTCATTAGCGTGCTGCCAATGAAATATGCAATCAAATATAAGATTCTTCTTCTCAGATAATGAAACCAACTCTTCAATGTCCTCAATATGTAGTGTTGCTGGCTTTTCAAGAAGAACTCCAACTCCAAAATTCATACATTCTTTCGCAATGAGGAAATGTGTTTCTGGAGCTGTGCTTATGATTACCAGGTCAAGATTCTCCTGTTTAAGCATGTCTCTAAAATTTAGATAAAATGGATATCCGTCATATAGATGTCTCGAAATTGATTTAGGATTAATGTCACAAACCGCCACAAGTTTAAAATTAACACTTGAATTCAATGCGTTTTTATATTCTTTTGCGATGTTGCCTAAACCGATAATTCCAATTTTGTATGCATTCATATGATCACACCTTTCTACGATGAATATTTTATCACACGAAAACTAATTTTAAATGACTTTATTGAAAGAATTCACTGATGATTCTCAAGTAAAGATGGCATCATACAACTTCATTCTTAAATGAAATAGATTGGTAGGAAATTTTTAAAATTAATATAAGACAAAAAAAAACACCTTTGCATTCAATGCACAGGTGTTTTTTGATTCACTTTTGATACTATGTAATTATAGATTTGGGCAAGTTGCGAATGTTTGGTAATTTGTTTGGTTTTTGTATTGATTTCCGGATTTTGTTTGTCCGTTGTTGCTGCCCTTGAATTGGAATTTCTTTTGTAATTGGTTCATGACATCGCTGCCAAGTCCTGAATAACGATCTTTTGAAAATG
>Ga0268280_1000501_pt1 | contig 32685 bp, 28 predicted proteins | sample saktaG_9_FD_190139 | JGI IMG/M metagenome (GOLD analysis project Ga0268280, IMG submission 190139) | Saline water microbial communities from Sakinaw Lake, British Columbia, Canada - sak_2011_5_24_40m | ecosystem: Environmental > Aquatic > Non-marine Saline and Alkaline > Saline ...
CATTCTGAGTATCCAATAAAAACCAAAGACGGAAAAATCATTCAGGCTGTTTTCGATGGGAAAATCGGAAATAACGCAAATGAAGAATTCCAACAAACTCATTGTACTGTTAGAGATGTCACCGAAATTAACATTGTAACAAACAAACTAAAGGAAAGCGAATCTAAATACCGACAATTGGTAGATTTGATGCCTCTAGGGATGGTTCTTCACGAAATCGTTTGTGATAAAGAAGGCAATCCTGTTGATTATGTATTCCTTGAATCCAATCAAAAATATGAAGAACAAGTTGGCAAACGTCTAAAAGATATCGTTGGAAAAACAGTTCTCGATGTCTTTCCTGAAACCGAAAAATATTGGATTGATGTTTACGGCAAAGTTGCCCTCACAGGCGTCCCAGTTATTTATGAAAATTACTCGAAAGCATTAGGAAAATACTACAAAGTATCAGCTTATTCTCCTCAGCCTAAACAATTCGCTGTCATCGTTGAAGACATTACTGTAGAAAAGAAAAAACAACTAGAAATTGAATTCTTAAGCAATCACGATTATCTCTCGGGGTTGTATAACCGTAGATTCTTTGTAGAAAAATATAGTGAACTTGATTCTGCCAGTAACTATCCTTTGGGCATAATGATGCTTGATGTAAATGGTTTAAAAATTATCAACGATACTTTTGGCCATGATATTGGAGACAAGGCGATTATTCAAGCTGCTTCTGTTTTTCATGAAAGTTTTAGAAAAAATGACATTATCGCAAGAATCGGCGGTGATGAATTCGCAGTCATCATGCCAAAGATTTCTTTAGAAGAGATTGAAAGTGTAAAAATGAAGTTAGCTCAAAATTTGAAAAACATTACGATTGAGAATATTTCACTTTCGATTGCGACTGGATATCATATCAAAGAAAATGCTTCTGATGAAGATATGGATGATATCTTAAAACTGGCTGAAAATCACATGTATCGACATAAGTTATCTGAAGGTATCAGCTCTAGAAACAATGCTATCAAGGCCATTCTCAAAACGTTGACAGATAAGTATGACGAAGAACGTATTCACTCTTCAAGGGTTAGTTATTATTGTCGAAAAATCGGGAAAGAAATGTTGATGAAAGATGAAGCATTAAAAGAACTGGAGCTTGCTGGATTGTATCATGACATTGGTAAAATTTCAATTCCAGACTCCATTTTAAAAAAACCAGGTAAACTTACAGATAGTGAATATGATATCATTAAAACCCATCCAGAAATTGGTTATCAAATTCTCAGAGCCGCCGATGAGTACACGGACTTGGCAATTCATGCCTTACATCATCATGAACGATGGGATGGAAAAGGATATCCTAGCGGACAGAAAGGCAATGAAATACCAATGTATTCAAGAATCATTTGCGTAGCAGATGCGTATGAGGCAATGACTTCTGTTCGCCCATATAAGAACAAAATGAGCGAAGATGACGCTGCTCGTGAAATCGTTAGATGTTCCGGGTCACAATTTGATCCGAAAATAGCAAAAATATTTGTTGAGAAGGTTTTAAAGAAAAGTTGGAAATAAAAAAAGAATGTATAATTGCCCATTCGAATCTTCATAAGGCATTTATACATTCTTTCTTTTTGTATTTTTATTTCGAGAGGTCATCTCTTAACAGTAAGTTGACTTTAAAGTCTTTTGTTGGCCCATGGTAGGGTTGGTTGACACCTTTTTTTGAGATGATATACATTGCTTTTTCTGGGCAATGATTCACACATCTATAACATAAGATGCAATTCCCTTTTGATACCACTTTTCCATTACTCAATGTAAGATTATCCGATGGGCAAATGCGTGTGCATAACCCACAGGAATTACATAAATCTTCTTTGATATGGATTGCATTTGAATAAGCGTTCTCTTCTATTTTTTCATAAGCGACTCGTTGTGATAATCCTAGAAGTAAGGAAAAGAAATTAGATCCTTTCTTAAAATGTTTTTCGCTTAGGATTTTTACGGCAAATTTATTTGCTTTTTTGGTAACTCTATTTTCAATCTTCAAGTAATTTTTCTGACGTTTGGAAGTCAAAAACCTTACGTCAGTAATATTGTTTGGCATATTGAAGTGCTCCTGCCAAAAAACTTGAAATCCTTTTTTTTCTAGTAATCTTCCACCATATGCAGCTCCATCACCAGAAAACATCATTTGCGAACAGAAGATAAATGCTCTTATGTGAATTTCATCTAAACTTGAGATGAAATCTTTCACGATTTTTGGAAGACTCGACCCATAAATAGGGTACCCGATTCCTACGAGATCCGCATCTGCAATGATTCCAGATGCATCTTTCATATGTTTTTCGATGCTGAAAAGGTCGCAAATATTATCCTTGCGGAAGTATTCAGTCATTTTTTTTGCTACAAAATAAGTGTTGCCTGTTCCTGAAAAATAGAATATTTTGATTTTTTTCATTGTGTTTCCTCAATAGGATCTTTCGTGATGTTATTATATCATTCATGTATAGATTAATCAACGGTGTTAAGATGCGGTTCTCATTCGTTTTTCAAGCCATTTGAATCCTTTTCGTGTATAATGTGTATAATCAATCATTATTATAAATCTATATTTAAGCAAACTGGAGATTATCAATACATTAACATTGATGACCCAACTATAAAAGAGAAAAGAGGTTTTTTCATGGACTGGAATGTTGAATCAATTGGAAATTTGAAGGGGAAAATCATTATTGTTACTGGAGGCAATTCAGGACTAGGTTTCGAAGCCGCCAAGGTATTCGCTCAAAAGAGCGCAACGGTCATTCTAGCTTGTAGATCAATGGATCGCGCTCTAGAAGCAAAGAACTATATTTTAAAGGAGGCACCTGTTGCGGTCATCGAGTTAATTGAACTGGACTTGACAAGCCTTGCCTCAATAAATAAATTCGTTAAAACGTTTAAAAGCAAATTCAGCCGACTTGATATTTTGCTCAACAATGCAGGAATCATGACTGTCCCGTACGGGGTGACTCAAGATGGGTTCGAGTCGCAAAATGGAGTGAATCACTTGGGACATTTTTCCTTGACTGCACAATTATTTGATTTGCTCAAAAACACACCTGATTCAAGAATCGTCAATGTCAGTAGCGGCGCACATAAATTTGGAAAAATGGATTTTGAAAACTATCTATTTGAAAACGGTAAATATGGAAAACTTAAATCCTACGGCAGGAGCAAACTTTCTAATCTTCTCTTCACTTATGAACTTGATAGACGAATCAAAGCAAAGAATCTTAAAATTAAAGTGTTGGCTGCTCACCCGGGAGTTGCCGCAACAAATTTAGGAAGATACATGAATATGAAAGGAATCACTGGCCCTCTTTTCAAGTTATTCTTCAAACATGCGCAATCCGCATATTTTGGGGCTTTACCTGAAATCAGAGCGTGTGTTGATCCAGCTGCATTAAGCGGACAGTATTACGGCCCGGGTGGTTCAAAAAAGAAACCATTGCCCCCTGTGATTGAACGCTCTAGCAAAGCTTCATACAATGAAGAAGATGCAAAGAAACTCTGGAGCATTTCAGAAAAACTGACTAAAACGAAATTTGAAGTATAAAAAAATCATGAGCTGAAATGGCTCATGATTTTAAATTTACCCTTTAAGATGATCTGGTTCTTTTCCAAAATATACTCGTTTTGCTTTTTCTTTTGCCTTATTGATGGATTGATGAATGTCTTCGATATCATTTTTGATTTCATCAAATGTCGAGTGATCTATATTGTAATACAAGAACAAATCTTCAAACTGCAAAATAATGTTGTGCAACTCATAATTAATATCGATGAAGTCGTGAATGTTATGGCTCTTAACCGCATTTCTAAATTGCTCCACATCAATTTTGATGATGTTGCAAATATCTTCTGCCGTCTCAAACTCCTTGACAGAAATCGGATACGGTCTGATTCTTTCAAGAAAATACCGATTCTTTTTATTGATGTTATAGACGTAAGACACCTTGATTTCATCATTGATGTCAAAGGATACGTAAACCATTTGTCCGGAAACAACGGTTACATCCGCTCCCATTTGGATTAGTTTCATAACATGTTGGTTTGTCTCTGATTGAACATACTTATTCATTTTATTTCTCCTTCTTCTTACAGATAGAAAACTAATAGATAAATTGTTGCGATTACAATTGACAAAATCATGAGAGGAAATGCGATTTTCATATATTTCATAAACGAGATTTTGTATCCGTGTTTTTCGAGAATTCCTCTTGAAACCACATTTGCAGAAGCTCCGATGATCGTTCCATTTCCACCTAAGCAAGCTCCAATCGATAAAGCCCACCACACGGGTTCATAAGTAGCTACTGAGCCCCCTGAAAGGGAATTGACCAATGGAATCATGGTTGCGACGTACGGAATATTATCTAAGAAAGACGAAAGCAGAGAAGATAACCACAATACAAATACAGTTGTTAAAGAAATACTTCCTTTTGTGATTAGCAACACTTTTTGTGCAAGTGATTCTATGACCCCGATGGTTTCAAGTGCACCAACAAGGATAAATAATCCTCCAAAGAAGAAAATCGTTGTCCATTCCACTTTTTCAAGCATATCTTCAGGCTCTATTCTGCCTATTAGTAACAATACAGAAGCTGCGAATAACGCGATGCTCGCAGATTGAATTTGAATCAATTCTCCTAAGGCAAACCCTGCGATTGTAAATCCAAGAACAATCAAACTTTTAATCAGTAATGGCTTATCAGTAATGGCTTTTTTCTCATCAAAAGACAGAATTTCTTTTTTACTTTCTTCATTTACGATAAACGTTTTTCTGAAAACGAATCGCAATATTAGAATAGTTACGATCAGTATAATGACCATTAAGGGAAGCAAATTCACAATGAAGTCTATAAATCCAAGTCCTGTTGCCCCACCAATCATGATATTGGGTGGGTCACCAATGAGCGTCGCTGCTCCGCCAATATTCGCACTCATGATTTCGGCAACCACGAACGGAACTGGATTGACTTTTAGGGTGTCAGATATAACCAGAGTCACTGGAACAATCAGTAAAACTGTTGTAACGTTATCGAGTAACCCGGAGGCGACTGCGGTAATGACTGAAAAGTAGACAAGGATTTTGGTTGGACTGCCTTTTGCAATCTTCGCAGATTTGATTGCGAGATACTGGAACAATCCCGTCTCCCTAATGATGTTTACAATAATCATCATTCCAATCAATAGGCCCAAAGTATTAAAGTCAATTTTAGAAAGTGCTTCTTCTTGCGACAAAACATGAAAAATAATCATCAGTCCTGCACCGAATACAGCTACAATCATTCGATGTATTTTTTCTGATACAATCGCCACATAGGCGATGATAAATATTAATATTCCTATAATAACATGATCTATTTGCAAAAGGTTCACTCCTCAACGAAACGACCCAGACAATATAATAAACTCTCAATTTCTATCCGGAAGTTTCCACTCATTCTATTATACTCCAAGAATGCTAGTGATTCAAGAAAGGATTTCTCCAATATGGTTTTTCTTCCTAAAACCAAAAAATCCCACAAAAATGGGATTTTTTATTTATTCAAAGAAGTTAATCCAATATGACGGAATCGTGCACCTGTTCATAATCTGTAATTTCAGTTATGAACTGGACTAATTCATCCGCAGCAATCAAATGGGTTCCAACACTTGGATGATAATCAGAACCAAACGGAATGTCTTGTGTTCCACCGCTTGTTAATTTGATTGTATAGATTTGATCGAATGTTTCTTGAACTTGAGAAACTACTTCATCCGTCGAATTTTCCAATACAAGATTGGTTCCCAAAATACCGTATGTGCAAATGATAACTGCTTCTGGAAAATATCCGTGTAGTTTTAATAAGAAGGCAGTATAGTCAGATATGAAAAGTGCGACCAGAGCCTCTTGCTCTATCGTAGTTAAACTGTTGTAATTTGAACCATTGAAATCATTTGATCCGAGTGAAACGACAATGATATCTGGAACAAAACTAGTTTGATTCCAAGGAATTTCAGTTAAGACGGTTGCATTAGGATTGATTGCCAAGAAGTCGAATGCGTTTGGAATGTTCCTGACTGGATCCACGACGCCTCCGGTATTCCAACCTCTTGATACACCCCAGCCACTGGCTGCGACGATGGAATATTCAGCATCGAGCATATAAGAGGTTAAAGCGGGGTATGCAAGCAATCCATTCGAATTATTTGTTGTTTTCTTTGTGGTTGGAGAAGTCGCCATGTTTCCATACCCGGTCATTGTCGATGCCCCAATGTATTGTATTTTTAAAGACTTTTCTGTTGAAGGAATCGCGAAACTTCCATCAGTGGTTATCGATTTGATTGATAAGTCCGAATCAAGTGCTTCGCTTCTCTTTATAACCCGAACCGTGTGATATCCTTCATCCAATCCTGACACCAGGGTAAATGTGACTTCAGGAGCAAACATTAAGAACTCTGTCCCTTTTGTCGGATTGGTTTACCATCAACAAATACAACAAAATAGGGTTCTTTTGATATCAATCCTGGATTGGTGGTAAGAAATGTTGCATCAACACTGGTGCCGTAAAATCCAATTTCAAACCCGCTTCCGGTATAATACATGTCCGTAGCTAAGGATACTTCATTATAATTTGTTCTTCCTAAATATCGAATATAATTTTCGTTTGACATTGAAGTGCCTCGCAATTCGTCGTTCTTTTTGGAATCTGTTATTGTAAATTGAAGAAGATCAGAATAATAAGAATATACAATGGAGGATTCTGGCCCTATATATAACACTGACCTGACCCTAACTTGGTAATTACCATCGTCAAGGAGATATGACAAATCAAATTGATTGGATAGTGTAAAAACACCAACGGATTCTCCTGAAGAAGTCTCTACTTCTAGCTGGTACTGAAAGGCATGATTCACTGGAAGACATTCAAATAAATTATCTACAACTTCTACGCTTTCTGGTATGCTCAGTTGTTCTATTGAGGGGTCGACTGTTACAGAGTAGGTATTAGATTGCGTCGTTGTGGAAGTGGTACTGGATGTCTCACATGCCGCACTGACGAGGGTCAGGGTTACAATTATTAAAATTGCAAAAATCTTTTTCATAGGCGCCTCCATATTCGTTAACATATTGAATTCATTATACATTCAATAAAATCGGTTGTCAATGTGTTCACTTCGAAATGCTATGACACTTTCATGAACGAAACTTCCTTAATATGGTCTAAATATAGGGTCTTTTTTCTTTTATTAGCATCATCCTTGACTCGTCCTGTATATAAGAATATAATGAAACAAAGAGAAATAAGAAAGTTTTTAAGGAGGATTCATTTTGAAAGCAAAAGACAAAGTAATCGTTGTAACAGGTGCCGGTGGAGGAATTGGTAGACAACTTGTATTAAATTTACTTTCCAAAGGAGCAAAGGTCGCTGCACTCGACGTCAATAAAGAAAGATTAGATGAAACTGCAAAGATTGCAAATGCTCCCGGAAAGATTTCAACTCACATTTGTGATATTTCCAATTTTGAAACTGTTACCACAGTATCAAAAGAAATCATCAAGAAATACGGAGCTGTTGATGGATTAATTAACAACGCCGGAATTATTCAACCATTTGTTAATATTAATGATCTTGAATACTCAAAAATCAATCTCGTCATGAATGTGAACTTCTACGGCCCACTAAACTTGGTTAAGGCATTCTTGCCACACCTTCTAACACGTCCAGAAGCACACATTGTTAACGTATCAAGTATGGGTGGATTCTTTCCATTCCCAGGACAATCAATCTATGGCGCTTCTAAAGCCGCTGTTAAGTTGATGACTGAAGGATTATACGCGGAGTTGATTGACACGAACGTTAAAGTTACTGTAGTCTTCCCAGGCGCAATTGCAACAGATATCGCAAAGAACTCCAATGTTCAAGCTGGATCTGCTGAACCTAAACCAGGAGATAAAAAACCTGCAATGAAGATGACTACCCCAGAAGACTGCGCTGAAATGATTATCAAGGGTATGGAAAAGAATAAATTCCAAGTCTACGCTGGTAGCGATTCTAAGATGATGCATTTTATGTATAAATTAAGCCCTAAAGCAGCAATCAAGATGATTTCAAAAGCCATGAAAGGCATGAACGACTAGATTCACTTTTTAACAAACAAAAAGCCACGAAAAGTGGCTTTTTTCTTAATTTAGAGTGAACAAGAATCGTCAGTACAGACTCCAGCTTCGTCTTGATCATTTAAATCTTGGATAGGATGTTCTTCATCCCAAATTTGTTCTAAAGCGCCTGCAAAATATTCTTCTTGCTGTGCACCTGAAATACCATATTTGCGGTTAACAACGAAGAAAGGAACGCCTTGGACACCAATTTGTCTTGATTCGTTCATTTGTTCTTTAACGAGATCTGCGAATAGATTCGTGTTCAATACTTTTCTTGCTTCTGTTTCATCTAGTCCAATTCCCTTGCAAAGTTCTACAAGCGTGTCTACGTCCGCAAGATTCTTCCCTTCAGAAAAATATGCATGCATAAACCGATCAGTTACAACAGCTTCTTTACCTAAGGTATTTGCCCATTTCGCAATTCTGTGAGCGTCAAACGAATTCGTCATTTGGATGATATCATAATTGTATACAAGTCCCACTGTCTTAGCGTTCTCAGTAAACATGTTAAAGCGTTCTTTTGCTTGAGCTTCGCTCATGTTGTGTGAAGATGCAAAGTTTGCGTATGCAGTTCCCTTCATCACTTTTGGTGCATTAGGATTTAGTTGATAAGCTTTATAAACAACTTCAACTTCTTCTTTATGCTTAAAATTAGATAGTGCTTTTTCAAACCGCTTTTTCCCAATATAACAGAAAGGACAAGCAAAGTCTGACCATAATTCGATTTTCATCATAATTCCTCCATTTCAATCTTGTATATTATCGCTCATTGTGGCGAAGAAATCAAGGAATATGCTTACAAAGACATTTGGTTATTGGGCGCGCCTACAATAGTACAAAGCACTGAGAAGACCGTTTCTATTAACCGACAATGGAAGTGTCGAATCTAACATTTCAAGAAATTCCGACATCCCGATTCTTTGTATTGAAATGGATACTTTTTCTGAACCATAGAGTTTCACAACGCTCATCCCTTCCGAGAAAGTGATACTGTGAATGGTACTGACTAAAAGTACAGTATCTTTTTGGTTTTTCCGTTTGATGATCGATTCATTATCATAGTGGATTGAGGTAACTAAATCGTCAACCGCCGCCCAAACTGCGATAAGATTAAAAGCGAGGAAAAACAGGATTATAAAAGTGAATGGCAAAATATCCCTTGGGTCAATCCTTGAACTTAAAAAGATTATAAAAACTAAAAAACCAAGTATAAGTATGAATGAAAAGATGGAGAATATCCAAAAAAGGACCTTTATTCCTTTCGTCGCAATCATCACTTTTTTTCCTTCGATTACATCCACTTTAGATTCGGTTCCCTTCATCAAAAGTTTAATTGAGCCTGCAATGATTAGGACTGTAACAATAATCCAAATTAGCGTCGTAGAGAAATATTCATTCATTGGGTTCACCTATTTTTCCATTGATTCTTTATTCTTCAGTAATTTTGTTTCCACCAAGTTCTTTGGAGCGATACAATGCTTTATCAATTTTTTGAATCAGAGAATCCATAGATTCATCTTGGTTGTATTGAGTGAATCCAATACTAATGGACACTCCCTTTTCAACATATAACTCAGATTGATTGATGGATGTCTGGATCGATTGAAGAACTTTCATGGTCTCTTCATGATTTCCGAAGATAATTCCAGCAAATTCGTCTCCTCCCCATCGAGTCAATATATCACCTTTTGATATATTTGCTTTGATTAAACTAGAAGTTCTAATCAATATTACATCCCCATAAACATGCCCAAATTGGTCATTAACGGCTTTGAAATTATCGATATCTGCCATGAATATGAAAGATTCTTCATGTAAATGTTCCGACAAACGATCAAACTCCAAGTCAAAACCTCTTCGATTCTTTAACAGAGTCAAGTGATCTGTCAATGCAAGTTCATAGACTTTTTTTCGATGCGTCAAGACAAGTTGATTAATTAAAACGGAGACTGTCGCTACGACAATTGAGAGTGCAATAAAACTGGATGCAAAATAATCTCGAATAAATCCAAATAGAACGTTTGAATCTTTTACGACAATGATATACCAATCAAGCTCATCGACGTACCTAGAGATAAGCGAGGCAGAGTGATCCTCTATAATAATCATTGATTGAACGGAATCCAGTAGTTCTGTTTGATGTGCTTTAAATATGGGTTCATCAAATACGTTCCTAGACTCAATGAAATCCGTATTCGAATGAGACTGAATCAAGCCCTCAGGATTTATCAGAAAGGCTTCAAGATTATATCTTGTTTCAAATGAAGAAATCATTTCCTGAATATAATTCATCTCTAATCCAACACCCACAACCCCCAATAAATTTTCGTTCTCATCAAAGATTTTCGCATTGACAAATATCGTTAAGGTCGCATTGGCTTCATCGATGTCTACATCAAGTTCATAAAGAAGGTCTTTTTCTATAAAAGTATAGTACCAAACATCATGGTCGTCTTCCAGACTTATCGTTTTGAAAAATCCTGAGTACCTATAGTAGTCAAGAGAGTTATTCGAAACTAAGAAAACAGAACTATAGTTGTACTTATCTTGTATCCCAACAAGATAATCGACGATGTCTTGTGAAGGCGCGGTATCTTCAGCATTTAACCACGTCTTTACAAAAGAGTCATTCGCCATCGTCAGGGCAACATAGATTGGCTTCGTCAACTCGCTATTGATTTCAGAATAAATGTTCATTGCACTAAGTTCGGCAATGGATTCACTGTTGTCTGAAATGACTCGGCTATAAGAAAAATAGATAAAAATGCTGCTAATTGACATTCCAATGACGATGATCAACGCAACAATTAAACCAATTCTATTTGTTTTATTCATGTCAATCCCTCTGCAATTCGTGTAAAATTTCGATTTAATATCGTTTTAGTTGTTCGTAGAAAGTTTGTGAATGAATTCACCCGCAATAACGAACTTTGTAGGTAAAGTAACGTCTTCCATAACAAATTGATAAATGACATATCCTTCATAGATTTGAACGTTTCTGCCAAGATCGCTTGGAAGAGTTGGAATAATCTTTGGATCAAATTCTAAATGAACATCTACGCCGTTCATCGAACCTTGGTAAATGTAGTTTTGCCTTGTAAGTGTCAATTGACCCGTTCCAACTTCTTGAAGTCTGTTTCCAAGATAACTTTCTAGTTTCACTTTTGCTTCAAGTTTGAATTCTGGATTATTGAGTATTTGATCTTGCATAATCTTCTCTTGAGCATGATAAAGAGTATCAATTCTTTCGTTCCCCACTTTACCATATTGATCGTAAGTCATCGTCTTCCCGCACTTCTCACAAGTTAGATTACGGCCGTCAGACTTCAAATGTTCATACCCACAATTCGGACAGAGGTACAGCACACTTTCAAGGTTTTCGTTACTGTTTCTATGGTATTTATGTTTAACTTCATCGTTATACATAGAAGTATTGAATGAAAGTTGATCTACGACGATATTGTAGATTTCTTGTTCGGAAAGTATGGAAAGCTTGTCCTTTGTCAAAATCAAATCAACAGAAGTCTCAATCCGCCCTGAAAAAGTGCGTTTGTTCCAAGGGGGGTTCACTAGATATGCACCTTTGTGTTTCACAATGTAAACGTCGACTTTTGCTTTTTTTAGAAGCTTCGCAATTGAAAAACTAATCTCTTGAGTCACTCCAATTGGAGAAATTTGCCCTTCTGGAAAGATGGATACAATGCCTTTTATTTTGAGAAGTCGAAACGCATTGAGCGTTGCGACGGGGTCGCTTTGAAACAAGGATTTAGGAAAGGCTCTTACGAGTCTCAAGAAAAATCCTAAGAGCGGATCATAAAACATTTTGCTTGCGGCCATGTAGTTGACTCTATATGGGTAAATGGCAGCCGTGGTATAGATAAAATCATAAAAGGATGTATGATTTGTAAGAACAATCGCTGGGCCTTTCACTCGGGTTTTTCGTTTAATTCTCTGACCTTTTAAAAATGCGTAAATTTTGACTAAAAACCCAACCGTAGTGAAAAGAAACCAATTTGGTCTTTTCATGATTTATAAGGAGTTCAGCAATTCATCCTGTGTTGCCTGGTCAGCTTGAATTGCATCTGAGATTTCTTTTTGTTTTGAAGAGGTGATTTTGTATCTCAAAGAAATGAGAATTCCAATTCCCATGAAAATGAGAGGTGCAAAAGCCATAATCAAACGAATCGCAAGCATTGCACTATCCGGTTGACTAACAATCGTGGGTTGGGTCAAGTCCTGAGATTGAAATCCTGCAAACCCAATGATAGCCATAACTAATGCAAGTCCAATCGCTTGAGAGACTTTATTGACAAAGTTCGTAAACCCACTCATTTGACCGTCTAAACGGTCTTTAAATTTAAGTTGACCTGCATCAACAACATCTCCATACATCGTGTGTGGAACCAATCCAGGGCCGCTAATGCCGAGTCCCATCATAGCACCAAGTAAATAGATGACGAACGGATTCACGTTCGCTGGAATCAAGAGTAAAGCCATTGCAGTAACAATCCATAAAATGGCTCCAAATCGATAAGCGAATGTTTTTCCCTTTTTGGAAATGATGAATAAATACATTGGCAATGCGACAATCTGCATTGAAAACATTAATGCTGCTGCAATTAACCCTACCATGGAAGAGCCACCGCCTGCAGTGATGTCTTTCGTGATATAAAAATCAACGTAGAAGAAAAAGAGCCCACTCATGATTGCCATTGACATTTGAAGCACTAAAAACATTCCAAGGTATTGTCTAAAAGGACGTAGTCCCAATGGCTTTGCCATTTCTTTGATTGAGAGCTTCGTTGAAACAATCGGTGTTGTTATTTCTTCTCTTGCAAAAAGTCCTGTGAATAATACACTGAGTCCAAAAAGAAGACCGAAGGACAAACTCATCACTTGATATCCGATACTAGCATCGTCAAATAAAGATACGATGATTCCAGGCACTGCTACGCAAATAATAGAAGCGAAAATGCTGAATCCAAGACGATAAGAATTGTAAGATGCTCTCTCTTGATAGTCACTTGAAATTTCACTTGAAAGTGAATAATAAGGAATCATGATGCTCGTCTGAATTGTTGTAAAGATAAGATAGGATAACAAGACCGCAACGACACGCAGTCCTTCACTCGAAAACGAATATGGAAAGAATAGTAAATACATTCCTACCAATACGAGTGGGGATGAGATGACGAGGTAGATTCTTCTTTTTCCCATTTTTGATTTGGTATGATCCGAGATATACCCCATTAAAGGATCGGTGATTGCATCCCAGCCTCTCGCTATCAGCATGATAAAACTGATCCAAAACGGATTGATTCCTACCGTTAAAGCTAAAAAACCAGGAAATAAAAAGTTGATGATGTTAAAAGATCCGCCACCGAAAATATCGGCGGAGGCGAAAGCTAATTTCTTACGCAATTCATGTTTTGCCATGGTCATTCTCCTCATAAAAGTGTATTAATCCCATTATATGATAAATTCCAAAAAGATGGGACATCTTCACAAAATTAATATAAAAAGATTAAAAAAAACCTCTGTGGAATTTATTCCACAAAGGGTGATATATTATCGTTGTAACTAAAAGGGCTTCTTTGCAATGCCTGATGTAAATATTGTATTTCCATATCTGTAAAACTCACCCACTTGAAACCCGGCATTGAGAATCGAAGTTTCGAAATCGCGGTCCAAGTGACAACTTTTCGACATTTTGAACCATAGTGGAGCGACTTTGCTCACCAGTTTACGAAATCCCTTCTTGTGAGGTAGCACATGTTCAATGAAAAGAACTTGTCCATCATCCTTCAAAACGCGTTTGACTTCACTGAGTCCTTTGGAAACATCAGTTACCGAGCAAAACACCAAAGAAAAGACAACCGTGTCAAACGATTTGTCAGGAAATTTCAAGTCTTCGATATCCATTTCAATGGTCTCGCATGGAATCGTACATTGTGCTTTCTTGATCTTTTTATGAATGACTTCAAAGAAACTACTATCGATAAATGTCATCTTTTCGATTTTAGTGTAATCATAATACTTTAGATTGACGCCGCTACCCGCACCTATTTCCAATACATTTCCTAAGGCGAGATGGATGATTTTCTTTCTTGCTTTTCTGATTCCCATTCTTTCGAGCGGAAACATGAAGATGTCATAGATTGATGTCATAAAAGCGCTTCTCTTTCAATATGATTTAAAAGTAGTATATCATACATCAACAAAGAACGCCACTTTGTGGCTCAGTCAAATAGCTGCTGAATTTAGAATTTGACTTTAACAGCTTTTCTTTCTTCTTCTCCGTCGACAACGAAGAATTCAGCTTGTTTGAATCCGAATGAACTGGCAATCAAGTTGGAAGGAAATAACTGAATTTTATTGTTGAGTTTCAAAGCGGTATCGTTGTAAAATTGACGTCCAAACATGATTTTATCTTCTGTGTCTTTGAGTTGAACCATCAACTCTTTGAAATTCTCGTTCGCTTTCAATTCAGGATACTGTTCCTGAACCATTAACAGTCTTCCAAGCGCACCTGAAATCCCTTTAGCTGCTTCTGCAGAATCCGCAACACTTCCTGAAACGGATGCTTCTTGATACATGTTTCTGGCACGAGCGAATTCTTTGAAGATTCCGTCTTCGTGTGCAGCGTATCCCTTGACTGTTTCCACAAGGTTGGGAATCATGTCAAAACGGCGTTTTAATTGAACGTCGATTTGACTCCAACTGTTTTTGACGTTGTTCCTCAATACAACCAATTGATTATAAACTCCAATTACAAATACGACTACTAGAACAAGAATGATTACTGCTAAAATACCGATGATGCCTCCAATGCTTAATAAGAACATGTTTGTTTCTCCTCTCGAATTTTATGTTTAGCGACTTCTGCCGCCACCGCCACCGCCACCAAATGAACTTCCTCCTCCAAAGCCTCCTCCCGATCCTCCGGATGATCCGAATTTCGATACGTTTGCTGAGACAATCGTCGAAGCTGAGTTCATTTTCGCGATGGAAAATGATGTGTGAACATTACTTACAAGACTGTTGTAATAGAGCCCTCTGCGATAATGGGAGGTTCTCATGTATGTAGAATCCTGGCTTTCAAATTCTTCTGCAGGAAGTTTGACGCTCAATTGACTCGATACTTTATCTGCGATTTTGAATACGGTCGCATAGACAAGATAATGCTCCCAGACGATAATTCCAGGAATCGGATAGTCATCCATATTTGAAAAATCCAACAGAAAGTTCTTAAAAGCCATCCACTTTGTGAACAGTTCATTTCCGCTTACGCTTCTTTTCTTAATGGTTTTGACATAGACAGTATAACCCAATATTGTGGTGCAAGAGATGATGATAGCAATCCAGTTATTGAGGCTATACACGTTGGCTGTGTAGAACGCAATAAGCAAAGATACAATTGGCAAGAGAATGGCAATCATAACTTTACTTTTTTTAAGTTCAAATCCGGTTTCAAAAAACTTTTTCTTCTCGGCGTCTTTTTCAGCAAAACGAACAAACTGTTTCGCCGCAGCTTGAAATTTCTTTGCTTTGTCAACATTGCCAATTCCAAAATCTTCAATTTGTCTAGAAGATACAACTTGTCCATTTCCAACAATTTTAAAAATCCAGTTCAAGAAACTCCGTTCATGTGACAAAATTTTTGTTTGATCCATTTCTTGGTTCAGAGTGAATGTAAAGTTTGAGTGTTTTGAACTCATATCAGCCCCTGAATAATCTAAAATAATATATTTCCTTCGAATTAAATCGAGCAAAGTTGCAGGAACGACTTCATCCGTTATCTTGCGCATATAAGTCAGGTAACTCACTAAGGCAGGAGAATCTTGACTGGGAAGTTCCCTAAAGTAATCTCCTTTAAAATCGGGCTCATATTCCTTATCATATTTTTTATAGACAAAATACGTGATGACTACCATAACTCCAAACATCGCAATCGTACCAAATAATACTGTGTTGGCAATTGCAATTCGTGCATTTGTTTCTGCTGTCAAAACATCTTCATAAGCGACAATCAATGACTTATTAATTTGACTTGAAATGAATTTGTTGTCTTGATCGACATATGGAAAGAGAGAATTTTCCGCAAGAACTCTAAATTCTGGAAATTCTCCTGGCATTATGTTTTTCATACTCAAAACGATTTGTTGGTTCGATATGATCTCAATGGATCCATTTGAAAGTCCATGACCCCAAACCATCAAAGCATCTGTATCATAGGCGTTATTAGGAAGATTAATTTCAATTCGTGCACTTTTGACTGTCGATTCTGCATATTCGAATAATCTCCAGTTTAACTCAGATATATCAGAATATTGGGTAACAGCTCCAACAATCGTGTAAGTATATACAAAAGTGACGTCACCGTCAAGTCCGCCTGCATTATGAGTGTCGATAAACAGTGATTCACAATTTGAAACATTCGGTTCACATACGATTGGATAACCTAATTCATCAAGTTCTCCTGAATCAGAAGTCGCAAAACGAATTAAATTAGTTTTGTCAACGCCATCCTTGAAGAATTGAGCATGAACATTGTAAGTGTTAAAAGATGCCGTATTTGATGAGCTCATCGGTAAAGGATAGCCATCTGCATATTTATCATAAACGATATCTCTAAACCTGACTCTCATCTCTTGATTGTAAGTCATATCCCACGTTTCGACAACAGTCATGTCTCCTGAAGTGTTTACGGTCACAACTGCACTATAATCGTTGATTACAACGTCGGATTTAATGACCTTAACAAAATAAAAGATTGCAAGACCGACAAATAGTCCGATTTTAATGAAACCAAATATTTTTTTGCTCATAGCCTTTTTCTATGTCGATTCATAGATTCCTCCTGTACTGTATTATTCTTTGTATCTCCCAAATGTACTCTGCATGTAGAGTCAAATAAATGAATATATTTTCATGCCGATTATATCATATGAGTAAAAAAAATGATACCTTTAGAAACAAAAAAAGAGACAAAAATTTGCCTCTTAATTCGATATCGTTATTCAATAAGAATGGCAATAATGGCAGGCACACTATAATGAGAATTTTTCAAAATGAATGTGTTTCCGATTAACATTCATCAATTTCAAATTCGAAATGGTTTTATCCATTAAGACTCCTGGTCCACATACATAGAACCCTGTCGTTGTTAAATCCCAGCCAGTACTTTCAAATAATCGTTCAATCTTCTCTTTGTCGATAAATCCAATTTCTCCAGTGTACTTCGGATCAAATGCAATCACGGGTATGACTTTGAACTGAGGCATTGCGCGTTCCATTTCCTCAATTTCTTGTTTGATGATGAAATCCTCTTGGGTGTTCATCCCCCAAATCAGGAGAGCTTTGCGATCTTTTTCAAATTCGGCCATATGTCGAATCATACTCAGAATTGGGGTAATTCCTACGCCTCCCGCTATAAATACGATTGCGTCTTCCTTTGGGTTATTTAGATGACTGAACCTTCCGTAAGGTCCATCGATATGAACAAGACTTCCTTCGGTAATAGTTCCTATTTTCTTTGTAAAGTCTCCGAGTTCTTTGACTGTGATCGAAATTTCAGGATGATGATGTGGGGCTGATGAAATTGAAAATGGATGTTCTTCTGCAGGAAGTCCTTGTTTAAAGAATGTGAAGAACCCAAATTGTCCTGATTTATACTTAAGTGGCTTTCCGGATTCTTGTGACATGTTCAAACTCCACATGTTTGGAGATTCCTTGATGATTTCTCTTACAACAAACTTCTTTCTGGAAAGAACCCATTTCTTAATGAATTTATGATAAATGTAAAACAATGAAAAAGTAACAAAATACAAGATATAAGAATATCTTACAAGCGGATAAATTTTAGCATTCGTCGTCATTAATAAATGGATGTTCATCAAGACAAATGCGACTATGGTTAGATTATGAAGAAGTCTTAAATGCTGATATTTAACTTTTGTCAGTTTTTCAATCGTCTTTTTCAACCATTTTACAGGTTTGATTCTTAAAAGAATGGATGGAGACATTAATAAAATCGACAAGACACTAATCGAAATGAAAATGACAATCGCTGCAGTCCCAATCGAAGTCATCAAGCTTTCATTAAAGATTTCTTCAATGATTTGTCGATGAATCAATGCAAGAATTAATGCAAAAAATGCAATTAAACCATGGAAGCGATAAAGTTTGTCCATTCCAAATGAACGCTCGATGAATTTAGGACGTGCACTTAACATAAACTGAAAGGACAACCAAGTGTATGCAGAAACACCAATAATCATTGCGGATAATAGGGATGGATCAGTATATCTTCCTGGAATGCTAATGTATAGAATCGAGATTAAGATTAATGGGCTTAAAAAGTAAAACGCAGTAAATAAGATTTTTTTCATAATTAGTTCTCCTAGATGGTAATTTTAAGTGTAAAAACAGTCGCTATCAAATGCAATTACAAGATACAATCTTGTTGTAATTCATTGCTTTTAAAGATTCAATTGAAATACAAATTACATCATCTTTCATATTCTAGCAAAGAAAAATGAAAAGAACATTAAAATGACAAAATTAATGCTTTATTTGATTTGCGGGGTGTATATATTTTACAAATTTGTAATTCTACCAACCATTTATGCATTATGCTTGAAGAAGGATTCCAAATTCATCCAACTCGTAAATCCCTTCTGCTTTTAGTAGGACAAGTATGGTTCGTTCAAATCTGGTATGAGAGATGACTCGATATGCTTTCGTCATTAAGTCTATGAATTCCTCTATACTGCTTTTATCTCTCATAGTCGCAAGAGAAAGGTATCTCGTGAATGAATACATTCCGCATAAGGAGATGAATTCTTCATAAAAATTCGCACTAAAATCCTGAAAAGGAAATTGCCTGAAGAAAAGACTGTTGATTAACATCTTTTCAAAATAAACTTCATGATTTGGAAAAGCACCATTAAAGTGTTGTACAGCGCTCTTATAATTCTCTTCCAAGTCACCCAGTGAAAAATAGAGTATCGAATCCTTGCATATCTCAGAAATATTTGGACTGTTCTCAACGAACCAGTCCGATGCACTATTTAAAGCACGATAAGACTTTAGGATATCTTGATGATACCTTGGAATCGATAAATCGATGGAATTCAAATCAATTGATTTATCAATATCAAGAGCAGATAGCACTTTTCCTATTTTTAAGATTCTTTCTATCAATGAATGCGTTCTATCTGCTAATATTCGAAAGCAGTAAATTCTAACAGAATGATAAAGTATCTTATCCTCCGAAGAAACGCCATTTGATTTCAAAGGCATCTTGAATGATAATTCCCTTTTTTCAAAGGTAATGGGGTCGTCATTTTCAAATAAAAGTTCCAAAGTCTTTTCACAACTGTTCGTACATGAGCTTTCGAGTGCGTAGTCCATCTTTGGTCCTCTGGGGTAATATCTACATACAGAAGGTAAGACCTCTTCTCCGAACTTTGAATGAAGCTCACAATAGCCGCTCTTAAGTAATAGGGGACAATCCCCATTTTGATTATGGGTGATTTCTGCATATCGCTCTTTCGTTGGAGTTTGCAAGGGTCGAAACGCTCGATCTATTTTATCCCTGAGAGATTTATTGCATTCTAGACCATGCAACGAAAAATACTGGTTCATCGGAATCGTGACTTTCCACCCCGAGCAACAAGTGTTTCTGCAATCCGTTCCCTTGCATGAAAATTGCTTGTAATAGTTTGGCACTATAAATATATTTTTGATGGATTCGGACTTTTCCAAGCCATTAAGTCTTGCCAATATAGCATCTCCTAAGCAATCGAAATTAATTGATATCGAGATGATATTATATCATGGATTATGATCTTGTCAATCAAGATTCGAATACATAAATGCTCGCAACAAATGAATAAAGCTAATGCGTTGAATGAATTATAAAAAAAGAGTATAATTAACTTATATTCAATGAAGAGGTGACTTATGAAAGCAATTATCGTACATTCTACAAGCAAACTAGAAAGATCACTCAAAATTGCCCAAACAATTGAAGGAGATTTATTTCGCATTGAGCATGTGAAACCTGTGTATAAATCGAAATTTGCTCAAATGTTTTTCTATGGATACCTTACTGTAGCGAACAAAAAGGTTCAAATAAAACCCATGAGTATTGATTTTGGCCTTTATGATGAAATCTACTTAGTATCCCCAGTTTGGGCTGGAAGAGTCAATGCTTTCATGAGACAGTTTCTAAAGGAATATCCGCTTATAAACAAAAAGATTCATGTGATTGCGACTTGCGAAGGTGGCTATAAAAACTATTTTAAAACGGTTGAAACTCTTCTAGATCAAAGTAATGAAATTATAGAAAAAACTGTATATGTTAATGGTGAATTAATAAAGTAAAGACCGTCCGAAAACGGTCTTTTTTATTGAACTTCTTATTATATTCTCTTATATATAAGGTTGATTATTAAGCCTGAAAAGCAAATATGTCAGTAAATATGTTTCAAAAGTCTCTGTTACTGAAATGTTAGAATATCTGAAATTCCCAACGATTAATTCTGCTTCCACTCTACTTTTAGGACTCTTTCTAAGAATATTTTGGCAATCTTTGGATCAAACTGAGATCCAGCATTTTTTTGAATTTCTTTGATTGCTTCAGTATCTGACAAGCGTTTTCTATATGGCCTGTCTGCCGTCATTGCTTCATATGCATCAACAACCCCGATAATTCGAGAAAATAGGGGTATATCATTTCCTCTGATCCCACTAGGATATCCTAAACCGTCCCACCTCTCATGATGATGCAAAGCTTGAATTGCCAAATCAGAATATTCGTCTGCGGCTCTTAATATTTGATATCCTACTTCAGTATGCGATTTGATAATTTCATATTCTTCATCTGTCAGTTTTCCTGGTTTATTCAAAACAATGTCTGGAATAGAGATTTTTCCGATATCATGAAACAATCCAGCTTGTTCAAGCTCTTTGAGTTCGTCATTTTTTAATTTCAACTGTTGACCAATTAACTTACAATAATGGCTAACTCTTTGAGAGTGTTCTCTTTCATTCTCATATTTCTCCGTTAGTGTTTCTAAAATTGCACTAATGGCTCGGTTGCGGACACTCGTTCCAACTGTCGTTTTATGGCGATACATATGATTTTCTGCAGTTTTTAAAATATCATCGATATCGTCAAATCTATTAAGTTTCATCTCGTATCCGATTGCAAGCGATAGTTCAATGTTCTCGATTCTTTGTTTGCTCGCAGCCTCTACAATCAGGTCTTTGTAGTGTTGAAGAATGTCTTGACTGGTGTTAGGTAATAATACAGCAAATTCATCGCCACCGATTCTAGCAATGACATCTTTTTTTGAGAATGTATCTTTCAAGACATTTCCAAGTTTGACCAATGCTGCATCTCCAGATGCATGCCCAAAAGCATCATTGATAATTTTCAACCCATTCACGTCAAACATCATAATACCTAAAGGGAAGAACTTGTTTTCATTAAGGCGATTGAATTGTTCAAAATAGTATCTTCTATTATACAAATCTGTCAAATAATCATGATTACTCAAATATTCAATTTCATGTTGTTTGTGAATTCGTGAAGTAATATCAAGTTGGTTCCCAAAATGACCAATGATTCTACCCAATGAATCGTACATGCAAATATAGTGTCCTTCAATATATATTTGAGTCCCATCGGATCTTCTTTCATCCGTTACGGTTTGAAGGACTCCGTTGTCGAACATATTTCGCCATGCATCTCTGCCGCCCTTAATGTCGTGCGCAAACATTTCATTTGGCGTCTTATTATAAAAATCTTCTTTTTCAATACCGTATTGGTTCAAAAGCGCCTGATTTACTCTCGTACACTTTTGATGATCAAACACATAATCAAGAACTTTTTCTTTATCCACTGTATCATTCCAATAGATTGGTTCATCTATCATCATGATAAAAAAACCGGTTAATGATTGATAGAAAAACATATCAAGTCGATACTGACTTTCCTTCATTAAATTGTAATTTTTTACTCGTTCAGCAATATCTTGGGCAGCCCCCCAAATGGCCACAATTTCTCCGGTAGCATCCCTTTCAGCTTCTCCTCGGACCCACATCCACCCATTTGAGCCATCTTTGTGGATGGTTTCAAGTTCGAGTTCGTAAGGTATGCCTTGTGAACTAGTTAATGCCAATGAACTAGAAAGTTTTTCCCAACTTTCAGGTGTAAACAGTTTCATATGTTGTGTGTAATCTGGTGGTGGAATGGTGGGATCAAACCCATACATCTTATATAGTTCTTCTGTCCATACAACTTGATTTGTCTTTACGTCAAGCCTCCAAGTGCCTAAATGAGCAATTCTTTGAGATTCAAGCAAGTTCTTTGAGTTAATGACAAGTTGTTCTTTAGTCCGTTTGTCTTCAGTGATATCTTCTCCCGAACTTAAAACCCCAGTAACATTTCCGTCCATATCATATAATACGGTATTATACCAATTAATGATTCTTGCTTTTCCGCTTGACGAGATAACGGCATTTTCAAAATGTGTAGATATGTCGACATCTTTATCAAACACTTTATCAAAAACCTCTTTGACTGATTCAATATCCTCTTGAGGTATGAAGGAATCAAACCAATTTTTACCAATAATATCATTTTCTTTACATTCTAAAACTTCACAACCTTTTCTATTAATTAAAGAGACATTCCCTTTTACATCGAGCACCAACAAAATGACTCCTGCGACATTGAGATACATTTGAGCGAGATTACGTTCGTATTTCAATTCCTTCTCTGTATTCACTCGCTTACTTATATCCCGTGCAAAAGCGGATGCGCCTATAATCTCTTTTTTGCCGTTATACACTGGATTATAAAGTGATTCATAATATCGTTTCTGTTTATCTCCGTATTCTTGAATGGTAGAGTGTGAAACGCCTGACATGGCTAAATCATAATTTTTCTTTGAGTTTGTTTTGTCAATGTCTAAAGAAATGCAATCCAATATATTCATTCCAACCGAAACCGTCTTTCCATATGCTGCTTTCATGGAATCCTTATGAGCTTGATTGAAATACAAGTAATTATAGTTTTTATCAATGGCTAAAATAATCATATCAAGAGGGCTCTCAAGACTTGATCTCAACAACATTTCGGCATTGTTGAGTTCATCTGTCTTTTGTTGAACAAGCTTAAGCATTTGGTCCTTTACAGACGCAAGATTTTCTTCAAACGAAAAAACAATCTTATTCAATTCAGATTCAATTTCGATTCTGCTTTCGGGCGAAGCGATTTGTTCTCTTATTAGTGCGTTAAGTTTATCTAGCAGATTGTTGTTCATAGCATATTCCTTTCGAATCGCTGATGTTTATCAGAGTTTGCAAAGACAGTTACTATTATTATATATTAAACAATGATTGATGTGTTAAAGCAGTTGAAATTTAATCGAAAACTAGATCATATTTTATGTTTTTATATGCTAAGAGGGTACCAAACTGACTTCGATTAATATTCTAAAGTGTAAATTGAAAATTCCAATCATACTATATACACTATTCGGTGAAATTGTATTTATAAAAAAAAATCGACGAGTATGTCCTACATACAATTAGTCGATTTCAATTATTAATAATTGCCTCTATATATAAGTCTAATTACACTTCAGTATTTCGACTAAACCAGATAGAGTTTAAGATTCCAAGTGAAATGGTGGCGACAGCAACACAGATGAAAACCGCTTGAATAGAATAAACTATTTTATTAACCGATGTCAATTCTTCATATGAAATCAAATATAGGTCTCGGTCACCAGAGTCGTCATATAGATTTTTCATTGAATAAATGTCATCGTGAATGAAAAGGCGATAAGCATCATAGTCATAAATACTCATTCGTTCTTGGTTGTCTACTTTGTTTAAATCAGCATCAACCAATGTGTGGGTAGTGATATTTGAAGCAAGTGCGGTCGTAACCACAAAGACCTCGTTCCACGATGAAATGTCCATAATAGTAATGAAATCTGGCCGAATTTCCATCGTTTTCGTTTCGATTAAATTCATAGATTCGTCATAGAAATCAAAATAGAACAATTCTTCGTTTAAGCTTCGATACGTCAACAAAAATCGTTGGTCCATTTCACCGCTCCACTGAAAATAGTAATCAGATGAAGAGCGGTAAGCAATCGTTTTTTGAAACACAAAATCGTCAGAATATACATATACGCGGCCATCAGTTACCACGATTAAGTGATTGGCGAATATTGAAAGTGAGTTAGCAGATTCTGGAATGTGGAGCACCTTCGTCACAGTCAGTTCATCATCAACGATATATAAATCATCATCTGAAATATCCAACAAATAGATTATGCCATCAAATTCATACAATCGATTCCAACCGGTTGTTGGCATTACCTCTTCAAATAGCACTTCATCTGGTTGATTGACACTATATACTTCAATTGTGCTTAAGTAATCATATGAGTCTGCCTGAGAAGCAACTCTTACGAGAAACAGCAATCCATCTTTGTACACGATATTTGTGACAACTTCTAAATCAACAAAAGAATTGCCGGTTCTTCCATCAATATAATAGGATTCATCATTTGTAAGGTCAAACAATACATAATATCCCATTTCGAAGTATAAAAGGCTACCACTGAAATATTCATCATCAATCTCCATCACCGTTGCAAAATCATCGTCATATAATCGCATTGCATTATCATAGTACGATAACTCATTATATACAAAAGACTCATAACGTTCATCACTATTGATGTTATGGAAGATCCCTATGACAGAGAATACAATTAATGCAACCCATGAAAGCCAAATCGTTGTACGATTCCAGCTAGCTGCCAAAAACACAAAACTGATAAATACAGCCAAAAATATATCAGCAAAAAAATAGATCCACTGAAAATAGGAGTCCTTGATTCTGACGCTAGGGATAAACTCATTTAATAAAACAAATAAAAGAACTGCGAATATTGCGATTCTGAACAAGAAAAATAGTTCTTTTTTGGACATTTTTTTCAACTGGAGGCCTCCTATTTTATGAACTTAATATCCCGCAAGTATTTTGTCCATTGGTTCTCAAACGGAAAACTACTCATCTATTATACTACAAATAAATAATAAAATAAATATTTATCATTTAGAAAATATTATTATTTCTTGAATGAGGGCAAAATAAAAACCAAAATGATATGATCTTGGTTTTTTTTTATTGTTAAATAATGTATTCAGGCGTTTTATTCAAGTGTATTTTTTGCAAGTTTGGTCTCAATCAAATTCAAAATGATGGCACCAATAGCATTTCCTACTATCATGATTAATATATACAATACGCCCTTTATCGATAAGGTATCACTTAGGAAGAAATAAAGCATGTTTGCGATACTATGTTCAAACTTCGACAGAATGAAAACCATGACTGCAAATACCAATATCATGACTTTTGCAAGTTCTTGTTTGACGTTTTTATACGAGTCCACAGCAATATACATCATCATTCCGCAAAAGATTGCCAATGCGAGTGTTTCATACCAAGCATGGTCTATTTTCAGCGCAAACAAATCGCTGCCTGCTGTAACAACTGCAGATATTCCTGTTAGTCGAAACAGATAGGCGACCACTGCAATACCTATCATATTACCAAGTAAGGTTTTCAGAATTACTACGAAATAACCTTTAGAATATGGTAACAAATATCCTATTTTCCCAGTATAAAGGTAGTACCCTCTGTTCACAATCACTAACAAACCGAAACTAAACAGAAATGCGCCTATAATGTGATTATCGACACTTAGATATACCAATCCAGCAATGCCGATATACATTCCGGCAACGATTGCTTTCATCAGAGCATTTTCCTTGAAGTTTTTCATAAGTCTCACTTTCCAAGCAGGTGTTTTTATTCTTCCGCCCCATTATATCAAAAAAAGTATGTTTAATGTAAGCATTTGCACAACGAATTTGTGCGTATTTGTTTAAATAGTCTCACTAAACGGTGTTAAGACCAAAAAGAATTATGAATCGTCACCAACCGAAGCCCACGATGGCCAGCCGTCCCATGCACTGTTTTGAGTGAGTCGCTGTTGGATTGAACCATCATGATACATCATATAAATTTCAAAGTTTCCATCTCTTTCGCTTTGAAAAATAATCCATTGTCCATCGCTTGACCAAGCGGGATCTTCATTTCTTCCAGATTCATCAGTCAATGCAACGTCATTCGTCCCATCGATGTCAACGACATGAATCGAAGCTGTGCGATTGACTAAATCGTTCAAAGAATAAACAATCTTGCTTCCATCTGGATGCCACTGGGGGAATACAAAATGATTATTGCTTTCATCAAGAAAGGGAATCAAGAGTTTTCTCTGATTTGTACCATCGATATCCATCAAGTAGATTCTATATTTACCCTCTCGATTGGACATAAACAATATCGAATCCATTGCAGGAGAATAAAAGGGTCGTTCATCTCTAAAATCATTGCTAGTTAGACGGGTTGGATTGGATCCATCACTGTTCACGACCCAAATCTCAGAGTACTCTGTGTAATCAACCGTATAAAGAATCTTCGATCCGTCCGGCGACCATGAAGGTTGAGTAACGGGCGTAATAGAATCGGTAATTTGAGTAGTGTACTCGCCGTATATCGACATGAGAAAAATATTGTCAATACCGTTTCGATTAGATACGAAGGCAACCTGTGTATCGTCTGGAGAAACGGCAGGACAGAAGTCATCTGCAACGTTATTCGTTAAATTAGAAGGGGTATCTCCTTCTGCACTCATAATGTATATTTCGTTATTGCCTAATCTTCCTGAGTAAAAAACGATCTTATTCAACTCTTCATCTTCAGTTTCAATGGTTGAGTCTGAAGAATGTATCGTTGTGAATGAAGTTGGTTCAGATGTTGAAGAACACGAAATCATTAGAAAACTAATCAATAAAGTTAGAAAAACAAGTAGAGTTGTTTTGCTGACAGACACAGAATCCACCTCCAATCTAGTATAAAAAAATCCATGACAGTCGTTATATATGATTTAATTATAGCATTTCTTTAAAAAATTAAAGAGTCTCTTCTTAAAAGAACTACTTCAAATTACACTTGTTTCCTTTCAGTATTTCTACACAAAGCACTTTTATTTCAAAGATTTTGGATTTAAGTCATTGACATCTTACTTTTCATATAGTAAGATTAATCTATCGTTTACAAATGTAGATGATATTATTAAGGAGCAACCATGGAACGCCGATATTCAATCACTTATTCAGAGTGGGCCGTATTACGGATTATCCTTGACAAATATCCAATCGGCTCAAAAGAGATCATCGAAAAATTGCAAGACCAGAATGATTGGAGCGTAGCTACCATCAAGACGTTTTTGTCCAGGATGGTATCGAAAAACACCATAGGTTACACGAAAGAGAAAAATTCATTTAATTACTTCCCTAAGGTAACCGAAATGACGTTCGTCAGAGATGAAATGAAGTCCTTTTTTTCAAAAATATATGGGGACTCCATTCATTATGAAACCGAACATTTTTTGTTTGCTGGACACAATGACTTTGACCATATTCGATATTTAGGTGTTGAACTGGAAAAATACTACTCAAAAATATCATCAGATCTAAATATAAAGCTAGATAAGAAACAGTTAATCTATCTTTACTCCACTCAAAAAGCATTTTACTCAGCACTCGGATATGAAGAAGGGCCCATTTGGCTGACAGCGGGATGGTTTTGGGAAATCGTTCATCTCGCACCAAAAGAATGCTATAGCGGTCCACATCCAGAAGCTCCAGCGCTTCATGTTTTCACTCAGTTGATTGTCCATTACATCAATCCACGTGCTCCATTTTGGTTAATCCAAGGCGTTTCGGTGTATGAAAGCGGATGGCTAACTTTTGACAAAATAAAGCAAGTCGTTTGTAATCGAAAAAATGATTTAGACGCTTATTCGATATTTCGAATTCCACTCGACGACGACTTGTTCAAAATCAATGATGGTTATGAGTTAACATATACATTCATAGAGTATATTGTTATAACCTATGGAAAAGAAACATTAATTGACTATATAAAATCCCCAGATTTGATTCGTTCGATATTTAGTTGCACTGAAGAAGAATTTTGGTCAAACTGGGTTAAATTTGTTATTTCGAGGTATATGGGTGTTGAAAATCAATAAACTAATCGTAATTTCAATCTGTATGACTTTAATTGGACTCACAACGGTTGGATGTACTCATTCTGTCACTCAAGACACAACAACGACTTCAACAACTGGTCAATCTAGTGAGACTTTGACAATTGACTTTGATTATTTCAATCAGATCCTTCCAAGTACGGACGCGATTCGATTTCAACTAAGCAATGCTAATATTACATGGTTTTGGCAATCCCCTCCGGTGATATCTCCTGATGGAACCGAAATGTATTGGGAAAAATTATATCTTCAATCGATGATGTAGAAATCTGGTATGTCACGAAAGTGGACGGCTATTGGGAGAGTAGCAGAAAGCTCACAATTGAGGGAATTACCGGTTCAATGGGTTCACCTGTATTTCTTGACAATCCGGACGAAATGTACTTTATGAATCTGAATGATTCAGGAACTTTTCATATCTATAAAGTAACCAGAACTGACAATATTTGGGGAAATCCAGAATTAGTTGATATTCCTGTTCCTCCCTCAAAAGTTTTTAATTGGGCTTTTTCAATAGCCAATAATTTGAATGTCTATTTCACTTTGTCCTCAACATTTGAAGATGAAAATTCCAAAATCTACGTATCAAAATACAATAATGGGGCTTATGGGGAACCAGAGGCACTTGGATTTAATGACGACTCATATGGAACGAGTTCTCCTTCCATTGCTCCTGACGAAAGCTATATAGTATTTGATACAGACCGTCCTAATGGATATGGTTATCATGATATCTACATTAGCTATTTAGATGAATTTGGTCATTTTGGTACTCCAGTAAATATGGGGAACTTGGTAAATACCGATGAAGAAGAACTCTTACCAATCATCTCCCGAGACGGGAAATTCTTGTTCTTTATCGCAAAAAGAACAACCGATGTCTTCTGGGCAGTATATTGGATCAGCATTAACGAACTATCCGTTATCAATATCGATTAATTATCTGAATGTATTACACACGAAAGGAATCAATTAAAATGGGGAAAAAAGGATTACTTCTTATCATATTGCTAATCAGTGCGCTTCTCTTGTTGGGATGCGACCAAGGTATTGAATCAATAACGACGACTTCAACTTCTTCGCTGACAACAGAATTCATTGTACTCGACTACATGAACCAGGTCATTCCATCCAATGTCGCACTTCGTTTTGAACCAAGTGGGTACCTTTCTGATCATACTTGGCGTTGGCACGGAGCACCTGTATTTACACCAGATGGAACTGAAATGTATTGGTCAAAATACATTACAGAGTCTGATACAGTCGAAACGTGGTACACTCAACAAGAAAATGGAGTTTGGCTTCCCCCTCAAAAACTAGTTATTGATGGAATCGATGGAGCAATCAATTGTCCAGTATTTGTAAGTGGTGATGAAGGGTTATATTTCTTGAATGTTGATGGAATCGATTTTACCATCTACCGTGCGACTAGAAGTGAATCCGGTTGGCAAAATCCCATCAGTATAGATCTTCCAATACCAGATGGGAAAAAATTAGGTTGGAGTTTTTCAATCGCAGAAAACAGAAATATTTACTTTTCACTTTGGTCGTTGGACGGATCTGAAAGCACAAAGATTTATCGTTCGATATATATGAATGGGTCCTATAACGATTTAGAAGAATTAGAAGCATTAAATACGGGAACGCTTGGCACCGGTGGACCTGCCATCGCTAAAGATGAGAGTTACATTATCTTTGATTCTCTGATTGTTGGGGGAACTTCACAGCATGATCTTTACATCAGTTATAAGAATGTTGATGGTGACTTTTCTGCCCCAATAAATTTGGGCCCACAAATAAACTCTGATACAGAAGACTCAAGCGCAACCCTCTCTCCCGATGGAATGTATCTCTTTTTTACGACGGTGAAAACCTCTGATTTAGGATACAATCCTTATTGGATTAAAATGGATGAAATCGATGCTTTCAAACCATTTCTAGATTGAAATCAATGCGTTTTATTGATGTAAAGTATATCCAAAGAAATGATTTACATATATATGAAAATGGCTTAATTTAGACATTTTCCCTAACGAAAGAAAAAACTCTAGTAAAATTCACTAGAGTTTTTTTGTCATTCCTCATTAAATCTATTTATCAGATGATTGTTTTGGTAAAAATGGTATTGAGATAAGACCCCAGGGTTCTTTAGCCAATACCCGTAGTCATAAAGATTTGTAATGGACTGGTAGTATCCGCCTAAAGTCAATTCTGCGATATACAGCGAAGTCGTTGACGCATAATACTTTCCACTGCTATCTCTTTTTATAGAATATTGTTCAACAAGCCACTCATAATCTGTTTCAATGAACTTGGAAATGTAATCCTCGGATGTCCTGTTCGAAGAAAGAAGCTCTAATTTCTAAACTTCAGTCTTTTCATTTGTTCCTTCCAAGGCTTGAATTAGAAAACACTGAAAATTTAATTTCAGTGCGAGATATATTGATAAAAACAATTTAACAAATGAACGCTCTATTTCTTCTTTACTGGGAAGTAAGCGATGTACTTTGGTTGATCTTTTTCTGCAGGTTCAATTAAAGTCATGAACTGAGAAACATCCGTTCTTAAATCATGATTTTTTTTATACTCTTCCAGTTCTTTAAGGGCATCTTGGTCGCTTAATTCTGCGATTGAGCGGACTGTAAGTTGAATGCAAAGTTGTTCTTTCGACTCAATGACTTGAACGCCTTGGTCAGTCTTAGCGTTTGGACTAACTACATTGTACAGTACATAAGAATAAATTTTCTTTGCGCCTTGAGACATTGACATCAAAAAAAAGTACTGTTTCTTTTCTGCTTCACCTTGAGATTCTAAGTATTTTCTCATTTTCTCATGAGCGCCACCATAGGATTCTTCAAAGGATTCTGCAGCTGAAAACAAAAAAGCTAAATGCATGGGATTTAAACTCACTACCTTGATTTCTAGACTCATAACGCTTTTGTATACTCGTAACTGCCTAATTAGACATCATTAGAGTACATCTCCTTTTCTTATAACGCTTTAGAATTCATTGGTTTGTAAGTAATACTTTTGAGGTCATTCTCATTATACTAGATTTTAGTAATGAATAAAATAGGTGTTGAATGTGTTTCGAGCGAATCATATCTTTTGTTATGTATTATTTCAATCCGAGATTGAAGTTAAGTCAGATTTTTCTTTCCGAGCGTGAAAAACCTTTGGATGACATCATCTAGTTTGAAAGAGTTTATCCCAATCAAATACGATTGAATCGTGTTATTCCAAGGGCGGTACCATTTGGGTTCGATTTTATCTATTCCCAAATAAGCCCCTAAAACACTACCCACAGTCGCTGCGGTGCAATCATTGTCATATGCCATCGCAACAGTCTCAGATATACCTAAAGTGAAGTTTTCTTGTCCTAAATGGATTCCCCAAACCGTCAAACAGGCGTTGTTGATGGCATGGACCCAACTCATCCCAACAAATCTCTCTTTTACTAGTCCATTGGCAATTTGATAATTCTTTACTTCTTTCATCACGGATAATGCCCAAGACATTTGTTTGTAAAACTCTGAATCTTTTGGGATGAAATCCAAGGCTTCAATCATTGATTTGTCGATATTTGAAGATGTAAATGCTAGAGATATTAAAGCACTGAAATAGATTGCACTATGGATTCCGCTGTCTCGATGGGACAAAGAAGCATCCTGATAAGCCAGCCTTGTGGCCTCTTTGGGATTGCCTGGAAATACATAACCATATCCATCGATTCGAATCGCTGCGCCAATATACTCTAGTTCGTTGTTGTTGGGGATGGCTGCGATGCTTGGAGAAATGCCATTGAATAGATTTGTCAAAGTTGTTCGTTCGGCGGTATATGTACATTCCAGTGGTAAGTACTTCATCCAAAATGCAGCGACGTCATTGGTCGTTAACGCATTGCCATGTTTTTCCATCATTAACAGTGATAACAAAGTATAGGCAATATCGTCATCTGTTGGTAAAAAAGTCATTTCACTGCGTGTAAAATGACGTCCTTTGCCAACTAAATATCGAGGGCTGTCTGGATTAGGTGCTTTTAGAAAATAATCTTGAGGCGGGAATTCTTGCCCAGGAACAGATGAAACAAAGTTTAAGAGTTGTCCAATTTCGATTAATTCAACTGGAGCTCCAAGTGCACATCCCGCAAACCTTCCGACAATTGCACCACTCAGTTTATTAAAATAAGTTTGTAAATCCATACAATGAACTCCTTCAAGGTAATCTTAATTATAGCGTTTCAGTCCTTCTTCGATGATATCCCAATACTTTTTGACATCAATTGAT